>NHCFJ05603__coassemble_640_pt1 | contig 36231 bp, 34 predicted proteins | sample NHCFJ05603__metabat2_low_PE_001 | metagenome-assembled genome bin NHCFJ05603 | reverse complement strand
TACTTTCTGTTGCACTTGCCCGCGGGTCGCCCCGGGTTGCTGTTAGCAACCACCGTGCTCTGTGGAGTCCAGACTTTCCTCGGCGTCCGCTGGCCGCTGTGCAAGCGGTAGTTCGGCGCGTCGCGTTCGTCCGGTCGGCTCATTCGCGACTTTCTAGTCTAGCCCCAGGTGCGAGACATCGTTAATCGAGCGGACGAGCGAGCCCGAATCCCAGAACTCGACAACGGAGACGGAGGCCAGGTCGAGGAAGATGTGGTTCACGGTCGCGGCGCCGGTACCGAGGGCCTGGCGTAAGAGATCCTTGATGGGGCCCACGTGGCTCACGACGAGGACGGTCTTCCCGGAGTACTCATCGACGAGGGCGCGGCGGGCTTTGAGCACGCGGCGGTGCAGCGCCTGCTGGGACTCGCCGCCCGGCGGGGCGATGGAAGTGTCCTCAAGCCACTCGGAGTGTAGTTCGGGGTCGCGCTGGTGGGCTTCGTCGAAGGTGTGGCCTTCCCAGGCACCAAAGTCCATCTCGCGCAGGTTGTCGGCGGTGAGCACGGGCAGGTTCACAGCGGAGCCGACAGCCTGCGCGGTGTCGCGGCAGCGCTGCAAAGGGCTCGAGACGATGGCATCGACGCCCCAGCGGGAAGCGGCGCGGGCGGCGGCCGCGGCCTGGGTCCGGCCCGCGGAGGACAGCTCAGCGTCGGTGCGCCCGGCGTACTGGTGGGCCTCGCTCATGGCGGTGGCGCCGTGACGCAGGAGGACGAGGCGCGTGACGGGTCCGCGCTCCCCGAGCCAGGACAGGTTGGAGGCAGGAATGGGGGTCTCCGAGTCAAAGGCCAGTGCGGGGGCGGGAGACGGAGCCTCGGTCGCGGGGGCATCGGCACGCTGGACAATGCCGACGGGGTGCCCGGCGGCACAGGCGTCCATGGCGTCGTTGGACAGGGCGTCGGCCACCTTGTTTTTCGCACGCGGGACCCAGGTAATGGAGAAAGACTGGAAGCCGGAGATGATCCGGCGGGCCTCGAGCGCGAGCTTTTGCATGTCCGGGTGCTTGATTTTCCAGCGCCCGGAAATCTGCTCGACGACGAGCTTGGAGTCCATGTAGGTCTCCACCTCGGTGGCGCCGAGGTCGCGGGCGGCCTCGAGGCCACGCAGGAGTCCGTGGTACTCGGCCACGTTATTGGTGGAACCCTTGCCCACGACGTAGGCGATTTCGCGCAGGACGGTGACCCCGTCCGCGGCGTAGACGACGGTGCCGGAGCCGGCGACGCCGGGGTTGCCGCGCGAGCCGCCGTCCGTGTACATGACGACCTTCATTGACCAGCCTTTAAAAAATAGTTAGCGAACGAGGAGCGCGCCGCAGTCCGGGCACTCGGGCAGCTCTTCCGGAGCGGCGCCGCGGATGGAGCCCACGGCGGCCGGCGGGAGCTCGATGTAGCAGGAGCCGCAGGCGCGGTTCTTGAACTTCGCGGCGCCCACGCCGTTTTCGACGCGGATGCGGTCGTATTCCTCGAGCACGTCCGTGGGCAGTAGGTCGCGCAGCTCAGAGATGCGCACGGTGGGATCCGGCTGGGCCTCGCGGGCATCGCGGGCAGCCTGGGCCTCGCGGCGGGCGGCCTCGAGCTGGCGCTCGGCCTCGGAAATCTGGGCGCCGTGGACGTCCACGTTATTGCGCAGCGCGTGAATCTCGTTGTGGGCTTCCTGCAGCTCGCTCATGAGATCCGCAATGCGGGACTTCGCGGTGTAGCGGTCGTGCTCCAGATCACGGCGCTTCTCCGGGTCGAGTTCCGCGGTAAGCTGCGCCTTGTCGTCGCGCTCGCGGCGACGCAGCTTGCGCTCGTCAGACTGGATGCGCAGAATCTCCGCCTCCATATCGTCCACAGCCATCTGGGCCGAGCCCGCGGCGTTGCGCAGGCGGGTGAGCTTCTGTTCCTGCTTGGCGACTTCCTTCTCCTCAGGCAGCTGTTCATCCACAGCCACGCCCTGGGAGCGCTGGAGGTTCGCCAGCTCGAGCAGTACCTCGTGCAGTTCTACGCGCAGTTTCATAGTTCAGTTCTCCTTGTGTGCGCTGATCGTCCATGGGTCGGTGCGCAACTCGATAATCTCGGCGTTGACGCCGGTTGCCTCCACCACAATATCGCGCGCCTGCCCGGTCCACGGAAATTCGCTCGCCCAATGTGCGGTATCGATCACGGCGATATCGTATGCGCGCAGCGTCTCATCCACCGGATGGTGGCGCAGATCCGAGGTCACGTATACATCCGCGCCGAGCTTCGCCGCCGCCTCCAGGAAGCTATCGCCCGAGCCGGAGCTCACCGCGACGGTCTCCACCGTCCGGTCCGGGTCGCCGGCCGCGCGCACGCCCCACGCCGTCTCCGGCAGGGCATTGGCCACCTGCTGCGTCAATTCCCGCAGACGCATAGGCCGCTCAAGCGTGCCGATGCGCCCCAGCCCCAGCGCCGTGTCCAGATCCTTACGGCCGACTGTCTCAACGACCTCGAAGGCTGGCACCTCGTACGGGTGCGCCTCAAAGATGGCCTGCTCGATGGCGCCGCGCTTCGAGGAGGGCGCGACGAATTCCACGCGCAGTTCGTCTACGCACTCAAGCTTTCCGATGTCCCCCTCCGTTGGGTTGGCTCCCTCCACCGGCTTGAATTGGCCCTGGCCCGCAAATTCGAAGGAGCACTCGTGGTAATTGCCGATGGCGCCAGCGCCCGCGGCGAAGACGGCGGCCTTGACGGTCTCGGCGTCTTTGGCCGGGACGTGGAGTCCCCAGTGATCGATGACCTCGGGGTCGACCGGCACGATGGGACGGCCGGGCGTAATGCCCACGAGCTTGGCGAGGCGATCATTAACGCCCGGGCGGGCCTTGTCCGCGTTGGTATGCGCAGCGAAAAGGGCGACCCCTCCGGCGAGGAGGGTGTGGACAACCTTGCCCTTAGGGGTATCGGCAGCAACGCTTGTTACGCCGCGCAGCAGCAGCGGGTGATGGACGATGAGCATGTCCGCACCGATCGCCACGGCGCGCTCGGCGACGGCCTGCGTGCAGTCGAGCGCGAAGGCTACTTTCTTCACCTCGGCCGCGGGGTCGCCGCAGATAAGCCCCACCGCATCCCACTTCTCCGCCAGGTGCGGCGGGTAGGCCGCATCCAGTACCGCGCGAATGTCGCCAACAGTAGTCATAATCTCGCTTTCTCGTTTCGGGCTCTGGCCCACTATCCTAGACGCCATGACCACACCTCATGTCGACTCCGGCGAGCCGGATAAGCGCCTGCACCTCGTCTTTGTTTGCACCGGCAATATCTGCCGCTCCCCCATGGCCGAGGTCATTGTCCGCGACGCTATGGAAAACGACATGCTCGATCTCGCCGCCCGTACCTCCTCGTGCGGCCTCGGCGGCTGGCACGTGGGCCAAGGCGCGGACGAGCGCGCCATCGCCGAACTGCGCCGCGCTGGCCACGACGGCGCCGCCCACCGCGCCGCCCAGCTGGGCGAAGAACACATGGACGCCGACCTCTTTATCGCCATGGACTCCGGCCACCGCGACGAACTCATCAAGCGCGGCATCGATCCGGAGCGGGTCGTCCTCATGCGCTCCTTCGACCCGAATGCGTCTGGTCCCGACGTCGCGGACCCGTATTACGGGACGGAGGAAGACTTCACGACGACCCGCAAGAACATCGAAGCGGCGGTTCCCGGGCTACTCGATTGGATCCGCGAGAACGCGTAGACTTCCCAACTGTGTTGAAGACGTTTCTCAAGCCCCAGTGGGTTCTGCTCACGCTCTTCGTCGTGGTCTTTTCCTACTTCGCATTCACCACGCTCGCGCCGTGGCAGCTGGGCAAGGACCACGATATCGTCGAGCGCAATCACGAGATCGAGGCCGCCTACGAGTCCGATCCCGTCCCGATCACTGATGCTGTGACGTCCACCGGCGAAATCGCCAACAAGGAATGGACCCGCGTCACGCTGCAGGGCCGCTACCTCGCGGACAAGGAAGTCCTTCTGCGTCTGCGGCCCGTCGAATCCGGCCCCACGTATCAATCGCTCGTGCCCTTCGAAACGAACGACGGGCTCACCATACTCGTCGACCGCGGCTGGGTTGCCGCCGGCGAAGGCAACGCTGTGCCGACCATCGAGCCGGCACCCACCGGCGAGGTCACGCTCACCGCGATGCTGCGCACCGCCGAGCGCGTCCACACCTCCGCCCCCATCGAGGACCAGGGCTACACGCAGGTCTACTCCATCAACCCCAGCCAGGTGGGCAAGCTTGAAAACCTCACGCTGGGCACGGACTACGTCCAAATTTCCCACGACGACCAGCCCGGCGTTTTAAACCCCATCCCGGTCCCGCAGCTCGACCGCGGCTCGCACCTGTCCTACGGCTTCCAGTGGATCGCTTTCGGCATCATGGCTCCGCTGGGCCTTATCTACTTCGTCTATGCCGAAATTCGCGAGCGCCGCCGCCTGCGCGAAGAAGAAGCCGCCATGGCCGCCGCCGCGACGACCGACGCCGAGACCGCGGGTTCCGCGCCGGAGCCTTCGCCGGCCCCGGCTGAGTCCTCTGAGTCTGCGGAATCTGCTGAAACAGCTGCGACGTCGGCCGCTCCTGCCGAGACCGCGGCGCCCGCGACCCCCGCTGCGCCCGCGTCCCGCCGTTCCCGCACGCGCTACGGCGACGCGAAGCCGGACTACTACGAGAAGTTCAACAAGCGCGGGCGCGAGCGTTTCTAGCCAGACTCTGGGACGCCCTTGCCACGTCAGTTGGTTGAACCTAAGGACGGCTTTCGCGACGGCGAACCGGATTAAGTTCAAGGAAGTGTGCGGCTCATGCACGAAACCCCGTTCTGGGAGCCAGAACGGGGTTTCTTGTGGTGCGGCATGAGGGGCTCGAACCCCCGACCTACTGGGTGTAAACCAGTTGCTCTCCCAGCTGAGCTAACGCCGCGTGAATGCCGGCCGCGCGGAGCGCGTCACAACACTTAAAAAAGTGTATAAGACGCGCGGCGCCAGACAAAATGTGGGGGTTATTTCTTGGTGTAGCCGCGGCCGACGAGGCAGGAACCTTGCCAGTCACCGAGACGCTCCGCCTTGGTCTGGACGAGGCCGGCGAGCTGCGCGGACTCGGCAATCACGCCGGGGGCGATGGTGCCGGACAGGCCAGCACCCGGGGTCAAAAGCCAAATGGCGCCGTGGTCGGCGAGGGGGCGCAGTGCATCGACGAGGCCGTCGACCAAGTCGCCGTCCTCCTCGCGCCACCAGATGACAACGACGTCACACAATTCATCAGTTTCTTCATCGAGGAAATCGTCACCCAAGACATCTTCAATGGCTTCGGAGATGGCTGGGTCACAGTCTTCGTCCCAGCCCAGCTCCAGGGCGACCTGCCCTTCTTCGATGCCTAACGTGCGTGCGTAATCCTCCAATTGAGTGGTCATATCTGGGCACTTTAACGCATTATTAGGGAAAATTCTCGTTGTCCACGCCATTTTCGGTGGTTGCAGTGGGGAGGACACGGTGGGGCGAGGGGCATCGGAAAGCGGAGCCGCAAAGGTCAAGGCCGCAAAGTTAGCAATATTCACAGGGCGACCGGGGTTAAGCTGCAAGATTTAACACGAGAGGTTCTTCACTTATCCCTAGCAAAGCTCCGAGGTCGTTTACGCGTATTCTGGAACGTACTGTTTTAAAAGCCCACCATTTGGAGGAATGCACCATGGCAGAATTGGAATCGCTCGGCAGCGACTCTAACTTCCCGCTCATCCGCGACGGCGTCGCGTCGTACATGCACGACACCGACCCAGAAGAAACTCGTGAGTGGATGGATTCCCTCGACGGTCTGCTGGAGGACCACACTCCGGAACGCGCGCGCTACCTCATGCTGCGCCTGCTGGAGCGTGCGTCTGCGAAGCGCGTGCCCATGCCGTCGCTGACCTCCACTGACTTCGTGAACACCATCCCCACCACCCTCGAGCCCGAGTTCCCGGGTGATGAGGAACTGGAGAAGCGCTACCGCCGCTGGATCCGCTGGAACGCGGCCATCATGGTGCACCGCGCGCAGCGCCCGGGCATTGGCGTGGGCGGCCACATCTCCACCTACGCGGGCGCGGCTCCGCTCTACGAGGTCGGCTTCAACCACTTCTTCAAGGGCAAGGACGATCCGTCCGGCGGCGATCAGGTCTTCTTCCAGGGCCACGCCTCCCCGGGCATGTACGCCCGCGCCTTCATGGAAGGCCGCCTGAGCGAGCACGACTTGGACGGCTTCCGCCAGGAGCACTCCCGCGGCGAGGGCGAGGGTCTTCCCTCGTACCCACACCCGCGCGGCCTGCCGTGGTTCTGGGAGTTCCCCACGGTGTCCATGGGCCTGGGCCCGGTCAACGCGATTTACCAGGCGCGCTTCAACAAGTACCTGGAGCAGCGCGGCATCAAGGACACCTCAGATCAGCACGTGTGGGCGTTCCTGGGCGACGGCGAGATGGACGAGCCGGAATCCCGCGGCCTCATCCAGATGGCACCGCTCTACGGCCTGGACAACCTCACCTTCGTCATCAACTGCAACCTGCAGCGCCTCGACGGCCCGGTGCGTGGCAACACGCAGATCATCCAGGAGCTCGAGTCCTTCTTTACCGGCGCAGGCTGGGACGTCATCAAGATCATCTGGGGCCGCGAGTGGGACAAGCTCATCGAGGCCGACAAAGAGGGCGCCCTCATCAACATCATGAACACCACGCCGGACGGTGACTACCAGACGTTTAGGGCGAACGATGGTGCCTACGTGCGTGAGCACTTCTTCGGCCGCGACGAACGCACGCTCAAGTTGGTCGAGGACATGTCGGATGAGGAAATCTGGGCGCTGCGCCGCGGCGGCCACGACTACCGCAAGATCTACGCCGCCTACTCCAAGGCGCTCGAGAACCGCGGCACCGGCAAGCCGACCGTCATCCTGGCCCACACGATTAAGGGCTACGGCCTGGGCCACAACTTCGAGGGCCGCAACGCCACCCACCAGATGAAGAAGCTCACGCTGGAGGACCTCAAGCTCTTCCGCGACAAGCAGGGCATCCCGATTTCGGACGAGGTCCTCGAGGCCGATCCGTACAACCCACCGTACTTCCACCCGGGCATGGATGCACCGGAGATTAAGTACATGCTCGAGCGTCGTAAAGAGCTGGGCGGCTTTCTGCCGGAGCGCCGCGCGGACTTCGAGCGCCTGCACGTGCAGGACATCGACAAGCTGCGTTCCGTGCGCAAGGGCTCGGGCAAGCAGAAGGTCGCCACGACCATGGCGCTGGTGCGTACCTTCAAGGAGATCATGCGCGACAAGGAGATTGGCAAGCGCATTGTCCCGATGATGCCAGACGAGGCCCGTACCTTCGGCATGGATTCCTGGTTCCCGACGCTGAAGATTTGGAACCCGAAGGGCCAGAACTACGTGCCGGTCGACCACGACCTCATGCTGTCCTACCGCGAGTCCGAAACCGGCCAGATTCTGGCGGAGGGCCTCACCGAGGCCGGCGCCGCCGCGTCCTTTACCGCCGCAGCGACCTCGTACGCGACGCAGGGCGAGCCGATGATCCCGCTCTACATCTTCTACTCGATGTTCGGCTTCCAGCGCACCGGCGACGCCTTCTGGGCTGCAGCGGACCAGATGGCCCGTGGCTTCCTCATCGGCGCCACGGCTGGCCGCACCACACTGACGGGCGAGGGCCTGCAGCACATGGACGGCCACTCCCCGGTGCTCGCGTCCACGAACCCTGCCGTTATTTCCTATGACCCGGCATTTGCGTACGAAATCGCGCACCTCGTCCACCGCGGTATTGACCGCATGTACGGTGACAACGACGAGGCCATCATGTACTACCTCACCGTGTACAACGAGCCGGTCCACCAGCCAGCCGAGCCGGAGAACCTCGACGTCGAGGGTCTCCATCGCGGTATCTACCACTACTCCACCCCGGAGAAGGGTTCGATTCCGGCCAACATCCTGGCTTCTGGCGTGGGCGTCCACCAGGCGCTGCGCGCACAGGAGATCCTGGCGGAGAACTACGATGTTAAGGCCTCGCTGTTCTCTGTGACCTCGTGGGGCGAGCTGGCCCGCGATGGCGCTGCCAAGAACAAGGAAGCCCTGCAGCACGGCAAGGTGCCGGAAAAGGCGTTTGCCACGCAGCAGCTCGAGGGCTTCGACGGCCCGTTCGTGGGTGTCTCTGACTTCACCACGGATCTGCAGGAAATGATCCGTCCGTACGTCCCGGGCACCTACATCGCGCTGGGTACCGACGGCTTCGGCTTCTCCGATACGCGTGAGGCGGCTCGCCGCTTCTTCAACTCGGACACCGAGTCCATCGTCGTGGCCGTGCTCTCGGGCCTGGCCCAGGACGGCAAGATCGACCGCTCCGTCGCCGAGAAGGCTGCGAAGGACTTCTACCTAGATGATCCGACGAAGACCTACTCCACGAGCACCGACGAGGAGTAATTTAATTCCACGCCGCGTTAATGAAAGGCCCGTCAGCAGTTCTGCTGGCGGGCTTTCGTCATACGCGGTGCGTATGTCAGCGTTGAGCGAGGACCGGCTTGATAAGCTCGGCGAGCGCTTGGGAGACGACCTCGGGTTCTTCGAGGATGACCATGTGGCCGGAGCCGTCGACAACGCGGAGGTCGGCCTCAGGCCAGTGGGAGCAGATGAGCTCGGACTGGGAGCGCGGGGTGACGATATCCATGGAGCCGACGAGGACGATGCCGGGCAGGCCGGCAAGGCGGTCCGCGGCGGCGAGCTCAGAGTGGTCGACGAGGTCGTCGAAGAAACCTACAAAGGAATCGAGCGGGGTGTCGAGCAGCATGTCGACGTGGAATTCAAGGCGTTCCATGCGGGGATAACCGGTCACACCGGCGGCGAAGAGGGGCGCAATGATGCGCGCGATGCGCTGGCGGGCGCGATTGACCTTGTTGGGTAGACGCTGGGCGGCGTCGTAGAGGGCTTCCGCGGCGTGGGTCTGGAGAAGCGCCGCGACGCCAGTCTCTGCGAAGGGACGCATGGACGTGGAGATCAGAAGCACCCCGGCGATGCGCTCGTAGTCCTCAACAGGCAGGCGGCGAATGAGGTTTTCGACGACCATGCCTCCGAGCGAATGGCCCACGATAATGAGCGGCCCGGTGGGTGCCTGGGCGGTAAGGACGGCAGCGACGTCATCCGCGGCGTCGTCGACGGTGCAGTCCTCGGCCGGGACGCGGTCCGAGCTGCCGTGCCCGCGAAGGTCGAGCAGCACCGCGCGCACGCGCGGATACGACGCGCGCAGGAAGTCGACCTGGTCGTAGAAGCTCTCCGCCGCAAGACCGTAACCGTGGACGAAGAGGACAGTGACGGGGGCATCGGAAGGCTCGGGGCCCGAGGTATACCAGGCGATGCCATCGGACATGTCGTGGGAGTACGGCTGCGTGAGGCCGGGGTGGCGGTCGTGGGTGTGGCGGCGGCGCCAGACCTGGGTGGCGGTGCGCATACGGCGGCGGGATGGGGTGGACATAACACGTTTAGTCTAGTCGCTGACTTACACTGGGACGCATGGCCGATGGACAAGACTTTGCCGCGCAGCTGCGCGCAGCGCTGGGCAGAGAAGAACACGAGGATAAGCCCGCCGCGACGGATACGTATGGGGAGCTCGCGCGGCTCATCACCCAGGTCGCGGGAGTGGAAGAACCGGCGCGTGAAGACCGGCTGGAAGATGTGGGGATTTCGTCGCTGAACTTGATTGAGCTGACGGTGCGCGCGGAAGAGCGCTTCAAGGTCCGCTTCGATGAGGGCACCGCCGCGGCCTTTGAGACCGTGGGCGAGGTCGCCGACTACATCGACAGGCGGGCCGAGAAGCAGTAGCGCTGCGCGAGATCGCGCACCGCCGTCTCCAGCGCGTGCAGCTCCGCGTGAGTACCCGTGAGTACCTGGCGGCAGCCAATGCCCGGCGGCACGGCGTCAAAATCACTGCCCGTGCCTGCGGCAAGAGCCGCGAGATCCTGTCCGGGCCAGTCCTTGTACCAGCGGGTACACCACTGAGCCGTGAGGGGATCATCGCCCGGGATCTCCCACGTCGACGCGCTGGGCAGGCACGTGACCATGAGCTCTTCCACGCGCGGGCGCAGTCGAGCAGGCATACTCTCAATGATGAGCACGCCGGAGGTTATCGGGCGCACTGGCGCCGAGGGTTCGGCGGCAGTGGTTTTCACGCATGTTTCCACAAGCCGAATACCTTTCATTTCCTGTTGCAAGACGAGCATCGTCTTCCCCAACGAACCGACTCGAACAGTTTGGTGAAATGACATCGGATGTAATTACCGTGCGTAACGCAACCCATTTTGTTCCCCTCCAGTCACACGAGCAACCCTAAACCCCTGCTTCAACCCCCATTTACTGAAGTTTCACTTGAGACTTAGAACTTCCCTGTGACCGCGCCCCGCGGATCGTTACAGCGCAACGACATCGTCACAAAAGTTAAGGTTCCGATACCTTCCCCGCTACCTTTAGACCTCATGTTGAAGACTTTTGCTACTCGCGTGGCTGCCCTCGCCTCCGCCACGGTTCTGTCGACCTCCGTCGGCCTGCCCGTCGCGAACGCCCTCACGAGCTCGGACATAAGCTCCACCTCGAGCAAGGGTTCGAGCAACGGCTCCTCCATCTCTGACGCGTTCACACTGTCGTCAAAGGTGGGCCAGGCCCTCTCCATGGGCACTGGCACGACGACCCATTCCACGAAGAAGGTTTACGTCTCCGGCCAGGGCACGCGCTCCTACGAGCTCTACGTCCCCTCCAACTATGACGCATCCCGCGAGTACCCCGTCGTCTTCGCTTACTCCGGCATGGACTTCGATGGCTCGGACATGCACGGCCACTCCCACTTTGAGCGCGCCACGGGCTCCGATGCCATCGTGGTCTACCCCCACCCGCGCGCGAGCGTCAACGGCGGCCTGGCTTGGGAAGGCCCGAACTACGCCACGACGAGCCGCGGCGAGGACGTCGCCTTCACCAAGACCATCCTCAATGACGTAGCCAATAGCTACTCCGTCGACCGCAGCCGCGTCTACGCCACCGGCCTGTCCAACGGCGGCGGCATGGCGCTCGCCGCCGCATGCCAGGCCCCGGAGACCTTCGCCGCCGTTGCCGGCGTCTCCACCGCCGCGTACACGCGTATCTTCGACGGCTGCACAGGCCAGGTGCCCACGATGCTCATCCACGGCACCGACGACAAGGTTGCGCCGTACTACAACGATGGTTCCAACGGCCACGGCGGTTCCTACTACGCCACCCGCGGCGCCTGGGAGCGCATCGGCGAGCGCAATGGCTGCTCCACCGACGGCGCCACCATGCGGACCGGCTCCGGCGACGGCGACAACTCCTTCAGCTACTCCGGCTGCCTCGCTGAGACCACGCTCTACCGCGTAAACGGCGGCAGCCACACGTGGTTTGCCTCCAACCCCAACGCCACGCGCGAGGTGTGGAACTACTTCCAGCGCCACTAGCTTCCCGCTAGCTTGTCCGTGCCCCGGTCCTGCCGGGGTATTTTTTATGCCTCCAGCTTTATGCCTCCAGCGTCTTGTGACTGCAGCTCGTTCTATGACTGCAGCTCGCTCCAGATCGCCGAGTTCGTCTCCGCCCACAGCGGCTTGGCCCAGTCCCCGAAGTCGTGGTCAGTGAGCATGACCATAGCTTTCCCCTCCGCCAGCCAGAGGTAGGTTCCGGACATACCAAAGTGCCCCGCGGTCTCCGCGGGCAGCGAGCCCATCCAGTGCTCCTTGTCCCCGTGGAGCTCGAAACCCAGGCCCCAGGAGCAGTCTTTAAAGGACCCATAGCCTGGCACGAGGCCGCGCAGGCCCGGGAACTGCGGTGTGAGCATCTCCTCGACCGTTGTGGGGTGCAACAGCTGCGGGTCGAGCACCTCGCGGGCGAAGCGGACCATGTCGTCCACCGTCGTATCGAGACCATGCCCCGCCGAGCCGACCAAAGCCGAATCCTTCATTCCCAGCGGCTCGAAGACGCCCTCGCGCACGTACTCCGGAAACTCCATACCGGTCGCCTCCGCCACGATATCCGCGGCCCACTCATAGCCCGCCGAGGAATAGATGCGCCGCTCCCCCACGGGCTTGCGCGGCTCGCGCGTATCAAACCCCACACCAGACGCGTGCGCCAGCAGATGCCGAAGAGTGGAACCGGAAGGACCCGCCGGCTGGTCGAGCTCCACCGCCCCCTCCTCGACGGCGAGCATGATGCCGTAGGCCACCACAGGCTTGGTCACCGAGGCAATCGAATACACGCGGGACGTATCCCCCAACGTCCGAACATCACCGTCTACAAGCAACGCGGCGGAGACATGGTCAGCCGGGAAATCGGCCACAGAATCAAAGGCAGTCATAGGGCTCTAGCCTAGCGAACCCGCCCGCGCACCGACGCGAAACAAATGAATAAAAGTACCGCTCGGTCTAGTCTTTTGAACGTGGCCTGTCGCACAATCAATGGCAACACGTTCCTCGATCTCTCAAGGAGGCCCCGCGATGTCTGCGACCACTGCACCCAGCTCGACCTACGTCCAGGACCCCACGATGGCAAGCTCCCACTCGACGTTCGGCTGGGCCTCCACGCTTTTTGGCACCGCCATCGGTGCGGGCATTCTCTTCCTCCCTCTGTCCGCCGGCGCCTACGGATTCTGGCCGTTGCTCATCGCCACCGTGCTCATCGGTCCACTTACGTATCTCTCCCACTACGCCTACGCGCGCATCATCGCTCGCTCCCCGCAACCCGGCGCGGATCTCCTCACGGCGCTCTCCAGCTACTTCGGCCAGAATACCGGCACATGGCTCGCCGTGGCCTACCTCGTCATGCTCTTTCCTGTGCTCCTCGTGTATTCGGTGAGCATCACCACCACCGTCGATAGCTTCCTCGTTAACCAGCTCGGCAGCCCGGAGATCCCGCGGTGGATTCTCGCACCTATCCTCATCGGCCTCCTCGTCGCAGCCCTGGCCTTCGGCGAACGCATCATGCTCGCCGCCGCCGAGCTCCTCGTCGTCCCGCTGCTCATCGCGCTCGGCGCCTTCTCGCTCTACCTCATCCCGCAGTGGGACTTAGGCTCCTTCCTCACGGTCTCCTCCGAGCACTCCTTCTGGGCATCCATGGTGCTCATCCTTCCGGTGCTGGTCTTCTCGTCTACCTTCATCGGCTCGCTGTCCCAGTTCGCCGTCTCTGCCCAGCGCAGCCACGGCGAGTTCGCCGAGGCTCGCCTCTCCCGAGTCATTATGCTCACCACGGTCCTGCTCACCGTTTTCACGATGTTCTTCGTCTGGTCCTGCGCGCTCGCCCTAGGCGCAGACGGCATGGCCCAGGCCGCCGCGGATAACCTGCCGGTGCTCTCCTACTTCGCGAACACCACGCGCACCCCGTTCCTGCCGCTTGTCACCCCGATCGTCGCCATCTGCGCCATCGCCTCCAGCTTTATCGGCGTAGCCCTGGGCGCGCGCGAAGGCTTGCACTTCCTCGGCGCTCGCTTGAATCCCTCCCAGCGTGAGCTTTCCGATGCCCCCGTCTACCTGTTCATCTTCGCCGTCGCCACCGTCGTGGCCATCGTCGAGCCCTCCGTCATGGACCTCATCACGGTCGCCGGCGGCCTCCTCATCACCATCTTCCAATTCGGCGTGCCCATGCTCGCCGTCTACACCGTCGCACGCCTGGCACCGCTGCGCCGCAGCCCCGGCAACGCCGTCATCATCGCCTTCGGCGCGGTCGTTCTCGGCTCGACCATCTGGGGTTTCTTCTAAACCCACCTCGTTCTAGGCCCACCGGGACACACGAAAGCCCAGGGCACGGTTGCACACCTGCGCCGTGGGCCTTTCTCGCGCCTTAAGCTACGGAGTTGGGAAACCACCCGTCGCGCCGATGGTCTCGCCCGAGACGAAGCTCGCCTCCTCCGAGGCCAGGAAGACGTACGCACCGGCCATCTCCACCGGCTGCCCGGCGCGGCCGAGGAAGGACTTCGTGTCGAATTCCATAACCCCCTCGGTTGTCTGGCCACCCGCGGGCTGCAGCGGCGTCCACACGGGGCCGGGCGCCACGGCGTTGACGCGAATGCCGCGCGGCGCAAGCTGCGTGGACAGGCCCTTGGACATCGAGTTCATCGCCGCCTTCGTCATGGCGTAATCAACGAGGATGGCCGAGGGCTTATACGCCTGGACCGAGGAGCTAAAGATAATCGAGGCACCCGGCTTAAGGTGCTTGAGCGCCGCCTTCGTAACCTTGAACGAGCCATAGAGATTGACCTTCATGACGTCATCAAAGTCCTCGTCCGAGATATGCTCCAAGTCCTCGTGCCAGATCTGGCGCGACGCATTGTTGACCAGGATGTCGAGTCCGCCCAGCGCCTCGACGGATTTCTCCACGAGCTCGACGCAGTACTGCAGGTCGCGCAGGTCGCCCGGGAACGCGAAAGCCTTCTGGCCCGCGTCTTCAATGGCCTTGAGCACGCGGTCCGCATCCGGCTGCTCCTCAGGAAGGTACGCAATGGCCACATCCGCGCCTTCTTTGGCGTAAGCCACGGCCACAGCCGCGCCGATGCCCGAATCGCCACCAGTAATGAGAGCCTTGCGGCCCTTCAAGCGCCCGTGGCCCTCATAGGTCTCAATGCCGATATCGGACTGCGGCTGCAGCTCGATATCCAGGCCCGGGTACTCCTGGTGCTGCTCCGGCGGATTGACCTTGGGGAATTTCGTGCGTGGGTCGGTCATGTTTTACTCCTTCAGCGAAAATAGTGAAAGGCGCAGCCGCCCCGTCCGGGATGCCGCGCCTCCCACGCTACGCTTCACGTCGCGTCATTCGCCGTGACTGCAATTCCGCCAGTCCTAGCCGATGCGGTCGATGATGATCTTCCGCTCCTCGTCGAGCGGTGCGTCCGTCATGGTGAAGCCGGACTCGAGGACCTCGAGGGAACGCTTTAAGCGGTCCGGGGTCTCCGTGTAGAGCGTGAAGAGCTTCTGCCCCCTTCGTTACCTTATCGCCCTTGACGGCACGCAGTTCGATACCGGCGGTGGCCTGCACCGACGTGATGGACGAGGCAATGAGCGGAATGGACTCTACCGTCGAGGTCGTATCGCGCAGCACGTGGATCTTCTTATCCGCAGGAGCCAGGCCCGCACCCGCAGCGCAGATGATGCAGCCCGGGTCCTCGAGTATTTCCATCATGCGTTCGTTCGTCACGTCAGCTTGCCAGCCCGGGATGGACTCCAGCTTGTCCAACGTGCCTCCGGTGTGGCCCAGACCGCGGCCGGACAGCTGCGGCACGGCGACGCCGAAGGCCGTGACGAGCGGCGCCACAGGCAGCGCGATCGTGTCACCCACGCCGCCCGTGGAGTGCTTGTTCGCGGTGACCGTGCTCAACGAGTCGAAAACTCATGGTCTCGCCCGAGTTGATCATCGCCTGTGTCCAGCGGGCAATCTCAGCGTGGTTCATGCCGTTCACGAACACCGCCATATTGAGCGCGGCCATCTGCTCATCGCGTTTATCGCCATGATTGCGATGCTCTCGGCCATCCTCGGCGGCATCGGCAAAATCTTTGGTCAAACGGCTGGTCGCTCGAAGGCCTCTTCGGCGCCATCTTCGCCCCGTTCGCGTGGCTCATCGGCGTGCCGTGGTCGGACGGCATCGACGTCGGTACCACCATGCTCAACGCCGCCATCGTGGGCGCCGTCGTGGCCCCGATGTAAAAGCCGCAGCCTCTAAGCGTCAGCCCCTGGCTGGCGCTTATCGTATTTTTCCACCAGCTTGTCAATGAGCTCGTCCGTGAGCTTGTCATCCGTAAGAATCGCGTCGAGCATGCGCTGATGGTCCGGTTTGTCCTGATAGGAGTCGCCAGCAAAGTCCATGCCGATGTCGTTGGCAAAAGTGCTCAGCACAGTCGACCCCGTCTCCGCCGCGCTTTCCGATGCCCCCTTCTCTCCCGCGTCGGCCGCTACCTCCGAGGCTTCGCTCAGCTGCGCGACCTCGGAGTTGAACTCCTCGAGGAATTCATCGGCCGCCGCTTGGGCTTCGGCGGGACGCTTGCCCTCGCGGATCTCGCGGGCGATACGCCGCTCGAGGGCGTTTTCCATCTGCTTGTGCCGCCACGAACGCAGGCGGCGCGGCTCGAGGCGGCGGCCCACGGCACGCGACTTGTCCTCGGCCTTGCGCGCGAGGACGGCAACCTGCGCCGCGGTCTCGTTGACCGGCGCCCACTCTTGGTCCGTGGACACGCGCCAGCCGGCCCAATACCCCAGGAGTGCGAGCACAAAGCTCGCCACGGGTCCGAGGATCATGCCCCACGCCAAGAAATCGAGGCCATTGCCGGCGAGCACGATAACGGAGCAGACGGCCGCCGGGATGACGATGGGCTGGTTGTCACCAAAGACAGCGGGCTCTCGGCCCATGCACACGTCGCGAATCATGGAGCCGCCGGTCGCGGTGAACACGCCCATCATGATGCACGGAACGACGGGCAGACCATAGGTGAGAGCCTTCACCGTGCCAGTCCCGGCCCACAGTGCGGAGACGAGGGCGTCGCCGTGGGCTTGTAGGTGTTCCCACGTCTTACCCTTGAAATAGACGAAGCGCGCGATGAGCGCACCGGCGAAAGCGAGGTACAGGTACTCGGGCTGGCTCATCGCCGCGACGGTGCCGCGGTTGATGAGCACGTCGCGAATCATGCCGCCGCCCAGCGCCGAAAACATCGCAATGAAGAAGAACCCGATGATGTCATAGCCACGTTGGCGCGCAATTGTGCCGCCGATAATGCCCATGAGCAACACGCCGCTCACGTCCGACCAGTGATAGATCGATTCGATGAGCGGGTCAACCTCGGAAACCATGATCGTTATTGTAGCCAGCGCCTTGCCCCGCCGCCCGCGTGGCTACGCGGCAGCTGCGCGCCGCGCGAGCAGAGGCTGCGCAGAGACTGCACAGTTACTGCGCGGCCGTGGCCTCCGCGTCACCCGTGACCGCTGCTGCGCCGGTGGGCTGCTCCGCCGCGCCCGTGGGCTCGACGGTCGGCTCCTCAGCAGGCGCGGTCGTGGCGGCCCGTGTCGTCGCCGCGGGCGTCTCCTCGTCCCCTCTATCGCGGCGTGCGGCGCGTTCCCGGCCCGCCGTCGTGGTTGCCTGCTCCGCGGTGGCACCGTTCCCCTGCGCCGCGGTCGGCTCGTCAGTGGCCGTGGCCTCGGACGCATCTGTGGGCTGCTCGACGGTCTCCTGCGTCGGCTCGACGCTCTCCTCCGGCTGCGTTGCCGCCGTCGTCGCAGGCGCGGTTGTCGCCGCGCTTTCCGTCTCACTGGACTTCGACGTCCAGTAGGACGGCGAGAGCCAGCCAGCGTCCGCGTCCTCCGGGTTCGCCGAGAAGAGCAGCAACAGGCCGGTCACGGCGAGCCCCACAAGAAGGCCCGTCGTTGAGCCGCGCACGCGACCGCCGAGCGTCCACAGCTTGCCCCAGCGCGTCGTGGGATGGTCATCGCGCCAGATGGTGCGCGGTGCCTCGTCGACGGCGTTCATGACCTCGGTCTGTGAGACATCCGGGTGCTGCGCCGCCACATCCGGGTCCGACTCGGACGGCCGGCCCGGTCCTTGATCGCTCGGGTCGTGCGAATCGCGCGCGGCCGCATTAGCCACAGCGTCGCGCACCTCCGCCTTGTCGGTTCCTGCCGCAGCCGGCATGACTTCGGTCGGCGCGCCGGCTCTAGCCGACTCTGCGGGGGCGGGCGGCACGGCGGTGATGGGGGCATCGGCAAGCGGGGCGGCCGAGGACACGTTGTAATGATCCCAGAAGGCCGCGACGAGGGCGGAGCGAATGCCGCGCTCGACGGCCCACTGGCGGGAGGGATTGACAACAACCATGACGCGGTACTTGATCTGCCACGGCTGGCCGGCGACGGTGGGCTCGATAAGGCCAGTGACCGGCAGAATCTCGATCTCGCCCGCGATATCTTCGGCGATGGCTGCGTCCTGCGCCGCATGCGAGGAAATCTCCTCAACCTTGCGGGTGACCTCGGACAGCGTCTCGCCTGCGCGCACCGGCACCTGCAAGTCGACGACGGCGCGCGACCAATCCTGTGAGTAGTTCGTCACCACGCCGCCCGAGCCGTTAGGCACCATGACGACCTCGCCCGTCGGCGTGCGGACCTTCGTGGTGCGCAGCGTCAACGCCACGACGGTGCCTTCCACCGCCGCAGACGTGCCGTCGAAACTGACGTAATCGCCCACACCGTACTGCTTCTCGCTCAAGATGAAGAAGCCCGCCAGGAAGTCGCCGATGATCTTCTGCGCACCGAAACCAAGGGCAGCCGAGACGACCGTCGCGGGAATCGCCGCGCCGAGCGCCGGCACGCCCACGTTGGTCAGCGCCGCGATGGCAAGCAGGAAATACGCCACCGCCTGCGCGACGTAGACCAACGCGCCTGCCAGGGCGAGACGAGTCTTCGTGGATTCCTCATTGTCATCCAGCCGCGAGTCAATAAGCCTGATGACCAGGCGCCCGACACGCGGCACCAAAATCGCCATGAGCAGTAACGCCACCAACGGCAACGCGTGGTCGACGATAAGTTCCCAGAACTGGAAGAAGAAATACCGGACGTTCATACTCTCCGATACTAAAACCACCGCCGCCACGACGGGCATAGCGGCGGTGGATTGATAGCGTTTTCTACGATTGGGCGCGAGCGTTAGGACGCTGCGGGGAACAGAACATCTTCGCGGTAAAAGTACCGCGCGTGCGTATGCCGCAGGCTTTCCAGGCGCGGTGCGGCGATAGTGGCGATGTCGACACCCGGGTCGTCATTGCGTTCGTCGAGAACCGCGCGCGTCCGCGCCGCCTCGGTCAACGAGGAATACTCTTTCACACTCACAGCACCCGTGCTGCGGCGGTATTCATGAGAAACGCGGGGAAACCCTTCATTACCGTTCCTTCTCCCGCTGGAACTCTTGCACATATTCTTCCAGTTCCTGGAACAACGCGCTATCAGGACGCGCTTAGGGGGACGCGTTGGAACTGCGCAGGACGCTACCACCAGGTATACGCGCAGTTTGACGGCTAAAAAGTGGGGCCACCGGGGCTCGAACCCGGGACCAACGGATTATGAGTCCGTAGCTCTAACCGACTGAGCTATAGCCCCTTGAAACGCACCGTGTGAGGTGCTGCGAAGTATCTTATCGTGTCCCGCGCCGCGGACTGCAATTGCTCCCCACGGGTGCAGAAAGCGAGCCCGCCAGACGCTGGGCGCGTCGCCCTCGACGGCATCGGAAGCCGGTGGTACGGTACAGATGTTAATTAGAGTGACTATTGTGGCGGCAATCTCGTACACCAGGGCGTCGCAACAGTCCGACTTCTCTAGGAGCCTCTATGTCGTCCACCTCGCGTTCTTCCGTCCACTTCAGCCGCCGCAGCCTCCTGCGCGCGGGCACAATTGCCCTCGCCGCGGGTGCCGTGGGCACGGCCGCCCCGCAGGCGTTTGCGCTCGGCCCGGTGCTCGGCACCGTCGTCGACTTCTCGGCGGGTGTTCCCTCCTCCGCCGCACTCAAGGCCGCAGGTCAGATGGGCGCGGTGCGCTACGTCTCCAAGCCGCGCGCAGGCTGGATGGCCGGCAAGCCGGTCACCCGCGCCCAGGCTGCTGCCGATGCCGCCGCCGGCCTCGCCGTTGCTTCCGTCTACCAATACAACGGCTCGGACAATCCGGACTGGGCGGGCGGGGCGGCATCGGCAGCCCAGCACGCGCCGCAGGCCATCGCCATCCATAAGGCGGCGGGCGGCCCCACGGGCCGTCCGATTTATATCGCGATCGACAACAACCCGTCCCGCGCCCAGTACGACGGCCAGATTAAGCCCTACCTCGTGGCATTCTCCACCGCGCTCAAGGCGGCGGGCTACCAGGTAGGCGTGTACGGCAACTACAACATCATCGATTGGTGCGTACGCGACGGGATCGGCAGCTACTTCTGGATGCACGACTGGGGCTCGGGCGGCCGCATCCACCCGCGCACGACCATCCACCAGCTGCCACAGAACCGCCAGCGCACCATCGGCGGCGTGGTCTGCGATATCAATGACGTCTACGCGAAGGACTGGGGACAGTGGACGCCAGGGCGCGCTGCAGCGCCGGCACCGGCCGCGCCCGCAGCCCCCGCTAACACCAGCAACCCGCTGAACGCCGTGGGCCAGATGTCCTCGCAGGTCCAGAACGCCGTGCCGGGACTCAACCTGCCGCAGGTCTCCCCTCAAGGCGTGAGCTTCAACGGCTCGTCCGTCGACTCCACGCAGATTCAGGCGGGCGTGGACCTCGTCCAGACCGTCCTGGGTGCGATGCGCTAGGACTTCTGCTCTGCAATAAATTTCGTCGTCGCCTCATTCAGGGCCTTGACGGTGACTTGTTTCTTCACGAACTTCGTGAGGTCCTCCGCCGAGCCCGACACCGAGGCGGCGACGATGAAGTTCTTCCCGAAGCTCACGGAGGAGTGCAGCGTCTTATCGTCAGACCAGCCCCACTTCGAGCCGAGCACATTGCTGAGCTTCGCCGTGCCGTAGTCCTGGCGGTAGCCATCTTCCGCCGTGGTTGTGGCCTGCGCCATCGCGACGAGAATGGGATGCGTCGGTGATTCCTCGCGCAGCGCCTTGATGAAATTGACCACGTCGTAGACGGACGTCACGGACTTGCCCCACTCGCTTCCCGCACGCGTGGATTCGAGCTCATAGTCTTCCGCCACCGCGTCGATGGACTCCGGGTAGCGCTTGAAGAGATCCGACGCGGAGACGTCCGATGAATCCGCAATCATGCCGAGCGCTGTGTACTGGTCTTCCAGCGTGCCGTGGTCAAGCACGTACTTGGCGAGATAGAGCTTGATAAGGCTCAGCGCCGGCATGGCGTTGCGTTCCCCGTCGGTGCCCATGCGCATGCCGTCCATGCGGTAATAGGACAACTCGCGGGCCTTTGCGTTGGCGACGAACTTCACTTCGCCGTCGAGGTCCGCGGCAATATTCTTCTTCGACGGCGGGGCTTCCACCGTGAGCGTTTCCACCGGGCGCGTCGCCGACAGCCGCGCGGCGGACGTCTCCCCCGTTTCCTGCGCCGCGTCTGCAGGCTTTTCATGCGGCGGCGTACAGGCCGCCAGCGTCCCCGCCAGCGCCGCGGCGAGGGCCAGACTTATCATCCGATTCACTCACCACATATTACTAATGTCACCGCTTTCTTCAGAAAGAAGGCGGTGGCATTCAGCGTATGCGACGGGGCGGGCTACCCCTGCGGGTGTGAGCGTTGAGAAGCTCACCGTTGTGTGTTCGACCTTTAGTGGTCAACCGGAGCCTCTACACCCACGCCGGTGAGGGAACGAACTTCCATCTCGGCGGAGAGCTCTTCGAAGTTGTCGGGCTTGGTCATGAGCGAGACAGCCCAGCCGACGAAGAATGCGAGCGGGATCGTGACGATACCCGGCGAGGACAGCGGGAACAGTGCCCAGTCCGCGTTGGGGAACATCGAGGTCTCGGTGCCGGAGACTGCCGGGGAGAAGAAGATGAGGACCAGGCAGGAGATGACACCGGTGTACATGGAGGCCACAGCACCCGCGGTGTTGAAGCGCTTCCAGTACAGGGAGTACAGGATGGTGGGTAGGTTAGCCGAGGCCGCGATGGCGAAGGCCAGGGAGACCAGGAAGGCGACGTTCTGGGTCATGGCCAGGATGCCGAGGATGATGGCGACGACACCGAGGACGACGACGGTCATCTGGGAGACGCGGACCTGCTCAGCCTCCGTGGACTGACCGTTACGGATAACGGAGTGGTAGACGTCGTGGGCGATGGACGCCGAGGCGGTAATCGCCAGGCCAGCGACGACCGCGAGGACGGTTGCGAAGGCGACAGCAGAGATGATCGCCATGAACACGGAGCCACCCACCTCGAGGGCCAGCAGGGGTGCGGCGGAGTTCGCGCCACCCGGTGCGGCGAGGATGCGGTCCGGACCAACCAGAGCGGCGGCGCCGAAGCCCAGGATGAGCGTCATGAGGTAGAAAGCACCGATGATGACGATGGCCCAGGTCACTGAGCGGCGAGCTTCCTTCGCGGTCGGAACCGTGTAGAAGCGCATGAGGACGTGCGGGAGGCCGCCGACACCCAGGACGAGGGCGATACCCAGGGAGATGAAGTCAATCTTTGTGGTGAGCGACTGGCCGTACTTCAGGCCCGGCTCCATAATCTGGGAGGCCTCGTAGCCCTTCTGCGCCAGGTACTCAGAGCCAGCGTGCGTCTGCACCGCGCCATCGAAGAGGGCACCGAAGCCACCCTTGATGGAGATGAAGACCATGGCGCACATCGCAACAACACCGGTAACAAGCAGGACGGCCTTAATCATCTGAACATAGGTCGTGCCCTTCATGCCGCCCACGAGGACGTAGACAATCATGAGGACGCCCACGATGCCAACAACGACGGCCTGCCAGAAGAAGTCGTGAATGTTGAGCAGGACCGAGACCAGGGAGCCGGCGCCGGCCATCTGCGCGATGAGGTAGAACAGCGAAACGAAGAGCGTCGCAATAGCGGCGGCCACGCGGACCGGCTTCTGCTTGAGACGGAAGCTCAGCACGTCAGCCATGGTGAAGCGACCCACGTTACGCAGCGGCTCAGCCACGAGCATGAGCGCCACGAGCCATGCGACGAAGAAGCCCACGGAGTACAGGAAGCCGTCGTAACCGGTGAGCGCGACGGCGCCGACGATACCAAGGAAGGACGCCGCGGACAGGTAGTCACCGGAGATGGCGAGGCCGTTCTGGCGGCCAGAGAAGGAGCCGCCACCGGTGTAGAAGTCAGAAGCTTCCTTCGTCGACTTGCCGGCACGCAGGACCACGTACATGGTCACCACAAGGAAGACGACGAAGACGGAAATGTTGAGAATCGGATTGCCCGCGGCGGCATCGGCGCTCGCGGCGGCGAGGTGGAACGTAGTCATTGTCTATCCCTCCAGTTCTTCACGAATCTTGGCCGCACGCGGCTCGATGTTCTTATTGGCATACTTCACGTAGACCCACGTAATGATGAACGTGGTCGCGAACTGTGCAATACCGAAGGCCAGGCCAATGTTCCAGCCGCCCGGCAGCTCGGTACCCATAAAGCCCGGCGCGAAGACCGCGGCCAGCACGTAGACGATGTACCACGAGAAGAACGCGACGGTCATGGGGAACGTAAAGTTGCGGTAGGCCCCGCGCAGCTCGCCAAATTCGGCGCTCTCGCGCATGGCGATGAATTCCTCCGCAGTCGGCTCACGGCGTTGCGCCGGGGCCGTCATGTTGGAGTCAACAGAGGATACAGACATTGCATGTACTCCTTTCAGAAGGGCAAGAGATAGGTCAAAAAGTTAAGCCCGACCCCGCCGCACCGGCTCGTACCGCATGAGGTAGAGGTCACATTTTGCTTGATGTGTAAGTTACAGAGCATTCTGTGCAACGTTGTAGCTGTCACTAAAAATTCATCCTTTGCAAGAATTAACTACCCCCATACCCACCCTCAACATGGATATTTACAGCTTGCAAAATTACCCCCAACTTGCATACAAGCGCCTTCTGCCAACTTTGCAAACCCCAATGTGTCACGCGTCTCACTAGGAAAACCGCACACAAAAGGCCGCTGCCCCACTGGGGACAGCGGCCTCAACGTTCGCGGCCGGCGAGTGCCGACTAGCCTTCCGCACCCGGGAAGTCGCGCGGATCATTAAACATGCGCCCGAATCCCTCACGTCCGTCGAGGGAGTTCATGACGTCCATCTCCGCGCGCGTGAGCGTAAGCTCTGTCGCCGCGAAGTTCTCCGCCAGGCGCTCCTTGCGCGCGGACTTGGGGATAACCGAGATGCCCAGCTGTAGCAGGTACGCGAGCACCACCTGGCCCGTGGTCACCTCATGCTTCGCGGCAATCGCCTTGATATCCGGATTAGTGAGCACCACACCGCGCGCGAGCGGCGACCACGCCTCGGTGATAATGCCGCGCTCGTCGTGGTACGCGCGCAGCTCCGGCTGCGTGAAGCCCGGGTGCAGCTCCACCTGATTGAGCACCGGCACAATGCCGGATTCCTTGATGAGCGTATCGAGCGTCTCCTCGTAGAAGTTGGCCACACCGATGGATGCAATCTGGCCCATGCCCTGCAGGCGCGCAATCGCGTCGAACGTCTCCACGTACTTGCCACCCTGCGGCCACGGCCAGTGGATGAGGTACAGGTCGATGTAGTCCAGCCCCAGCTTGTCGATGGACTCCTGGAAAGCCTGCGGCGCTAGGTCTGCGCCGTGGTGATCGTGCCATACCTTCGTCGTCACAAAGATTTCGTCACGCGTCACGTCGCCGGCATCCATGGCCTGCTTCAGGGCCTTGCCCACAGCTTCCTCGTTCTTATATAAGGTCGCGGTGTCGAACTTGCGGTAGCCAATCTCGATGGCCTCGCGGATGGTGCGCACGCACTCGTCGTCGCGCAGCTTGTAGGTGCCCAAGCCCAGCTGGGGCATCTCACGGTCGTCATTAAAAGTAACGTTCGGTACAGTCATGTCCCCCATTGTGCCCTACCGCGGCCTGCCGCCGCCGCATTTCTCACGCTAGGCAGGGACGAGAGCTCGAAACGTGAATGAGTCACGGGAAAATTTCAAGAAATCAACCAACCCATTCACGCTAGAAACCCCAGAGATCGCGAAAGCCCCCGCGTCCGCCGTAAAGACAGACCCGAGGGTGCCACGACATGAGGCCGTGTGGGTTAGGCCGCACGAATGAGGTCGATGATGAAGACCAGAGTGCGACCGGAGAGCGGGTGTCCGCCGCCCACGGGGCCGTAGGCCTTCTCCGGCGGGATGGTCAGCTGGCGGCGGCCGCCCACCTTCATGCCCGGAATACCTTCCTGCCAACCGGCGATGAGGCCGGTGAGCGGGAACTCGATGGACTGTCCGCGGTCCCAAGAAGAATCGAATTCCTGGTTCGTCTCATAATCGGCGCCCACGTAGTGGACCTCCACGACGCCGCCCGGCTGCGCCTCGGCGCCGTCGCCGACCACGATGTCCTCGATGACGAGTTCCGTCGGGGCCGGGCCGGTCTGGGCTTCGATCAGTGGCTTTTCCATGGGATGTACCTCTCCTTGGAGCGAATTGTTAAGCGAGATTTAGCGGTAGCTCTGCGGCCACACAGTGGACTGCAATAGCTATGAGAAAACCGCACTAGCAGCCCATTATACGGGACACCGTGCGGTTTCTCGCTATTTATGCAGCGTAGGCGTCACAAAAAATAGAAATTACTTACGCTCCGAGCGCGGGGTGAAGGTGCGGAGGGACTCACCGGTGTAGATCTGGCGCGGGCGGTTGATCTTCGTGTTGAGCTCCAGCTGCTCGCGGTACTGAGCGATCCAGCCCGGCAGACGGCCGATGGCGAAGAGCACGGTAAAGAAATCCGTGGGGAAGCCCATGGCGCGGTAGATAAGGCCGGTGTAGAAGTCGACGTTCGGGTACAGCTTGCGGGAGACGAAGTAGTCGTCAGAGAGCGCAATCTGCTCGAGCTCCATGGCCAGGTCGAGCATCGGGTCGCCACCGAGGTGCTCGAGGATCTCGTGTGCGGTCTCCTTGACGATGGCCGCGCGTGGGTCGTAGTTCTTGTAGACACGGTGGCCGAAGCCCATGAGGCGAACGCCCTTTTCCTTATTCTTCACGCGGTTCATGAAGTCGGTTGCGTCGCCGCCGTTGTTCTTCTGGATGTCCTCGAGCATCTCCAGAACGGCCTGGTTGGCGCCACCGTGCAGCGGGCCAGACAGGGCGTTGATGCCACCAGCGATGGAGACGAACATGTTGGCCTGGGCAGAACCAATCATGCGGACCGTGGAGGTGGAGCAGTTCTGCTCGTGGTCTGCATGGAGGATAAGCAGCTTGTCCAGGGCCTTGGAGACGACCGGGTCAACCTCGTAGTCCTCGGTCGGGTAACCGAACATCATGCGCAGGAAGTTCTCGCGTGCGTTGAGGTTGTTATCCGGGTACATGTAAGGCTTACCCTCCGAGGCACGGTAAGCGTAGGCCGCGAGCATCGGCACCTTGGCGAGCAGGCGGACGGTCGCCTTGTCGAGCTGCTCCGGGTCCAGCGGGTTGAGCTGGTCCCGGTAATAGGTGGAGAGAATGTTCACGGAGGAAGCCAGCACGGCCATCGGGTGCGCGTCGCGCGGGAAGATGGAGAACTGCGCCTTGAAGTCCTCGTCGAGGAGGGTGTGGTGGCGGATCTCGTTGTTGAACTTGCTGAGCTGCTCTTGGTTCGGCAGTTCGCCGTTGATGAGCAGGTAGGACACCTCGTTGAAGGTGGCGTTCTGCGCTAGGTCAGCAATGTCGTAGCCACGGTAACGGAGGATGCCCTCTTCGCCGTTGATGAAGGTAATCTTCGACTCGGTGGAGCCGGTAGCGGCGTAGCCCGGGTCGAACGTGACGAGACCGGTCTCGTTACGCAGCTTGGAGATGTCAAAGCCGGAGTCGCCCTCGGTGGACTGCTTGATGTCCATCTCGTACTCGCCACCCGGGTAGTGGAGAACAACCTTGTTATTGTCGGTAGCCACGTTGGTTCCTTTCTTCGTTAAACCAGTCAATAAAGCATGTGCCATCGCTGGAGACGCGTCATAAAGCTCACGCAGTGCACGCTTTAAGGATTACTTTACTAGTAAACAGTACGCGCATTTCGGTTTTGCCAACTCCCCACCCTACCAAACAATGTGACCACTACTACAACCCACGGTTGGGGTGAGATAGTCCCCTTTTTCTAGTAAGCAACCGAAAACCCGTGAGTGGTAGCTATTATAACCGCATGAGCAACCCCAGCATTCAGATCCCTGCAGAGTTTATCCCGTCCGATGGCCGCTTTGGCTGCGGTCCGTCCAAGGTTCGTCCGTCCCAGATCGAGGCCATTGCCAACCACGGCATTGACATCATCGGCACTTCCCACCGCAAGCCCGCCGTCAAGGACGTCGTCGGTCGCGTCCGTGACGGCCTGTCTGAATTCTTCTCCCTGCCCGACGGCTACGAGATTATTCTCTCCCTAGGCGGCGCCACCGCCTTCTGGGATGCCGCCACCTTCGGCCTTATCGAAAAGAAGTCCTCGCACCTTACATTCGGCGAGTTCTCCGGCAAGTTCGCCAAGGCCTCCAAGCAAGCTCCGTGGCTCGACGAGCCCAACATCACGGATGCCCCCGTCGGCACCGCCCCCTCCTCCGCGGACCTCAACCTCGAGGGCGCCGACGTCGTCGCGTGGGCACACAACGAGACCTCCACGGGTGCCATGACTCAGATCACCCGCCCCAACTCGGACGCCCTCGTTGCTATAGACGCGACCTCCGGCGCCGGCGGCCTGCCTGTCGACATGAAGGAAGCTGACGTCTACTACTTCTCCCCGCAGAAGTGCTTCGCCTCGGACGGCGGCCTGTGGCTCGCTGCCATGAGCCCGGCGGCTCTGGAGCGCATCGAGAAAATCAACGCCTCGGACCGCTACATCCCGGCCTTCCTCAACCTGCAGACCGCTGTGGACAACTCACGCAAGAACCAGACCTACAACACGCCGGCCGTCGCTACCCTGCTCATGCTCGCCGACCAGGTCGAGTGGATGAACGCCAACGGCAAGCTGGACGGCATGGTCAAGCGCACCACCGCCAACTCGGATGTCCTCTACAACTGGGCCGAGTCCCGCGAGGGCGCTACCCCGTTCGTCGCCGAGAAGGACGCACGCTCCCTCGTCGTCGGCACCATCGACTTCGATGACTCCATCGACGCCGCCGCCCTTGCCGCCGCCCTGCGCGCCAACGGCATCCTTGACACGGAGCCCTACCGCAAGCTCGGCCGCAACCAGCTGCGCATCGGCATGTTCCCCGCCATCGAGACCGAGGACGTCGAAAAGCTCACCAAGGCTATCGATTACGTGCTCGATTCGGGCGCGGCAGCCGCCAAGTAGCTCCTTTCCTGCGATATGGTGGACACCACAGTCCGCCATCGCGACAGGAATTAAAGGAGAGCGATCATGCGCGAATTATTCGTGGTCGACAACGAGTCGACCGAGACCTCTTTGGTGCTGCGCACCGAAGACGGAGAGGAATTCTTCCTCGATCTCGGCGCCCTCGCCCCGGATATTCGCGCCCAGCTTGCCGGTGCCCCCTCTCCCGCACCGGAGCCAGAGGCTCCGGCCGAGCCGGCTCAGCAGCCTGAGCAGGCCACGCCGGAGGCGCCGGCGGCATCGGAAGCACCCGCAGCACCTGCTCCTGCCCCGCGGCTGACGGCCGTCGGCTCCGCGCCGCGCCGTCCCACCACCGAGAAGCTGAGCATGCGCCCGCCGGAGATTCAGCACCGCATCCGCGCTGGCGCCACCGTCGCCGAACTTGCCGAGGAAATGGGCGTCGCCGAATCCCGCGTCGAGCCCTTCGCACACCCCGTGCTCATGGAGCGCTCGCGCGTCGCGGAGCTCGCCAAGCAGGCCCACCCAGTCCGCGAGGACGGCCCAGCCAAGCTCACCATCTACGAGGTCCTCGCCACCGCCTTCGCCGCCCGCGGCCACTCGCTTACTGACGCCACGTGGGACGCCTACCGCGAGAAGGGCCAGCCCTGGACCGTCCGCGTCACGTGGAAGACGGGCCTGAGCGAAAACGAGGCCGAGTGGACCCTGCGTGAGTCCTCCGGCTCCGCGTCCACCCTCGTCGCCCGCAATACCGTGGCCGCTGACCTTACCGACCCGGACTTCGTCCAGCCGGTGCGCTCGCTCACCTCCGTCGGCCGCGGTTCCCGCCGTGTCGAGGCACTCGACGCCCGCGAGGACGAGGACTTCGATCCGTACTCCTACGGCGAGCAGGACGACCTGGACGCGCTGCGTCACTCCCGCCGCGCCGACGCCTCCGAGGAGGACGACACCGTCGTCGAGGTCACCGATGTCACGGACCTCACCGCTCCTACCGTCACACCCGTGGGCACCCCGCACGACACCTCGAACGACTCCGAGGATGCGGAGCCCTCTGAGGAAAAAGCCGACGCAGCGTCCAAGTCCGACGACAAGGACGAGGAGTTCCTCCAGAACCCGTCGCCCGCGCCGAAGCCGTCCAAGCGCCGTCGTCGCGCCTCGACGCCGAACTGGGAGGACGTCCTCCTCGGCGTGCGCGGCAACACGAAGCGTCCCCGCGACTAACCGCCCCGTCCAGCTCTAGACGTTCACTCAAGAAAGATTCCCTCTCATGAACATCTCACGCGCAGTCCTTACTCTCTGGTACGTCACCGTGGGCGACAGCTCCGAGCCCGCCGCGGACATCGCGAAGGTCCTCAACGCCAATCCCAAGGCAGACCGCGGCTTCGGGCGCAAGTACTTGAGCCAGCTCAACCCGGCGTTCCCCGTCACCCCCATTGGCCAGTTCCCGCTCGGCCGCTCCGCGCAGGCTGACGTGGGCGAGTTCTACATCGGCGGCTACCCCGGCGTCACCGTGGTCCAGACCGTCATCATGGACGACGCCCTCACGCTGTCCAAGCTTTCCCCGCTCCTGCTGCGCGCCATCAACGCCAAGCACATCTTCGCCTTCGCCTCCAACGAGGAGGAGGGCTACGCCGGCATGGCGCACTGGGAGAACTACGAGCTCAAGCGCTCCCTGTGCTCGACGCGCACCGAGTTCATCGAGGACATCGGCCTGCCCGAGCCTTACGAAGGCCCCTACTGGGCCGGCGATCACCGCCCCTCCACCTTCGGCGCCATCACGCTACCCTTCGTCCCCAAGGAGCTCATGCAGGAAGCCGAGCGCACCTGGCTCGGCGTGGAAATCGGCGAGAACGGTCCCAACCTCGACGTCGTGGGCTACGCTATCGACGGCCGCCCCGAGCCCAAGGTCGACCCGGCCCCCGCGCCTAAGTCCACCTCCGAGCTCGTCGAGACCTCAGCGGCGAAACTGGGCGTCGGCCCCGCCAACGGCGATTACGATGACTACGCAGACCCCGAGGCCGAGCCCGAGTCCACCATCTCCGAGTCCGCCCAGCGCACCGCGCACGACCTCGCGGACCTCGGCCGCACCATTGCCTCGCGCGTCGTCACGTTCTTCAAGAACCGCCGCCGCTAGCCCCCGACCCGGCGCGCCACATAACCCTTGAGGACAAATAGGCCCCTCCGCACGCGCCGAAACGGCACATCTCGGCCTGGACCATAACAATGCCGCCAGGGCTGGGGAGCGCGGGGCTAGAGGTCAAGCAGCGAACGCTGGCGCTCGTAAAACGCAATCGCCGCGGACGTCGCGACGTTCAAGGAATCGGTTCCCGGGGCCATCGGAATGCGCGCGCGCACGTCCGTGGCCTTCATCGTGTGTTCGGTAAGGCCGGGGCCTTCTGCGCCCACGAGGAGCGCGACCTTCTCGGCGCCCTTGAGAGCTTGGGCTAGGTGTACCGCGTCCTCGCTGGGGGTTAAGGAGACGAGGCGGAAGCCGGCATCGGAAAGCGTGGCCAGCTCATGTTGCCAGTTGGTGTAGCCGCCCTCGAAGCGGGCCCAGGGCAGGCGCAGGACGTGTCCCATGGACACGCGGACGCTGCGGCGGTAAAGCGGGTCCGCGGTGCCGGAGCCGAGCAGCACGCCGTCGACATCCATGCCCGCGGCGTTGCGGAAGATGCCGCCGATGTTCTCGTGGTCACCCACGCCTTCCATGACGACGAGCGACTGTGCGCCCTCGATGACCTCGTCGACTGACCAGGCGTCCAGGCGGTCCGCGGAGGCGAGCAGGCCGCGGTGCATGTCGAAGCCGGCGACCTCGGTGAGCATGTCGCGGGTGACCTCGTAGATGGGCACGTCGTCGGGCACCTCGTGCTGCGACAGGTAGGTGTCGATCTTCGCCTTGAAGCCCACAATGCAGCGGGTGGGGTACGCGGAGGCGAGCAGGCGCTCGACGATGATGGGGCCTTCGCCAATGACAAGACCCTCGCCGTGGGCGTCGGACTTTTTTAAGTTCCGAACGTCATCCAGGCGAGGGTCGTTGACGTCTTCAATTACGTAGCGCATGTACCCGACACTACCGTGTCGGGAATGCAGCGAACTAACCGATAACGGAGGAAATCGGGCCCATGCCGAAATAGACCACGAACATCGCGGCCACGAGCCACATGATCCAGTGGACCTGTTTGGCCTTGCCCGCGAAGACAGCCACGAGAGCGAAGGCGATGAAGCCCACGCCAATGCCGTTGGCGATGGAGTACGTAAATGGCATGACCACGATAGTGAGGAACGCCGGAATGGCGACCTCCACCTTGTGCCATTCAATTTCGGTGATCTGGGAGGCCATGAGCACGCCCACGATGACGAGCACCGGTGCGGCGGCCTCGATCGGGACGATCTCATAGAGCGGGGTCAAGAACATGGCGAGCAGGAAGAGCACGCCGGTCGTGATGTTGGCCAGGCCGGTGCGGGCGCCATCGGCGATGCCCGCGGAGGAGTCTGCAAAGACTGTGTTGGAGGAGGCGGAACCCAAGCCGCCGGCCACGGCGCCGAAGCCCTCGACGACCAGAGCTTTCTTCATGTCCGGCAGAACGCCGTCCTCGTCGACGAGGTCGCCCTGCTTGCCCAGGCCCGTCATGGTGCCCATGGCGTCGAAGAAGTTGGTGAGCAGCAGCGTGAAGATAAGCAGCACGGTGGCGACGACGCCGAGCTTGGTGAATGCACCGAAGAGGTTCACATCGCCGACGATGGAGAGATCCGGCATGCCGCCGAGCGACGACGGGGCGCCCGGGGTGGCCATGCCCCAGTCCTCGTTGGGGAAGAGAGCCTGCAGGATGATCGCGATGACGGTCGTGATGACAATCGCCAGGAACAGGCCGCCCGGGACGTTGCGGATGACGCAGAAGGCGCAGATGAGCAGGCCGATGACGAAGACAAAGGCGGGCCAGGTCGCAATGGAGCCGTTGATACCCAGGCCGACCGGCACGGTGGTGTGCGCGGCGTCCGGCACGCGGGTGACAAACCCGCCATCCACGAAGCCGATGATGGCGATGAACATACCAATACCGACGCCCATCGCGGCCTTCATGGAGTGCGGGATGGCCTCAAAGACGGCGGTGCGGAAGCCGGAGACGGCCAGCAGCACGATGATGATGCCCTCGATGACCACGAGGCCCATGGCCTCCTGCCAGGACAGGCCCTTAGTGGCGACCATCGTGACCGCAACGAAGGTGTTCATGCCCAGGCCCGCCGCCATGGCGAACGGGTAGCGGGCGATGGCGCCGAAGGCGATGGTCATGATGCCCGCGATGAGCGCGGTGGCGGCGGCGACCTGCGGGATGCCGAGCGCGTGACCGTTGACGTCGGGCGAGGTGCCCAGGATGAGCGGGTTGAGCAGGATGATGTACGCCATCGCGAAGAACGAGACCGTTCCCGCGCGGACTTCGGTTCCCACAGAGGAACCGCGTTCAGAGATATGGAAATATCGATCGAGAGCAGTCTTCATCAGACCTTGAGCCCCTTTACCTAGTGCCAGGAGGATTGAGTTTTACCTGCAAAGATTCCCCCACCACAGGCAAAAATGCAAAACCGGACTAGATCAGAAGATGGGCTTTTCGTCGTCGAAGGCGCGGCGGGGCTCGTTGTCAGTCTCTGTGACCGTGGTTTTTGAGTGCGCGCCGCAGCCATACGTGGCGTGGACCACGCGGCCATCGGCGGAATATATGTTTGCACACACTCCGAAGTTGGGCATGAACGGAACCATGAAGGCGCACGTCTTGCACTGCAGCGGGGCCGCGGCCGCCATGGCGGAATTCGGGCCGAACTCGCCGGTGCGCCAGCGCGTGCGGGCGTCCTGGACGGCGGCCTCGGTGAGGTTGCCAAAATCGTCGAGACGGTCATCATCAGGCACCGGCATGAGGTCGCCCGGGCCGAGGTCGCCGGGGCGCACGCGCTCGGCATAGGGCACCCACTCGGGCGCCTGAAGGGCGTCGCCGCCGGGCACGAGCGCGACCTCGTTGACGGTCACGTCCTCCGAGCCCGCCGCGCATGCGAGCACCGCCTGCCACTCCCAGCCAGGATAACCAGGCATGCCGGCCTCAAAGCGGTGCGTCGCGACGTTACGCGTGAGCCCGGCGACGCCAATATGCTTGCCGATGCCCCCTTCGCCCATCTCGGCAACGGCCTCCCGCGCCACCTCCACGGCGCGCGCGCCAAGGAGCGGGTTGCGGTGGGTGGACTCTCTCTTTTTGCTTGACACGCTTCCTATTATGGGCCATCCGCGCCGTGGTAGCGTCCTTAGGTATGCTTCGCCCTCTCACAGCCCGGTTTTCCTCTTCCCCTGCGACCACTCCGTGGTCGCAGGTCGCCGCCGGGGCCGCCGCGCTCATCGTGCCCGCCACGCTCCTCGCCGCGTGTGGCACCGACGGTTCCTCCTCCCCCACCTCCGCCGCCCCGGCCGAGGTGGAAAAACTCACCGCGGTCGTCCACGAGACGCTGCCTTTTGATGCGACGTCGTTTACGCAGGGCCTCGAGGCCACCGAGGACGGCGAGCTGTGGGTGGGCACCGGCCAGTACGGCGAGTCCCGCCTCTACCGCTTTGATCCGGTCACGGGCGACGAGCGCGCGTCGGTCGACCTGGACCCGCAGCTCTTCGGCGAGGGCATTACCCAGTTTGAAGATTCCATCTGGCAGCTCACGTGGAAGGCCGGCGAGGCCATCCGCTACAACGCGGCGACGCTGAGAGAAACCGGCCGCGCCCACTACGAGGGCGAGGGCTGGGGCCTGTGCGCGCTCGACAACGAGCTCATCATGTCGGACGGCACGGCGGAACTGCGTCACCTCGACCCGTATACTTTCGAGGAACGCTCGCGCGTCCCGGTCACGCGTGACGGCGCACCGGTCAACGAGATTAACGAGCTCGAGTGCGTCGACGGCCACGTCTATGCCAACGTGTGGTTTACCACGGACATCCTGCGCATCGACCCGGCCACCGGCGAGGTCACCGGCGTCATCGACGCGTCAGGCGTGGAGAATAACGCGGCGGACGATCCCAATAACGTGCTCAACGGCATCGCGCACATCAAGGGCACGGACCAGTTCTACGTCACGGGCAAGCGCTGGCCGGATCTGTACCGAGTGAGCTTCGAGCCCACGGCGTCCGACACGTAGTGTCCGTCGAGTAGTATTTTGCACCATGGCAACGCGCAAAGAGGCTAAGAAGAAATCCCTCCTCCAGTTACTGGCGGTCATCATCGCCGTCGTCGTGATCGTCGTGGCGGTCGTGCTCTTCCAGAACTGGCGCAGCACTCAGCCAGGGGCGCAGCCGCAGGATATTAAGGTCACCGCATCCGTCGGCGATGAGTCCATGGAGGTCGCGCCGTACATGGTGTGCGAGCCCGGCGCGGACTGCCCCGAGGGCGAGGTGCCCAACCTCGTCGTCGGCGAGAATGACACCTTGAAGATCGAGGTGCCGGACGATATCGCGTCCAACCAGTGGCAGCTGCTCACCATCTACGACGACCCGGCGGCCAACGACGAGCAGCTCCACGGCGCCGGCGAGACGACAGTGGTGGAAGTTCCGGGCTCGGTGGAGGGGGCATCGGAAGGCAAGAAGGCGCACCTGGCCGTCGTGGAGATTTCTGCGGTGCTGCTGGGCACCAATGAGGGCGGCGAGGAAACGCCGTATACGGCTGTGTGGTCCCTGTCTACTCTTCACCCGGATGAGCTCGCGGCGGTGACGGCGACGTCTTCTGCCCCGGCTGAATAGTTTCTCCCCAATAACAAACGCGCGTCACTGTGGTCTCACGGTGACGCGCGGTGCGTTTTCTATGAATCAAGCTCCTTGGCGATGGCGCGCAGGATGGCGGCGACATCGCGTCCGGTCTTGCGGTCCGGGTAGTGCCCTGCGGTGAGCGAAGGCTGCACCTGGGACTCGAGGACCGTCATGACGTCTGCAATCATGGAGCCCAATTCCTCGGGCTTGCGGGACGGGGTGCGGCGACGCGGCTTGTCGAGCACTTTCACGCGCAGCGCCTGCGGGCCGCGGCGGCCGGCCGCGAAGTCGAACTCGATGCGCTGGCCTTGCACCAGCTCCTCGACGCCCTCCGGGAGGACGGAACGTCCAACGAAGACGTCCTCGCTGCCGGGATTGGAGACAAAGCCAAAGCCCTTCTCCGCGTCGTACCACTTCACTTTGCCGATAGGCACGAGGCTCACCACTTTCTTGTGTCTTAGGGATAAAAGAGTATTCAGGGGAAGATGTCATTTTACTACGCGCCCGCCGGTTGCGAAATCACACCACAATCGTGGCGCGGCGACCCGTGTGGCGCGTCTCACAAAATCGGATGTAACGTTTCTCAAAATTCGTTCACCAGGGATTTTTCATTAGGTACCCACCTCCGGCGGGCAGACATTGTCACGAAAAGGTCAAAGAACGTGACACTTTCGTTATAAACCGGTACCGTGTCCCCCAAGCGCTTAAGTCGGAGCACCACGGCTCACGGCCGGCAACCACCCGCTTATCAATCCAAACGGTTGCAGCCTGACCCAGCCCGACACTTTAGACCGACGCGCATTCAGTACTTATAGCGGGAAGAGAGAGGAACACTCAATCATGGGACGTCATTCCGCTAAGAAGCACACGGCCGCTAAGTTCGCCGCCACCACCGTCGCCTTCGGCGCCGCTGCCACCCTCATGGCCCCGACCGCCTCTGCGGCTCCGGATTCTGACTGGGACCGCCTCGCACAGTGCGAGTCCGGCGGCAACTGGGCCATCAACACCGGCAACGGCTACCACGGCGGCCTGCAGTTCTCCGCTTCCACCTGGCAGGCCTACGGCGGCGGCGAGTTCGCCCCGACCGCTAACCAGGCCACCCGCGAGCAGCAGATTGCTGTCGCCGAGCGCACCCTCGCCGCACAGGGCTGGGGCGCATGGCCGGCCTGCTCCGCGTCCCTGGGCCTGAACTCCGCCCCGACGCCGCGCAACCTCAACGCCACCCCGGCTCCGGCCCCCGCCGCCCAGCCTGAGCCCGCCGCTCCGGCACAGGCCTCCTCCGAGTCCGATGACCTCGCCGTTGACAACCTCTACGCGCTGATCACGGACACCGCCGCTCAGTACGGCTACCAGCTGCCCGCCAACTTCAAGGCGCAGTACAAGGCCAACCGCGAGTCCCTCAACAACCTCTACGCGGCCAACCGCAACTCGGTCGACCCGATTGCCGCTGTCATCGCTTCCCTGTAAGCACCGATAGCGTCCAGCCCACGCGCTCCCCTTTCGGAGCGGCGTGGGCTTTCGTGGTT
>NHCFJ05603__coassemble_633_pt1 | contig 37025 bp, 32 predicted proteins | sample NHCFJ05603__metabat2_low_PE_001 | metagenome-assembled genome bin NHCFJ05603 | reverse complement strand
CGCCACCGTTCGGGGAGAGGTTCTTCCAGAAGATGGAGTGGTTGGTGTGGCCACCCAGGTTGAAAGCAAGGTTCTTGTAGAGAGCGCGCAGGCGGTCACCGTTGCCCTCGCCCTCAGCCTCGGCCTTGATGGCCTCGGTTGCAGCGTTAGCGCCAGCCACGTAGTTAGCGTGGTGCTTGGTGTGGTGCAGCTCCATGATCTCTGCAGAGATGTGCGGCTCGAGAGCGTCGTATGCGTAGTCGAGTTCCGGAAGTTCGTAAACAGCCATTGTTGTTTCCTTTCTTTGGGTACAGTGCACGATGATAGGCCCACTGTAAAAAATTTGCCACCATTAATTGGCAAATCTGGGGAGCGGGAATAATACGCCCAGCTCCACGCGCTGACTTGTAGGACGAAAGAAAAGGAGCTGTCATGTTTTTGTTCAAGCCTGAACCGAAGATTGTCGCGAAAACCGACGCCACGCCGGGTCGAGATACCCCGGTGCTCGCGGATCCACAGCCTCACACCGTGCTCGGCACGCCAATTACGGGCGCGTGGAAAGACGGCCAGCGTTCCCTCCTTGTGGCGTTGGGTTGTTTCTGGGGCGCGGAGAAGATGTTCTGGGAGCTCCCCGGCGTCGAGTCCACCTCGGTCGGCTACGCCGGTGGCACGACGCCCAACCCCACGTACTTCGAGGTCTGCCAGGGGATGACCAACCACGCGGAGACCGTCCAGGTGGTCTATGACCCGGACAAGGTCTCGCTCAAGGACCTCGTCGTGACCGCGCTCGAGGCGCACGACCCCACGCAGGGCTTCCGCCAGGGCAACGACGTGGGCACGCAGTACCGTTCCGCGTTCTATCCGGAAACCGAAGAGGAACGCCAGGAAATTCAGGAGATCGTCGACGCGTATGAGCCCAAGCTCGCCGAGGCTGGCTTTGGTCCGATTACCACCGAGGTCCGTCTGCTCTCCGAGACCGACTCGGGCGCGTACTACCTGGCCGAGGATGACCACCAGCAGTACCTCGCCAAGAATCCGAACGGTTACTGTCCGCATCACAGCACTGGCGTGAAGTGCGGCTAGCCGCGGGGCTGCGTTTTTACAATGAACTTCCGCATCCGGTCGGCCTTCGCCGCGTCGAGCGGGACACGGGCCTGCGAGCCTAGGACGGCGTCCCAGTACCAGAAGGTTTCTTCAAAGTAGTTGTGGCCGTGGCCGCCGGGCACGTTGAGTGAGTTCACCTGGTCGAGCGCAATCTGCCACCAGGTGATAAACGGCGCCCAGTGCAGCCGCCGGAAGGCATCCGCGTGGAGCGTGGGAGGGACTTGTTCACGCAGCCAGTCCGGCCGACGCCACGCGAGCTGCTGGTCCCACCACACGATGGCATCGGAAGCATGCTGCGCGACCACGACCCGGGGGCGCTGCCAGGCGCGGGGATACGGCGCCCCGAAGGCATCGGCAGCAAGATGCGCGGGATTGGATACGTAGCGGACATGGCGCCCTCCGTCGATGAGTGGAAGCCGCTCCAGCGAGCCGTGGTCACGGGATGCGGCGAGCTTGCGGAAGAACCCCGTCATCCGCGGTGGGCCCGTGAACATCGCGCCATCGCATGCGGTGAGCAAATCCTCCAATTCCTCGAAGTTCTCAACCAGGGCGAAGGCACCGAGCGACTCACCCGCGAGGTAGAGGCGTGGGCGATCGTCCTCCGGCAGAGATGCCATGCGAGCATGCACCATGTCGAGGAGGACGCGGGAGGCGGCGACGGGCGCGTCTCGATCGACGAGGAAAGCGAAGACGGAGGGTAGATACGAGTACTGGAACGTGACCGTCGCGCAGTCGCCGCGGGTTAAAAATTCATACGCGCTCGTGGAGTAATTGTTGACCCAGCCAGAGCCAGCGGGCATGTGCACGACGATGGTGTCACGGCGGAACGCGCCGGTGCGCTCCATTTCCGCGATGACCTGCCGGGCGGAGCCCAGAAAGTCGCGGCCGGGGACGAGCCCGGCGAAGATGCGGATGGGCTCGTGCGCGTGGTCGTAGCCCATGATGTCTTGGATGTCGCGGGCGCGTGGGCCGCGCGTGACGAAGCGACGGCCTTGCGCGCCGATGGCAGTCCAGGGCTCGTGTGACCAGGGGCTGCCGGAGCGCTCAGGCTCCCAGGGCATCATCGAGTCGGGGAAGATGAGCCGGTTGAGGCGCTCAGCGCGCACGGAGGCGGTCCGGATGAGGCGACGCCACACGACGCGGTCGCTTAAGGCGATGACGCTGGCGCCAAGCGCGCCCGCCGCGAGGGGCCAGGCGACCCAGCGTGGGAGAAACCTTTGCGCACGGTGGCTGAGCTCTGTTGTCGCTGCTTGTGCCGCTTCGCCGAGGATGAGGAGGACGCCGTAACCGAGCGTGCCGAGGGCGACGCCGGCGGCAGCTTGGCGCGGACCGCGCTCGTTTTCTTTGCCCACGAGCTGGGCTTGCGCTTCCTGGTTGCGGATAGAACGGATGCCGACGAGGACCGTTCCCGCCCCGAGCACCGCGTGGAGGGCGCGATACGGAATGCGGTCTTGTGGGCGTACGTCGTAGACGCGGAATGCCCGTTTGAGTCCGAATGCGAGCGCGGCGGCGCTCAAGTGTCCCATGCCTTGGCCTAGTGCCACGTTGGCGGCGGTCACCCACCAGGGACGGGGGAGTAGCGACGGCGACACGGCGGCCCATGTGGCGACCTCGGCGCCCGCGGTGCCCGCCGCCAGGTTCTGTGGCAAACGTCTCCTGCCGGTCATGCGCACACCAGGGGTAAGATCGCTCAACACTTCGAGACCAAAAATGGCGGCAGACAGGCCTTTTGCGAGAACGCGCAGTGCAAAGCGATGCATAGAAACCATTGAACCAGGGAATTCGGCACCGTGCAGACCCTGCCCGAACGGGCATGTGTGATGTGAGATCGGACATCCGACTATGTGAGATCGGGCGCACAACGCGAAAAGTTGAGCATTTTCAGGCACAATCGGGGTTATGACAAATTTTGTGGGAAACAAGGTTGTATTGATTGGTGCAGGCGATGTCGGAATCGCCTACGCGTATGCATTGGTGAACCAGGGCACTGTCGACCACCTGGCCATCATTGACATCGATGAGAAGAAGCTCGAAGGCAACGTGATGGACCTCAACCACGGCGTGGTTTGGGCCCCGTCCCGTACCCGCGTCACGGTCGGCACCTACGAAGACTGCAAGGACGCCTCCATGGTCGTCATTTGCGCCGGCGCCGCTCAGAAGCCGGGCGAGACCCGCCTGGAGCTCGTGGACAAGAACGTCAACATCATGAACTCCATCGTGGGCGACGTCATGAAGAACGGCTTCGACGGCATCTTCCTCGTGGCCTCCAACCCGGTCGACCTGCTCACCTACGCGGTCTGGAAGGCTTCCGGCCTGCCGCACGAGCGCGTCATCGGCTCGGGTACGGTTCTCGACTCCGCACGCTACCGCTACATGCTCTCCGAGATGGAAGATGTCGCACCGACCTCCGTCCACGCGTACATCATCGGCGAGCACGGCGACTCCGAGCTGCCGGTCGTCTCCTCCGCCAACATCGCTGGCGTTCACATGTCCCGCCGCTCCGAGTCGGACCCGGACTATAACCAGCGCATCGAGAAGATTTTCGAGCAGACCCGTGACGCGGCCTACCACATCATCGACGCCAAGGGCTCCACGTCCTACGGCATCGGCATGGCCCTGGCCCGCATCACCCGCGCTGTCATCCAGAACCAGGGCGTGGCCCTCCCGGTCTCGACTTACCTGCAGGGTGAGTACGGCGCCGAGGACGTGTACATGGGTACCCCGGCCATCGTGGACCGCTCCGGTGTCAACCGTGCCATCGAGCTGCAGCTCGACGAGCACGAGCAGGAGCGCTTCAACAAGTCCTTCAATACGCTGAATGACATTAAGAAGAAAATCTTCGGCTAGTGCACATCGTTGCCCATAGGGGATACTCCGGAAAATATCCGGAGCTATCCCCTTCCGCTTTTGCTCAGGCGCTTGAGCTGCCCATCCATGGCGTCGAATGCGACGTGCATCTCACGCGTGACGGATACCTGGTCGTCAACCATGACTCGACGCTCGATCGCACCTCGGACCGGACGGGCAGGATCGAGAAGATGGACTGGGCGGACGTCCACAAGGCTGATATTGGCGGCGGCGAGCACCCGTTGTTGCTCGACGAGTTGCTGGAGATGGTCGCACCCACAGGCCATCACCTCTACGTCGAGACCAAGCACCCGAGCCCCTTTGGCGATCGGGTCGAGGAGGAGACTGTGGCGCGTCTTCGCCAAGCAGGGCTTTCCGATGACCCCCGCATCCACCTCATTTCCTTTTCTCACCGTGCCATTCGCACGATGGCGCACCTTAATCCCTCTATGGACCGGTTCTATCTGCGCCGCGACTGGGAGCGCCACCTCAACCGCCCGGACGTCCTCCTGTCCAAGCCCACCGGCCTGGGCATGTCACTCCTGCGCGCGAAAATGCAGCCGAGCGCCATCGGCGCCTACGGCCTACCCACGTACCTGTGGACGGTCGACCGTCCGGATGATATGCGGTGGGCGTGGGCGAATGGGGTAGATGTTCTGGCCACAAATCAGCCAGAAGTGGCCCTGCACACCCTGCAGTATTAATACGCCCGGTAGACTTGGGCGCTATGGCCAAGAAGAACAAGAAGAACAAAGAACAGCTGCCTGAGGGCTTGTCCCGCCGTCAGGCTAAGCTTGCTGCCCGCGCCGCGGAGCGCGCGGCCCTTGAGAAGGACCCCCGTCCCTACGCCGGCCTTGCTGCCGAGTCCCAGCTGGTCGCGCTCCAGGAATTCGTTCCTTCCGCTATTGCCAAGCTGACCTTGAAGGATGTCGACCGTGACGTCTACGTGGCGACGGTGCTGCCGGGGGCATCGGCAGCCCTTATCCGCGACGAGCAGTCCGGCGGCCAGGCCTTCGTGGGCCTGCAGGTGAAGACCCACTCCCACAACCCGGGCCGCGACCTTGCATACGCGCTCAACTGGGTGAAGAACCACGGCGAGGGTGAGACCCTCGAGTCCACCGTTGCAGATGGCACCGAGCCGAAGATCACTGAGCTGCTGGACAACGACGCCATCCTCGACGTCGAGGTCTACCAGGACTTCGCGTGGTGGCTGCCGGAGGGTGCTCAGGTCACCCCGCAGATCGCGCAGTCCATGCAGATGGCCAACGACTCTGTCATTGAGTCCCACCCGGTCGGCGAGGGCATCGTCGGCACTGCTTTCTGGGCCAACGCTGGCGGCGGCAAGGCACACATCCGCTGGGTCCGCCCGAACGATGACGAGGCCGCCCTGCTCAATGGCCTGGCACGCATCGCTGCCTGCGGTGACCTCAATCTCGGCGAAGGTACCAAGTTCGCCGGCGTCTTCCGCACCCATGGTCTCATTGCCCCCGTGTTCGATCTCGATCCCGAGGTCGCCTACGACTCCTACGAGGAGAAGCTCAAGGCTGTCGATGCCGCGATTACCGCCGAGCTTGACAACGACGCCCAGCTCACCGCAGATGAGCGTAAGCAGCTTCAGAACATTAAGTCCCGCCAGGTTACCTTGCGTTAGACGGTCCTTTCACTCAGGCCAGAGCCCCCTCAGCGAGGCTCTGGCCTTTGCTCTTCTTCTTAGGACCGTTGTGATGTCTGAATCCGCTGTCCTTACTGATCCCCCACCTCCCGATACTCCTGCCGCGTTTGTGCCCATACGAACCCTGCCTGTCCTAAGGCGGTGGCCCAGTCGCGTATCTATCATGCGGAACTGGGGGCCGGGCCCCATATCGCCTCCTATGCCGCCGAGCATAAGGTCACGAAGGCCGAGGCGGCTATCGCGTTGCTCACCGGTGCCGGGCAGTCTGCCAAGCAGGTAGTGCTGCATACGAACTCGACGACGAAGCCGCCGCCATTCTCAAAGCTAGGACTTCATCGACTCCCACAGAGCCGCCGTCTGCTCGTCGTCCCAGAGGACGACGTTGCCGGAGGCTGTATCGGCGAAGCCGGATACCGGGATGGTCTCGGTGTCGACGCCATCCGCCATGGCGAGGGCTACGCGTGCCAGGTGCCATACGTGATCCTTCTTGCCCACGACGAACGAGTCAGCCGTGTGGTTGATGAGCGAAATCGTCCGGAAAGGATTGATGAGCGTTGTCGGGGCCGTGACCTTGTCGAGCAGCGCGGCGAAGAACTCACGCTGGCGCTGGACACGGTCAAGGTCGCCCATGGCTGTTGCACGCGTGCGCACATAGCCTAAGGCATCGCGGCCCTGAAGATTCTGGCAGCCCGGCTGCAGATCGATGCCGGCTAGCGGATCGTTGATGGCTTCCTGGACGCAGATTTCTACGCCGCCCACGGAATTGACGACGTTGGCCAGTCCACCCATGCCGACTTCCGCATAGTGGTCGATGTGGAGCCCCGACCATTCTTCGACGGTCTGTGCCAGCAGTGGCGCACCGCCGTAGGAGAAAGCCGCATTGATCTTGTCCATGCCGAATCCCGGGACGTTGACCCAGCTATCGCGCGGCAACGATACGAGCTTCGCCTTGCCCGACTTCGGGATGTGCAAAAGCATGATCGTGTCAGTGCGGCTTGATCCCACGTCGCCACCGGTGCCGAGTTCAATTTGCTCTTCCTCGGTAAGGCCTACGCGGGAGTCGGAACCGACCAGCAGCCAGTTGGTGCCCGGTGTGTTCGCGACCTGCGAATCTGGCATGGCTTCAATGCGCGTGAGCTTCGAATCGCTCCACAGCACAATCGCCAGCGTAAATACCACAATCGCGACAAGCGCTGCGCCGAGGCAGCCGAGGCCCCGTCGCACCGGGTTGGCTTGCTTGCCATGGCGGTGCGGGCGCACGGCCGGCTGCGCCGACTGGGACGAGTAGTTGCGCGGAACCGGCTGGCTTGCCTGCTGTCGAGGCGTGCGTTGTGGCGCAGGCTGAGGCGCGGGCTGGGGCGCGGGCTGGTGGGCTCGGTGTTCGCGCTGCCAGTCCTGCACGGAGAACTGCGGGTGGCGCTCACGCTCCGGCTGCGGGGTCCGCTCCGCGCGGGGCGCGGGCTTCGCGATGGGACGGCGGAGGACGGGACGGCCATAGCGATCGGTCATGGGCTTGCCGTCGGCGCCGAGCACGTAATTGCTCAGGTCGTCGCCAACACGCCGGTTTTCCCGGTGGGGGTCGCGTCCTGTGTCAGTCATGCGAACAGGATACCGCGCGCCCCCTCGGGAACGGGACTAGCGCAGACGCAGGGTATCGCCACACGTGCCAGAGCTGGTGTGTACTCGCGACCATTCGCATCATGGCGACCACAGACAACGCTGAGTCCTGGTCGGTCGTGCCGGTCTTATTGGTGTAGATGTGGTCGGGGTCTAGCTCTAGATTCTCAGGAAGTCGAGGCTGGGCAGGAAGGCGTAGCCTACGAAGGCGACAGCATCGATGAGGAAATGCGCGATGATCAGTGGCCATACCCTGCCGGTTTTGTGGAAGTAGTAGCCGAAAATGAGCCCCATGGCGAGATTGCCGAAGCCTGCCGATACCCCCTGATAGAGGTGGTAGGAGCCGCGCAGCACCGCCGAGGCGGCGATCGCTGTCCACGGCGACATCCGCAGTTGCCGCAATCGTGAGATAAACCAGAAGACGACGACGGTCTCCTCGGCAAAGGCGTTGGCGGCAGACCACACGAGCAGCGCGGGGACCTCGACCCACGGAGTAGAAAAATCCGTGGGGACAACTTCTTTGGTCCATCCGAAGTGGAGGGCGGTGATATAGAGCGCGAGCCCTGGGACGCCGATAAGGAGGGCGAGGGCGGGGGAGGAGGCGGCATCGGAAAGCTGGGGCCGGGGGAGTGAGCGTTGAAGGAGGAAGAGGGCGAGCGCGCCCCAGGCGAAGAGGACCCCGGCGGAGCATAGCTGGAGAGCGATGTCGAGCCACGCCAGGTCCGATTGGGAAGCGTTGAGGGTGACGGACTGTTCGGACAACGGCGCTGGGTTAAGGAGGCCATCGACGAGTCGGAGCAGCGAGCGGAGCCCGGACATGCCGAAGGTGACGGCAAGGACGATAAGGATTTCGGTGCGGACGCGGCTCATGGGTGGAGCACCGTGGCCAGGCCGAGGAGCTCGGGCTCGGAAAGGGTAATCGCGCCGAGCTGGAGGCCGACGGGCTGGTGATTATCGAGGGTCCACGGGACGGAGAGTGCGGGAAGATGCGCAACGTTGAAGAGAGAACCCCACGGCGACCAGCGAGTTTGTTCCTCGAAGTTCTTCTCGTGGGGCAATGCGCGGAAGGTGCCGTGGCGTGGTGGGTCGAACGCGAGCATGGGAGAAAGAATCGCGTCGACGCGCCATTGGAGGGTGAGGATCTCCTGTAATGCCGTCCCATGCTTCTTCGCCAGGGCGAGCTGCTTCGGCGAGACCCGGCGCCCGAGCGCACGGACCCAGTCCACGTAGCCTTCGGCCTCGTCGAGGTTCGCCAGATTCGAGGTGAAGATGTGGCGGAAGGACTCGAAAGTGGTGGTTGCCTGCGGATATTTTCCAATGTGGACGACGTCGAAGCCGCGGGCGCGCAGTCGCTTTTCTGCTTCGCGGACCGCCTCAAGCATGACGGGATCGACGCGGGTGTCGATGAAGAGCGGCTCAGTGAGCACTCCAATCCGCGCGCGGGGGACGAGCGGATGAATGTCGTGGAGGAAGGCGGCATCGGCAACGGTGCGGGTGATGAAGCCGTCGACGGTTAAGGAATGTCCGCCCGGCTTAAATCCGACCACTCCGCAGGCCGCCGCAGGAACGCGAATAGAGCCGCCACCATCGCTGGCGTGGGCGGCACGGAGCAGGCCCCGTGCCACCTGGACTGCCGCACCGCCGGAGGAACCGCCCGGGGTGTGGCCGGGCCAGAGAGGGTTATCCGGATGTGGCAGCCCGATGGGCTCCGTGTCGACCATGAGTCCGAGCTCGGGTGCAGCGGACTTGCCGATAATGACAGCACCTTCGGACTCCAGCTGCTCGATGGTGGGGTCGGTGGCGGTGGCGATATAGGCCCGATCGATATTTCCCAACGTCGTGCGCATGCCCTTGACGTCCGCCAGATCCTTTGCGGAGAGCACCCAGTCGTCGAGCCGACCGGACGCTGTGGGAGTCCGATCCAGATCGAGGTAAGTAAAGCCATGTTCTTCGGGGGTAAGGCCCTGAAGGTCCTGGCGTAACTGTCCAAGGGAAAAATCCATAGGTGTTAGGGTAATCGCTATGCACACGACAGTCGCGTATTTGGGTCCTGCCGGGACGTTTACGGAAGCCGCCCTCCTGCAGTTTGATCTGGGAGAGGTGACGGGGCTTCCGGTCGGTTCCCCTTCCGAAGCACTGGGAGCGGTGCGCTCTGGTGCTGCCCAGTACGCCGTCGTCGCGATCGAGAATTCCGTGGATGGCGCCGTCACGGCGACCTTTGACGCGCTTGTCGAGTCTGATGAGCGAGTCCAGGTCTTCGGAGAAGTCGATCTTCCCGTCGAGTTCGCCATTATGGTGCGCCCGGGGTCGCGGGATCGAGCGAAGTTTTCGACGCATCCGGTCGCATACCAGCAGGTGCGGAGCTGGATCGCGCAGGAGCTTCCCGATGCCGCCTTTACCCCGGCGTCCTCCAACGCCGCGGCCGCGGAGATGGTCGCGCAGGGCGAGGCCGACGTCGCTGCAGCACCGGCGCGCGCGGCAGAGATTTATGGACTGGAGATCATTGAATCGGGCGTGGCCGACGTGCGCGGCGCGAGGACGCGGTTTCTTCTTGTTGGTGTGCCCGCGGCTCCGTCTTCCCCGACCGGTTCCGACCGCACGTCTGTCGTCTTTACGCTTCCCAACCAACCAGGCTCGTTGGTGGGCGCGCTCGAGGAGTTTGCGATTCGCGGCGTGGATCTCACACGCATCGAGTCCCGTCCCACCCGACAGGAGCTCGGCACGTACCGCTTCTACGCGGATCTTGTGGGGCATATCGAGGACGAACCTGTCGCCGAGGCATTGCGCGCCCTGTGGCTGCGGACGGAGGAGCTCGTCTTCGTCGGCTCGTGGCCCGCGGCGCAGGAGCTGGACTCGAGCCGTCGTCTCGCTGCCGCAGACGAATGGGTAGCGCGGGCGCGCCGGGGCCAATAAGCTTCCGAGGTATGCGTATCTACCTCGTGCGTCACGGGCAGACGTTCTCTAACGTCGAGCACCTCATGGACACCCGCCCGCCGGGTGCGGAACTTACCCCGCGCGGCCGCGACCAAGCCACCGCGGTGGGGTTGGAGCTGGCGGATCTCATTGATGGGGTTCCGCGTTTCCTTTCGTCCATCGCGATTCGCACGCAGCAAACGGCGATGGCGGCGGCGCGCGCCTTCGAGGAAGCACGCGGCTGGGATCCGTATACGTTGCCCGTCGAGCCGACGCCGGGGCTCCATGAGATCCTCGCCGGTATCCACGAGATGTCCGGAACCGATGCGACGCGTGATGCCTATACCTTCGCGCTGCGCGGCTGGCTCACCGGGGATATGAATGCGTGCATGGAAGGCGGCGAAACGCTGCGCGACGTGCTCGACCGCTACCAGCCCATCCTGGAGTCGGTCGTCGGATCCGATTCCGACGTTGTTGTCTTTTCGCACGGCGCCGTCATCCGTACCGTGACGACGCATGCCTGCGGCGTGGATCCGGACTTCGCCTTCACCGGTTACATGCCCAACTGTCGCTTCACGGTCATGGAGCCGACGGGGCGGTTTGGGGAGTGGGAACTTATCCGCTGGGCCGACCTCGAACTTTAACCCCAGCCCAGCTCGTGAAGGTGCTCGTCGTCGATACCGAAGTAGTGTCCCAGTTCGTGGAAGACGGTCACCATGACCTGGTGCTCAAGTTCCTCTTCTGAATTGCACCAGTCTTGGAGCGCGCGACGGTAAATGAATATCGCATCGGGCAGGTAGCCCGTGTGGTCAAACGTGCGCTCGGGGAGCGCGACGCCCTCGTAGAGCCCCAGGATGTGGGGCGAGTCCTCGTTGTAGTCTTCGACGAGAATCGCCAGGTTGCGCATGCGCGCCACGAAATTCTCGGGCACTTTGTCGAGCGCTGCTTCGACCATTTCATCGAAGCGCTCGTCCTCCACGTAGTACATCTACGGGTTCCGCAGCGGGTTACGCGTGGGCGGCGCGGCCGGGGTGGCGCCGTCGATGGTGAGGGATTCGCGGCCATTCTTCGCCGAACCCGTGATGGCGGAGAAGGTCTTCGTTTGCCCGTTCACGTGCATGAGCGAGCAGTTGACCGAGCGCGATCCGCCGTTCCACGAGGACTCCGCGAGCGAGCCCCAGTAGGGCTGCAGCGTGGACTGGTAGAGCGCTTCCTCGCCGCCGAGGTAATCCTCGACCGCCTGGGTGCAGCGTTCCGAGAGGAACGTATTCTGGTCGTCGATGGATGGCGTGCCCTGTGGGAATTGCCGGGACAGGTCCACGATGGAGACCGTCTCCAATTGGTGCGGCTCGGCGCAGTCCACCGTGCGCAGCACCTGGTCGTCGCCGATGGCGCGGCACGCGCCAGCCTCCGCGATATTCGCCTGGTCAACCTCGACGACGCGTCCGCTAAATTGCTGCGCGACGCCGTTTTCATCCGTGGTCTGCAGGCCGCAGAGCATGGTGCGGTCTCCCTGCGCCCAGGCTTCCGCCGGCGGCAGGATGGGTGCAATGGAGAACTTGCCGGCCGGATCGAAGCGGCCGTCCACGTACGCGAGCGTCGCGCCGTGGCAGAGCTCTTCGCGCAGCTGCGCCTGGCGCTCCTGGTTGGGCATCTCTGCGTTTTCGCCGAACTCACTGGTGGGGTAGACGGATAGATCCTCGCGCGCGGCGACCTCGAAACGGTGCTCTGTCGAGCAGTCAGTCTGCGAGAAATTCGAGACTTTCCCCTGCGCGTCGATATCCCAGTTGAGGCAGGCGCCCGCGTCTGCCGTGGTAAATGGTGCGAGCTCCGCTGCGCCTTTCGCTGAGCTTGAGGCTGCGGCGCCATCGTGCGTCTCGGTCGTGGTCTCGCCTCCGAAGAGGCCGTAGGAGCCGACGAAGACGGCGGAGGCCGTTGCCGCGATCAATACAGTGTTGACGGCGGTGGCGCTCCGGAGGGCGCGGAAAGTCTGTCGGCTACTCATATACCTGCGTAGTTTACACTCGCTCGGTTACTCTTCCATCGCACGTCCGACGCGGGCCGAGAGGTGATACCGGTCTGTGCGGTAGACCGAGGAGCACCACTCGACCGGTTTATCGCCCGAGCGCGAGTACCGAATGATGTGGAGCAGCGGCGCGCCGGGCTCGACGTCGAGCAGTTGCGCGACCTCCGGATCCGCGGCGACGGCTGTGACGATCTGGTCCGCCTCCGTAATCGGGACCTGAAAGTCCGTGTCGAGAATGTGATAGACGGACTTGTAAATGTCGTTCTCCAGCAGATTGGGCACGTACGTGGAGTTGTACCAACCGTCATCGATGGAATACGGCTCCCCGTCGCCCAGACGCAGGCGCCGCAGGTGCGTGTGCGGGGTTCCCGCCGGAGTTCCGAAGAACTCCGTGACCTCGTCCGGCGCTGGCGAACGTCCGCCCAGCAGGATCTTCGAGGAGGCCTCCACGTCCTGGGCGCCCATCTCATCCGAGAAGGATGCGAGGTGGAGGCGGGAGACGAGCGGGTTGGGGGCGACGAAGGTGCCCTTACCGCGGACCCTTCGCAGCTGCCCGGCGGCGACGAGATCGCCAATCGCGCGGCGGACCGTGATGCGGGAGACGCCGTAGGTTTCTTCCAAGAGCCTCTCCCCGGGCAGCATGTCTCCAGGTTTGAGCTGCGTGTGGCACAACTCCGCCAAAATATCGCGTAGCTGCGCATGCTTCGGGATGGGGCCGTCCTCGATGATGCGTGCTGGGATAGTCATGTCATGTATTTTAGGCCGGTGGTCATAACCGGGCAAGAGGGTGGTCGTCCCCCGTGGTGAGCGTAAGCCGTGGTGAAAGTCCCTATGCGCTAGGATTGTTGCGTGATTGATCTCAAGTTCCTCCGCGAAAACCCAGACGTTGTCCGTGCCTCCCAGGTCACCCGCGGCGAGGATCCGTCGCTGGTCGACGCCCTCATCGCTGCGGACGAGCGCCGCCGCGCCGCCATCGTCGCGGCCGACGAGCTGCGTTCCGAGCAGAAGGCCTTTGGCAAGAAGATCGGTAAGGCCTCCCCGGAGGAGCGCCCAGCCCTTCTCGAGGGCTCGAATGAGCTCAAGGCCAAGGTCAAGGAAGCCGAGGCCGAGCAGGTCGCGGCCGAGGAGCAGGTCACCGAGCTGCAGTACAAGATCTCCAATGTCGTCGAGGGCGCACCCGCCGGCGGCGAGGACGACTTCATCGTCATCGAGGAGGTCGGCGAGATTCCCACCTTCGACTTCGAGCCGAAGGATCACGTGGAGCTGGGCGAGTCCCTGGGCCTCCTCGACATCAAGCGTGGCGCCAAGGTGGGCGGCGCGCGCTTCTACTACCTCACCGGCGACGGCGCCTTCCTCCAGCTGGGCATGCTCATGCTCGCCGCGCAGAAGGCACGCGAGGCTGGCTTCCAGCTCATGATCCCGCCGGTGCTCGTGCGTCCGGAGATCATGGCCGGCACCGGCTTCCTCGGCCAGCACTCGGACGAGATTTACTACCTCCCGGCGGATGACCTGTACCTCGTCGGGACCTCCGAGGTCGCGCTCGCGGGCTACCACAAGGACGAGATCATCGACCTCAAGGACGGCCCGCTCAAGTACACCGGTTGGTCTTCTTGCTTCCGCCGCGAGGCCGGCGCCAGCGGCAAGGACACCCGCGGCATCCTCCGCGTCCACCAGTTCGACAAGCTCGAGATGTTTGTCTACTGCAAGCCGGAAGAGGCCGAGGACATGCACCAGCAGTTGCTGAACATGGAAAAGTCCATGCTCGAAGCCATGGAGCTGCCGTACCGCACCATCGACATCGCCGGTGGCGATCTTGGATCGTCCGCTGCCCGCAAGTTCGACAACGAGGCGTGGGTCCCGACCCAGGGCACGTACCGCGAACTCACCTCCACCTCGAACTGCACGACCTTCCAGGCCCGCCGCCTGCATACCCGCTACCGCGACGAGAAAGGCAAGACCCAGTTCGCCGCGACTCTCAACGGCACGCTCGCGACCACCCGCTGGCTTGTTGCCATCCTGGAGAACCACCAGCAGGCTGATGGCTCCGTCGTCGTGCCCGAGGCGCTGCGCCCGTTCGTGGGCAAGGATGTCCTCACGCCGGTGAAGTAGGGCTGCCATGGATATTCGCGAAGGTCTCGTCCACGTCCCAGCGTCGCTTGAGAAGATCCCCCGCCACGCTGAGGCGGGCGAGCCGGTCTACCAGGGCATTATTGCTGTCCTCAACCGGATCATGCGGGCGCAGGGCATCCAGATTTCCGTCTACGGCGCGGAGAATGTCCCGCAGTTCGGCGGCGCGCTCTTCGCGATGAACCATACGGGCTACTACGACTTCATTTTTGGCCAAATCCCGCCGTATATCCGCGGGCGTCGCCTCACCCGCTTCATGGCGAAGAAGGAGATCTTCGACGTCCCCGTCGTGGGCTGGCTCATGCGCACGATGAAGCACGTACCGGTGGACCGCTCGGCGGGTGCCTCGTCTATCGATGCCGCCGTGCTCCACCTGCGCTCCGGTCGTCTCGTGACGATCTTCCCGGAGGCCACGATCTCCCGCAGCTTCGAGCTCAAGGACTTCAAGAACGGTGCGGCACGCATCGCCGCGACCGCAGACGTGCCGCTCATTCCCATGGTGACGTGGGGTTCCCAGCGTCTGTGGACGAAGGGCGGCGAGAAGCACCTCGGCCGCACGAAGACGCCGGTCATCATTCAGGTGGGCGAGCCCATTACTAGGACCGGGGATCCGGACACCGACATCGCGACGCTCAAGGCCGCGATGCAGGCATTGCTCTCGGAGGTTCGTGCCCAATACGACAAGGAGTACGGCCCGTTCGAGAACGGCCTCGACTGGCGCCCGGCCGCGATGGGCGGCACCGCGCCGACCCTCGATGAAGCCAATCGCATGGATCATGCCGAGCGCGAGGCCAAGGCCCGCGCCCGCGCGGAGAAGGCTCACCGTGCTGCCGCGCAGAAGGAAATCAAGGAAGATAAGCGGCTCGCCCGCCGGGTGCGACGCGCCTGGCGCCGTCTGAAGAAGGAAACCTAAAAAGTGATCCCACGGCTCATCGCCAGCGATATCGATGGAACGTTCCTCGATCCTAACCACCGTGTCACGCAGCGCACCCGCGACGTCGTAGCGCGCGCGGTCGAATCCGGAACCCACTTCGCGTTGGCGACGGGCCGTCCGTTTCGGTGGATCGCACCGGTGCTCGAGCAGATTCCTGTGCGTCCGCTCTGCGTGACGAGCAACGGGGCCGTCATTTACGACTCCGCGGCGGATCGGGTGGTCCTCGCTCATGAGCTGCAGCCGGAGACGCTCACCACCATCGTCGAGACCGCGCAGTCTGTCATGGCGCGCTACGGGGGCATCGCCGTGGGCGCCGAGCGCGCTGGCACGTCGACCCGTGACAACGTGGCGGAACTCTTCGTCGTAGACCCCGCCTACGGCGACGATGATCTCTTTGGGGAGTTCAAGAAGGATACGACGGAGGGGGTCATTTCGGTCCCCTGCGTCAAGCTCATTCTGCGCAACCTGGAGTACAGCTCGCGGGAGCTCTTTGAGCTCATTGCCCCGCACGTCGATCCTGATGAGGCACACGTGACCTTCTCCATGGACGAGGGCATCCTCGAGATTGCCGCGCCGGGCATCACCAAGGCCACGGGGCTTACCTGGCTCGCGGATCACTACGGCGTCGCACAAGACGAGACCATCGCGTTTGGCGATATGCCCAATGACATTGAGATGCTGCGCTGGGCTGGACGTGGCGTGGCCATGGGCAACGCCGCAGACGCTGTGAAGGAGGCGGCTGACGAAGTGACGACCCCGAACCATCAGGCCGGGGTGGCCACGGTGCTGGAGCGCTGGTTCTAATGCCGCTTATTGCCGCCATCGACCAAGGGACCACCTCCACGCGTTGCGTCTTCGTCAACGAGGAGGGGCGCATCGTCGCCTCTGCGCAGTACGAACACGAGCAAATCCTTCCGCGCCAGGGTTGGGTTGAGCACGATCCGCGCGAGATCTGGGACAACACGCGCCGCGCCGTCTCCACGGCGATGGTGGAGCTCGACATCACCGCGGCGGATGTCGCCGCGCTCGGCATTACCAACCAGCGCGAGACAGCAGTGGTGTGGGACAAGGAGTCCGGCGAGCCTATCTATAACGCGATCGTCTGGCAGGACACCCGTACCGAGGGCCGCCATGAGCCCGCCGATAAATGGCACAAGAAGACCGGCTTGCTCGCGAATTCCTATCCGGCAGGGCCCAAGATTGCCTGGATTCTCGACCACGTGGAGGGAGCCCGGGAACGCGCCGAGAACGGCGAACTGCTCGCCGGCACCATCGACGCGTGGCTGCTGTGGAATCTCACGGACGGCGAGATCCACGCGACGGACGTGACCAATGCGTCGCGCACGTTGCTCATGGACTTAAAAACCCTCGAGTGGGACGAGGATCTCTGCCGTGAGGTGGGGGTTCCGGTCCAGATGCTTCCCCACATCCGCCCCTCCGTCGGCGCCTTCGGCGTGGTGCGACACCGCGGGACGCTCTCCCGCGTGCCCATCATGGGTGTGCTCGGCGACCAGCAGTCCGCGCTCTTCGGCCAGGCCGGATTTACCCCGGGGCAGGTGAAGAACACCTACGGCACCGGGCTCTTCCTGTTGCACAATACCGGCGCCGAGCCACACTTTTCGGACCACGGCCTGCTCACCACCGTCGCGTACCAGCGTGCCGATGCCGCCCCCACCTACGCCCTCGAGGGCTCCGTCGCCGTAGGCGGCGCGCTTATCCAGTGGTTGCGGGACCAGCTGGGGATGATTCCGACGGCAGCGGCATCGGAAAGCATTGCAGCGGAGGACAACGGCGGTGTGTACATCGTGCCGGCTTTCTCCGGGCTCTTTGCTCCGCGCTGGCGGCCGGATGCGCGCGGGGTGATTGTGGGCCTGACCAGATTCGCGGACCGCTCGCACATCGTGCGCGCCGCGCTCGAGGCTACGTGTTTCCAGACCCGCGAGGTCGTGGAGGCGATGGTCGCGGACTCGGGCGTTCCGCTCACAGAGCTGCGCGTGGACGGCGGCATGGTCGCCAACGACCTCCTCATGCAGCTGCAGGCTGACATTATGGGCGCGAAGGTGACGCGCCCGAGCGAGATTGAGACCACGGCGCTCGGTGCTGCGTTCGCCGCAGGGCTCGGCGCTGGCGTGTGGGAAAGCCTCAAGCAACTCGAGGGACTCGTCGCCCCGGATAAGACGTGGGAGCCGCAGGCCAACCGGGACGACATCTTTGCCGACTGGCAGCGCGCGGTGGAGCGCAGCCTGGACTGGGCTTAAATATCGCATAAAAAATGCGCCCCTCGGGGCGCATTTTTCGTGTGCGTCTTAGTTGGTGAAGACCTGAGCCTGGCCGCTGGTCGGGTCAAACGTGATGTAGCCACCCTGGAAGTCAACGCGGATGGTCGCGCCGTCTGCGGACTTGTATTCGTCTGAGGTGGGCAGGCCCAATGCCTGCGGGTTCTCGGCCCACTTCTTAGCGATATCGCCCACGAGCGCGTGAGTGCCGGTGTCCTTGCTGGACAGGACGACGCCGTTGGTGAACAGCTGGGAGACGAGCTGGGAGTCGACGTCCTTGAAGTCCGGGCCGCCCACGGGCAGGCCGAGGACCGGGCCGAAGGCGTTGAGGACCGCGGTCCATATCTCGGCCAGACCCTCGTTGCCGGTCACGGCGATGACCTTCGACACGATATTCGGGACCTCGCCCACGGTGATGCCGCCGGCGAGCTCGGCCTTCTGATCGACCTTCATGCCGTCGACGTTCGAGGCTCCGACGATGCCGATAAGCGCCGCTGCGATGCCGATGATCGCCTCGATGGTGGACATGGGAACCTCGGTGCCGCCGATAGACGAGGTGGCATTCGAGTTCGGGGTCTTCGGAGTCGAGGCGTGATCCCAGCCGCTATTGATACCGTCGTTGATGTTGAGGTCATCCGCAGCGCCGCCGCCGTTCTTGATGGCGTTGTACTTCGTCGTCGCGTTCGCACGGATCTCGCCCCAGCGGGCAATGGTATTCGCACCCGGGCACTGCGTGAAGTGCAGGTCAGAGTGGCCCAGGAAGGCCGGGCCGGTGTAGGTCTGGCCCGCGGCGTAGCGCGAACCGTTGAAGCCACCGGAGGTCAGCGAAACAGTCGACGACGGAGAGAAGCCGGATTTCGCGGCCTTCCAACCAGCGATGGAGGCGACGGAGTCGAGCATCTCCTGGCTTGGCTGCGCGGTCTCGTAGTTGCCGATCATGGAAATGCCCCAGTTGTGGGAGTTGAAGCCGCCCACGTGCGCGCCCTGGATGGCGCGGTCGAGTCCGCCGTAGCGGCCCTCGTAGATGGTGCCGAACTTGTCCACGAGCACGTTGTATCCGATGTCGCACCAGCCCAGGGTCTGGGCGTGGTAGGCGTAGATGCCGCGCACCTGCGCGACGGCGTCCGCCTGCGTGTAGTTATTTGAGCCCGCGGTGTGGTGCAACGTGAGTGCCTTGACGTAGCCGTCATCGGTCGGCTGCTGGCAGCGGATGCCCTCGTTGGCGCCCCAGCCTGCGCGGGAGACGACGGACGGCATGCCTGCGTCGCGGTAATCTGCGACCGGCGCGATGCCGGACTGCGCCTTGCCGTCGATGAAAACGACGTCGAGGTCGCTGGGCATGGTGTCCGCGACCGGCGCGATATCGCCCACGTTGGTGAGCAACGGGTTGATGGTATTCGCTGCCTGGTCGAGGATGTTGTCGTTATTGTCCTGGTAGAGGTCGACGTTGCTCACGGAGACCTGGACGTCATTGGTCTGGCCCACATAGATGAGCTCCGTGCCGGTCTTGCCGTTGCTGCTCTCGTTGCCGATTGGCGTGGTGTCGTACCACTCGGACCACGAGCCATCTGGCTGCTTCGCGCGGACGAACGCAGCGATATCGCGCTCGCCGGACCACGTGAGCGCGAACTGGGAGAAGGCCTCGTCGCGGTGGAATTCCTTCACCGCGCGCGGGCCGTCACCCTCGCCCTGGGAAGCGATGGCCGGATCGTCAACAACGGTCGTGGCGCCATCGGCGAAGGACGCCGAGTTGACCGCCGGGTCAATCGGACCAGAGCCGATCTCCTGCGTCTTGAGGATGTCGTGGCCGCCAAAGACTGCGGCGGCAAACACGGAGACGGACGCGATGACGGCGGCCACCGGCGTCCACACGGAACGCTGGCGTCTATTGATACGTCGTAACTGCACGGTGAGGACTCCTCGGATTGGTCGCGGCGTGTTGCCGCGACGAGAGTATACGTTTGGGGCCAATGTTAAAGCTGTTAAAAGTGTGAACTCTGTTGCGACACGCCGCTGCCTTTCTTTGAGTCTTTTCCCATTAAGCTGGGAGCCATGACTTCTTATGACCTCATCGTTGTTGGATCCGGCTTCTTCGGCCTTACCGTCGCCGAGCGGGCTGCCTCGCAGCTGGGCAAGAAGGTGCTCATTGTCGAGCGCCGCAACCACCTAGGCGGCAACGCCTACTCCGAGCCCGAACCCGAGACCGGCATTGAGGTCCACAAGTACGGCGCTCACCTCTTCCACACCTCGAATAAGCGCGTGTGGGACTACGTCAATAAGTTCACGTCGTTCACGGACTACCAGCACCGCGTCTTCGCCATGCACGACGGCACGGCCTACCAGTTCCCCATGGGGCTGGGCCTTATCAACCAGTTCTTCGGCCGCTATTACTCTCCGGACGAGGCCCGCACGCTCATCGCCGAGCAGGCCGGCGAGTTCTCCCCGGAGGAAGCCACCAACCTCGAAGAGAAGGCCATCTCGCTCATCGGCCGTCCGCTCTACGAGGCCTTCATCCGTGACTACACCGCGAAGCAGTGGCAGACCGATCCGAAGGAGCTGCCGGCCGGCAATATCACGCGCCTGCCCGTGCGCTACACCTTCAACAACCGTTACTTCAATGACACCTACGAGGGTTTGCCCGTCGATGGCTATGCCGCGTGGCTGCACGCGATGGCCGACCACGAGAACATCGAGGTCCGCCTCGATACTGACTGGTTCGAAGTTCGCGACGACATCCGTGCCGCCCATCCGGACGCACCCGTCGTCTACACCGGCCCCCTTGACCGCTACTTCGACTACGCCGAGGGCGAGCTCGGTTGGCGCACGCTGGATTTTGACCTTGAGGTTCTGCCTACCGGCGACTTCCAGGGCACCCCGGTCATGAACTACAACGATGCGGACGTGGATTACACCCGCATCCACGAGTTCCGGCACTTCCACCCGGAGCGCGCGGATAAGTACCCGACCGATAAGACGGTCATCATGAAGGAGTACTCCCGCTTCGCCGAGTCCGGCGACGAGCCGTATTACCCGATCAACACCCCGGAGGACCGCACCATGCTCGAGGCCTACCGCAAGCGCGCGGCGGCCGAGGCCAAGGACAATCACGTCCTCTTCGGCGGCCGCCTGGGCACGTACCAGTACCTCGACATGCACATGGCCATCGCCTCGGCGCTGTCCATGTTCGACAACAAACTGGCACCGTTCTGGAATGAGGGCAAAGCCCTTGAGCAGGCGCGCGGCCACTAAGTCTCCTCCGCTGAGGTCGCGAAGCCTCAACCTTTAACACTGCACATAACACTCAACACGTACACGTGTTGAGTGTTATGTGCAGTGTTGTGTTATGTGTTGCGCCGTTTTCGCGCGCCGTTAGTCGTTCTGAACTGCGGGGATTCACACACACGGCGGGGCACTTCATCGTGGAACCGGCTATATCGAAATCCTCGATCAACTCCAGCGGCATGTACTGCCGCCGCCAGAACCGCGTGACTTCCTGACGGCGTGTGAACTTGTCTTCCCGCAGCGCGACGCGGCGAGGGCGGAGAGGGCTGCTGCGAGCGGAGGGAAGTCTCGGGATGCTGTGATCGACTATGTGCAGGAACATGTGGCGGCATCGAGTCGTGAGCTCGCGGCGGCGGGCATGTCGGTGGGCGGTATTCGTCGTGTGCTCAACGAGATGGTGGAAGCCGGCGAACGTGTACGCACCGAGCCTGTGCGCAGCCCGAAACAACGGTATCGGTTCGCGTGATGGGGAAAAATACCCCCATCACTTATATGTGATGGCACCTCATAGCGTGATGTGCCATAATTCTCACAATTAATATGAACTGCCACACACACGGAGGATTGGTATGAACTCTCTCATCCTTGTGGCCATCGGTGTTTCGATGATGGCCGCTGGGTACTTCTTGTACTCAAAATTTTTAGGCTCAAGAATCTATAGACTTTCCGATAGCTATAAGACGCCTGCCCACACCATGGAGGACGGCGTTGATTACGTGCCGACAAATAAGTACGTGCTGTGGGGCCACCACTTCACGTCGGTCGCGGGTGCAGCGCCCATCATTGGCCCGGCCGTCGCCGTCATTTGGGGCTGGCTACCGGCCTTCCTATGGGTGACCATCGGCACCGTCTTCATGGCGGGTATGCATGACCTCGGCGCGCTGTGGGCTTCCCAGCGCCACCGCGGCCAGTCCATCGGTACGCTCTCCGGGCGCTACATCGGTGCGCGTGGCCGCAATCTCTTCCTGGTCGTCATCTTCCTCCTCCTGCTCATGGTGAACACCGCCTTCGGTGTGGTCATCTCCAATTTGCTGGTTTCGACGCCGACCTCCGTCATCCCGACGTGGGGCGCCATCATCGTCGCGCTCCTCGTGGGCCAGGCCATCTACCGTCTCAAGTGGTCGCTGCCGCTCGTTTCTGTTGTGGGCGTCGTTGCGCTCTACACGCTCATGATCATCGGTGATCGTTTCCCCATCGTGCTGCCGGAGACCGTTCTCGGCATCCCGGCGAACGGCGTGTGGATCATCGTTCTGTTCGTCTACGCGTTTATCGCCTCGCTGCTGCCGGTGTGGATGCTGCTTCAGCCGCGCGACTACATCAACGGCCTGCAGCTGTTCATCGGCCTGGGCATCCTCTACGCTTCCTTCCTCTTCACCGCGCCTGACGTCGTTGCACCGGCGTTGCGCGACAACCTGCCGGCGGACACGCCCGGTATCTTCCCGCTTCTCTTCGTTACCATCGCCTGCGGCGCGATTTCCGGCTTCCACGGCATGGTTGCCTCTGGCACGTCGTCGAAGCAGCTCGATAAGGAGACCGACGCTCGCTTTGTTGGCTATTTCGGTGCCGTCGGCGAGGGCCTTCTTGCACTGGGCACCATTATCGCCACGACCTCCGGTTTCAAGACGCTCGCCGACTGGGAGCAGATCTACTCCGAGTGGAACGCCGGCGGTGTGTCCGCCTTCGTTGAGGGCGGCGGCAACCTCATCAACGAGGGCCTGGGTATTTCCACCTCGTTGTCCGCAACCATTCTTGCGACCATGGCCGTCCTCTTTGCAGCGACGACAATGGACTCCGGCGTGCGCCTCCAGCGCTTCGTCGTCCAGGAGATCGGTGAGATCATGGGCTTCAAGATTGGCGCCCTCGGCGCAACGTCCATCGCGGTGGGCATCGCTTTCGCCCTCACCTTCTCGCAGGGCGCGGACGGTTCCGGCGGCATGACGATCTGGCCGCTCTTCGGTACGACGAACCAGCTCATGGCGGGTCTTTCGCTCGCTGTCATCACGGTCATTCTCACGCACCTGCGTCGCCCCACGTGGCCGGTCGCTATCCCGCTCGTCTTCGTTACCGCGATGTCTCTGTGGGCTGCAGTCAAGCAGCTAGGCACGCTGTGGGCTGCTCAGAACTGGCTGCTCTTCGCTATGGACGTCGTCATCGTTGTTGCTGCGGTGTGGGTCATCGTCGAGGTTATCGGCGCCGTTTCTGCGGCACGCAAGGCTCCGCCCGTCGAGTGGAGTGACGAGGATACGGACGCGCCGCATCCGGTGCGTCAGTCTGCCGACGTCCCTGCGGCCTAAGTCTGTATGAGCCTCACCAGTCTGCTCAAAGAGTTCTACGCCGCGCCGTACCGGCGCGAGTTCGCCCGGGCGCGCCGGGACGAGGACGACTTCTTTCGTCTCATCGTCCTCTCCGAGGCGCTGGGCATCCCGAATCCGGCGAGCTTCTACACGATTGAGTTGCTCCCGGTTATCTACGAAGACCTGCACGAATGGCATACACGCATGGGCATGGATCGCTCACCGATTGAGGGGATGAGCTGTTGCTAACGTTCTTTGGTGGCAAGGGCGGCGTGGGGAAAACCACGTTGTCGAATGCCTACGCGCTGGGCCGCTCGAAGCAGGAACGCGTCCTCGTTGTCTCCACCGATCCTGCCCACAATCTGGGCCACCTGTGGCATCAGGAGATCGGTCCGGAACCTGTGACGGTGCGCGAGAACCTCGACCTCGTGGAGCTGGACCCGGAGAAGGCGACCCGCGCTCACCTCGCGCAGGCGGGGGAGACCATGCGCGCCCACATGCCGGAGCGCCTCCATAAGGAAGTCGATAAGCATCTGGAGCTTGCCGCAGCCTCCCCGGGCACGCATGAAGCTGCGCTCCTCGAGCAGATGGCCGTCCTTATCGAGGACCACGAGGGCGCCTACGATCACATCATCTTTGATACCGCTCCGTCCGGGCATACCGCGCGTCTCATGGCGTTGCCCGAGCTCATGAGCGCGTGGACGGACGGTCTCCTCAAGCGCCGCGATAAAGCGGATAAGTTCGCGGACGTCGTCGGCTCGCTCGGTGGCGAGACCAAGTCGCAGCGCCGTGACGCGGAGTTGCGTTCCATCCTTTATCGCCGCCAGACGCGCTTCGAGCATCTCCGTGACGCGCTGCGGTCCTCGACCTTCAATATCGTGCTCACGGCCGAACGCCTGCCGGTCATGGAGACCATTGAGCTTTACGCGGAGCTCGCCGAGCATCGCATACCGGTGGGAGGGTTGTTCATTAACCGCCGATCTCCGGCGGCGCTGCCTGGCCGGCGCGCGGTGGAGGAAGAAGCGCTTGCGATGCTGTGTGCGGCGCTGCCTGACGTGCCCATCACTGAGCTTCCGCTGCTCGATTATGAAGTTGGTTCGCCCGAGGCCCTTGAGGAGATAGCGACCTACCTGCAGCGATAGCTCAAACTTTCATCACGCGAATTGCTGGGTTGGTTCCCACTATTTGACCGCTCCCACTACTCTTGCTAAAGTTAACTTTAGGTTAACGAATAGAGAACGCAGAGTTGTGTTCTCGCAATAGATACGAAAGTGAGTGGGTGAATAATCATGCTGAATATCCAGAATGCCCTCGATACCCTGCGCAAGGACCTTCACGAGTCCTACGGCCATAGCTTCTCCGCGGAAGAGATTGACTCGAAGTTGGATGAGGTTATCGCTCACCACCTCAAGAGCGCGACGCTCGACGAGTTCGTCCCGGTCATGGTCGAGCGCGAGCTCTCCGAATACTTTGGCCAGCACCGCGTGCACGTTCGCTTCGCGTCTGGCGCGGATCGGTCACTGGCTGCCGCTACTGTCGCGCTCACCAAGAAGCACGCGGGCGATGCGCTGTACGTCGACGCTGCTGCCACGCACCCGGAGAACCTCTCGGATTCCCACATGGCGCACGTCCTCGGCGAGCGTGGCTTGGGCGAGGACCCGGCTCGCTACCTCGATGAGGTACGCACCGTCGCCATGCCGGATTACATCGTCTACCTTGGCCGCGACCTTGAGCGCGACGAGGCTGGCAAGGACATCAAGATCTGGGACATCGAGCCCGCCACCACCGTTGAGGAAACCCGCGAGCTCGCGGACGACCTCGAGGCCCGCGTGCTCTACATGCTGGGCAAGCTCGGCATCGAGCCAATTTCTGAGGGCGCGCCCGTCAACGTCTAAGTAGCGCCTGGTAGCTCTACTACAACCCGTGACCGCACAAACGCGGCCACGGGTTGTGCGTTCTTGGCGTAGAAAGTCTCCCTGCTTTCGGGGTCGAACCGAGGCCGTTTTGAATTACATCTCGTGGACTCTTGCGCTAGGACAACGTGGTCGGCGAGCGCGCACGTGCTCCCCCCTTTTGACGGTGCTGCTGGTTCGGGTTCCGCCTACCTGATGAAGGGAGGTGAGATGGATGTCCTCTTCTGACCTAGAGCCCCCGCGTGGCGCCAACAACAAGAAGAAGGTCTGGATCGCGATTGTTAGCGCAATCGCAACCCAGACCCTCGGGACGCGGACGTACCCGAAACGCTTCCAACTGCACTGCCCCAATGGGCAGGTGCTCGAGGGGGCTGTGACCGTGGGGAGCGTCGATGACAAGGTTGTCGAGCAGTTGATCGAATCTGTGCTTCCGTTGCCGCCTCAGGACGTCAACTGTCAGGGCGTTCCCGGAGATTTCCGGCTGCCGGTTGATGCGTTCAATTGTGTGGTGACGTTCGCCGAAGAACGAGAAGACGGCACGCTGGTGCCGCAGGTGTCGGCTTAAAGCCTGCCCACGCGGCTGTTCCACTTCTTCAGGGCGCGGCGGCCGCGGTAGTGGCCGAGGAGTGAGACGGTAGCGGTGTCGAGGGGGAGTTGCGAACCGAAGCTCAGGGGCATGCCCAGCCATGTCATCGCGAGCACACGCAGGGCGTGGCCGTGGGCGAAGACGAGAATGCGCTCGTCGCCGGTATCGATCATGCGGTTGTAGAAACGCGTGAGCCGTGCGGCGACCTGCTCTGGGGTTTCGCCGCCGGGCGCGCCGTGGGTCCAGATCTGCCAGTCGGGAATGGTGGCGATGATGTCCTGACGGGTCTTTCCCTCGTACTGGCCATAGTTCCACTCGGCGAGGTCCTCGGTGACCTGATAGTCCGAGAATCCGGCGAGCTGCGCGGTTTCCTGTGCACGCAGGCGGGGAGAGCAGTACACCGTGTCGAATTGGTCAGGGTCGAGGACGCCCGCGAGCGCCTTCGCCTGCTCGCGGCCCTTTTCGGTGAGCGGCAGATCCGTGGTTGAGGTGTGCTGGCCGGTGCGCGACCAGGCGGTTTCGCCGTGGCGAACGATAAACAAATTAGTCATGTGAGTCCTTCTTAGAACGAGCTGGATCCGCCCGAGCCGGAGAATCCGCCGGAGGAGTAGCCCGTGGAGACGCCACCAGAGTCTGAACTTGCCTGAGCGTGGGCGGCGACATCCGACTGGTGCCAGTCGTTGATGACGACATAAGGGACATAGTAGGAGCCGATGCCGGGGCGCCAGGCGGCATCGGCAAGCGTGGCGGCGCTGTGGTCCTCGCGCTCGATGTTGGAGGCAGCGTAGAGCTGGTCCTGGAGTGCGTCGATGAGGACCTTGTAATCGCCGAGGATGCCGGCGTAGGTGTCCATGAAGTTGGGCGCGTCGATGAATTTCCGCAGCTCCACGACGCGGGCGTCGAGCGCCTCGAGCTTGCCCTTGAGATCACCCTCCGCCTTGGTGGTGGCGGCGAGGACGTCCTCATGGAGATCCGTGAGCTCACGACGGCGGACTTCGGTGTTGCCGTGCTCCATGCGGGCGAGCTCCTCGATATTGGACTCGGCGTTCACCGTGGCTTCGACGGCGGCACGAGCGTCCGCAATGCGCGGTGCTAAGTCGCGGAACTTGCTGTCCGGGGACTGTGAGGTGAGCCCGTCGAAGCCGGTCATGCGTGAGTGGGCGTCGACGAAGCGGGAGCGAATTTCCTCCCACTGCTGGCGCAGCGTGTCATTGGCCAGGGGAGAGCTGAGCGAATGGGCGCGCACGTTGATCTGGTCGAGGCGCTGCGCGATATCACCATGGTGGGCCAGGATGTAGTCCCAGTCCTCGCGGGCTTTCTTGGCCTTCTTCTTGCGGGTGGCCGCTAGTGCGGCGCCCGCAGCACCGAGGCCGAGGACGCCTAAGGCGCCGCCGATAATGCCGCCCACGTGGCCGTCGTTGGAGTCCTTGGCGGTGAGATTGGTATCGGCAGCGGCCTGCACGCCGCGGAGCATGCCTTGGTCATATTTCTCGTCCGCGAGGAGCCCGCGCATTTCCTCGGTAATTGCCTTGAGACGCTTCTCATCGCGGAGGTTGAGGTCGCCTGCGACGTCCTCGCCGGCGTAGACACCCATGCGACGCGGGTCCATGCCCACGGCGACGATGAGATGACCGTCGGCGTATTTTTCACCCGAGGCGTCATGGAGCCCGTGGTCGCCGGTATAGAAGCGCACGGTGTCATTGAGATTATCGTCGTTGCTTTCAAACGTGACGAAGTCGATAGCGGTGACGCTCTGGGGCAGGGTGACGTTGCTGGCGTCCTCTTTGAGCTGGGATTCTTCCTCGGGTGTCAGGATGTCGGCCTGGTCATCGAGGGTGACGGCGGAGGGCTCCAACGCGACGGCGGGCGCGGCAGGGCCGAGGAAGAGCAAGGACGCGGCGGCGAGGGCGGGGAGAATGCGCATGATTTCAGTGTATGTGCGTGTGGGCGTGGCAGCCAGATTTGTGCGAGAGCAGCCAGGACGCGCCTTAAAGCGCGTCACCATGTCCGCTAGAGGCACAAGTGTGAGATACCGGTTCAGGCGCCATGCCGTGAAGGCAATGCATAAGTTAGCTAAGGCTTTTGTTTCGTGCTGAGGTGTTTCGTGCGGAGGCTGAAGAATCGTGAGCCAGCTATGGTCGACGGCGGGCGATGTCTTCCACTCGGGAAAGGTCCTTTACCCAGCTACGAAGGCCTGGATCTAGGCAACGAACTATTTCTGTTGCATCGTGCAGTCGCGCATGCGGGGTGGAGGCGAGAAGGTTGTCTCCGTGTGCGGCGCGATTTCCGTAGCTGAGCAAGCCGGTGCACTCGTTCGTAGACGAGTTCGACTGCAGGTTGCTTCAGGACTCCACTGGCACAATTGTGGGCTGCGTAAGGAAAACCACGACCTAGTTCGGCTAGAAGATCTTCGATGACAGCGCCGAGACACAGCCGTCTCGGCGCTGTCCTTTTTGTATAGGCATGGCCTGCTTGGTCGTGGCAACGCGGCAACCGCGCTGAAAACAATTAGGCTAGTTCGGCAGAAGACGTCCCTACATCAAGGAGAACTGTGTCTACTTCCTCGGCCACTGAAGCCACCGGCACCCAGGCCAAAGAACCGCTCGCGCGCATCTTGCTACCCAAGCGCGGCGAGCCGAACGATGTGCGCATGCTCTACCTGCTCGAGGCAAAGCAGAATAACAACCGCCCGCGCTGGTCGAACCGCACGACCGTGACGGTGCCTGCCGGCGCCGAGGTCTCCTTCGAGACCTACTTCAATGCATTCCCGGCCGCGTACTGGCGCCGCTGGTCGCAGCTGGAATCCGTGGTCCTCTCCGTCGAGGTAGAGGGCTCGGCCACGCTGTCCTTCTACCGTTCGAAGGAAGACGGCCAGCGTATCTCCATCGCGCACCATGACGTGGAGACTGGTCACCACGAGTTCGAGTTGCCGCTGCGCAACTTCGAGGACGGCGGCCTGTTGTGGTTCGACGTGTCGGCTAGCGCCGACACGACTTTACGGAATGCCGCCTGGTGCGCGCCGCATGCGCCCAAGCCGCAGACGCTGCCGGATGGCACGGAGTACCCGGTTCAGCCGCGCAAGGTCGCGGTGGGCATCCCGACGTTTAACCGCCCGACCGATGCCGTGGCGGCGCTCGATGCGCTGCGTTCGGACCCGTTCGTGGATGACGTCATCGAGTACGTGCTCATGCCGGACCAAGGCAACCAGCACCCGGCGAACGAGCCGGGCTACGCCGAGGCCGTGGCGCACTTTGGCGAGCGCTTCCGCGAGTTCCGCCAGGGCAACCTGGGCGGCTCGGGTGGCTACTCGCGCATTATGTTCGAGGCCATTGAGAACACGGACGCGCCGTACATCCTGTACATGGACGATGACATCGCGATCGAGCCGGACTCCGTGTACCGCGCACTGCAGGTCGCGCGCTTTGCGGCACGTCCGTTCGTGGTGGGCGGCGAGATGCTCAACCTGCAGGAGCGCAGCCAGCTGCGCACCACGGGTGAGCGCGTCAACCGCGCGGACTTCATGTGGGGTGCGGCGGAGCACGCCGTGTACGACCACGACTTTGCGAAGTACCCGCTGCGTGCGATTGGTGACGCGCAGTCGCATCTGGACCCGAAGAAGTACGACTCACGCGCGCTGCACCGCCGCGTGGACGTCGAGTACAACGGCTGGTGGATGTGCCTGTTTCCGCGCGTCGTCGCGGAGACCATCGGTCAGCCCCTTCCGCTCTTTATCAAGTGGGATGACACGGAGTACTCGCTGCGTGCCGCGGCGAATGGCTTCCCCACGGTGACGTGGCCGGGTGCCGCGATTTGGCACATGGCGTGGGCGGATAAGGACGACGCCATCGACTGGCAGGCGTACTTCCACCTGCGCAACCGCCTTATCGTGGCGGCGCTCTACCACGAGGGTGACGCGAAGGGCATTACGAAGTCCGTCTTCAAGTCGACGCTCAAGCACACCATGTGCATGGAGTACTCGACCATGGCCATCCAGCTCGAGGCCATGAAGGACTTCCTGGCCGGGCCGGATCAGCTCTTCGACATCCTGGAGACCTCGCTGCCGCGCATCGCGGAGATCCGCAAGGGCTATTCCGATGCCGTCATTATTCCGTCGGCTTCTGATCTCCCGGCACCGACGGGCGCGCCGGGCGTGCCGCGCCGCAACCTCGGCGGGCGCCTGGGCAAGGTGAAGAAGCTGCCGTGGGCCGCCAAGGCGGCGCTGCATCTGCTCAAGAAGGAAGACCCGGCGCATCACACCGCGCCGCAACTCAACCTCACGCCGGAGGAGGCGCGCTGGTTCACGCTGGCACGCGTGGATTCGGCGACGGTCTCCACGGCGGGCGGCACGGGCGTGGCGTTCCGCAAGCGTGACCGTGATCTGGCGCGTGACCTGGTCAAGCAGACTCGTGAGTTGTTGGGTGAGATTGAGGAGAACTTCGACGACTTGAAGGCGCAGTACCGTGCGGCGCTGCCGGAGCTCACCTCGCGCGATTCGTGGCGGGAGGTCTTCGATGCGCAGTAATCCTCCGGGGAAGCTTTCCGTCGCGGAATCCCACATCCTGGAAAAGATCCAGGAGGTCGCGTTTGATAAGCCGGGCGTGCTGCCCACCGCGCGGGGCTTGAGCCACTTTGGCGAGCACGCGCTCGGCTGGATGGGTACCTCAGCGGTGCTCGCGGGTCTTGCGTACCGACGCGGGGATAGCGATCGCGTGCGGGATTGGGCGCGCGTGGGCGTGAGCGCCTTTTCGGCGCATGCGGCCTCGGTGATCATCAAGCGCATCGTGCGGCGCAAGCGCCCGGACTACCCGTACGTGCGGGTGGGCGTGGGCACGCCTTCTCAGCTGTCCTTCCCGTCCTCGCACTCGACGTCGACGACGGCGTTTCTCGTTGGTGCGACGCGCGTCACGGGAAACCCGGCATTCCTGCTGGGTATTCCCGTCATGATGTGCTCGCGCATGGTGCTGGGCGTACACTACCCGTCGGACACGGCGCTGGGCGCCGCCCTGGGCGCGGCCACGACATGCGCCCTCTTTGAACTTTATTCCGCCCGCGAGGAGAAGACTGCATGAGCCCCAAGGACGATGGCACCCAGAGTGTATTCCACTCTGAGCCGCACACCGCTGGCGTCGATACCGGCCGCAAGCGCCAACCGCCGAAGAACCTAGCCGATGGCATGGTCAAGGCCCTGCGCCCCAAGCAGTGGGTGAAGAACGTCCTCGTGCTGGCCGCGCCCGCCGCAGCCGGCGCAGAGGCGCTCTTCCACTCGCGAGTGCGCATCGATGTGGCGCTGGCGTTCGTGGTTTTCTGCTGCGCGGCCTCGGCCATCTACCTCATCAACGACGCACGCGATGTGGACGCGGACCGCGCGCACCCCACCAAGCGCTTCCGTCCCATCGCGGCGGGCGTGCTGCCGGTGGGACTCGCGTACGCGATGGCTGTCGTGCTCATCATTGCTTCGGTGGGCCTGTCCTTCCTCGCGACGGCGGGGGTGGAGCTCGCCATCGTCATGGCGGTCTACATCGCGCTGCAGTTGGGCTACTGCTTCGGCTGGAAGCACATGCCGGTGATCGACATCGCGCTCGTGTCGTCGGGCTTCATGCTGCGCACCATGGCCGGCGGCGTGGCCGCGGGTATTGTGCTCTCCCAGTGGTTCCTGCTCGTCGCGGCGTTTGGCTCGCTGTTTATGGCCTCGGGCAAGCGCTACTCGGAGATCCTGCTCGCGGAGCGCACGGGCGCGAAGATCCGCAAGTCCCTCGAGGGCTACACCCCGACGTACCTGCGCTTCGTGTGGACGCTCGCGGCCACGGCCGTGGTCATGAGTTACACGCTGTGGGGCTTTACGCTGTCCAACTCCGTCGATGGCGCGGCCGCAGTGTGGTACCAGGTGTCCATGGTGCCGTTCACCATCGCCATCCTGCGCTACGCCGCAGACGTCGACCGCGGCAACGGTGGCGCGCCAGATGAGATTGCGCTCCAGGACCGTGTGCTGCAGATTCTGGCGTTGCTGTGGCTCGCATGCATCGCGATTGCTGCGTATGTGATTCCAGCTTTCTTCTAAACTGCTGGTACATTTTCTACTCGTGCCGAATACCGATACTTCGCGGGAGAACCGGATCGTCCGATGGACGGTGTGGGGCTCCGTCGTTGTTATCGGTATTTTTTCATTCTGGGGTGCGTGGACCCGCCGCTGGATCGCGGACGATGGCCTCATCGTGCTGCGTACGGTGCGCAACCTCATCGCAGGTAACGGGCCCGTCTTTAACGCGGGAGAGCGCGTCGAGGCGAATACCTCCACGCTGTGGCAATACCTTATCTATGCGGTCCAACGCATCACGCGTGGCGACCTCGAACACATCGTGATGTGGCTGGCGCTGCTGCTGTCCGTTGCGGCGATGGCGACGGCCGTGTGGGCGACCTCGCGCGTTTTCGCGGGCCGCGCCGTCGTTCCGGCGGGTGCGCTGGTGTATCTGGCGCTGCCGCCGGCGCGTGACTTCTTTACCTCGGGCCTCGAGTGGGGCCTGGCCATCTTCTATCTCGCTTTCTTGTGGTGGCTGCTCATTGAATGGGCGCGCGGGGAGAGGAATGCGCTCGTCTACGTGCTCGCCTTCTGGGCCGGGCTGTCCTGGCTCGTGCGCCCGGAGCTGGCGCTCTACGGCGGTATCACGGGCATCGTCCTGCTCGCCACGCACCGCCACTGGCGCGCGTGGCTGGGCATCCTCGGCGCGGCGCTGCCGGTGCCGGCGGCGTACGAGCTCTTCCGCATGGGCTACTACGGCCTGCTGACCCCGCACACCGCCGTAGCGAAGTCCGCGGCTGACTCGGAGTGGGGCCAGGGCTGGGCCTACCTCACGGATTTTGTGGGGCCGTACTGGTTGTGGCTGCCGATTCTCGTGGCGCTCGTCGCCGGGTACTTCGCGTACCGCGGGGGTGTGCTGCGCGGGCGGCGAGTGGCGGCCGTAGCCATCATGGTCGGCTGCGCGCTCTTGCATACGCTCTATGTGCTGCGCGTGGGCGGCGACTTTATGCATGGCCGCATGCTCTTGCTGCCTCTCTTCGCGGCGCTGTTGCCGGTCTTCGTCGTGCCGCTGAAAGCGGTGGGGGCATCGGCAAGCGCGGCGGTGCTGGGCATCTGGGCGTTCACGGTGGTCCTGCGCGGACACCCGGTGGATTGGGCGTACTTCGAAGGTGGGGAGATTTCCATCGTCGATGAGCGCGAGTTTTGGACCTATGCCAACCGGCTGGAGCGTGGCGATGCTCCGAAGGGGATCGAGGACTATGCGCACAATAAGCTGCTGGGCGGCTTTGACAAGGGCATCAAGGGCCTCGAGGACGGGGATGCGCTGGCCATGCGCTACCTCGAGAACGAGGACCCGGAGACCTACAGCTGGCTGCCGGTGGAGCGCGAGACTGGGCGCACGGATCCGCCCACGCTCTATCTGGTGAACATGGGTATGTCCTCGGCGCGCAGCCCGTTGGACGTGCGCGTGCTCGACAATATTGGCCTGGCCACGCCGCTCGCGGCGCGTCAGCCGCGCCTGCCGGATGGGCGCATTGGACATGACAAACTGCTCTCACGCGAGTGGCAGGCGGCGGATTCCGGGGTGGATATCGACGAGCTGCCGAGCTGGATCGACAAGGACGAGGTGCGCAAGGCGCGCAGGGCTTTGCAGACAGAAGATTTCCAGAAGCTCTTTGCGACCTACCGCGATCCGCTAACGTTTGACCGTTTCATGGCGAATATTAAGTGGGCGCTCACTGACGGGCGCACGCTGCAGTTGTCCTCGAACCCAGACGATTACCTGGGAAATTAACGGCCAACACCGCGGCGAGAGCGACATTTTCGCGCTCGTCCGCTAAGCTACTGCAGAACCTTCGTTATAGAATTGTGACGAAATCAGAATTCTTTCAATCTCAAAGGAGAGACATGTTCACCTTGTCCTTGACCAAGGTACAGACGGTGTCTCAGCGCGTCCTCGCGGTCCTCGTGGCCTTCGTGGTCGCCTGCGGACTCACCGCCGTCGCTGCCCCGCGCGCCTCGGCTGCCCCGCGCGACTTCCTGCGTGCGGACGCAACCGGTACTTGTACGTGGGATGCCGTGGGCTGGTGGGTCCAGCGCTGCGACGTGTGGTCCCCGTCCATGAACCGCACCATCCCGGTGCAGATTCAGCCGGCGAAGCGCGGCGGCAACGCGGCGCTCTACCTACTGGACGGCCTCCGTGCGACGGATAAGACGAACGCGTGGGTCAACGATGTCAACGCGGCACGTCTCTACGAGCCGAATAACATCACGCTCGTCATGCCGGTGGGCGGCACCGCATCCTTCTACCAGGACTGGCAGGGTCCGGCCACGTATGACGTCATCAACCCGGTCAACTACCAGTGGGAGACCTTCCTTACCTCGGAGCTGCCGGGCTACCTTGAGCGCAACTTCGGCGTGGCACGCAACAACAACTCGATTGCGGGTCTGTCCATGGGCGGCACCGCCGCCATTACGCTCGCGGGCAAGCACCCGGGTCAATTCCGCCAGGCGCTGAGCTTCTCCGGATACCTCACCACCTCTCTGCCGGGCGCTCACACCTTCATACGCATGGCTCTGCTCGATGCAGGCGGCTACAACGTCAACGCCATGTACGGTTCCTCGCTCAACCCGCAGCGCTTCGAGAATGACCCGTTTAACCAGATCAATGGTCTGCGCAACACGGACGTCTACATCTCGGCCGCCTCGGGTGTTCCGGGCCCCAAGGATCAGTCCATCCCGGCCAATATCCAGGCGTCGGGCATCGCGCTCGAGGGCTTTGCCCTCGCGACCACCCGCCTCTGGGAGGCCAAAGCTCGCGCCATGGGTCTCAACCCCACCGCGGATTACCCCGCCACCGGCGAGCACAACTGGATCAACTTCGGCGATCAGCTCGTGAAGACGCACAAGCGCGTCCTCGACGTCATGAACGCCTGGTAAAACCTCGCTGACAGCCCGCGCACCTCGCACCGAGGTGCGCGGGTTTGTGCGTTTTTCCGCGTGTCCTCGCCCACAAAGTCTCAAGTTTTACTTAAGGTAGAGCGCACAATAGACATAGACAGCTTTGCCAGCACCCTGGCTGCCAGTCCGGAGGAGGGGAACCTTCGGAATGTGGCTCGCCGCGGTGCCTCCTCTCCACGTCTCGTACCGGGCGTGGTGGGGAATACTCGTGACCTCGCCGCCACTTCAGAGATTTTTAAAGGACTTTCATGCGCACACCATCTCGCTTCCCCTCTCGTACTGCCCAGACGCCGCGCGCACTCCGTCGCGGCATCGCTGCCGCCGCTCTGCCCACCGCCATCGCCGTGGGCATAGCCCTGCTGCCGGGCGCCAACGCGCAGTCTTCGCTGCCGAACGGCCTGTCCAGCAACGGTGGTTCGAGCCTCTCTGATGCCTTCGCGCCGTCCAACCCGCCGCAGCGCACCCCGATCTCCACGGAGGATCATCCGCAGATTGAGGGCCTGCCGGAGGGTGTGTCCGTCAACCGCATCGAGTACCTTTCCCCGCGCCACGTCAAGGTGTGGGTGAAGTCTGCCGCCATGCCGGAGCAGGAAGTCGGTGTGCAGATCCTGCTCGCACGCGATTGGTACTCCCAGCCGGATAAGACCTTCCCGGAGGTCTGGGCGCTCGACGGCCTGCGTGCGCGCGACGATGAGTCCGGCTGGACCATCGAGACCCACATCGAGCCCTTCTACGCGGACAAGAACGTCAACGTCGTCATGCCCATCGGCGGCGAGTCCTCCTTCTACTCGGACTGGCAGAAGCCGGACAACGGCAAGCACTACATGTGGGAGACCTTCCTCACCCAGGAACTCACGCCGATCCTCAAGAACAAGTTCCGTTCCAACGAACAGCGCGGCGTCATCGGCATCTCCATGGGCGGCACCGCCGCCATGAACCTGGCCGAGCGTCGCCCGGACCTCTTCAAGTTCGTCGGTTCCTTCTCCGGCTACCTGGACACCACCACGCAGGGCATGCCGGAGGCCATCCAGGCCGCGCAGATGGATGCGGGCGGATACACCTCCACCAACATGTGGGGCCCGCACTACTCCCAGGATTGGGTCGACCACGACCCGAAGCTGGGCATCGAGCCTCTCAAGGACATGACCGTCTACGTCTCTGCCGGCTCCGGCAAGGACGACTTCGGCACCCCGGGGTCCGTGGCCAAGGGGCCGGCCAATATAGCGGGCATCGGCCTCGAGGTGCTCTCGCGCATGACCACCCAGACCTTCGTGGACTACGCGAAGAAGGCCGGCGTTCCGGTCACCACCAAGTTCCGCCCGTCCGGCGTCCACAGCTGGGAATACTGGCAGTTCGAGATGGAGCAGGCCTTCCCGTACGTCGCGGACGCCCTGGGTCTGTCCAAGGAAGACCGCGGCGCGGACTGTACCCCGGTGGGCGATATCGCTGCCGCCACCAAGGGCGGCATCATCGGCACCTGCGTCAACAACGAGTACGACGTGGCGGACGGCAAGGGCAAGGCCGAGGACTTCACCAAGGGCACGGCCTACTGGTCCCCGGGCACCGGCGCACAGCCGCTGTTCGGCCGCATCAACGCCCGCTACGCGGAAATCGGCGGCCCGTCCTCCTGGCTGGGCTTCCCCACCACCGGCGAGCAGAAGACTCCGGACGGCAAGGGCCGCTTCGTTCACTTCGAGCACGGCTCCATCTACTGGACCCCGGAGACCGGCGCTTGGGCCATCCCGGGCGACATGTTCACCGCGTGGGGCGCGGGCGGCTACGAGACGGGCGACCTCAAGTACCCGACCGCAGCTGTGCGCCAGGTCGGCGAGGGCTACGCCCAGGACTTCCAGAACGGCGTCCTCACCCGTAACCCGGACAAGTCCAACTCCATCGTCCACGGCGCCATCGGCGCGAAGTACAAGGAGCTTAACGGCCCCGAGTCCGCTCTCGGCTTCCCGAAGGGTAACGAGAAGGCCATCAATGGAGGTGCCTTCCAGGAGTTCGAGCACGGCTCCATCTACTGGTCCCCGTCCACTGGTGCACACGCCATCATGTACGGCGACATCTTCAACACCTGGGGCGCCAATGGCTTCGAGCAGGGCGTGTATGGCTGGCCCACCGAAGACTACGCGCAGATCCCGGCCGGCGGTGAGATCCAGAAGTTCCAGCACGGCGAGATCAGCCAGGTCTTCGGCGCCATCCAGGAGAAGAAGAACTAATGCGTGCCCCGCTAGCCGCTGCCGTCCTCGCCGCCGCCGGCCTGCTGGCCGCATGCGGCTCTGCGACGGTGGAACAGGAAACCCCCACCTCCATCGCCCCGCTGGAGACCACCGCGCTTTCCGATGCCCCCTCCTCCGAGTCCGCCGAGTCTTCCGCCTCGACATCCGAGTCGGCATCAGGTTCGGCGTCAGCGTCTGAGTCTGCAGCGAGCGCATCCTCCGAGCCGGAGTCTGAGGCCGCGGCCGTCGCCACGGC
>NHCFJ05603__coassemble_632_pt1 | contig 37144 bp, 39 predicted proteins | sample NHCFJ05603__metabat2_low_PE_001 | metagenome-assembled genome bin NHCFJ05603 | reverse complement strand
AAGGATAGTCACACCAATAATCGCTAGAATGGGATTTTATGAAAACCTTTCGCTCGCCCTCGCTTTCCGTTGAACTCGCCGCTCGCCTGCGCACGATCCTCGACTCCGCACCGGCTGGCGACGTGCGCGGCACCGGCCCCGCGCACATCGCGGTAGCCCCCTGGACCGGCGAGGAACTCTTTGCCTTTCCCACCGCCACCGCACCCGACGTCGAGGCCGCCGTTACGGACGCCCGCGCTGCACAGAAGGTTTGGGGCAACACCAGCTTCGCCGAGCGCCGCCGCGTGTTCTTCCGCCTCCACGACGCGCTGCGCGCGAGCGAGGACACCGTCCTTGACCTCATCCAGGCCGAAAACGGCAAGGCCCGCGCCCACGCCTATGACGAGGTCATGGACCTCTACAATTGCGCGCGCTTCTATGGTCAGCGCGCCGCCCACGCCTTGCGCGACGAGCACCACCGCGGCGCCTTGCCTGTGCTCACCAAGACGCGCACGCAGTATTACCCGCTCGGCGTCGTGGGGCTCATTTCCCCGTGGAATTATCCGCTCTCCCTCGGCGTCGGCGACGTCCTCGCCGCGCTCGCCGCGGGTAACGCCGTGGTTCACAAGCCGGATTCCCAGACCACGCTCACGGCCATCTACCTGCGCCGCCTCGCCATCGCCGCGGGCCTGCCCGCGGGTGCGTGGCAACTCGTGCCGGGCCGCGGCGCCGAGGTCGGCGACGCGCTCGTGCCTCTCGTGGACGGTTTATCTTTTACCGGCTCGACGAAGGTGGGCAAGCAGCTCGCCGCCCAGGCTGCCGAGCGCCTCATTCCCGCCATGCTCGAGCTGGGCGGTAAGAATCCCGCGCTCGTGCTTGCCGATGCCCCCGCCACCGCCCCCGCCCTCGTCCGCACGGCATTTTCCTCCTCGGGACAGCTGTGTATGTCTGCCGAGCGCGCCTACATCCATGCCGATGTCTACGACGAGCTCCTCGCCGAACTGAAGCAGGTCCTCGACCGCGAGGTGCTCGGCGCGTCGTTTACAGACGCGGCGACCATCGGCACGCTCACCTCGGCAGGGCAGCTCGAGACTGTCCAACGCCACGTCGACGACGCGGTATCCAAGGGCGCAACTGTCGTTTACGGCGGCAAGGCCCGCCCGGAGCTCGGACCGTTCTTCTTCGAGCCAACCGTTCTCGAGGGTGTCACGGAAGACATGGAGTGCTACGCCGCCGAGACCTTCGGCCCCGTGCTTTCCCTCTATAAGGTGAATTCGGACGAGGAGGCCATCGCACGCGCGAACGACACGTCGTATGGCTTGGCGGCCTCCGTGTGGTCTGGATCCGAGCGCCACGCCTGGAACGTGGCCAGCCGGGTGGAAGCCGGCATGGTCAATATCAACGAAGGCTTCGCGGCGGCCTACGGCTCCATCGCCGCGCCGGGCGGCGGCGTCAAGGAATCCGGCCTCGGCCACCGCCACGGCGAGACCAGCCTGCGCCTGTGGTCCAACGAGCGGACGGTCGCCGCGCAACGTCTCCACCCGCTCGCGCCCTCGACGCTCCTGCCGCCCGAGCGTTTCCGCACGCTCATTACGACGGGCATGCATGTGATGAAGACGTTGCGACTTTAAGCGGGATTTCACGACAACGAAGCCCTCCAGATCGCGCGATCTGGAGGGCTTCGTTGTCGTGAAAAGCCGGTTAGACGTTGACGAGCTCCGACTCGTTGTCGTCGCCGGTGAGCATGGTGTGTGAGCAGGCTCGGGCTGTGGCGGCGGGTGAGTCTAGCCGCCGATCTTGAAGTCGCAGACGTCGCCGTCCTGCATGATGTAGTCCTTGCCTTCCTGACGAACCTTGCCGTGAGCGCGGGCCTCGGCCATGGAGCCAGCCTCGTCGAGGTCGTCGAAGGAGACGATTTCCGCCTTGATGAACTTCTTCTCGAAGTCGGTGTGGATAACGCCAGCGGCCTGCGGGGCGGCGGAGCCCTTCTTAATCGTCCAGGCGCGCGCTTCCTTCTCACCGGCGGTGAGATAGGTCTGCAGGCCAAGCGTCTCAAAACCAGCCTTGGCGAGCGTGGCCAGGCCCGGCTCGGTCTGGCCCACGGACTCGAGGAGCTCCATGGCCTCATCCTCGGGCAGTTCGAGCAACTCGGTCTCGGTCTGGGCGTCGAGGAAGACGCACTCCGCCGGGGCGACGAGCTCTGCGAGCTCGGCGCGCTTGGCGGCATCGGTAAGCACAGCCTCGTCCGAGTTGAACACGTACAGGAAGGGCTTAGCCGTCATGAGATGGAGGTCGCGCAGCGGCGCGAGATCGAGCTCGCCGTTCTTCGCGGCGGCGAAGAGGGTACGGTCATCCTCGAGGACGGCCTGAGCCTTCTTGGTCTCCTCGACTTCGACGGCCTTCTCCTTATCCTTGCGGGCTTCCTTCTCTAGGCGCGGCAGAGCCTTCTCGATGGTCTGCAGGTCAGCGAGGATGAGCTCGGTATTGATGACCGAGATATCGTGCGCTGGGTCGACCTTTCCGTCGACGTGGATGACATTGTCATCGGAGAACGCACGGACGACCTGACAGATGGCGTCGGCTTCACGGATATTGGCGAGGAAGGCGTTGCCCATGCCCTCGCCCTTGGAGGCGCCCTCGACGATGCCGGCGATGTCCACGAAGGACACGGTCGCGGGCAAAATGCGCTCCGAGTTGAACATCTCAGCCAAGCGGTCGAGGCGCTTATCTGGCAGCTCCACGAGGCCGACGTTGGGCTCGATGGTGGCGAACGGGTAATTCGCGGCCAGGATATCGGAACGGGTCAGGGCGTTAAATAGCGTGGACTTGCCCACGTTGGGCAGGCCGACGATTCCAAGTGTAAGACTCACGGGGCCAATCCTAACGCACCGGAAAAAATTTAAGGCAAGATGGTGGGGTGAGTTCTGACAAGCCCGACGCATCCCAGACAGACCCCAGCGCCCACCCCGAGGCCCTGGGGCTTTCCGCCAAGCCGAGCGAGGCTGCCGATGCCGCCCGCCTGCGCGGCGTCTCCCCGCACCCGCCGGGAGACCAGGTCGATCGTTCCGTCGTTGTCGCCGAGATGGTGCGCAACGTCTCGATGTGGACGCTGCGCCTGTGTATCATCGGCGCATTTATCTATGCGGCCGCGCGGATGCTGGGGAACTTCTGGCAGGGAGTCCTGCCGGTTCTGCTGGCGCTCATTATTTGTACGGTGCTCGCGCCGCTGTCGGGCGGGATGCGCAAGGCCGGGCTGCCCAGCGGGCTCGCCGCGTTCGCCTCCATCCTGCTGTTCTTTGGAATCGTGGGCGGCATCATCGCGTTTGTCGCGCCGAACTTCGCGCGGCAATCCCAGACGCTGTACTTACAGACGGTCGAGGGCATCCAGCGCCTGCAGCTGTGGGTCCAGGGTCCGCCGCTCGAGCTCGATAGCGACGAGCTGGGCCGCTATATCGACGAGGCCGCCACATGGATTCAATCCCGCGCGGGTTCCATCGCGGGCAGCGTCTTCTCCGGCATCGGCACCGTGACCTCCATCGTGGTCACCCTCCTCGTCGTCCTCGTCCTTACTTTCTTCTTCCTCAAGGACGGCCACAAATTCTTGGGCTGGCTGCGCGAGGCCACCGGCCGCCGCGCGGGCTGGCACCTCACCGAGCTGCTCACCCGCGCGTGGAATACGCTGGGCGGCTTCGTCCGCGCACAAGCGCTCGTCTCCGCCATCGACGCCGTCTTCATCGGTCTAGGACTTATCATCCTCAACGTGCCGCTCGCCATGGCGCTGGCGATTATCACGTTCTGCGCCGGCTTCATCCCCTTCGTCGGCGCCATCGTCGCCGGCGCGCTGTCCGTGACCATCACGCTCGTCTCCCTGGGGCTCACCAAGGCCGTCATCGTGCTCATTATCGTCCTCGTCGTCCAGCAGCTCGAGGGCAATGTGTTGAGCCCCTGGCTCCAGGCACGCGCCATGAACCTCCACCCCGTCGTCGTGCTCATTTCCGTCACCGTCGGCTCCGCGCTCTTTGGTCTCGTGGGCGCCTTCCTCGCCGTGCCCGTCGTCGCCGTGTTCGCGGTGTGCTGGCGCTACGTCCTCGAGGTCCTCAAACTGCAGTCGGGCGAGATCCACGTCGAGGACATCCGCTTCGAGACCGTCGCCGGCGAGCACATCGGTCGCTACACCGAGGAAGAGGGCCGCTTGAAACGCGTCGCCCTGCGCGACAGCGAGTTCGCGGGCGAGGCCGCAGGTCGCGACACTGCAGCCGATGGCACCGACCCCACCACCATGGACGTCGACGCCGCGCCACACCCGGCCGGGCACCCGCGCAGTCGTCCGCAGCTCGACAAGGCCCGCGACATTATCGATAAAACTTTCGATAAGTTCCGGCGTTCCTAACCGCCCATGCCGACACCGTCTGGCAGGGTGGGGCTCCATGAGCTCCATCCTGTATTTGATTCTTGGCCTTGTTCTTGGCGCCGTGCTGGGCTGGCTCGCACACGCCTACCGCGTGGGCCAGTCTCCCGCGCCTGCTTTGCCTGCCGATGCCACCCGCGAGCTCACCGCCGGAGTGCGCGAGGGCCTCGCAGATTCACTCGACCGCCAAGTCGTCCCGCTTGAGAAGGCCATGGATCGCCTGGGCCTCCAACTCCAGGAGCTCGAGGCTGGTCGCGCCGCCGAATTTGCGTCGCTCACCAGCCAGGTACAGGCCATCACGCGTACCTCGGCGCGGCTCAATGACCGCACTGACAAACTCGTCACAGCGCTGCGCTCCCCCAACGTTCGCGGCCGATGGGGCGAGATCCAACTCGAGCGCGTCGTCGAGCTCGGCGGCATGGTCAAGCACGTCGACTTCGACTCACAGGTCACCGCCACCCTCGACGGCCAGCGCGTGCGCCCCGATCTCGTCATTCGCTTGGCGGGCGGACGTCAGATCGTCCTCGATGCCAAGGTTCCTTTCAGCTCGTATCTTGACGCGCTCGAGGCCACAGACCCCGAAGAACACGCCGCTTTCCTGCGCCGCCACGCCCATCTCATGCGCAGCCACGTCGCGGCACTGTCCGGCCGTGAGTACATCGAGGCCTTCCAGCCCACGCCCGAGTTCGTGGTGCTCTTCGTCCCCGCCGATCCTTTCCTCGACGCCGCGCTGAGCGTCGACCCGGACCTCCTCGAGTTCGCTTTCGAGCGCAATATCGTCATCGCGACACCCACCACGCTCTTCGCCCTGCTGCGCACCGTCGCGCTGGGCTGGCGGCAGGAGGACATCTCGGACAAGGCGCGCGAGGTGCAGCGCCTGGGCCGCGAGCTCTACTCGCGCCTTAATACCATGGGCGAGCACTTTAATAAGGTGGGGCGCGGCCTCGAGCGCGCCATCGACGCCTTCAACGCGACGCTCGGCTCCGTCGACTCCCGCGTCATGGTCACCGCTCGCAAGCTCGGCGAGATGGACATCCCGGCGCGCACAGACCGGCTCCCCACCGAACTCGAGCGCGTCGATACGTGGCCGCGCTACGCGCAGGAGCCTCTACCGGAGGAAGGCGGCTTTTAGGATACGCGCCGCGCGGCAGCACGACGCGCGACAGCGAGCTGCAGACCTAAGGCAATAACCGCGCCTGCGGCAGGAATCCAGAAGGCAGCATAATGGCTGGCGGTAAACACGGGCATCATGACGACAGGAGCCAGCGCCGCGCCGAAGAAACGGAAGGCCAACACGGTCGACAGGAGTTCCGTGCCACCGGGCGAGCGCAGCACGAGCATGTTGATGATGATCTGTACCGCTTGCATGCCCACGATCGCCAGCGCCCAGGCAACCGCAATGACGATCGGGTGCGGGGATAGTGGCACGCACAACAGTCCCGCGATGACGCTCCCCAGTCCCAGCGCGAGCGACCGGGGCACGCCCAGGGCGTCTACCGCGCGACCAATGAAGCGGGAGAAAATAAACGCTGCCAAACCGCCGCACATCACGACGGCGCCGCGGCCGGCCGAGCCGAGCTCAAAGCGCTCCGCAGCGAGCAAGGACACGGCAAACGGCATGCCCACCACACCGGCGCCCAGAATCAGGAAGGTGAGCATGTGGACGTACATATATCCCCATCGCACCCGCTCGTTGTCACCGGCCGCCCGGCGCGGCGCGGGCGTGAGCATGGGCACCCGCACCGAGAAGATGAAGACCACGGAGGCGATAACGACCAGATAGGTCAGCCGCCAGGAGATGAGCGCGGCGGCACCGGCCAGCAGCGGAGCCGAAAACACGCCCAACGATTGCATCGCGGTAAACGTCCCCAACGCGATGCCCAGCTCATAGTCAGGAGTAATCCGTTTCAAAATGCCTTGCAGAACTGGAGTCGTGAAGGCATTGGCAATCGCCATGATGACGAAGATGGTGAGGAATATCCACCACGTAGGCGCAAGCATCAGACCTACGGCGCCCGCACAAATAACGGCGAATGCGACGAGCACGACCTTAGAAGGTGAAAACCCGCGCACCAGTCGGCCAGAAAACAACATCGCAGCCGCAAACGGAAAGGTGTACGCCGTAATGGTCAGCGCGGCGAGGGAGACTGAAATCCCCAACGAACGCGAAAGCTCTGGCAAGACGACGGAAATAGACTGGCCAACAAAGGGACCCACAAATCCGCCTAGGTGAATAGCCGCGCGCTGCCACCGTGTTCCGCTGGGATCAGCGACCTCGTCGCCCGCAGCACGGTCGGCCGAACCGGAAGCGCCCTCCCCTCGGTGCGATGTCGAATTGGTCATGCACGCACTGTAACGCATTGTTCATAATCTCCATCGAAGTTCGTAAAGCGAACGATTCTTACCCCCGTTGCCTACCGATGTTCTGCATCTTTCCGCCGACAGACGGCCCAGTCCTTGCTCCCGCGACACACTCCCACGACAAGATCAGCTGCGTTACATGATCGGGTGCTGCTCTCATGCCACCGCGCTTTCCTAGGTCTACGCGGCGGCACGCCCCAGCGGTCGTGGACGCAGCACCCTGGACCGGGCGCGACAAGACGGGATATCACCATGTCCTCCACCTACAAGTTTTCTCCGGGGCTTTTCCTCGACATTGAATTGCCGTCCACCGCTCAGGATGGAATCACTCGTCCGCCGGTGATTGTGTGGGGCCATGGCGGCGGCTGGCGTCGCCACGACCGCACCGCACGGCCCAATTTCGCGCGAGCCTTTGCACCGCAGGGGTTTGCGATGGTCTCAATCTATTACCGTCTCGCCCCCGCCGGCACGATCCACTCGTTCTCCTTCCACACGCACAACACGCACATGCTCGGCATTCTCACGACACCTCTCTTTGAGAAATTCTTCGAGTATATGAACGTGCCCTCGGATTTCGCCGTGCAAGAAGAAGGCACCGAGCCGTGGTTCCCGGCGGAAGGATGTGGCAAGGCGCAAGCCGAACTCGACCTCACCGTCGTGGGCCCGCCGCCACAGCACTAGCCGGCATACGCGGTTCATCCCACGCTGCGTGGGATGAACCGACGGCGGCCCGCGCGTTTCGTTTGGGGTGACAGCGCGGGCTCGATATGCGGAAACTCACCTCGCTCAATTCCTCTTCCTGGGTGAAGAAAAGGTAAAATTGCCGTTCGTGTCACATGCTAATGCCTCCACCGCCTCCCGCCGTCCCTCCGGATCCGCGCCGCGGTCCGGCAAGCCAGTGTGGTCCGGGCCGGCGATTATCGCTGGTGGGCTCCTGCTTGGCCTCATTATTACGGTCGCCATGAGCGGCTTTAACTGGGCCTTTACAGCATGCTTCGCACTCGGCGTCCTCGCGGCCGTCCTCGTGGTCAACCCACGCGGCTTGCTCATTACGGTCTTGTCTATCCCCGCGATCTTCGCAGTCATGGTGTTGCTCACCGGCTGGCTAACTGCGTATAGAAGCAGCGATATTGCCTCGTTGTTCTCGCGCACTACGCTGCTAACTGGCGCCTATCCTTTCGTTGAACGCTTTCCCACGCTGCTCATCCTTGTCCTAGCTGGGGCTCTGATCGCCGTCGTGCGCCTGTGGCTCGCTGGTCGCAACGCCTCGTCAACCCGCGAGTCTGAGGCTGCCACCCGCCGCGCCACCGCAGAGGCTGAGCGCCGCAATCGCGTCGCAAGCACCCGCGCCCGCCAGCGCTCCGGCACGCTCACGGTGGCGGAGCTCAAAGCCCGCAATCAATCGGAGACCGCCTCCACCCGTCGCGTTCGCACCGGCGAGCGCGACCGCAACGCGCGCCGCCGCGAACAGGCCGCGGAGCGCGCCGCCCAAGAACGCATCGAGCAGGGACTCCCGGCGCGCGATGCTCTCGAGCGCGAGCAGGCTGAGCGCGTCGCCCGTGCGCGTGCCCGCCGCGCGGCCCGCGAACGCGAGCTCGCTGAGGCTCAGGCCGCAGCCGAGGCTCAGGCGGCGAAGACGTCTACCTCGAAAGAGGACGCTCCGGTGCGCCCCGATCCGAATCGCCGTGCAGGCGACGGCACCGCCACGTTCCCTGCTCAATCGGCCCCGGCTGCCGATGCCCCCTCAGATTCCCCCGCAGCCTCCAGGCGTCCCGCGCGCCGCGCCAGCCGCCTCGACGAGGACCTCTACGGCGAGGACTAAACGCCACCGCGCAGACATAGCAATCCCCCGGCGCGACGCCCACTTCATCATGCAGGCGTCGTACCGGGGGACTTTTGTAAGGACGTCTTAGTGCTTGCCCTCAGCAAACTCTTCGACGATCTTCGCGTTGAAGGCGGGCAGGTCGTCCGGCGTACGGGAGGACACGAGGCCCTCATCGACGTGGACTTCCTCGTCGACCCAGGTCGCACCCGCGTTGCGCAGGTCCGTCTTGAGCGACGGGAAAGACGTCAGCGTACGGCCCTTGAGCACGTCCGCGTCGGTAAGAATCCAGCCGCCGTGGCAGATAACGCCTAGCGGGCGGCCTGCCTCGACGTGCTTCTTCACGATTTCCACGGCTGCCTCATCGAGACGCAGCGCATCCGCATTGCCGGTGCCGCCGGGCAGCACGATGCCATCAAACTGCTCGCCACGGGCCTCAGCCGTCGTGGCGTCCACGTCGATGGAGGCACCCTTTTTGCCGCTAATCTGGCCCTTCTCCGGGGCGAGAATCTTCACGGTCGCTCCCGCCTCGCGCACGGCCTCAGCCGGCGAGGTGAGCTCGGAATCCTCAAAATCGTTCGTCGCGATAATGGCGATAGTCTTCGTGGACAGATCCGTCATTGTCTTACTCCTTCGTGTCTATCAAATGCTTACGAGGATCCACCGTAACCGCGCTCCGCGGATTCTGCAGAGCTCCTGCGTAAGCGCCGCATAGACAAAAATCCCCGGTCCGCACGGACCGGGGACGCAACGCGAAAGACTTACTTCACACGCGCCGGACGCAAGTCACGCGGCAAGGCAAAAGTAATGGTCTCGGTGCTCGTGGTCACCTGCTCGACGTCGCTGTAGCCGCGCTCGTCGAGGAATTCGAGGACCTCGCGCACGAGCAGCTCCGGTACGGAGGCGCCACAGGTAACGCCCACGGTGGTCACGCCGTCGAGCCACTCTTCCTGGATCTCCTTGGCGAAGTCCACGAGGTGGGCATCCTTGGAGCCAGCTTCGAGCGCAACCTCGACGAGGCGCACGGAGTTCGAGGAGTTTTTGGAGCCCACAACGATCATGAGGTCGCACTTCGGCGCGATGGCCTTGACGGAACCTTGGCGGTTCTGGGTGGCGTAGCAAATATCGTCTGACGGCGGGTTCTCCAGGTGCGGGAAGCGCTCGCGCAGGGCGTTGACGATGACCATGGTCTCGTCGACGGACAGCGTGGTCTGGGACAGCCAAATGAGCTTTTCGTCCTGCAGCCAGTCCGGCAGGGCCGCGACGCCGTCGAGACCATCTACGAGGTGGGTAACCTCCGGCGCCTCACCTGCGGTGCCCTCGACTTCTTCGTGGCCCTCGTGGCCCACGAGCAGGATGTGGTAACCGTCACGGTGGAAGCGCTGGGCTTCCTTATGCACCTTCGTCACGAGCGGGCACGTGGCATCGAGCGTGATCTGGTTGCGGGACTTCGCCTCGGCGCGCACAGTGGGCGCAATGCCATGGGCGGAGAAAACAAGGTGGGCGCCCTCGGGGGCCTCGGAAGCCTCGTCGACGAAAATGACGCCGCGCTCGGATAGGGATTCCACGACGTAGCGGTTGTGGACGATCTGCTTGCGCACATAAATGGGAGCGCCGTACTTCTCCAGCGCCTTTTCTACCGTCTCGACTGCGCGATCCACGCCGGCGCAGTAGCCGCGCGGCGCCGCCAGGAGAACATTCTTGCCAGCTTCACTCATAAAGCCCAGAGTACCGACGATCGGACAAAAACAATAGACTGGGTGAACACGCCTGTAATTTCTTCGTACATTAAGGTAGGTCACTCTATGGCGCATGCCGCGTCTTCGCCCGAGTCCCCATGGTCCGTCGCCATGGTCAACCACTCCGTCAAGGGGTGGATTGATAAGCTCGGCTACCTGTGGATCGAGGGCCAGCTTGCCCAGGTCAATTACAAGCCGCAGTGGGCCTTCGCATTCCTCGTGCTCCGCGACGTCAACCAAGACAAGTCCATTGCCTTGCGCGTGCCCTCCCGCCAGTTCGGCGCCATGCAACCACGCCCCAAAGAGGGCGACCGCGTCATCATCCACGGCAAGCCCAACTTCTACGAGGGCCGCGGCGAGTTTTCCATCATGGTCGACGACATCCGGCAGGTCGGCTTGGGCGACCTCCTGGCGCGCATCGAGATGCTCCGCCAGCAGCTCGCCAGTGAGGGACTCTTCGATCCCGCTCGCAAGAAGCCGCTGCCCTATCTGCCGCACAAGGTCGGTCTTATTACCTCGCGCGGCTCCCATGCAGAGCGCGACGTCCTCGCCGTAGCCCAGGGCCGCTGGCCGCACGTCCAGTTCCGCGTGGAAAACGCCGCGGTCCAGGGCACCGAGGCTGTCAGCTCCGTCATCCGCGCGCTGCAGATCCTCGACGCGGACCCGCACGTCGACGTAATCATCATCGCTCGCGGCGGCGGCGCCGTCGAAGACCTGCTCCCCTTCTCTGAAGAGGCCCTCCAGCGCGCCGTCGTCGCTGCGCAGACGCCCGTAGTCTCCGCCATCGGCCACGAGCCGGACTCCCCCATCCTCGACAACGTTGCGGACGTGCGCGCAGCGACGCCTACCGATGCTGCCAAACGCGTCGTCCCTGACGCCGCCGAGGAGCACGCGCTCATCGACGAAGCCCGCGCCCGCATGTCCGGCGCCCTGCGCGGCTGGGTTGAGCGCGAGCGCCGCAACCTCGACGCCATCCGCTCGCGGCCCGTGCTCGCTGATCCTATGAAGCCCATCAACGACCGCCGCGACGAACTCAACCGCAACCTCGCCCTCATTCGCCGCGACATCCAGTACGTGCTCAGCACCGAGCAGAAGCAGGTCGCGGCCCTGCGCGCGCAGGTCTCCGCGCTCGGCCCCTCCGCCACGCTCGCCCGCGGCTACGCCGTGGTCCAGGTCGTTCCGCGCGACGGCTCGGGTCCCGAAGTTGTCACGTCCTACCAGCAGTCCCCGCCCGGCAGTCAGCTGCGCATCCGCGTCGGCGACGGCTCGATTACCGCCGCCGCGATGGCCGCCCAGCCGGCAGACTAAACTCCCCCACGAACGCATATTTAAGGAGCACCATGTCCGAGAACACCTTTGGCACCGGCCTGCCGGGCCAGGACGCCTTCCCGCCCGTCGAGCAGCTCAGCTACGAAGAGGCCCGCAACGAGCTCATTGAGACCGTCAAGATCCTCGAGCTCGGCCAAATGGGCCTCGACGAATCACTCAAGTTCTGGGAGCGCGGCGAGGCGCTCGCCAAGGCCTGCGAGGCCCACCTCGACGGCGCCTCCCAGCGCGTGGAGGCCGCGCTCCACCGCGCCAACCAGGACGACCAGACCGAAGAGGTCGCAGAGTAATGCAAATTTACGGCTACCCCGGCGACCGCGTCGACTTTGTGTCTAAGTCCGGTTCGGCCGGCTCGATCCTTTTTGGCGACCCGCGCTCCCTCGTCGAGGAATTCTTCGGTACCCCGCACACGGACTCCGGCGACGAGGTCACGTACTTCAACGGCTCCATCGCCGTGGCCTTCGCCGACGGCAAGGTCGAGTCGATTACTGTCACCCCGGGCACCACGCGCGAAAAGGTCGACGTCTACCTCGGCCACGACAAGCTCAACGGTCTCACCGAGCTTGCCGATGCCCCCGGTGTCTCTGCGGTCTTCTCCCCCGAGCTCACCGCGGTCACGTTCCGCTAGCAGGCTTCGCTGGCGGGGCTCCGCCCGCTAGAGCTGTCCGCTGGCGTGGACCGCGGATTAATTGGGAAGGGGCTGCGCCGCGACGAACGCGCGCACCAGCGACTCATAGTCGTCATCGCTCGCCGAGCCAGTGAGGATGACGCGCTCGTCCCCCAAGTCAAAGCCCCACAGCGGGCGGACGTCCGCGTCCTCAGACGCGAAGACCTGCACGTCGGTGCCATCGACGGTACGGGAGCTGCGGTCGGCGCGGAACATGCCGTCGTAGTTTTTGAGGGCATCGTCAAGCTGCACAGATGTCTGGGCAGCCTGGATGAAGCCATCCTCGGCGGTGACCCAGCCGACGATGGCGGCAGTCTCGCCCGCGACGCTCGAGCGGCGCGCGGAGTTGGGGGTCCAGCCTTCGGGCACATGCGGCAGACGCAGGGCGGTCTCCGTCGTGCGCGACTCCAAGTCGAGAAAGGACTGCGCGTCCACGGGGTTTTCGCGCGCGTAATTCGTCTCTTCCGGGTTGACGGTGCACAGGCCCGTCGCGCCCACGACGACCAACATCATAATCACGACGACGCCGAGCGACAGGATCATGTCCTTGCCGCCTTCAAAGATTTTGGGTTTATCTTCAGCTGCCACGGCTACCTAGTATGGCATGCCGCCGGGGCATTGCCTAAAGCGCTCTCGCGCGGGTGAGCAGTCCTCATGAGCCGCAGCGACGCGCGCGGCAACGGCTTCGCCCACCGTCTCGCCCCGCGGCTTCTCGCGCTCGACAACGACGGCGCCCAGCGCGACACTCACGGCGAGGACAGGGGCTAGGACTTTCGCAATCAGCATGGTCCCTACTGTGCCGCGGCGAGCTAGCAGCGGGCTCGCGGGAGGCCCCGCGCCAGCGACCAATCCCCTGTGCGCTTCCTGTGAACCGGTTGAACAAGCACTATCGCGGAACGGGTGTACACGCTCCCATATTCGGGGGTTCGATTCGGACGTAGATCTGGAAGAAAAGTGCAACAATACAAGGAGGTCCGTTTACTTCCTCATCTTTATTTCCAAGGAGCATCCTTTTCATGTCGGATAACACTTCGTACATGCCCGACCGCAACCTCGCTATGGAGCTGGTGCGGGTCACCGAGGCCGCCGCGCTGGCGTCGGGCCGCTGGGTCGGCCGCGGCATGAAGAACGAGGGCGACGGCGCCGCCGTGGACGCCATGCGCAAGCTCATCAACACCGTCGCCATGAACGGCGTCGTCGTCATCGGTGAAGGCGAAAAGGACGAGGCTCCCATGCTCTTCAACGGCGAGGAAGTCGGCACCGGTGAGGGCATTGCCATGGACATCGCGGTCGACCCGGTCGATGGCACCCGCCTCATGGCCGAGGGCCGCCCCAACGCGATTTCCGTCATCGCTGCCGCCGAGCGCGGCACGATGTTCGACCCGTCCGCCGTGTTCTACATGAAGAAGATCGCTGTGGGCCCGGAGGCCGTGGGCGTTATCGACATCAACGCCTCCGTCAAGGAGAACGTGGACGCCGTCGCCAAGGCCAAGGGCATCCGCCCGTCCGAGGTCACCGTCGTGGTTCTCGACCGCCCGCGCCACAAGGAGCTCATCCAGGAAATCCGCGACGCGGGCGCCAAGGTGCGCCTCATCATGGACGGCGACGTCGCCGGTGCCATCGCGACCTGCCAGGACACCAACTCCATCGACATGATGATGGGCACCGGCGGCACCCCGGAGGGCATCATCACCGCCTGCGCCATGAAGTGCATGGGCGGCGAAATCCAGGGCAAGCTCGCCCCGAAGGACGAGGCTGAGGCGGAGAAGGCACGCAAGGCCGGCCACGATCTCGACCGCGTCCTCGGCACCAACGACCTGGTCTCCTCCGATAACTGCTACTTCGCAGCCACCGGCGTCACCAACGGCGACATGCTCCGCGGCGTGTCCTACCGTGCCAACGGCGCCACCACCCGCTCCCTGGTCATGCGCTCGAAGTCCGGCACCATCCGTTACATCGACTCCCAGCACAAGCTGGCCAAGCTGCAGGAATACTCGGTGGTCGATTACTCCGACCCGAAGACCAAGTAGTTATCCCCCGCCGCGTTTGCCGCCCCACGTGGGTACCGGCGGCGCGCCGTTTCCTCATTAGTAAGGCTCGTCACACACCGCTGTGCCCCGAACCGGGATGTGTTTGTGCATACTGGTTGCTAGCAAGTGTGACTTGTCTGCGGGCACTGAAGAGCCCGCACTCCGAATCACGTTTAAGACAAAAGGTGGAACATTCATGACTGAGTACCGCATCGAACACGACACCATGGGCGAAGTAAAGGTCCCGGTTGACGCTCTGTGGCGCGCCCAGACCCAGCGCGCAGTGGATAACTTCCCCATCTCCGGCCGCGGCCTCGAGGCTGCCCAGATCCGCGCCCTTGGCCTGCTCAAGGCTGCGTGCGCACAGGTTAACAAGGACACCGGCAAGCTCGACGCCGAGAAGGCCGACGCGATTATCGCCGCCGCCAAGGAAATTGGCGACAACAAGCACGATGACGCTTTCCCCATCGACGTCTTCCAGACCGGTTCCGGTACCTCGTCCAACATGAACACCAACGAGGTCATCGCCTCCCTGGCGCACAACGCGGGCGTCGAGATTCACCCGAACGACCACGTCAACATGGGCCAGTCCTCGAACGACACGTTCCCCACCGCCACGCACGTCGCGGCTACCGATGCCGCCGTCAATGACCTCATCCCGGGCCTCAAGGTCCTCCACGAGTCGCTGCTCGCCAAGGCCAAGGAATTCGCTGACGTCGTGAAGTCGGGCCGCACGCACATGATGGACGCCACCCCGGTCACCCTCGGCCAGGAGTTCGGCGGCTACGCCCGCCAGATCGAGCTCGGCATCGAGCGCGTCGAGGCCGTCCTCCCCCGCCTGGGCGAGCTCGCCATCGGCGGCACCGCCACCGGTACCGGCCTCAACACCGCCGCTGACTTCGGCGCCAAGGTGACTGAGGAACTGAAGAAGCTCACCGGCCTGGAGCAGCTCAAGGAGGCTGACAACCACTTCGAGGCACAGAGTGCCCGCGACGGTCTCGTCGAGTTCTCCGGTGCCATGCGCACCGTGGCCGTCTCCCTCAACAAGATCGCCAACGACATCCGCCTCATGGGTTCCGGCCCGCTCACCGGCCTCGCCGAGATCCACCTCAAGGATCTGCAGCCAGGTTCCTCCATCATGCCGGGCAAGGTCAACCCGGTCATGGTCGAGTCTGCCACCCAGGTCGTCGCACAGGTCATCGGCAACGACGCTGCCGTCGCCTTCGGTGGCGCCTCTGGCCAGTTCGAGCTCAACGTCTACATCCCGATGATGGCGCGCAACGTCCTCGAGTCTGCCCGCCTGCTCGCCAACGTCTCCCGCGTCTTCGCCGAGAAGTGCGTTGACGGCATCACCGCCAACGAGCCGCGTATGAAGAAGTTTGCCGAGTCCTCCACGTCGATCGTCACGCCGCTCAACGGCAACATCGGCTACGAGAACGCCGCCAAGGCCGCCAAGCACGCGCTCCACGAGCACATGACTGTGCGCGAGGCCGTCATTGACCTCGGCTTCGTCGACGGTAAAAACCTCACCGAGGAAGAACTCGATGAGAAGCTCAACGTTCTCACCATGACCAACCGCGACCGCGACAACTTCTAAGCCGCCTCGCTCCAAGCCCCAGCAGGATTCGTTCCTGCTGGGGCTTTTGCTACGCTTGCTTCGCTGGCCCCTGACGGCGGCGGAGTGCATTTTTCGCCGGCAAAGCGCCTTCCCGCACGGATTCCCAGCGCTTCGTCGGACAAAAAATCGTCCCAGCACCGTCTGCCCTATGAGTCAGGACACTCTCAAACCCGACAGTTCGCGAAAATCACCCACTTTGCACTTGGTACAAGTTTGCACCACGTGTAAAGTTGCACTGTGTGCAAGAAGAACTAACGCTACGCGAGCAAAAACGGGTCGCCACCCGCGACGCCATTGAGGACGCCGCCACCAAGCTGGTGGATGAGCGCGGCTTCAACGACGTCACGGTGGAAGAAATTTGCGAAGCAGCAGGGATTTCTCGGCGCACTTTTTTCAATTATTTCGATTCCAAGGACGCCGCCGTGATCGGCGGACCCAGCAAGGAATTCACGGAAGACGTTCGACAGCGTTTCCTCACCGAGCCCACGGACAACGTCCTCACCCTCGCGCTCCACGTCATCGAGGCACACATGGTAGGACATCATCGCGACACGGTTGTCGCGGAGCGCCGTCAGCGCATCGCAACGCAACCGGAAGCCGCCATGGCCTCCATGATGCGCAAGCGTGAGAAGGTCCACGAGCTCATGCGGCTGATCGAGCAGCGACTCACCGCTGAGCCGGAGCTCCAGCGCCTGCCGGACTCGTCTCCTGCGACGGAAGCGATGGTTATCGCCTCATTCCTCCGCGAAGCCTTGTGGCTCGCCCTTGCCGGACCGGACATCGATTGCACTGAGCCCCTCGCAGACCGCCTCCGCGGCGCGCTGCATCTCTTTACTGATTACGCGAAAGGAATCCAATGGTAGCTACTACCGAACCGGTTGCCCCGGCTGAAGGCAAGGCCCGGGCTAATAACCTCGGCCTGATTTTCTCTGCCCTGGTCCTCACCATGTTGATGAGCTCCCTGGGCCAGATGATCTTTTCCACCGCGCTGCCCACCATCGTGGGCGAGCTCGGCGGCGTCGACCACATGAGCTGGGTCATCTCGGCCTTCCTCGTCACCATGACCATCGCCATGCCGATCTCCGGCAAGCTGGGCGACATGATGGGCCGCAAGTGGTTCTACATCGGCGGCATCGCCGTGTTCGTCATCGGCTCCGCGATGGGCGGCTTCGCCCATGCCATGGGCCTGCTCATCGCCGGCCGCGCCGTGCAGGGCTTTGGCGCCGGCTTCATGATGATCTCCTCCCAGTCGATTATCGCCGAGGTCACCTCCTCCCGTGAGCGCGGTAAGTTCATGGGCATCATGGGCGGCGTCTTCGGCCTGTCCTCCGTCCTCGGCCCGGTCCTCGGCGGCTGGTTCACGGACGGCCCGGGCTGGCGCTGGGGCCTGTGGATGAACATCCCACTGGGCATCCTCGCCATCACCGTGTGCACGCTTGTCCTGCACCTGCGCGTCGGCGAGGCCAACATGAAGCGCTTCGACTGGCTCGGCGCCACCTTTATCGCGCTTACCACCGCCTCGCTCATCCTCATGACCACGTGGGGCGGCACCGAATACGAGTGGTCGGATCCAATCATCCTCGGCCTGGCCGCCGTGGTTATCGTGGGTGCCATCGTCACCGTTCTCGTCGAGACGAAGGCCAAGGAACCGCTCATCCCGGTGCACCTGTTTAAAAACCGCAACATGATACTCACCACTGCGGCCGGCACCGTCCTGGGCTTGGCCATGTTCGGCGTCCTCGGCTACATGCCGACCTACCTGCAGATGGTCCACACGCTCACCCCGACCAAGGCTGGTCTCATGATGATCCCGATGATGGTCGGCCTCATCGTGACCTCCACCGTCGTCGGCTTTATCATCGCCCGCACCGGCCGCTACAAGGTCTATCCCATCATCGGCCTCGTGATTACCGCGGGTGCCTTGTACTGGATGTCCCGCCTCACCGTCGAGACGACCCTTGTCACGCTCGGCTTCGAGTTCCTCGTGTTCGGTATCGGCCTCGGCTTCGTCCAGCAGGTCCTCGTTCTTATCGTTCAGAACTCCTTCCCCATCTCCTTGGTGGGCACGGCGACTGCGGCCAATAACTTCTTCCGCCAGATCGGATCCGCCGTGGGTGCGTCCCTCGTGGGCTCGCTGTTCATTCACAACATGAAGAACGAGCTTGCCGCCAACATGCCAGCCGCCATCAAGGAGATGGGCCCCGCCGGTGCCGAGTACGCCAAGCAATTCGCTGAGCAAAGCTCTGGTTCCTCGCATCTAACCCCGGGTCTCGTGGCGCAGATGCCGGAGACCATCCAGCACGTCATCCTCTCCGCCTACAACGATGGCCTCACCCCGGTTATCCTGCTTATGGTTCCGATGGCCATCCTGGCGCTCGTCCTCGTCCTCCCCCTGCGCGAGGAGCACCTCAAGGAAACCATTTCTTAAATCTCTGCGCTATCCTTTCGCACGAAGGCCGCCTGCAGCACTGCTGCAGGCGGCCTTTTTTGCTTGCTTTCCGATGCCCCTTTTAAGAAGCCGGCTTCTCCCCCGGCTTGGGCAGGAGCAGCTCATAGACTGCCGTGTCACGCCACTGGCCCGCGAGCTCGCCGTAGGTCATCTTCGCCAAGTGGGAGTACGTGCCCACCTTTTGGAAACCGCGCGAGATGTGCAGGCCGGCGGAGCCTTCGTTCTCCGGGAAGATCCACGCGTGGATGGCCCACTTGTGGAGCTGCTGACACACCTCGATGAGCTTGTCGAGCAGCGCGCCAGCAATGCCGCGGCCGCGGGCGTCTGGGTGGATGTAGATGGAGTCTTCGACCACGCCGTGGAAGACGCTGCGCGAGGAGATAGGAGCGGCAGAGACCCAACCGAGGATCTTCGAGTCATCATCCGCTTCCACCGCAACGAACACGCTCGCCGCGATCTTGGAACGCTGGAATTGTTCCAGCGTGAGAGCCTTGGTCTCGTACGTCGCGTGCCCGGTCTCAAGGCCGTGCTCGTAGATGGCCTTCATCTGCGGGTAGTCCTCAAGCCGGAACGGACGCAGCACGAAATCCTTGCTACGTGTGGTGTCGTTTGCTGTCATGGCGATCCATTATTCCGCAGACTTCCGCACCGTGCATAGTGACATTCACCCTCGGATTTAGGAGGATGCCCTAAACAGCGTGTGGTACTGGGGCGTATTGATGGCGTTGAAGAAGATATCGGCGATGGCCACGAAGCCAAGCGCCGCCGCGAATCCAATCGCGACGTCGAACGAGACGTTCTGCGACGAGAGATCCTTGCCTTCCGAGGAGCCCGAGACCTCAATCCCGGCGTTGCTCGAGGTTTTCGGCTGGGCAGCGTTCGCCACGGGGGTGGCGAGCAGTGCGGCGGCAACTGGTACGGCGATGAGCTTCTTCAAGCGCATGTGCATAGACTCCCTTGGGATGGATGGGGCGCACGGCCTGGCAGCAGTGCGCGGCAAGGCTCTCCACCCTAGCCGCTCCACCGCCCACGCGAGAAGTCGGAATCGTTGCTTAGCGGCCGTCCTCGAGCAGGTCGGTCACGAGCTCGGCGATGGCCGAGCGTTCCGAGCGCTGCAGGGTAACGTGGGCAAAAAGCTCATGGCCCTTGAGCTTTTCAATGACCGCTTGGACGCCGTCGTGGCGGCCCACGCGCAGGTTATCGCGCTGCGCGACGTCGTGTGTGAGCACTACGCGGGAACCGCGGCCAAGGCGGGAGAGCACGGTGAGCAGCACGTTACGCTCCAGCGATTGGGCCTCGTCGACGATGACGAAGCTGTCGTGGAGGCTGCGGCCACGAATGTGCGTAAGCGGCAGGACCTCGAGCAACTCACGGTCCTGGACTTCCTCGATGACGTTGTCGGAAACCAAGCCCTCGAGAGTGTCGTAAACGGCCTGGCTCCACGGGTTCATCTTCTCGCTTTCGGTGCCCGGCAAGTAGCCGAGCGACTGGCCGCCGACCGCATACATGGGGCGAAAGACGACGATGCGACGGTGCTCATTGCGTTCCAAGACCGCTTCGAGGCCGGCGCACAGCGCAAGCGCGGACTTGCCGGTGCCCGCACGACCGCCTAGCGAGACGATACCGACGTTGGGATCCGCAAGAATGTCGAGCGCCACGCGCTGTTGCGCGCTGCGTCCCTGCAGGCCGAAGGCGCCGACGTCGCCGCGCACGAGCTGCACCGCACCGTCCGCCGTCACGCGGCCGAGCGCGGATTGCCCCGCCGCGTTGAGCCGCACGCCGCAATGCACGGGCAGGTCCGCCACCGGCGTGCCGTCGTCCGTGTCCACGTCATCGAGAAGAATCGAGCCTTCGGCAAAGAGAGCATCGATATCCTCCGGCGCCACCTGCGCCGTCACCATACCGGTGTAGCCGGTGAGCACGACGTCCTGGGCGTGGTACTCATCGGCGTCGAGTCCCACGGCGCCCGCTTTGACGCGCAGCGGCACGTCCTTGGTCACCAGCGTCGTGTCCTTGCCTTCGTGCGCGAGGTTGAGCGCGCACGCAAGGATCCGGTGGTCGCCCTCCGTGCCGCGGAACGCTGCCGGCAGCAGGGACTGATCCTGATGATTGAGCTCGACGCGCACGGTGCCGCCGTCAGTGTTGACAGGCACCGGCTCGTCGAGACGTTCGTAGGTTTGGCGCAAGTCTTCGAGCATGCGCAGGGCTTGGCGTGCGAACCATCCGAGCTCGGGGTGGTGGCGCTTGCCTTCCAGCTCGGAGATGACGACGACAGGCAGCACGACGTCGTGCTCGGCGAACTTCCGCAGTGCCCAGGGATCGGACAACAAAACGGAGGTGTCGAGGACGTAGGTCTTGGTGCGCTGCGCGGTGGCCAAGGCAGACTCGACGCCGCTGGCGTCACTATCTTCGGTGCTCAAGGTAGCTGTTTTAGCGATATCGCTATGGAACATGACTTTATGGGCTTTCCTAGGTTGTGGTCACGCTCGCCGCAGGTGGCCCACGGCGTCGCTTCGCGTGGTGCTCGCCGGCCCGATAACCGCATCACCGAACCGGTTGTCCCCCACCGTAAGCAAGCAAGGTTACAAATTACAGCGTTGTAAGTGAACAGCGCGTGACCTTTCCCCGCCCTTGCACATACGTGCATATCTACCCCACGCGCCCCAACCGCCACCGAAGCAAACCCCCAAGACGCCACAAGCGCCGACTCCTTCGAGTCGGCGCCGGTGTGCCTATCAGCGGTCGTCGCGACCACGCACGGCTACTTCTTCTGAATATCGGCCGCGAACTCGCCGTTCTCGCCCTTGACCCACTTCACAGTGGCGTTGGTGAACTCCTGGACCCAGCCTTCGCCGTCAGAGACGGCCTGCTCCGGAGACTCCGGCAGACCCAGAGACTCCAGACCGCCCTCGGACTCGAAGGTCTCGGCAATCTTGCCGATAACCGGGACGGACTCGCCAGACTCGTTGCTAAAGGCCAACAGCTTATCCTTGGCGAAGGTGGCGACAGAGCCAGCGTCAGAGTTGGTGATGTTTCGGATGTCGTCCATGGACATGCCCCACTCGGAAGCCTTGCTCTCTAGCGCGGAAGCGAAGGCGGCCGGGATCTCGAACTCGCCGGCGGCGGTGTTGATGGTGGTCTTCTCGCCATCGGCAGCGCCCTCAGAGCCAGCACCCTCAGAACCCTCAGCACCGTTCGGCTCGGCGCCCTCAGAACCTTTAGCGCCCTCGGAGGCGCCAGCGGACTCGGAATCCTTCATGGAATCCTTGGCGCTATCAACCGCGGAGCCAGCCGCGGCAGTAGCCTCGTTAGCGGCAGAGCCTGCGGTATCCTTTGCGGTATTCGCGGCATCCTCGGCGTCCGAGCCACAGGCGACCAGGCCGATAGCGAGGGAAGCAGTAGCGATACCGGCAGCGACGCGACGAGCGATGGTGTTCATGAAGAAATGACCTTTCATTAAGAATCTTTATGTTTGGACCCGTTTCCATAAGCAACGGCGTCTGTCACCGACCCTAATCGCACATTCAGCGAATCCTCAAGATACTCTCACTCAAATTTGCCCACACTGACGGAGTTTTACCGCCTTTTGCCCCGCTGAGAGCCTTTCTTTCGTTTTGATAACGTTTGCTTAGATACCGATTTCTTGCCCTTACCGACACCTGTCCGGCGCGTGTGCTTCGCCAAAGATTTTTCACGCGCAGACTTTTTCTTCGTGTCCGTGCGCGACGAGTTCGGCGTACGCCCACGGGCGATTCCAACGAAGTCCTGAATGACTTCGCCGTCGTCCTCCTTGCGCCACACAAGGGCGATGAAGGTGCGGGGCGTGGGGGCGGAGAGGGCATCGGCAAGCGCGAGGGGCACGACCTGGCGCTTGGAGAGCACCTTGAGCAGCGGGCGCGGGGCGACGACAATGCCGACGTTGGCCGCGACGATCTGAAGCGCATCGCGCACAGCCTGCACGTCCACGACGCCAGTGCCCGGAATCCGGTAGTTGACAATCTCATCCGCGACATCCGCGGGGTTGACCGTCTCCCCCATCTCCGCGAGGATATGGTCCTTCGGCACCGCGATGCCTGGGGCCTCGTCATAGAGGCGCACCATGTGGAACGTGTCATCGATGCGGGGGTCCCCAGCTTCCGACACGCGCGCGAGCGCGAGGTCCGCGGAGCCGGCGAGGACGTCCGCGAGGGCGTCATCGGCATCCGCCGTGGCGAGCTCATGCGAGGTGTACTCACGGTAGCGGGTGAACCATTTCCCCGGCTCCGTGCCGGTAGCAAAACTAAGACGCAGCATGTTCCCCAGCTTACGGGGTGCTACGGTGGGAGCCATGACTCAACCAACCAGCCAGCCGTCGGGAACTGCCATGCGCCCGCAGACCGCGGCGAAGAAGCTCGGTATTTACCTTCCGGCCACCCCGGAAGAATTCCAGAACGGCGCTGTCACGCATGCGCAACTGCGCGAGCTCCAGGACAACCCGCCCCAGTGGCTTGTCACGCTACGCCAGGAGGGCCCGCACCCGCGTCCCGTCGTGGCGCAGAAGCTGGGCATTTCCGTCAACGCCATGAAGAAGAACGACATGGACCGCCCGCTCACCACGGCCGAGATCAAGGCCCTGCTCGATGAGGCGCCTGAGTGGCTTACCGCCGCGCGCAAGCAGCATGCTGAGCAGCGCGCGCGTGCTGCCGATGCCCCCGCTGCCGAGGGATCTGCTCCCGGCACCGCCGTGGGTCCGTCGGTTGCGCACCGCGCCACAGAAATCGACGAAGACTAGTCCCGTTTCCCATCGCCGTTGCCTGCGGGCACGGCGATTTTTCGTGTCTCCTTCACAAAGGCACTGTCCCGTTGGCAATAAGCGCAGGTCGCACCATGACGCGGATTTTTTCGCGACCAGCGCTTATTGCTGTTGGGACATGGCTTTCGTGCTTAGAGGCGCTCGGCGTACTGCCACAGGGCTGCGTTGAGAGCGGCGGCGTCGAGCTCGACGGCCGGCGCGGGGATCGTCTGGCCGTCGTGGACCCACGCGACGACGGGCGTGAAACCGTGGAGGGCGCTCGCGACGAGAGCCGGGGATTTCTTTAGTTCGGCGAGCGGGATGGCACGTCGGCGCGGCGCGGGCAGGAGTCCGGCCTCAACGACGGCGGTGACCGTAGTCGACGCAAGGATCTGGGATTCGGGAGCCTGGAACCAGTCGCGGCCGTCAAAGACGAGGAGCGCGGCGTTGGCGGCCTCGAGCGCATAGCCATTGGCGTGGAGCAGGGCATCGTCGGCACCGTGTACATGGGCCTGCGCGCGCAACTCGACGAGCATTGGCAAGTCAGGCCCCTTGACGCGCGGCGTGGTGCGTGGGTCCTCGATCCCCGGGATCCACAGCGTGGTCGTGCGGCGCAGCGGCGGCGCGGGACGGACGTCGACGCCAGCGTCGGTGATGCGGGGGAACCACTCGCCGGTGCGCGGCACCGCGTCGAGGGACGGATAGCCAGCGCCGAAGCGGGCGCGGTGCAGGTCGGGGCGGATGGCACGGCCGTCGCGAACGAGGAAGGAATCGACGCGCATTAGAGCTCCACTCCCAGGGCGCGCAGCGGCCGGGTCTTCACGAGGGTTTCCTCCCACTCGGCATGGGGGTCGCTCACGTGGAGCACGGCGCCGCCCATGCCGTAATAGGCGGCGGGGGCACCAGCGGAGCGGGCTTCGGCGCCGGGGACGACGAGGCCGCGGATGGTCATCGAGAAGTCCGCCGCGCCGTTCAGACCGAGGTAGCCGTAGGCGCCGGAGTACACGCCGCGCCACGTGTCCTCGAGCGCGGCGATGATCTCCATCGTGCGCAGCTTGGGCGCGCCCGTCATGGAGCCGCCGGGGAACGCGACGCAGAGGGCGTCGACTGCGGTAGCGGCAGGTCGCGTGGCGGCCGCGGCGCGCAGGTGGCCTTCGATGACGCAGACCAGCTGGTGGACCGTGGCGTAGCTTTCCACGATAAACGGCGCGGGCACGGCAACGCGTTCGCAGACGCGCGAGAGATCATGGCGGACCATGTCGACGACCATGAGCAGCTCGGAGCGTTCCTTCGCGCCGGCGAGTTCGGACTTGAGTCGGGAGTCTTCGGCAGGATCATCGGAGCGGGGTCGCGTGCCCTTGATGGGCTTCGAGGTCACGCGGCCATTCGCGTCGACGGCGAGGAAAAGCTCGGGGCTCGTGGACAGCAGCGCGTTGCCTGCTAAGTCGATAAAGCCGCCGCGCGGCGTCGGGTTTTCCGCGCGCAGGCTGAGATACGCGCCGAGCGGCTCGGGGGCCGTCGGGAGTTCAAGGCGGTTGGTGAGGCAGACCTCGTAGGACTCGCCGCGCGCCATGGCCGCCTGGGCGCGGTCGATGAGCGCGAGGTAGTCAGCCTCGTCGTGGACGAGCCCCGCGGTGACCGGTTGCCGCATGGCGGCGGGCGCGTCCGCGGTCGCCACGTCCCAGTCAGTGTCGCCGCGCAGGCTCACACAATGGGTCACGCCGCGGGCATGGTCGATGACGACGGCGCGGTCAGTGAAGACGAACTCGGCGTCTGGGCCGGGTGCGTGGGGCAGGTGGCCGCGGAGAGCAGGCAGGACCTGCTCTCCCACCTCGTAGCCGAAGTAGCCCACCCAGCCGAGCGCAAAACCGCAGCCGGGTATCGGCGGACCCACGCGGTCAGGCAGGCGGTGGGCAGCAAGCGCGGCGGAGAGTTCGGCGAAGACGTCGTCGCGGGTGACGTCAAAGGACAGGTGCCGGGCGCGCGGGCCGGAGTCGTCGCCGAGGATGCTGAATTCGCGCTCGGTGAGCCAGAAGCGGTTGCCGGTGAGCTGCGCCGCGACGGCCGCCGGGTCGAGGGCGTGATCAAGAGTGCGCACGGCGAAGAACTCGGACGCGTAGTGAGCGCGGGCGAGCTCCAGGAAATTCGCGATGAGTGCCTCGCCAGCTTCTGCGCGGACGGACTCGGGGTGGAATTGGACGGCCCAGCGGGGGCGTTCGGTAGCTGCTATGCCCATGACCATGCCGTCTTCGGCAGCCGTAGCGTCGGTGAGCCTCGCCGTCACAGTAAAGCGCTCCGGGACCTCAGCGGCCGCAAGCGAGTGGTAGCGCACGACGGGCAACGGATTGGGCAGACCGCGGAAGAGACCCGTGCCGTCGTGGGCGACGAGGGCCTCCTCGCCGTGGGCAGGGCGCGGGGCTGGTCCGACAGTGCCGCCGGCGAGGTGCACCATGGCCTGCAGGCCCAGGCATACGCCGAGGATGGGGCCGTCGAACTCGCGCAGGACGTCGGCGGTGATGCCCAGGTCCGCGGGGTTGGCTGGGGTACCGGGACCGGGTGAGATGAGGACGGCATCAGCAGCCGCAAGATCGACCGAAGCCCACGGGGTGTCATTAGGCACTACCGTGGGCTCGGTGTTGGTGACTCGTCGCACGTACTCCACCAGGTTAAAGGTGAAGGAGTCGTGGTTGTCGACGATAAGCAGGCGCATGGCCCGCTATTGTAGACCGCTTAGACCAGCTTCCAGTCCTCGAGGCCCTCGTAGAGCGGGAAGTCCTTGGCGACCTTCTCCACGCGGGCGCGCAGAGCGGCGACGTCGGCCTTCTGGCCGGCGGCCAGGGCAGTACCGATGATGTCGGCGACCTCGGTGAACGCGGCGGAGTCCAGGCCGCGGGTGGCCAGGGCCGGGGTGCCGATACGCAGTCCCGAGGTGACCATCGGCGGACGCGGGTCGTTCGGGACGGCGTTGCGGTTGACGGTGATGCCGACCTCGTGGAGAAGGTCCTCGGCCTGCTGGCCGTCGAGCTCCGAGTTGCGCAGATCCGCAAGCACGAGGTGGACGTCGGTGCCGCCCGTGAGGACGTCAACGCCAGCGGCCTTGGTGTCCTCGGCAGTGAGGCGCTCGGCGAGGATCTTCGCGCCCTCGAGGGTGCGGGCCTGGCGGTCCTTGAAGTCCTCAGACGCGGCGATCTTGAGGGCGATAGCCTTGGCTGCGATAACGTGCATGAGCGGGCCGCCCTGCTGGCCCGGGAAGACGTTGGAGTTGATCTTCTTGCCAAGCTCTTCCTTGGCAAGGATCATGCCGGAGCGCGGGCCGCCCAGGGTCTTGTGGACGGTGGTGGACACGACGTCAGCGTAGGGAACCGGGGACGGGTGCAGGCCAGCGGCAACGAGGCCAGCAAAGTGGGCCATGTCGACCCACAGCTTGGCGCCGACCTCGTCCGCGATCTCACGGAACGCGGCGAAGTCGAGGGTGCGCGGGTAGGCGGACCAGCCGGCGATGATGACCTTGGGCTTCTCGGCCAGGGACTGCTCGCGGACCTTGTCCATGTCGATGCGCATGGTCTCAGCGTCGACTTCGTACGCGGCGACATCGTAAAGCTTGCCGGAGAAGTTGAGCTTCATGCCGTGGGTGAGGTGACCGCCGTGGGCCAGAGACAGGCCCATGATCTTGTCGCCCGGCTCAGCCAGAGCGGAGAGCACCGCGGCGTTGGCCTGCGCACCGGAGTGCGGCTGGACGTTGACAAACTCGGCGCCGAAGAGCTCCTTGGCGCGGGCAATGGCCAAGTCCTCGATGATGTCGACGTTCTCGCAGCCACCGTAGTAGCGACGGCCCGGGTAGCCCTCTGCGTACTTGTTGGTGAGCACGGACCCCTGTGCCTGCAGCACGGCGCGCGGCACGAAGTTCTCCGAGGCAATCATTTCCAAGGTGTCGCGCTGGCGGGAGATTTCGCCGCCGATGGCCTGGAAGACCTCCGGGTCGAGCTCGCGCATCTCCTGGTAACGCACATCATTATTAGCAGTCATTAACGTCCCTTACGTATCGTGTCTGAAAGTCCTGCAGGGCGGTGCGCGGGACTGGACCCGGGCACGCTGCCTATCATCATAGAGCAGCTCACAGCCGGGAAACACCCGAACCCCCGCGGAAATCCTTTCAGCCCAACCCGGGGTCATTCGCCGCTCCACGCCGGACAGGTGCGACAATGGACGCCATGGCGCGCTTTACCGATCCCAGCCCGTACCTCGACTTCGACCGCGAAGCGTGGCGGGCACTGCGCAACTCCATGCCGCAGGTGCTCACGGCCGCCGAGGTCGAGGAGCTCTCCGGCATCGGCGAAAACATTGACCTGCACGAAGTCGCAGACATCTACCTGCCGCTCTCCCGCCTTATCCACATGCAGGTCTCCGCCCGCCAGAAGCTCACGACGGCCACGGACCACTTCCTGGGCAACCCGCCTAATCACGTGCCCTTCGTCATCGCCGTCGCCGGTTCCGTGGCCGTGGGCAAGTCCACCACGGCGCGTCTGCTGCAGGTACTGCTGCAGCGCTGGGAGTCCCACCCCAAAGTCGACCTCGTCACCACGGATGGATTCCTCTACCCCACCGCCACACTGAAGGAACGCGGGCTCATGAGCCGCAAGGGCTTCCCCGAGTCCTATGACCGCCGCGCGCTCATGCGTTTTGTCACCGAGGTAAAGTCCGGCCGCCCGAAGGTCGAAGCCCCCGTCTACTCCCACATCAATTACGACATCGTGCCTGGCAAGAAGCAGATCATCGCGCAGCCTGACATCCTCATCCTGGAGGGCCTCAACGTCCTTCAGACTGGCCCCACGCTCATGGTCTCTGACCTCGTGGATTTCTCCGTCTACGTCGACGCCCGCACCTCGATTGTCGAGAAGTGGTACATCGACCGCTTCCTCAAGCTGCGCCAGACCGCCTTCCGCCAGCCCGGCGCTCACTTTTCCCACTACGCGGACTTGGACGACACCCGCGCGTATGCGCAGGCGCGCGAGATTTGGCAGTCCATCAACCTGCCCAACCTCGTGGAGAATATTCTGCCCACCCGCGTGCGCGCCTCACTGGTGCTGCGCAAGGGCGAGAATCACCACGTCGAGCGCGTGCGCATGCGCAAACTTTAAGCGCCGTGCGCGCGAGCCCACTCGACGATGGGCGCCAGCTCTGCGAAGTCCACGCGGTCGACGTCGTGGTCGTAGGCGTCGATCATCGCGCGCTCGTTGTCTGACTTGCGCGGCTTGAGCTTCAGCGCGGAGATGATGCCCGTCATCACCGTGCGGTGAGCGGCTGACAGCTCCGAGTAGTTCATGCGCCCGGGCAGGTAAAAACGCGCAACGTCTGGGACCATGCCGGCGAGCTGGTCCTTCTCGCGCGCGGCTTCGAGCAGCGTCATGCCCACGGCCACCGCGGCGACCGGACGCGAGCCAAAGCCATGGTCCTTGATGAAGGACGCAGCCGGAACGCTGGGGCCATGGACGTAAGAAGCCACGATGGCAGGGCCGTCGGACGGGGCGAGCGAGACGTCGGCGAAGTCCACCACGGAGGCATCGAGAAGCCGCCCCAGCTCCATGGCATACTCGCGCGTCGCGCCGTAGACGCTGGTGTAAAAGACCGTTGTCACTTGCCAAACCTCCGGGAGCGCTGCGAGTAATCGCGCAGCGCGCGCAGGAAATCGATCTTGCGGAACGCGGGCCAGTAGGTATCCGTGAACCAAATCTCAGAGTACGCGGACTGCCACAAGAGGAAGCCGGACAGTCGCTGCTCGCCAGACGTACGAATGACTAGGTCAGGATCCGGCAGGCCCTTCGTGTACAGGTGTGACGTGATGGACTCCGCAGTAATGTGCGAGGCCATCTCCGCAGCGGTGGTTCCCGCAGCGGCCTCGGCGCGGATGAGGTTTTGGACGGCGTCCACGATCTCCTGGCGCCCGCCGTAGCCTACGGCCACATTGACGATAATGCCCTCGTTATCCTTAGTGGGCTCCGCCGCCGCCTGCATACGGGACGACACAACATCTGGCAGCAGGTCGAGGTGGCCCACGAGGCGAACCTGGCAGTCGAGCTCCATGCTGGAGAGGTGCTCGATGACATCGGAAATGATGTCGAAGAGCAAGTCGACTTCCTCCGCGGAGCGCTTGAGGTTCTCCGTGGAGAGCAGATAAATGGTGACGACCTCAACCTCGGTGTCGGCGCACCAGCCGATCATCTCGCCGATCTTCGCAGCACCCACGCGGTGGCCGTGGCTCACATCGTCGAAGCCAGCCTCGCGCGCCCAGCGGCGGTTGCCGTCCGCCATAATCGCCACGTGCTTGGGCTGCGGAACGCCCTTGAGGTCACGCAGAAGCCGGGCCTCGTACAACGGGTAGAGGACCTTCGGCAGCGCGGGCAGTCGTGGCTCAAATTTCACGGTGTCTAGTCTAGCGCCCTGCACGCCGCGCGCGAACCGCCGAGGCCAGTTCTGCCAGCAAATCCACAGTGACGTCGAAGTCCATGCACTTATCCGTGATCGACTGGCCGTAGGTGAGCTCGCTCGGGTCATCGCCCAGCTTCTGCGCGCCGTCCACGAGGAAGGACTCGAGCATAATGCCCGCGATGTGCTCGTTCCCGGCCGCGACCTGCGCCGCGATGTCGCGCGCGACCTCGGCCTGGCGCACGTGGTCCTTGCCGGAGTTCGCGTGCGAGGCATCAATCATCAGCCGCGCATCCTCCCCCAGCGTCTCCACCGCAGAGCTTACCGATGCCGCCTCAAAGTTCGGTCCGCTCGTCCCGCCGCGCAGGATGATGTGGCAGTGGCGGTTGCCGTCCGTCTCCACGACGGACGGGGCGCCGTCATCCGAGGTGCCGAAGAAGAAGTGCGGCTTGCTGGCGGCGCCCACCGCGTCGATGGCGACCTGGACGTTGCCGTCCGTGCCGTTCTTGAAGCCAATGGGCATGGACATCCCGGAGGCGAGCTGGCGGTGAACCTGGGACTCCGTCGTACGCGCGCCGATGGCGCCCCAGGCGACAGCGTCCGCGTAGTACTGCGGGGAGTTCGGCTCCAGGAACTCGCATGCGGCGGGCAGCCCCAGGTTGACGACATCGGTGAGAATCTTGCGGGCCAGGCGCAGGCCACCCGGGATGTCGAAGCTCTGGTCCAGGTGCGGGTCGTTGATAAGGCCCTTCCAGCCCACCGTCGTGCGCGGCTTTTCGAAGTACACGCGCATGACCACCTTGAGGTCGTCCGACAGCGCGCGGGCGAGCGGCGCCAGACGGTTGGCGTAGTCCATCGCCGCTACCGGGTCATGGATGGAGCAGGGACCGACGACCACGACGAGGCGGTCATCTTCGCCGTCGAAGACCTCCGCGATCTCCTGGCGGTCGCGCTCGACGGCGGCCATGTGCTCCGGGGTGAGAGGCTGCTCTGTCTGGAGCTCGGCCGGCGTGGGCAACTCATGGAAGGCGCGGACTCGGCGGTTGGACGTCGAGGCCGGGTGGGACAGGGAGACGGGTGCGGACATCGCGGGAAACTTTCTGTGGTTCGGGGTGAGCCGCCGCCCCGCAAGCTTCCAGGCCTCGGAGCGGCAAACAAAAAGCAGCTCCTCATCGTGAGGGCTGCTTCAAGGCTCCGGGCTTAAAAGGTGTGCGTTATGCCGACAACGTGGCAAGCGCGCGGGTCATACCCGGAGCCTTGCCAAAATAAAATCGGTGAACGAACATAGTCGCAATCCTAGCACGCGGGGGTACCGCGCCACCTCCGCTTCCTGTGTTTTCCCAGCACATCGTTTCCGGTTCCCGCCAGTCTGGTGTCGCCTACGTCACCATTCGAGAACCTTCCAGGCGTCTCCCCGCATTCACGATTCTCAGCCCCGCACCCTCCCGCAGGAGCGACCACTCACGTGCTACTCATTCGGATGGCGCATCAATCCCTTCCTGCTTATTCCCCTTTCTTTCTCCTTCCTCGTCACACTCATGTTCTGCGGCTTTATTGCCGTCATCAAGGTAGCTCAACACCACGCCCCCTTCCCTTAGGCGACGTTCCGCTTCCTCGCGGCCATTCCCGCGGCCATCCTCCTCATTCTGTGGCTGAGAACCCGCATCCGTCACTGGGACTGCCGCCTGCGGTTCTATCCGGCGCTCCTCGGCGACTTTTACCTCGCCACTCCCCCAAGCACGTCTCTCTTCGAAGAAAAGAAGAACGCCGCGCTATTCCGCTGCCCGGTGCTGGTCTTCCTCCCCGACGGCAGCACCCAGCGGATTACGAGCGATATGTGCGAGCGTCCGTTCTTGCGCCGCTTTCCGCTCGCCGATAACCCCAACGACGCCCACGCGAGTCTCAACCACAACAACTGCTGGACCGCTGTCGTCGACGGCCAACCGCTCGAGTCGGCGACGTTTCTTCTCCACCTGCGTCGCGCCCGGATCAAGACTGGCCTCGAGGCCGCCAATGCTTCCTATGCCCCCGCTCCCCGCCCGGAGGATCCGCCATGAGCGCCTTGGAACTTACCCGTCTCAATCTGCGCGGTCGTGGCTTGCGCTGATTGGGAGACCCCGACGGTATTTTCGGGGCTTACGTCCCAGCAGTCCCGGGCAGCCCTCCGCGCGGCCCAAGACACTCTTTTTAGCTAAGCCGAATGTTGCCTCCCCCGAAAGGCGATTCTGCACGGCGAACAGAAGTCCGCTTAGAAGATGTACTTCTTGCTGTTGTCGTAAATGCCGGCGTCCTTCATCGCGGCATCGACAGCCTCCTGATCGAAAGGATCAATGCCGTGATCTTGTGCGAAGAGTTGACGGCGGCGGAAGCGCGAGTAGCGGCGATGGAAGAACCAGCCAGCGGTAAGCACGGCGACACCCATGAGCGCGAGGACGAGCAGGCCAATGGGCGAGGCCTTGCCAAACTCAGGGCCCATCGGGCCATCTGACGCGGTCGACTGCGCGAGCACGTACAGCGTCGGCTGCATGGAGGACGTAGCAGCGGCGAGAGTACTAACAATGGTCATGGCTTAAGCTTCCTCTTTTTCTTGGATGCCCGCAAATAGATCGGTCTCCGGAAGATCCGTCGCCACGCGGGTGCGCGCGAGCTCGAATTCCTCCGTGGGCCACAGGCGGCGCTGGTCCGCCGCCGGAGTAATGAGGAATGCGCCGGCCGGATCGATCTGCGTCGCGTGGGCGCGCAGCGCCGCCTCGCGCTGCTCGAAGTAATCACCGCACTCGACCTGCGTGGTGACACGGGACATGATGTCGCCGAACGTCGTGTCCCAGCGGGCCATCATCGGAGTGTACGGACTCGGCTTGCCCGCTGCCAGCAGCTCGTCGTGGAAGAGCTTCATGCGTTGGAAGACGAAGCCGTGCGTGTAGTAGAGCTTGAGCGGCTCCCACGGCTGGCCCAGCTCCGGGTGGTAGTCCGCGTCGCCGGCTTTCTCCCACGCGATCATGGACGCGCGGTGGACCATGAGGTGGTCCGGGTGCGGGTAGCCGCCATTTTCGTCATAGGTAACGATGACGTGCGGGCGGAAGTCACGAATGGCCTTGACCATCGCCTGCGCCGCGTTGTCATCGCCGAGCTTGGCAAAGCAACCCTCGGGCAGTAGGTTCTCAATTTCTTCCGGGGTGCCCTCCGGCAATCCGGAGTCGACGTAGCCCAGCCACTGGTGCTGCACGCCCAAGGCCGCGGCGGCGCGCGCCATTTCTTCGTGGCGCACTTCAGCCATGTGTTCCACGATGCCCGGCTTGTCCATCGCCGGATTGATAATGTCGCCGCGCTCGCCGCCGGTGCAGGTAAGAACAAGGACGTCGTTGCCCTCTGCGGCATACTTTGCGGTCGTCGCTGCACCCTTGGACGACTCATCATCCGGGTGCGCGTGAATGGCCATGAGGCGCAATCCGCTCATCGGTAATCCCTACAATCGTTTCTCGTCGCTTCAAGCTTGTAACCCTACACAGTTTAGGCCACTTTCTAGCGCACGCGAACACGGGCTAAACTAGGTCTTTATGAGCACATCTGATGGCGGCCAGTCGCGCCGTTCCGCCCGCTACGCGGAACGTACCAACCATGAATCCCGCGAAGACTCCTTCAACATCACGAGCAAAGCCATCGCGCTGGTCTTCGTCGCCGTCGTCATTGCCACCATCTTCTACGGCTTCCGTTACTTCCAATCGCGCGAGCAGACGAACGCTGAGATCTCCATGGTCACCCAGCAGATCATTAGCGATGACACAACGCGCGTGTGGGCTGACATTACGCGCTCGCGTCCCGAGGAAGCCGCCTACTGCATTCTCGTCGCCTACGACTACGAGAAGGCCGAGGTCGGCCGCCGCGAAATCGCTCTTGCTCCCGATGGCAAGGAGTCGATCCGTGTTTCCGTCGACGTGCCCACCAACGCCCGCGCCGTCGCTGGCGGCGTCTACGGTTGCTCCAGCCTTGTCCCACCGTACCTCGACACGAAAAACCCGCAGTACAACGTCGAGTCCTAGACCGCGCCTCGCGCACGCACTTTCCCCAAACCGCTCACCACACCTTGGCCGACGTGGGCATATCGCTGTGCTAAAATTTTGAGTCACACGTGGTCTGGCCGCTCGTTGTGGCTGGGCCCTTATGCTGGTTGCACCAGCACACCTCACAATCCATCTTTAAGGGAAGGTCGCCGCATGGCTGAGCACCAGAAGCAATACATCACTCCGGAAACCAAGGCCAAGCTCGAAGAGGAGCTGCAGGCCCTCATCGACCACCGTCCGGTCGTTGCTGCGGAAATCAACGAGCGCCGCGAGGAAGGCGACCTCAAGGAGAACGCCGGCTACGACGCCGCGCGTGAGATGCAGGACCAGGAAGAGGCCCGCATCAAGCAGATCTCCGAGGTCCTCGCAAACTCCACCACCGAGCGTTCCGGTGTCGAGGAAGGCGTCGCCAACGTCGGCACCGTTGTCCACGTCTACTACAACGGTGACGAAGACGATAAGGAAACCTTCCTCATCGGTACCCGCGCTGCCGCCTCGGACAACCAGGACCTGGAGACCTACTCGGAGCAGTCCCCTTTGGGCGCCGCCATCCTCGGCGCGCACGAGGGCGAGACCCGTGAGTACACCGCCCCCAATGGCAAGACCATCTCGGTGACCATCGAGTCCGCCGCTCCGTACGACTCCGCCAAGGCCGCTACCCCGCGCGGGGCTTAATTTCTCTCATCACCCAAGGATTGTTCATCATGAAGAAATTCACTGCTTCTGTGGCCCTCGTGGCCGCCGCCGTCTCGCTTGCTGCATGCCACCCGGCTCACCAGAAGGACTCTGAGGTCAAGGTCACCAACGCCGTGACCCAGGCACCGAACGTCACCGCAGAGAAGTCTGCAGAAAACACCGCAACCATGGTCACAACCCCGGCCGCCACGATTGCGGGCGAGGCCACCCCAGTCGAGGGCGCTGCTACCGCCGCTGAGGAAGGCGTCGAGGGCGCCGCAGCCACTGCCGCCACCGCGGTCGAAGGCGCTGCCGCCACCGTTCAGCAGTCTGCTCAGTAAGCACGCCAACGCTCAAAGCCCGGCCGCACCGTAGTGCGGCCGGGCTTTCGCGTGCCCGCCCTCCCCTCAGGACGGCCACGCAGCAGTGGCACCACCCCCGAGTAGCAGTGCCCCCGCCACGCCGGGCGGTGGCACCTCCCCCGCAGGTACCACCCACCGCCCTGAGCGTGTCCCCCACGAACAATTTTGCACAATATATTTGGCGAATTCCCCCTCACGGCTTAATTCTCAGAATTAAGAAATACCGAACTGGATAAAGACTTTTAAACGCAAAAGTAAAGAGCAATTAAAGTCCGCAGGATATGCGTTGGCAGCCACAACGCCAACCGTGTAGACGCGCGCGTCACAACGCCTGAAGCGGCCACCCCCGCCTACCCCAAATAACCAAAGTGCAATTAAGCCAACATACAGGTACTACCCATGAAGCTACTATAGAGCCTGTTCAAATCCTACGAAAATACGACAGTGCCCGCGGTGACCAAGCCACCGCGGGCACTGTGTTTTAGAAGCTCTTAGCGATTCTGGAAGTAGCTCAGCAGACGGAGAATCTCCGTGTAGAGCCAGACCAGCGTCACGGCGAGCCCCAGCGCCACGCCCCAGGCGTTGCGAGCCGGAGCCTGCGCGCGGATGAGACGGTCTGCTTGGTCGAAGTCCGTGAGGAAGGACAGCGCGCCGAGGACGATGCACACGAGCGAGAAAATAATCGCCAGCGGGCCGCCGTCACGCAGCGGGCTGAAGCCGGTAAACAGCGCGAGCAGCAGGTTACCCAGTGCCAGCACAGCCACCCCCACGAGCGCGCCCAGCATGATCTTGTTGAACTTCGGTGTCACGCGCACCGCTCCCGTCTTGTAGACGAAGAGCATGCCAATGAACACGCCCACGGTACCGAGCACCGCCTGGCCGATGAGCGAGGCAGCAGACGCGCCGCCGACCGTCACGTTGGTGAACATGAAGGAGAACCCGCCCACGAACAGGCCCTCAAAGACGGCGTAGATAAGCGTAGTGGCCGCAGAGCCCCACTTCTTACCGAACGTGGCCACGAGGACCGTCACAAAGCCACCCAGTGCTCCCACGAGCGTGAGCAGCGAGGCCAGACCCGGGCTCACGAAGATCGCGATGCCGAAGTTGACAATGGCGCCGACGATAATGACGGCGAGGGTAATGCCCGTCTTCGTCACCACGTCATCAACGGTCATGGGACGCTCAGCAGTGCCCTGCTGTGCGTAGTGGTTGCCGCCAAAAGGGCTGCCAGCGTAGGGGTTTGCAGAGTAGCTGTCCTGGCTGGAGCTGGTCAGAGAGTTCATGACCGGGTTGCTAGAGCGCACGGAAGTCACTATCCTTTCACAGAATTTTTTGTTCTTCTCCTCCATTTAACGCATGAAGTCGCGCGGAAGTTCCCGCCCGCGCGTTGGAGTTTCTTACGCGGACTCGCTCGCCTGCGCCGCGCCCGGGCTGCCGTCCGGCGGCGGCCCAGCCGGCGGCTCGCCCCCAAGTCCGCCCTGGCCCGGCATGGGCGCCGCCGCGGCCTGGGACTTCGTGGTGGGGTCGACGGGAACGTCGATGCTCACCGCGTATCCGTCGACCACAGACCCCGTCACGGACGGCGTCTGCGCGTCCCAGCCATCAGAGAACACGTTGTCTGTCTCCAGCGTGATTCTGTCGAGGTTGCGCGTCGAGCCGTTGTACTCGCTCTGTTCATAGACAGCACGCGCAACGTCTTCCGGCACCACGATTTGCGAGATCAACACGTTATTCGTCGCATCCGTAATGTCATCGATGGAGGTAAAGACCTCACAGTGAATGTGCGGCCAGCGCCCCGTGTAATAGCCCGGCACGAGCGAGTCGAAGGAGACCTGGCCATTGGAGTCTGTGACTTGCACGCCGCGCAGCCACGTCTCGCCTGTCACGCCATCCGAATACATTGAGTACTCGCCCTGCGGACTGCAGTGCCAGACATAGACCGCCGCGCCAGTGAGCGGCGCATTGTTATTGGAGATGTCGATGAGGTTCATCGTGAGCGTCATGGGGGTGCCCGTGACACTCCCGCCGCCCTCGATCGAAGACGTGAGGTCGCGGCGTTCAATGCCGGATTCCTCGAGCACGTCCGGACCGTTCGAGCCGTCGCCCGGGTACGGCCCAGCCGTCTCCGTAGGAAGCTCCACGCTTTCCGATGCCCCCTCGCTCGCCGTCGCACTCGTCGTCGCGGCCGCAGTCGAGCTGGGGGCCGACCCGCCGCCGGGTAAGGATGGTCTGAATGTCGAAGGTCAGGCCTTGGTCCTCGACGTCGTCGTTGGGGCGAGCCAGCGGCCGGCCCTCATACATAGGTGAAGTACTCATGCGAATAACGCTATCGCCCCAAGATAGAATTTCCCCCGAATTATCCGCACAGGGCCGCAGGAAAATCCTAGCTGTGTGCTGTGTGGTGCCCCCACTGGGACTCGAACCCAGACTGAATTGATTTTAAGTCAACTGCC
>NHCFJ05603__coassemble_630_pt1 | contig 37709 bp, 28 predicted proteins | sample NHCFJ05603__metabat2_low_PE_001 | metagenome-assembled genome bin NHCFJ05603 | reverse complement strand
GACCCCGGCAACTGTTCGACAAATACATTTGTCGAACAGGGGTAGCCGAACGGGGGTAATGAGGGGATAAACGTGCAGGTCCGCACGTTTCGGGACGAGCGTGCCGGTGGCATCGCGAGGCGGACACCCCTATCAATTTCGTGGGGCCTCGGTGAGCTTGAAGGTCCACTATCAATCGACGGACCGAAAGGAAAACGTTGTGGATTCCCTCTTCGCCGCGGCCAGCGAGGTCGGGCTTGGCCCGCTGCTTGCGGGCCCGGCGATGCTCTGTGCGCTGAGCTCGCTGTCGTTCCTGCGCAACTTCTAGAAAGCGCTACTCGCTTACGGAAATAACGTTGCCCATCTTCCGCGGGGTCTTGCCGCCGGTGACGTCCGCCTGATCGATGTCGAACATCTGCGACAGGAAGTCCGCGACCCACTGGACGAGCTCGACATCGCGCAGGAGCGGGTCGCGCACGTTGCGGCCGGCCTTGGGGAACGACAGCTGGATGGCCTTCGCGGCCGCCCGGTAATTCGAGCCTGGGAAGAGACGCTTGAGACGCACCTGTTTGGAATCCGCGAGCTCAACCGGGTGGACCTTGATGCGCGTGCCTTGGACCGTGATGTCCGAGACGCCGGCGCGGCGGGCCTGATGGCGCAAGCGTGCGACGGCGAGGAGACGCGAGACCTCCTCGGGCACGGGGCCGTAACGGTCTTCCATTTCCTCAACGATGAGCTGGAGATCCGCGTTGTTCTTCGAGGCCGCGAGCTTGCGGTACACCTCGAGGCGTAGGCGCTCGGCGTTGATGTAGGCCTCGGGGATATGGGCATCGACAGGCAAGTCGATGCGGATCTCCTTGGGGCCTTCGTCGGTGGCCTTGGGGACCTCGCCGCGAGCCATGGCCTTGAAGGTCTCGACGGCCTCGCCGACAAGGCGGACGTAAAGATCGAAGCCGACGCCCGCAATGTGGCCGGACTGCTGCGCGCCGAGGACGTTGCCGGCGCCGCGCATCTCGAGGTCCTTCATAGCGACGGCCATGCCGGCGCCTAGGTCGTTGTTCTGGGCGATGGTCGCAAGGCGGTCGTAGGAGGTCTCGGTGAGCGTCGCGCCCTTGGGATACAGGAAGTAGGCGTAGCCGCGCTCGCGGGAGCGGCCCACGCGCCCGCGCAGCTGATGGAGCTGGGACAGGCCCATGTGATGGGTGTTCTCAACGATGAGGGTGTTCGCATTCGCGATGTCCAGGCCGGTCTCCACGATGGTCGTGCAGACGAGCACGTCGTACTCGCGGTCCCAGAATCCTTGGACGGTCTTCTCAAGGAGCTCCTCGTTCATCTGGCCGTGGGCGACGACGATGCGCGCCTCGGGGACGAGCTCGCGCAGCTCGCGGGCTTTGGCCTCGATGTCGGAGACCTTGTTGTGGATAAAGAAGGTCTGGCCGTCGCGCAGGAGCTCGCGGCGGATGGCCGCGGCGACCTGCTTGTCCTCGTAGGCGCCCACGTAGGTAAGCACCGGGTGGCGGTCCTCCGGCGGGGTGAGGATGGTCGACATCTCGCGGATGCCGGCCATGGACATCTCGAGCGTGCGCGGAATCGGGGTCGCGGACATGGTGAGCACGTCCACGGAGGACTTGAGTGCCTTGATGTGCTCCTTGTGCTCGACGCCGAAGCGTTGCTCCTCGTCAACCACGATGAGGCCGAGGTTCTTCCAGTGCACGCCTGTCTGAAGCAGACGGTGGGTGCCGATAACGATATCGACGGAGCCGTCCGTCAACCCGCGCAGGATCTCCTTGGACTCCTTCGCGGTAGTAAAGCGCGAGAGGACCTGAATGTTGATCGGGAATCCGGCCATGCGCTCGCGGAAGGTATCAGCATGCTGCTGCGCAAGCAGCGTCGTAGGCACGAGGACCGCGACCTGCATGCCGTCCTGAACCGCCTTGAACGCGGCGCGCACAGCGACCTCGGTCTTGCCGTAGCCCACGTCTCCAACGACAACGCGGTCCATGGGCACCGGGGATTCCATGTCGTGCTTGACCGACTCGATGGCGAGCATCTGGTCCTCGGTCTCGACGTACGGGAAGTTATCTTCCATCTCCGCCTGCCACGGCGAGTCGGGCGCAAACTGGTGGCCCGGCGCGGCTTGGCGCTTGGCATAGAGCTCGACAAGCTCGCCGGCGATTTCGCGCACGGCGGCGCGCGCCTTCTTCTTCGTGTTCTTCCAGTCCGAGCCGCCCATCTTGGACAGTTTGGGGGCCTCGCCGCCCGTGTACTTGGACAGCATGTCGAGCGAGTCCATGGGCACCCAGAGCTGATCGCCCGGCTGGCCGCGCTTGCTCGGTGCGTACTCGAGCACGATGTACTCACGGCGGGACGTTTCATCGCCGGCTTGGATGGTTCTCTCGGCCATCTTGACGAACTTGGCGATGCCGTGGGTTTCATGCACCACAAAATCCCCGGCCTTCAAGGCCAAAGGGTCAACACGGTTGCGGCGCTTGGCGGGACGGCGCTTGGCACCCGCGATGTCGCCCACGCGGTTACCGGTGAGGTCCGTCTCCGTGATGACGACCAGGGGCAGCGCCGCGGCGTCGCGGGACTTGCGGATCTTGGGGAAAACCAGACCGGCATGCGACAGCGCCTGGTAGAGCGTCACCTCGCCGGGCGTGGGCTCCCAGCCGGGCGTGGCGACCTTCGTGGGAATGCCCTTCTCCGCGAAACGGTCCACCATGCGCTTGATAGCGCCCTTGGTCGGCGCGATGAACGCCGCACGCCCGCCCGCGTTCACGTGGGCGAGTAGCTCCGCCATCATCGTCTCGATCTTGGGAATGTCACCGCGCGGGGTGGGACCCGGCTCGAAATCGAGCGGCAAAGTCTCGTCCTCGGGCGCAAATAGCATGCCCGGGGGCGAAAACGTCCACAGCGGCAACGACGCATGTGCGCACGTGACCTCCAAAGACTCAAACGACCGATAGCTCGACGCCTCCGTATCTAAGCCCTCCGCCGCGAGCGGCCCGTCCGCGCCCATGGCGGCGGCCTCCCAACCGGCGGCGAGGAACTCCGCGTCCGTGTCCACGAGGTCCGCGATGCGCGTGCGGATCTTCTCCGGCCCCACGAGCACGACGTGCGTGCCGGCGGGGAAGAACTCCGGGAGGGTGACCATGGGGGCATCGGAAAGCACGGGCAGAAGAGCCTCCATGCCTTCGGCGGGAATCTTCTCCGAGACCTTGGCCAAAAGCTCCACCAACGCGGCATTGCCCGGATGCGTGCCCATGAGCGACGCGGCGCGGGCGGCCACAGCGTCAGTGATAGGCAGTTCGCGGGCCGGGTAGATGTCTACGGAGCCGACCTCGATCTCCGCAATCGTGCGCTGGTCCGCGACGGAGAACTGCCGGATATCCGTGATTTCGTCGCCCCAGAACTCCACGCGCACCGGGTAATCGAGCGTCGTGGGGAAGATGTCGAGGATGCCGCCGCGCGTGGCGTACTCGCCGCGCTTGGCCACCATGTCCACGTGACGGTAGGCACGGAACTCGAGGCCGTCCACGACGGACTCGAACGCGACCTCCACAGACTCCGCGAGCCGCAGAGGCGCGCGGCCCTCCACGGTCTGCAGCAAAGGCTGTGCGTAGCCGCGCGCGGCCGTCACGACGACGTCGAGCGAGTCGAGGTGGTCAAGCACCTGCGCGCGCCGACCCACGATGTCCGCGCCCGGCGAGAGGCGCTCGTGCGGCAGCGTCTCCCAGGCCGGGAAATACGCCACCTTAGACCCCAGAAGAGCGGTGAGCTCCGCCGTAAGATCTTCCGCCTCACGGCCCGTGGCCGTGACGACGAGGACCGGCGCGCGGTGCGCCAGCGCGCCCAGTGCCCAGGGACGCACCTGGTCAATGCCGGTGAGGTGCAGCGAGGCCTCGCCCACGTGCGTAAGCATGCCCTTGAGCTTGGGATCCGTAGCCGCGACCTTGAGCAGGCCGGCGAGCATGGGGGTTGCCATCTAGGCGTGTCCTTTCAACTTAGGCTGGGCCTCCAGGCCCGCGAGCCCATTCCAGCAGAGATTCACGATATGCGCGGCGACGACCTCTTTGGACGGCTCGCGTTCGTCCAGCCACCATAGCGCCGTCATAGACACAGCACCAACGAGCGCCTGCGCGTAGAGATTCGCCAGCGTCTCGTCCAGCCCGCGGTGATGGAAGGCCGTCGCCAGGATGTGGCTCACTTGCCCCACCGCGGTGGACAGCAGCGTAGCGTAGCTGCGGTCCGTACCCGGCTTCGAGTCGCGCGCGAGGATGAGGAAGCCGTCGGTCTCCTCTTCGACGTAGGTGAGCAGCACGAGCGCGGCCTGCTCAATACGTTCGCGCCACGAGCCCTCCCCCAGCGCATCCGTGACGAGCTTTTCCAGCGCCAGCATCTCGCGGTCAATAATGACGGCGTAGAGCCCCTCTTTGCCACCAAAGTGTTCGTAGACAACGGGCTTGGACACGTTCGCGCGGGCGGCGATTTCCTCCACGCTCGTGCCATCAAAACCCAGCTCCGCAAACGCCGCGCGCCCCACCGCAATGAGCTGTTCACGGCGCTCACGCCCCGTCATCCTTTGTCGAACCATGCCTTCTACCCTATCGTCTGCCAGCTCGCGCGTAGCTTTCCGATGCCCCTTCCCCTCCCGTCTCATGTCCGCCCCGCTTGTGTTAGTCACCCTCTCTGTCCTCATTCGCTCGGAGGCTGCACGCGGCTGCGTGGGCAAAGGCTGCGGAATCGTCCTTCTCGGGGTGCTTGCCTCCATCGGCCTGTGGATTCTGGGTGATGTGCTCGACTCTTCATCGTCCCCAGTGACGCCAGACTCGCCTGCGACTAAGAGCCGTTCGCCGAGCTCATCACCCAGTGTGCGGACACCCCCGGTGCCGCGCGCTCCATCGAGGACGAGAAGGGAACGTGGATCGGCGCGTCCGAGGTCTGGGTACTGCGCCACGCGACGCTGTATTCCGTGTCGCATGTCGCAGGGCGCCGAAGACGCCACGACCGCCGGCGATGACGACGGCATCACCATGCGCACTGCGGCGGCCAAGGCAGTGGACACGTGCGTGCGCGCTGGGTCCACCTAGCGCGCGACCCGGTCCTCCCTGTTCGCGTGGACCAGGGAGGACCGGGTTGCGATTGTGCTTCCCCACCAGGACTCGAACCTAGAATGACGGTACCAAAAACCGTAGTGTTGCCGATTACACCATGGGGAAATCCGGCTGCGTGAACAACCGTTCTTAGAGAATACCCGACGGGGGCACTGCTACGGCAAACCGACCCGAATTACTCGAAGTCAAGGTGTCGGGACTGGGCCGCGGCCGTGCGGCCGTGAACGAGTACGTAGACTCCGGCGGCCACGACGACGAGGCCAGCCATGAGCCAGTACATCGTCGTATACCCCGTCGCAGCGATGAGTGAGCCGAGCGCCAGCGGGCCGAAGCCGATGCCCACGTCGAGCAGAAGAAAGAGCGTGGAAATACCCGCGCCCATCTCGGCGAGCGGGACAAGACGCACGGAGATCGCTTGCGCGGCTGGCATGAGCGAGCCGTAGCCCAGGCCCACGAGGGCGCCGGCGAGGACGACCTGCCAGTTGGTGTGTGCAGCGGCGAGCAGCGCCAGGCCCGCGACGAAAACGACGAGCGCCGGGTAGACCACCGCGTTGTCGCCGTGGCGGTCCTGGAGGCGGCCGAGGACAAAGCGCATGACAAGGCTCACGCCGGCGTAGGCAAGGAAGAAGAAGCTGGCGCCGGTCGCGAGACCGGCGGCATCGGAGTACGCGTTGATGAAGGTGATGATCGCGGCGTACGCGACGCCGACGAGCAGCATGAAGAAGCCCACGGGCGCGACCTTGGGGTGGACGATGGTCGCCAGCGAAAAGCGCGCGGCATGGCGTTTCTGGGCCGGGGCACGGAGGAACAGAGCTAGGGCGAGCGCCACCACGGTAAGGCTGAGCACGGAGATAAAGACCGCGTTGTAGCCCAGCGAGTTCACCAGCGCGAGGCCGGCCGCGGGTCCGACGGCGGTGGCGAGCGTCGTGCCGAGCGCGAAGTAGCCGGTGCCCTCGGCGCGGCGGTGGTCCGGGATGACGGACTGTGCGACGGCCATGACGGCGGTCGAGGCCACCGCGTAGCCGAGGCCGTGAATAAGACGCACGACGATGAGGAACGCGAGCGAATGCGCCGGGAAATAGGCGACGCAGGCCACGGCAACGACCGCGAGCGAGACAAGGAGCGAGGTCTTCCGGCCGACGGTGTCGACGACGTAGCCCGAAAAGAGTCGAGCGACGGTCGCGCCGACGACGAAGGAACTCGAGGCGAAGCCGGCGGCGGTCTCACTCGCCGCGAACTGCGTGGCGGCGTAGAGTGCCATGATGGTCACGAGCAGGTAAAAGACCATGAACTGTGCGAAGTTTACGAGCCAGGCGAAGACAAAGGTGGGCGTGATGAGCCGTGGGCTCGGCGCGCCCGACGCGGCGGTGGGACCAGTGGACGGGGACGTGGGAAACACCTCAAATCGTGCGGGGACAAAAGAACGCGCGTTACCTTACTCCCCCGCCGCCGCGGGGCTTCGCACGACCGGCGCATGCGAACGGCGCGCGAGGTCCGTGTGGGGATCCGTCGCGTGCTAATACCCAGCGAGGTCGCCGTACCGAAGAGAGTGACAAGCACGGCGAAGACATCGATGATGCGTCCCAGCAGGCGGTGGTTCGAGTCGGTGAGGCCGGGCTCAAAAAGCGACGAGATGAGCGGCAGGCGGCCGCGGCGGGATCTGCTGGGGAGCCGTCCCGGTCTAGGGGTGAACTGCTTGGCACTTCTTTTCTTAAAAAGTTCATGCCTGAAGCGGCTGTACCTTAATAAAGTATAAAGGCATGCTGCGCACGGTTTAATAACAATCCTGTCGTTCAACAGGCGGCCGACGCCGGGAGTTAGGCCCCTTGCGTCGGGGTCGCATACGGGCTGCGCGAGGCGTCGATGACCTGGCCGCCGTGGTTGGAGTGCGCCTTCTGCTCGAAGTAGAGCGCGGCGGCCTGGACACGCACGTCCGGCTTCTCGCCTTTGTCCACGATGACGAACTGCCCCATCATGCCTTGGTCCTCGTGGAGGAGCATGTGACAGTGGTACATGTACGGAATCGTGGGATCCGGGTAGTGGCCGAACTCGACGAGCAAGCGCACCGTTGTCTTCGGCGGCAGATTCACGGTGTCGCGCCATCCGGCCTCCGGCTTGGGACGCACCGTCACCGTCGTCGACGCCTGCGCCACGTCCACGCCGAGTACCTTGAAGCGCGCGTCGTGGATATGGAAGTTGTGCGGCCAGTCATCATTTTCATTCGTCACGGTCCAGATCTCCGGCTCGTCGTGGTCGATGACAACATCGACGCGCGCCATGTCCATCGACTCGCCGTTGATCATGAAGGTATTGAGCACAAACTCGCGTTCCGTGAGCCCCTCCTCGCTGGGAACCTCGAGCGCTGCGGGGTCGAGCTCGGTGGGCAACGCGGGGGCATCGGGGGCATCGGCAGCCGGGCCGATAATGCGGAGGAGGTCGAAGTTATCGCCGAAGCCGAAGTCTGAGGAGTACTCATCGTCGGGCACGCCAAAGTTATCGGCGCGCGCGACGGACTGCAGGATGTGCTCCTCCCCCGGCTTGAGGTCGACGAGGACCTCGAGGCGTTGGCCGGGGCCGATGAAGGCCTCATCGACGGTGAGCGGCTCGGGCAGCAGCCCGGCGTCCGTCGCGATGACGCGCAGCGGCGTGCCGTTGTGCATGGTAAGCGTGTAGAAACGCATGGACGCGGCGTTGAGGATGCGCAGGCGCACCCGGCGCGTCGTCGCCTCGAACTTCGCGTTCGTAATGCCATTGACCACCGGCGTCGTGCCCAGCAGGCCGAGCGTGGAGTCCACGGAGTGGTCGAGCTGGTTGTCGTCCGTGAACTTCGCGTCAACGAGGACCACCGGGATATCGTCCACGCCGTACTCATGCGGCAGCTCGAGGCCGTCCGAGACGTCGTCGTCGAGAATGAACATGCCAGCCAAGCCGCGATAGGCATGCGTTTCCGTCGCCATGTGCGGGTGCGGGTGGTACCACGTCGTCGCGGCAGGCTGCGCAATCGTCCATGTCGGCTTCCAGGTCTCTCCGACCTGGATGGGCGAATGCGGGCCGCCATCCGAATACGCGGGCAGCTTCATGCCGTGCCAGTGGACCGTGGTCATCTCGATGAGGTCGTTGGTAATCTCCGCCCGCACCTTCTCCCCCTTGTGCGCGCGCAGCGTGGGCCCCAGGTACGGGCCGTTGAAACCCCACGTGCGGGTCTCCGGCGCGCCGGGCAAAATCTCGGAGTGGCCGTCCTGCGCTGTGAGCTTGAAGACGCGGGTGTCGCCGTCCTTCTCGCCTTCGAGCAGCGGCGGGATGGGCAGCGGGCGGGGCTCGGAATCATAGCCTCGGGGCGGGGTCTGGCTCTTGTCTGCGGTGTCGTCCGAGTCCGAGCACGCGGCGAGTGCGCCGCCGGCGGCGAGGAAGACGGAACCTTGGACAAAGAGGCGACGCGTGAGACTCATGTGTCCTACTTTAAACGCTCGGGCGGGGTGTGGCCTACCCTTGAAACATATGAAAACGAGTGAGGAATCCAACGCACGCCGCTTCGTCTGGGCCAATGGTCTGCAAAACGTCGGCGACCAGCTCGTCTCCGGCAAGACGGTGCTGCCGTGGCTCTTCCATGCGGCGGGCGTGCCGGGCTTTTTTACGGGTCTGCTTGTGCCGCTGCGCGAGTCCGGTTCCATGCTCCCGCAGGCCGCGCTCACGCCCTGGGTCACCACGCATGCCGGCCGCAAGCGCCTGTGGGTCTTAGGCTCGCTCGGCCAGGCCGCCTGCGCCGCGGTCATCGCGCTCGCCGCGTGGCTTGCCGATGCCGCCCTCCTCGGCGTCCTCGTCGTCCTTGCGCTCGCAGGGCTCGCGATCTTCCGCGCACTGTGTTCTATCACGGGCAAGGACGTGCAGGGCCGCACGATTCCGAAGGGCGCGCGAGGCGAGGTCACCGGCCGCGCGGCCCGGCTCGGCGGCGCGGCGACGCTCATCACGGGCGTCGTGCTCGCGGTGCTCGGCGACGTGCCGCGGTGGGGTCTTGCGCTGTTGCTCGCGGTGGGCGCGGCGACGTGGCTCATCGCAGGCGGCATTTTCCGCGGCGTCGAAGAACCGATCCCGGACGAGGAAGTGGAGGCCCAGGGCCTCAATAAGTCCTGGTGGAAGGATACGTGGGAGCTCTACCGTGGCGAAGAGAAGTTCCGGCGCTTCGTCAATGTCCGTGCGCTGCTGCTCGTCTCCGCACTGTCCACGTCGTTTATCGTCGTGCTCTCGCGCGACGCGGGCCAAGCGATGCTCTCCGGGCTCGCTGGCTTCGTGCTCGCCTCAGGCCTGTCCAACCTGCTAGGCGGGCGCCTGTCCGGCGTATGGTCGGACCGGTCTTCGCGGCGGGTGATGGCCGCGGGGGCGGCGGGGGCATCGGCAGTAGTGCTCGCGCTGGTGGCCTGCGCGTGGTGGGCTCCGGCGGGCCTCAACGCCTGGATCATGCCGCTGGGATTCTTCTTAGTCAACCTCGCACACACGGCCATCCGCGTGGCGCGTAAGACGTACGTCGTAGACATGGCTGACGACGATAAGCGCACGCAGTACGTGGGCGCGGCGAACACGATGATGGGCGTCGTCCTGCTCATCATAGGTGGAATTTCGGCCGTCATCGCGCTCGCGGGACCGGCCCCGGCGCTGCTCTTTTTGGCCGCCATCGGACTGCTGGGCGCCTGGCGCGCCCGTGGTCTCGACAACGTCTCGCGTGGGAACGTTTAGAATGTGTGCCTAGATACTTTTTGACTCGACATTTTTTTGAGGAGCTAGTCCCTTGGCCGACACCACCGATCTCGCCATCCTCGTCCTCGCCGCCGGCGCGGGCACCCGCATGAAATCCGCGAAGCAGAAGACCCTCCACGAGATCGGCGGGCGCAGCCTCCTGGGCCACTCGCTCCACGCGGCCGCTGGCCTGAAACCGGCACACCTCGTCGCCGTCGTGGGCCACCAGCGCGAGCAGGTCGCCCCGGCCGTCGAGGCCATCGCTGCGGAGCTGGACCGCGAGGTTCTCGTCGCCGTCCAGGAAGAGCAGAACGGCACGGGCGACGCCGTTGCCGCGGGCCTGGCCCCACTGCCGGACTTTAACGGCACCGTCATCGTCACTAACGGCGACGTCCCGCTGCTGCGCCCGGAGACCATCCACTCCCTCTTCGAGGCGCACGTCGCCGAGTCCAACGCCGTGACAGTGCTGTCCATGTCGTTGGACGACCCGACGGGTTACGGCCGCATCGTTCGCGGCGCGGATCGCGCGGTCCAAGCCATCGTGGAGCAGAAGGACGCCGCCCCGGAGCAGCTCGCTATTACCGAGGTCAACTCCGGCGTCTTCGCTTTCGACGGCGCCGTCTTGCGCGACGCGTTGGGTCAGCTCAACTCTGACAATGCACAGGGCGAGCTTTACATCACGGACGTGCTCTCCATCGCGCGCGCCGCCGGCCACCGCGTGGGCGCCGTCGTCGCACCGGACCCGGCCGAGCTCGCCGGCGTCAACGACCGCGTCCAGCTCGCCTCCGCGGGCCGCGCGTTGAACGAGCGTGTCGTCGAGGCCGCGATGCGCGGTGGCGCCACCATAGTCGACCCGGCTACCACGTGGATTGGCGTCAACGTCGCCATCGGCTCCGACGTCATCATCCACCCCAACACCCAGCTGTGGGGTGCGACTTCCATCGCGGACGGGGCCGAGGTCGGCCCGGACACGACGCTTACCAATATGCAGGTCGGCGCGAACGCCCACGTCATCCGCGTCCACGGCTTCGACTCTGTCATCGGCCGCGGCGCCAACATCGGCCCGTACACCTACATTCGTCCGGGCACCGTCGTGGGTGAAGAAGGCAAGCTCGGCGGCTTCGTCGAGGCCAAGAATGCCCAGATCGGCCGCGGCACCAAGGTCCCGCACCTCACCTATATTGGTGATGCCACCGTGGGCGAATACTCCAATATCGGCGCGTCCTCTGTCTTCGTCAACTACGACGGCGTGAACAAGCACCACACCACCATCGGCAGCCACGTGCGCACCGGCTCGGACACCATGTTCATCGCTCCGGTGACGGTCGGTGACGGCGCCTACTCCGGAGCGGGTACAGTAATCAAGGACGACGTTCCTGCGGGAGCCCTCGTCGTCTCTGGCGGCAAGCAGCGCAACATCGAAGGTTGGGTGGAGCGCAAGCGCCCGGGCACCGCGGCAGCAGACGCCGCCGCGGCGGCACGCGACGCAGAGCCGACGGACGACGAGAAGTAATCGCAGAAACTCCCCGCCACAACTGACAAGGAAGGCAACACCCAGCCATGACCGGCAAGGTAACTGGTAGCAGCAAAAACATGAAGCTCTTCTCCGGGCGCGCACACCCGGAACTGGCAGAGGCAGTCGCTCGCGAGCTCAAGACCGACTTGGTTCCCACCACCGCCCGCGACTTCGCCAACGGCGAGATTTTCATCCGCTTTGAGGAATCCGTCCGCGGCGCAGACTGCTTCGTCATGCAGTCCCACACGCAGCCGCTCAACAAGTGGCTCATGGAACAGCTCATTATGATCGACGCTCTGAAGCGCGGCTCCGCCAAGCGCATCACCGCGATCCTGCCGTTCTACCCCTACGCCCGCCAGGATAAGAAGCACCGCGGCCGCGAGCCGATTTCCGCCCGCCTCGTCGCTGACCTGCTCCAGGCCGCCGGCGCAGACCGCATCGTCTCCGTCGATCTCCACACGGATCAGATCCAGGGCTTCTTCGACGGCCCGGTCGACCACATGCATGCGCAGCCCATCCTCGTCCACTACATCAAGTCGAAGTACCCCACGGATAACCTCGTGGTCGTCTCCCCGGATGCCGGCCGCGTCAAGGTTGCCGAGAAGTGGGCCCACGACCTGGGCGACGCTCCGCTCGCCTTCGTCCACAAGACCCGCTCCACCGAGGTCGCCAACCAGACCGTGTCCAACCGCGTCGTCGGCGAGGTCGAGGGCAAGGACTGCATCCTCCTCGACGACATGATCGATACCGGCGGCACCATCGCCGGCGCCGTCCGCGTCCTCAAGGAAGCGGGCGCCAAGTCCGTCGTCATCGCGTGTACGCACGGCGTATTCTCCGACCCGGCGCGCGAGCGTCTGTCCGAGTGCGGCGCGGAAGAGGTCATCACGACCGATACCCTCCCGCAGTCCACCGAGGGCTGGTCCAACCTCACGGTGCTGTCCATCGCCCCGCTGCTGGCACGCACCATCAACGAGATCTTCGAGAACGGCTCCGTCACCACACTGTTCGAGACGCACTAAGCGCGCATCTCGCCACTTCCCCGTCGGTCCTCGCGGCCCGGCGGGGATTGTTGTTGTGCAATCTTTATAACCGCAGTACTCACTCACCGCTCGCGGGCGCGCCGCCGAGGCGTATGGCGCTGTCCATTTCGCCCAGGTCATTCTTGGATCTAGCGTAGATAAGGTTGCACAACTAACAGAAGCGGGTGGATCTTTTCGTGAAGAAAATTCTCATGCTTGCGTTGGCGTACTTCAGTTGCGTCGTCGGTGCAGGCTTCGCGTCGGGCCAAGAGATGCTCTAGTACTACGCCGCCTTCGGCACGTGGGGTCTCGCGGGTGCCGCGCTGACGATGATCGTCATGCCGCTCACCGCCATGATCGCCATGCAGTACGGCTCCTATTTCCAGGCCTCCTCGCATGACCGTGTCTTTACCTCGGTCACATCCAAGTGGCTCGCCCGCTTCGTCGACTACTCCATTACCTTCACCCAGTTCTGTATTTCCTTCGTCATGCTCGCTGGCGCAGGCGCGAACTTGAACCAGCAGTGGGGTCTGCCGACATGGGTGGGTTCCATCATCATGGCCGTCGCCGTCATCGGCGTTTCCCTCCTCAACGTTGACAAGGTGACCAACGTCCTGGGCTCCATCACGCCATTCATCATCGCGTTGCTGTTCATCGCTGCCATCGCGACGTTTATCAATCCGCCGCACGACTTCGCCTCGGCGGCCCAATTCGCCAATGACACTGTGAGCACCTCACTGCCCAACTGGTTTATCTCCTCGGTCAACTACATCGGCATCGCGCTCATGGGCGGCATCTCGATGGGTATCGTTATGGGTGGCGACACCCTCGACATGCGCAGCGCAGGCCGCGGCGGCGTCTTCGGTGGGCTCCTCTTCGGCATCATGCTCGTCGTCATGGTCGCGACCATGATCTTTAACGCGCCCGACGTCTACCAGGAGTCCTTGCCCACGCTGGCCATTATTGCGGGCGTCCACCCGTGGCTGGGCACGTTCGCGTCCTTCATCATCTACCTCATGATTTTCTCCACGGCGCTGGGCAACTTCTACAGCTTGGGCCGCCGCCTCACGGTCTCCCCACCCGCGTCGCTTCTTCCCGGTGCTCGTCATCCTCGTCGTCATAGGCTTCGCACTGTCCTTCCTCGACTTCGCGACGCTGGTCGGCTCCGTCTTCCCCATCATGGGCTATGTCGCCATCGTCATGATCGCCGTGCTATTTGTGAGCTGGATGGGCCGCGGCCGTGGCATCGTCACCACCGAGTCGCGCCGCCGCGATAAGATTCGCTCGCTCGTGCTGCGCATGGTGGACCCGAAAGAAAAGTTCACCACCGAGCACCGCCGCCGCCTCTCGCTGGAGATCTTCCGCTCGAATATCTCCGACGAACACCTGCGCGAGACCATCGTCGCGGATGTCGTGGAAGAGCTCGACGCAGACGACTCCAACGATTTCAGCGCCGAAGACTTCGAACTCGATCCTGATTGGATTGACGGCAGCCGCGAGGAGCTGCTGCCAGGCCAGGTGCGCATCGTGGATGAGTCGGTCCCCGTCGCCCAGGGCGAGGAACCGCGCCCGCCTAAGGCACCGGAGTCGGAAGACGGCCAGGAAGAGTCCGTGCTCGTCGATGATGAAGGCTGGGGCGTCGTGGACGACAGCGAGGTTCGCGAATTCATTGACCTTGAGCACCCTGCCAAGGTCACTACGGAGGAGACAGAGGACGAGGAAACGGGCCGCGCCGTTCCTACCACCGAGCACTTCCCCGCCCCAGCGGACGACGAGCCCGGCACGCGTTGAGTATTTGGTGTCCGGCCCACCGCGTTGCTAGGATATATCCGTCTCGGCGAGGGCGAGCGGTTACATGACCGTAAGCCGTTATCGACGCGATTGTGAACTTCCAAGCATATAAGCCTGCGATGACTCCTCCCCAGACGTCCATCGGCAGGCTTTCGTCGTTCTTGCGCCGTATCATTGAGCCTCGCCACACACTGATTAACTTCAAGGAGAATTTTATGTCTAACGAGACTCCGGTCATCAAGGCTACAGCCCGCAACGAATTCGGCAAGGGCCCGGCTCGCCGCCTGCGCGTCGCCGGCCAGGTTCCGGGCGTTGTCTACGGCCACAGCACCGACCCGGTCCACTTCTCTGTTGACCGCCTGGAGATCACCGCTCTGGTTCGTAACCACGGCGTCAACGCTGTTCTCGAACTCGAGCTCGACGGCGAGCAGCACCTGAGCATGGTCAAGCACGTCGACCAGAACGTGCTGACCCTCGACATCGACCACATCGACCTCCTCGCCATCAAGCGCGGCGAGAAGGTTGAGGTCGAGGTCCCGGTCGTCATCGAGGGCGAGCCGGCACCGGGCACCGAATACTACCAGAATGCAGACGTCATCCTGGTTGAGGCTGACGTTCTTAACATTCCGGAAGAGATCGTCGTCTCCATCGAAGGCCTGGAGGACGGCTCCGTCGTCACCGCCGCCGACATCACCCTGCCGGAGAACACCACTCTGGTCGCCGATGCCGAGACCGTCATCGCTTCCGTCTCCGTCCCGCAGATCGACGAAGAGCTCGAGGCCGCCGCTGAGGCAGCTGAAGAGGGCGGCGCCGAGGCTGGCGCTGACTCCGCTGAGGACGCCGCGGCTGCCGCAGCCACCGAGTCCGAGTAATTCTCGCCTCATTCGCCGCGTTCCCCGCATGGGGTGCGCGGCGTTTCGCCGTTTTTCAGCGCGGTGCCGGCGGAAGCGTGAGCGCGTGCGAGAATGGAACGCGTGACTGATTCTCCCCTTCTGATTGTTGGCCTGGGCAACCCGGGCGCCCAGTATGCGGGCACGCGCCACAACATCGGCTACGACGTCATTGACGAGCTGTGCGACCGCGTGACGCCCATGGCTGCGAGCTTGAGCGTTCATAAGAAGACGAACACGTTCGTCGCGGAGCTCGGCGCCGGGCGGCTCACCTCGCGCAAAACGATCCTCGCGCGCCCGCGCTCGTTTATGAACCTCTCCGGCGGGCCGGTCAAAGCCCTCGCCCAATACTTCGGCGTGGCCCCCGCGGACATCGTGGTCATCCACGACGAACTCGAGCTCGACTTCGGCCAAGTAAAACTGCGCACCGGCGGCGGGGACCACGGCCACAACGGCCTGCGCTCCATTACCAAGTCCCTGGGCACCAACGATTACCAGCGCCTGTCCATCGGCATCGGCCGCCCGCCGGGCCGCATGGATCCCGCAAGCTTCGTGCTCAAGCCGTGGTCCAAGCGCGAGGCCCAGGACATCCCCATCGTGTGCGCAGATGCTGCCGATGCCCTCCTCCACGCCGCGTAGGCACGAGTACACTGTCCCAGCATGAGACTTGCTACGCTGCGCACCCCCTACGGCACCACGACCATCCGCGTCGAGGGCGAGAACATCGGTATTGAGCTCGACCACGAGGACGTGGGCGCGCTCCTGCGCACCGAGGACTGGCGCAAGGCGGCCGCGCTGTCCGGCGAGCCGGTCGCCTTCGCGCCCGAGGACCTGGCACCCGTTATTCCGCACCCGGGCAAGATCATCTGCGTCGGCCTCAACTATGCCAAGCATATCCGGGAGATGGGTCGCGAGTTCCCCGGCGTCCCCACGCTGTTTATCAAGTTTCCAGACGCGCTCACCGGCCCCTACGACGACGTGCACATCCCGCCGTTCGGGCAGTCCAAGCTCGACTACGAGGGCGAGCTCGCCGTCGTCATCGGCCGCCGCGCCCACCACGTTACCGCCGCCGAGGCGCTCGACTACGTAGCGGGCTACTCCATCATCAACGACTACACGCTGCGCGATTTCCAGCGCGCGACCACGCAATTCCACCCCGGCAAGTCCTTCTACCGCACCGCCGGCTTCGGGCCGTGGCTCACGACCTCCGATGAGTGGGTACCGGGCGGCGACGCGCGCCTGACCACGACCGTCGACGGCGAGGTTCGCCAGGACGACAACACGGACGATCTTATTTTCTCCGTCGCTCGGCTCATCGAGTTCTGCTCGCAGCTCTACCCTCTCCACCCCGGCGACGTCATCGCTACCGGCACGCCCGAAGGCGTCGGCTTCGCCCGCGAGCCGCAGGCCTTCATCCAGGACGGCCAGACCGTGCGCATCGAGATCGAAGGCCTGGGCCATATCGCGAACCAGACCATCTACGACCACTCGGTGATGCCCTCCATCGTGGGCGAAGACCTCCTTGGCCACGGGCACAACCATGCGCAGGGGGCATCGGAAAGCTGCGGCTGCGGTGGCAACTGCTCCTGCGGCGGGCACTAGCAGCGCTCACCCTAACGGGGCTACCGCCTTTTCACCCCTCTGAACCATACCTAATAAGCTGTTAAGTATGAGCAAGGATTCTAAGCGCACCAAGCCCGCCAAACTCGACAAGGAAGCCTACGAGACCGAACTCAAGCGTCTCCAGGCCGAGCTGGTCGAGATGCAGCAGTGGGTCGTCGAGACCGGCGCCCGCGTCGTCATCATCATGGAAGGCCGCGACGCCGCCGGCAAGGGTTCTGCGATCAAGCGCATTACCCAGTACTTGAACCCCCGCACCTGCCGCATCGAGGCGCTGCCGAAGCCCACCGAGCGCGAGTCCGGTCAATGGTACTTCCAGCGCTACATCGAAAAGCTGCCCACCGCCGGCGAGATCGTCATCTTCGACCGCTCCTGGTACAACCGCGGCGGCGTCGAGCGCGTCATGGGCTTCTGCACCCCGCAGGAGCACGTGCGCTTCCTTCACCAGGCGCCGGTCCTTGAGCGCATGCTCGTCGAGGACGGCATCATCTTGCTCAAGTACTGGTTCTCCGTCTCCGACGAGGAGCAGATCGCCCGCTTCAAGTCGCGCCGCAACGATCCGCTGCGCCGCTGGAAGCTCTCGCCTATGGATCTCCAGTCCATTACCCGTTGGGAGGACTACTCCCGCGCGAAGGACGAGATGTTCGTCCACACGGACACGCCCACCGCACCCTGGTACACCGTAGAGTCCGAGGACAAGAAGCGCTCGCGCATCAACGTTATCAATCACATCCTCAAGACCATCCCGTACCAGCACGTCCCGCAAGACGTTCCCGAAATCCCGGACCGCCCGGACGAGAGCGGCGAAGAGTACGAGCGTCCGCCGCGCGATGACTTCTCCTACGTCCCCGACGTCGCCGCCGACTTAGAGCGCGACAAGGTCGCCGCCGCGAAGAAGGCTAAAAAGGCTAAGAAGGCCGCTCAGAAGTCAGGCAAGAAGAAGGACTAGCCTCCCACGCCACCCAAATAGCCGTTTCGCCCGACTTAGCTCCACTTTTTCGACAAATCGGAGTCTTATTCGGGCGAAACGGCTATTTCACTGCATGAACATCTTTCGACGTCGCGAAGATAACCGAGCCGCCCCGCGAAGCGAATTCGTCGGGGCGGCCTTGTGCGTCTAGCGCTTAGAGCTCAGCAGCGGACTTGCGCGTCGGGAGAACCGTGGGGCGTGCGCCGGCGAGTTCCTCGACGATGCGGATGACCTGGTTCGAGTAACCGAACTCGTTGTCGTACCACACGTAGAGCACGAGGTGCTTGCCGGAGGCGATGGTCGCCAGGCCGTCGACGATGCCCGCGTGAGTGGAGCCGACGAAGTCCGAGGAGACGACCTCCGGGGAGGCGATGTAAGAAATCTGCTGGCGCAGGTCCGAGTGTAGGGAGACGTTGCGCAGGAAGTCGTTGACCTCGTCCGCCTCGACCTCCTTGGCGAGCTCGAGGTTGAGCACAGCCATGGACACGTCCGGGGTAGGAACGCGGATGGCGTTACCGGTGAGCTTGCCTTCGAACTCCGGCACGGCCTTGGAGACAGCCTTGGCGGCGCCGGTCTCCGTAAGCACCATGTTGAGGCCAGCGGCACGGCCGCGGCGCGGGCCCTTGTGGAAGTTGTCGATGAGGTTCTGGTCGTTGGTGAACGAGTGCGCGGTCTCGACGTGGCCGTGGACGACGCCGTAGCGATCGTTGATGACCTTGAGGACTGGGGTGATGCCATTCGTGGTGCAGGATGCGGCAGACAGGATCTTGTCCGTGTCCTCGATGTCGCCGTGGTTGATGCCGTAGACGATGTTCTTCAGATCGCCCTTGCCCGGTGCGGTGAGCAGGACGCGGGCGATGCCCTTGGACTTGAGGTGCTGCTCGAGGCCCTCGCGGTTGCGCCACACGCCCGTGTTATCGACGAGGATGGCGTTGTCGATGCCGTACTCGGTGTAGTCGATGGATGCCGGGTCGTTGGCGTAGATCATCTGGATCTTCGTGCCGTTGGCCCAGATGACCTCGTTCTCCTCGTCGACGGAGATGGTGCCGTTAAAGGCGCCGTGGACGGAGTCGCGGCGCAGGAGGGAGGCGCGCTTGATGATGTCGCCGTCGCCCTTCTTACGGACGACGATGCCGCGCAGACGCACGCCGTTGTAGGCGGCCTCGCGAGCGATGAGGATGCGGGCGAGCAGGCGGCCGATGCGGCCGAAGCCGTAGAGCACGACATCGACCGGCTCCTTCTGGGTGTCCTTGCCAATGACGTCGGCGAGGGCGGCCTCGACGAAGGCGCGCAGGTCGGTCTCGCCGGAATCGGCGAAGTCGAGCGCGAGCTGGCCCAGATCGATAGACACGGAGGGCAGGTTCAGGTCGACGAGGACCTCGAGAATGGGGAGGGTCTGCGCGGTGGAGAGTTCCTCACCGGCGACGCGGCGGGCGTAGCGGTGTGCCTTGACGATGTCGATGTCAGTGACGCCCTCGAGCAGCGAGCCGAAAATCGACGTCACGACGTTGGAGCGGCGCAGCGTGTGCAGCAGCGGGATCATCTTCTGAGCGCGCTCGATGCGCTCGTTCCAGTCGTCGTGGCCAACCTGGGCGTTTCCGGTCACTTCAATCAATCCTTTACTCATGGGGGTGCCACATAGAGTGCGCAAAAGGGGTTAATGCAACAACACATAATATCCGAACCGGGCACGCAATTTACTAAAGACGCTGAAGTATCTCCGCCACACTACCCCCGCCGAGTCGCTCGGGCTCCACGCCCACGAGACAATAGGCCACCGCAGGGTCCTTCTCTGCACGTCGCGCCTTGAGCAGCGGGCTCAAATGCGGGTAAATGGGCGCCATGTCTGGGTGCGTGCGGGTGTAGTCCGTCGCGAGCCCACGGGCGTAGCGCCCGGATAGCGCGCGCGTCGAGACCGTCTCCCCGCCGCTTGCTATGAGCTCGCGATTGCTTTCCGATGTCCCCGCCTCCTCCGCGAGCAGGAACGCCGAGCCGCAGCTCACCTTGGTCACGCCGGGCCAGCTCAGGGCCTCCTCAACGTCCGCGTAGTCGCGCACGCCGCCGGCCGCGATGAGCGGAATGGCGAAGCCCTCAGCTTCAAGCGCCGCGTGGACGTCCGCAACGAGTTCACGCAGTGGCCGCCAGTCCGGTTCTTCCTCAATGGTCCACGTGCCGCGGTGCCCGCCTGCGTCGGCGCCCTGGACGCAGAGCACGTCGACGCCCCGGCGCGCGGCTACGAGGGCATCGGCCGCCGTCGTCACCGTCGTCCACGCCTCGATGCCTGCCTCGTGGATGCGTTGTATTTCCGCGTCGCCGAAGGTTCCGAACATCGACCAGATGACGGCGGGACGGTTGTCGTGCGCCAGCGCGAGTGCAATCTTTTCGTGCCATCCAAACGTGTAATCCACGTGGTTGAGCGCAACGCCCTCTTCATCTGAGATGACCTGCGCGGCCGCCCACTGCTCCTTGGTGAGCGGCGGCTGCGGGTGGAAGAGGTTGAGCCCAAAGCACGCACCCTCCATAGCGTCGAGCTGCTGCGCGACGACGTTCATGGGCGACGTGCCGAGCGCAAGGGCGCTGAAGGAGCCGGCGGCATCGGCAGCACGCACCAGGGCGGGCGTGGTGGGGCCGCCGGCCATGGGGGCGACGATGACAGGCGACGGGAAGGACTCGATCACGCGACTACTCATGGGGACATCCTACGTGCGAGACTGGAACGCATGGTTGGTTTTATTTCGAAGATTCGCGCGCTCTTCGGCGGCGCGGCAACCCCGGAAGCGCCCGCTTCCGCCGCGCTCGACCCGGCGTCGCTCCGAGCCGAGTGGCTCATCGTGGGACTCGGCAACCCGGGTGCACGCTACGCGGCGACGCGCCACAACGTGGGCTACATGGCCATCGACGACCTCCTCGCCGACGCCGGGGACGTGCTCGCCCCCGTGCGCGGCATCAAAGCTGAGGCCGCGCAGATCGACATCACTGGCACGCCCGTCGTCGTGGCGCGCGCAACGACGTTTATGAACCTCTCGGGCGAGGGCATCGGCCCGCTCGCCACAGCGCTCGGTGTCGCGCCGGACCGCGTCATCGTCTGCCACGACGAGCTCGACCTGCCCGCGCACAAGCTACGTCTCAAGCTCGGCGGCAACGAGAATGGCCACAACGGCCTCAAGTCGCTCACGGAGCACCTGGGCACCCGCGACTATCTGCGCGTGCGCATCGGCATCGGCCGCCCGCCCAAATCCGCGCCGCAGCCCATCCCCGACTGGGTGCTGGGGCCTGTCGACGACGGCCACGACTTCGATACCGCCATCGCCACGGCCGCCCGCGGCGCCCGGCTCGTCGTCGATCGCGGCCTGAACGCCGCACAGAACGACATCCATTCGCGCTAAGCCCGGCGCGCAGCAGTTCGCACGCGTAATCTCGAAAACCATGAGCGACCAGACTGCATCCAAGACGATTGTCATCACCGGCGCCTCGGACGGCATCGGCGCCGCCGCGGCCCGCAAGCTGCAGCGCATGAACGACAAGCACACCCTCGTCATCGTCGGTCGCAACCCGGAGAAGACCCGGGCCGTCGCGAACGAGATCGGCGCGCGCTACCACCTCGCGGACTTTGAGTCCTTGGGCCAGGTCCGCCGTCTCGCCGAGGAACTGCAAGACTTGGGCCACATCGATGCCCTCGCCAATAACGCGGGCGGCGTCTTTGACGGCCCCTTCCGCACCGCAGATGGCTTCGAGCGCACGTGGCAAGTCAACGTCGTCGCCCCCTTCCTGCTCACCTCGCTCCTGCGCGAGCAACTCACCGCGGATCCGGAGCTGGGCAAGGAAGCGGCGACGGTGGTGCAGACGGCATCGGTAGCAAACATGCTCATGAGCAACTTCGATGCCGCGGACCCCAATACCTTCCAAAACTTCAGCCGCGAGCGCGCCTACGGCAACGCGAAGCTGGGCGATATCCTGCTCACGAGATATCTCGCCGCACACGGACTCAACTCCGTGGCCTTCCACCCCGGCGTGCTCGCCACCAACTTCGCGCAGACCGGCACGGGCGCGGTGCAAAAGATTTACGCGTCCCGGCTCGCTCACCGCTTCCTTGGAAAGCCCTCCTCAGGCGGCGATAACCTCGCGTTCTTCCTCCTCGGCACGCCGGGCGTCCACTTCGAGCCCGGCGAGTATTACAACGATAAGCGGCGGCCGGGCCTGCAGCGTCCCATCGCGAAGAAGCTCTCCGTGGCGCGCCGCCTCTTTGACGATCTCGGCCGCCGGCTGAATGTGGAATGGTAAGTCCCTCCCGCTAAGGTAGAGGCCATGAGTTCTACCACCGTGGCCCATGAGGCTTCCCGTCGCCGCACCTTCGCCGTCATCGCCCACCCGGACGCCGGTAAGTCGACGCTCACGGAGGCCCTGGCCCTCCACGCGCACGTCATCAACGAGGCCGGCGCGGTCCACGGCAAGGGCAACCGCAAGGCCACGGTCTCTGACTGGATGGAGATGGAAAAGGACCGCGGTATTTCTGTCGCGTCTTCGGCCCTCCAGTTCGAATACGCACCTGAAGACCATGAAGGGGAACCCTTCATGATCAACCTCGTCGACACCCCCGGCCACGCGGACTTCTCTGAAGATACCTACCGCGTGCTCACCGCCGTGGACGCCGCAGTCATGCTTATCGATGCCGCCAAGGGCCTCGAGCCCCAGACCCTCAAGCTCTTCCGCGTCTGCAAGGCGCGCGGTCTGCCCATCATCACGGTGATCAACAAGTGGGACCGCGTCGGCCGCGAGCCGCTCGAGCTTGTGGACGAAATCGTCAACGAGATTCAGCTCCAGCCCACTCCGCTCTACTGGCCGGTGGGCATCGCGGGCGACTTCAAGGGCCTGGCCCACATCAACCCGGACGGCGAGGCAGACGAGTACATCCACTTCATCCGCACCGCCGGCGGCTCCACCATCGCCCCGGAGGAGCACTTCCAGCCTGCCGATGCCGCCGCGCGCGAAGGCTCCGATTGGGACACCGCCGTGGAGGAAGCCGAGCTGCTCGCCATGGACGGCGCGATCCACGACCAAGAGATGTTCGAGCAGTGCGTTACCTCGCCGCTCATCTTTGCCTCCGCGATGCTCAACTTCGGCGTCCACCAGATTCTCGATACCCTCTGCGCCATCGCCCCAGCCCCGCGCTCCCGCGAATCCGACCCAAAGGCCATCGAGGCCTCCGGCGGCGCCAACGCAGCCATCGACGAGGTCCGCGAGGTCACCGATGACTTCTCCGGCGTCGTCTTCAAGGTGCAGGCCGGCATGGACCGCAAGCACCGTGACAACTTGGCGTTCATGCGCGTCGTCTCCGGCGAGTTCGACCGCGGCATGCAGGTCACCCACGCCCAATCCGGCCGCAGCTTCTCCACGAAGTATGCACTCACGGTCTTCGGCCGCACGCGCGACACCATCGACACCGCCTACCCGGGCGATATCGTGGGCCTTGTCAACGCCGGTTCACTCGCTCCGGGCGACACCATCTACGACGGCCGCAAGGTCCAGTTCAAGCCCATGCCCCAGTTCGCGCCTGAGGCGTTCCGCATCCTGCGCGCCAAGTCGCTCGGCGACTACAAGGCGTTCCGCAAGGGCCTCGACCAGCTCGCCGCCGAGGGCGTCGTGCAGATCCTGCGCAACGACATCCGCGGCGACGCCGCCCCCGTCATGGCCGCCGTCGGCCCCATGCAGTTCGAGGTCATGCAGGCCCGCATGGAAGTCGAGTACAACGTCGAGACCGTCACCGAACCCATCCCCTACTCCGTCGCCCGCCGCACCGACACGGAATCCGCCGAGGAACTCGGCCGCCAGCGCGGCGTGGAAATCTTCACCCGCACCGACGGCGAGCTCATCGCACTGTTCGGCGACAAGTGGAAGCTCGCCTTCGTGGAGAAGGAGCACCCAGAGCTGACCATGGAGCCGCTCGTCGCGGACTAAACTGCGGCGCAGAAGATTTTCCTTCAGGCCGAGAAAGCCCCAAAAGTCGCACGGATTGGGGCTTCCTCGGCCTGAAGCGTCAATAGCCCGCCGCGCTCGTTACCCAGCGAGCATCTTTTAGGACAAGCCGGGAATCACGACGTTGAGTCCCAGCATGATGGCCAACGTCGCGAGCGGGATGATGATGGTCACGACGGCCACGTCCTTGTAGGACAGGCGATGAGTCATGCCACAGACCATGAGCATGGTGAGCACCGCACCGTTGTGCGGCAGCGAGTCGAAGCTCACCGATGCCATGGCCGTCACGCGGTGCATAAGCTCCAAGCTAATCCCTTGCTCCGTGGCCAGCTGCGCGAGCTGCTCGCCGAGGGTCTCCATCGTGATGGACAGACCACCGGAGGACGAGCCGGTGATGCCGGAAATGACCGCGGTGGACACGGTGGAGACCACGAGCGCGTTGTCCGCGATGCCGAGCATGTTGTTCTTGATGACGGCGAAGACGGCCAGTGCCGCGATAACCGCGCCGTAGCCGACCTCCGACGCGGTGGTAAAACACGGGAGGATGGCGTTCTTCGCGCCTTCGGATAGCTCCTTGAGCGAGATGCTCACGCGGGACGGGTACATCGCGATGATGACGACGACGGCGAGCGCTAGGGCGATGGTCGGCGACCAGATGCCGAGCAGCGCTGTGAGAGATGTCTCGCCGTATTTTTCTTCGGCGAGGTAGTCGGCGCTCCAGGACTTGGAGAAGAAGTAGACAATCGCGAAGTTCACCACGATGACCACGAGAATAGGCAGCAGGCCCAGCATGCCTTGGACCTTGATGGACGGTTCCTTAATGCCCAGCGGCGCGTGGGTGGTCAGATGACCGCCGGAGTTGGTGTCGAAGGACTCGCCGCCGATGTCGACGGAGGCTTCGTCACCAGTATCGCCGATGCCCTCGGGCGTCGGGATGACGTTGCCCTTTGCGTCGATCGGGTCGAAGCGCTCGCCGCCGCGCTGGAGTTGCTTGATGCGGAACTCGAGCCAGGCCATGCCGGCCACCAGCATGACGAAGGCCGAGAGGATGCCGAACACCGGCGCGGCGTACGTATTCGTGCCGAAGTAGCTCGTCGGAATGGCGTTGTGGATCTGTGGGGAGCCCGGCAACGCGGCAAGCGCGAAGGTGATGGTGCCCAGCGCGATGGCGCCGGGCATAAGCCGCTTGGGGATGCCGGTTTCTTTAAAGAGCGCGGTCGCAATCGGCACGATGGTAAAGGCCACGACCCACGCGGAGACGCCGCCGTAGGTAAGCAGCGCGGTGGCGATAACGGTGGAGAGCATCGCACGTTTCGGCCCGAAGAGCGCGGTGATACCGCGGGCGAGGTAGCGCGCCAGGCCTGTCGAGGTCATGAGGTAGCCAAAGATCGCGCCGAAGAGGAAGAGCGGGAAATACTTCCCAATGAACCCAGCGAGCGCCGGCATGAAGATCTGGGTGTACGTGCCCATGACCGGTTCGCGGGCAAAGAGCACCGCAATGAGCGCGGCGGCGGGGCCGACGACGACCACGGAGTGGCCGCGATAAGCGAAGACGACGAGGAATATGAGCGAGAGGACCACGCCTATGAGCGAGATGACCATCGAAAGAACCTTCCTAGAAAAGCACCGTGCGCCCGCGGGGCGGGAGCTACGATAAGCGACATGGATACAGGCCCGGCACAGGAGCCGAACGAGGTAAAGCCGAGCGCGCGGGAGCGGATTTTGGAATGCTCGCGCGTCCTCTTTAGCGAGCACACGTTCGCGCAAGTCTCGCTCAAAGACATCGCGGAGGCCGCGGGCGTGTCCGTGGCGCTCGTGGTCAAGCACTTTGGTAACAAGGACAGCCTCTTCGAGGCCACCGTGGATTTCACGGCTTCTTCGGCCGCGCTATTTGCCGGACCGTTTGGTGAGCTCGGGCGGACCGCGGTCATCGAAACGCTCACGGCCCCGCACAATGCGCCCTACTCGATGGCGCGGACCATCTCCGTGGCCGCGGGTGCGCCGGAGAGCCTCAACGCGATTGGCAAGCGCATCAAGTCAGACCTGCTGCAGGTACTCGCCCAGCGCATCCGGGACGAGGCCCCGCACCCGAGTCCCTCGCCGGAGTTGCGGGCGCAGTCGGCGGTGGCGCTGCTCATGGGTGTGAGCTTCATGCGCCGCTTCGGGGATACGGAATTCGAGGCCTTCCACACGGACACGCTCATCGAGTACTACGCACCCGTCCTCCAGGAGATGCTGGACGGGCACTAGCCGGGACACTGCGCGCCCCGGCGAGCATGAACTACGTCGCGCGCACGTCGTTGATAATCGCGCCGAAGTCGAGACCGCCGTGGCCCTCGTCCACGAGCTTGGCGTACTGCTGGGTGGCAATCTTGCCCAGGACGGTATCGGTCTTCGTCTCATCCGCCGCGGCCATGGCGAGCTTCAGATCCTTGAGCATGAGCGCTGCGGCGAAGCCCGGCTTGAAGTCATTGTCACCCGGCGAGCCCGGCACGATGTCCGGCACCGGCGCGTTGACGGTGAGCGACCAGGAGTTACCCGTCGCGTTGGAGACGACGTCGTAGAAGGCCTGGTGGTCGAGGCCAAGCCGCTCGCCCAGGACAAGGGCCTCGGACAGGGCAATCTGCTGGATAGCCAGAATCATGTTGTTGCAGGCCTTCACGGCCTGGCCGTTGCCGGTCTGGCCGCAGTGCGTCACGGACTTGCCCATGGCCTCAAGTACCGGCTTGACCTTGTCGAAATCCTCCTTCTCGCCGCCGACCATAAAGGCCAAGGTGCCGTTGGCGGCGCCGGCCATGCCGCCGGAGACTGGGGCGTCGAGGAAGCGGGAGCCAACGGCGGAGATGGCATCGGCAAGCTCGCGGGCCTCGGAGACGGCGATGGTGGAGACATCGACGAAGAGCGGGGCGGTATCCTCGGCCGCGATGATGGGCTCGAGGACCTGCTTGACCAGGCCGCCGTTAGGCAGGCTGGTGATGACGATGTCAGCGCCCTGGGCGGCCTCCTCAGCCGAGGCGATGATCTCCACGCCGTTGTCCTTGGCGCGCTCGCGGGCCTCCTCCACGACGTCGAAGCCGCGGACCGTGTGGCCTGCCTTGACCAGGTTGGCGGCCATGCCGCCGCCCATGTTGCCCAGGCCGATGAATGCGATGGTGCTCATTGAAATCAGTCCTTTCTTACATGACCGGCATGGTGAACTGCGGGCCGGCGTTCTGGTCATCCGGCCAGCGGGAGGTGACGGTCTTGGTCTTGGTGTAGAAGCGGAAGGCGTCCGGGCCGTGCTGGTTGAGGTCGCCGAAGCCGGAGGCCTTCCAGCCGCCGAAGGTGTGGTAAGCGATAGGGACCGGGATGGGGACGTTGACGCCCACCATGCCGACGTTGATGTTCTTCACGAAGTCGCGAGCCGCGCCGCCGTTCTGGGTGAAGATGGCCACGCCGTTGCCGTACATGTGGTCGTTGGGGTAGGAAATGGCTTCCTCGAGGGTCTCCGCGCGGACCATGGAGAGGACCGGGCCGAAGATTTCCTCGGTGTAGATGGACATGTGTGCGGTGACGTTGTCGAAGAAAGAGGGGCCGCAGTAGAAGCCACCCTCGAGGGACTCGCCCTCGAATTCTTTGCCGGACATGTCGATGTCGCGGCCGTCGACGACGAGGTCAGCGCCAGCCTCAACGCCCTCGCCGATGAGGCGATTGACGCGGTCGCGGGCGTCCGCGGTGACGAGCGGGCCGTAGTCCGCCTCCGGGTCAAGGCAGTGGCCGACCTTGAGGTCCGGGATCTTGCGGATGAGCGCCTCGCGGAGCTTATCGGCGGTCTCCTTGCCCACGGGAACGACGACGGACAGCGCCATGCAGCGCTCGCCGGCCGCGCCGAAGGCGGCACCGGCCAAGGCGTCCGCGGTGGCCTCGATGTCCGCGTCCGGCAGGACGATGGCGTGGTTCTTCGCGCCGCCGAAGCACTGGGCGCGCTTGCCGTTGGCCGCGCAACGCTCGTAGATGTAGTTCGCAATCGGGGTGGAGCCCACGAAGCCCACGGCCTTGATGGTTGGGTTGTCGAGCAGCGCGTCGACGGCTTCCTTGCCGCCGTGGACAACGTTGAAGACACCTGCCGGGCCGCCAGCCTCGATGAAGAGCTCGGCGAGGCGGACCGGAACCTCCGGGTCGCGCTCGGAGGGCTTGAGGACAAACGCGTTGCCGGAGGCGAGCGCCGGGCCAGCCTTCCACAGCGGGATCATGGCCGGGAAGTTGAACGGGGTGATGCCGGCGACGACGCCGAGCGGCTGACGCAGGGAGTAGGTGTCGATGCCGGTGCCGACCTCGGTGGAGTACTCGCCCTTGAGCTGGTGCGGCGCGCCGAGCGCAAACTCGAGAACATCGACGCCGCGCAGGACGTCGCCCTTGGCGTCCTCGAAGGTCTTGCCGTGCTGCAGGGAGAGCGTGCGGGCCAGCTTATCCATGTTGGCGTGGATGAGGCGAATCCACTCCATGATGACGCGGACGCGCTTCTGCGGGTTCATCGCCGCCCACTTCGGCTGGGCCTTCTCCGCCTCCGCGACGACGTGGTCGACGTCCGCCGTGTTCGCCAGCGCCACTGCGGCCTGCTCCTGGCCGGTAGACGGGTTGAGGACCGGCTGCGTGTTGCCGGTCGTGCCCTCCCAGGCCTCACCGTTGACGTAGTGGTGAATGGTGTACATAGCGGACTCCTTTGCATCCAGATTGGGGTTTCGTTACCCTCCACCCTAACGAGACACACATCACAAAACTATCCTTCGCGAGAGTTGTACCACTGTTCACCCCTGGAGTGACCCCAGTGCCATGGGATTTCGCCCAAACCCCTGGGGTGAACGCCATTCACTGGCTAGAGTGGGACGGCATGAAGCCCGAAAACAGCAGGTATACAGCCTGGGACGCGGATGTCATCTTGAACGACGGCACCATCGCGACGCTGCGCGCCATCCGGGATACGGACCGCGCGGGCCTCGTGGAGTTCTTCGGTCGGGTCTCAGAGCAGTCGAAGTATCTCCGCTTCTTCGGCACCCACCCGGTGCTCACGGACGAGGACCTCCGCCGCTGGCTGGATACGCGCGGCTACGACAAGGTCACCCTCGTCGTCGAGGAGCGCGGGGACATCGTGGCCGTGGCGGGCTACGGACTCGTCGAGTCGCTCCTGCCCGCCCGCGTGGGCGACGTATCCTTCCTCGTCCAGGACTCTCACCACGGCAAGGGCGTGGGCAATATCCTGCTCGAGCACCTCGCCGAAATCGGCCGCGAGGGCGGCGTCGAGCGCTTCTTCGCGGAGATGCTCACCCAAAACCGCCAGATGGCGCAGGTCTTCATCCGCGCGGGCTACTCCGCCAAGCCGGAGCTCGCGGACGGCTACATCAGCGTGGACTTCCGGATTGAGCCCAACGCCACCTCCCGCGAGGTCATGGAGCGCCGCGAGCTGCGTGCCGAGTCCAGCTCCATCCGCCGTCTCCTCAATCCCACCCACGTGGCTACCGTCGGCGACGCCCCCGCCACCTTCCACGGCCCCACCAGCTCCCTCGCCCAGCTTTCCGATGCTCCCTCCCCCAACGCCGCCATCCCCGGCGGCCTCGTTGTCGCCCCAACCGGCACCGACCCGGACCCACTCATGGACGCCGCCTCCGAGGTCCATGCGGCCGGCGTCGTGCTCGTCTCACGCAGCCAAAACCCGGGCCTCGCGGGAGAGGCCTCCCGCGCCGTCGTTCTCGCCGCCCGCGACCATGGGTTGCGCGCCCTGGGCCCAGCCTCGCTGGGCATCATCAACACGGATCCAGACGTGCGGCTCAACACGACACCCGCGCCGATGCCGCGGGCGGGCCGCACCGGTCTCTTTACCCAGTCTGCAGGCGTCGCGACGCTCACGCTCTCCCACGCACTCGCGCGCGGAGTCGGCCTATCCACCTTCATCGCAGCCGGCTCCTTCGCGGACGTCACGGGCAACGACGTCATTCAGTTTTGGAGCGACGACGAGCGCACGCAGATCTGCCTGCTCTCCCTCGACACGGTGGGCAACCCCCGCAAATTCTTCCGCGTGCTGCGTCGCCTCGCCCTAGACAAGCACGTCGTGGTCTTCCTGCCGTCGCGTGCGCTCCACTCGGCGCGCTATGCCGCAGCCCCAGACGACGTCGCCGTCACCCAGCCCGCCGCGCCCATCGCGGCCCTCGACGAGGTCATCGAGCAGACCGGCGCCATGGTCGTCACCCGGCGCGACGCCATGTACGACATCGCGCAGCTGCTTGCCCGCCAGCCCGTCCCCCAAGGCCCGCGCGTCGCGGTCATCTCCAATTCGGCGGGGCTCACCCGCCAGATGGAAGGCGCAGCCGGCCGCTTCGGCCTGCGCGCCCGCGGCGCCACCGTCATGGGCGAGCCCGTCGCCGGCATCCGCGACGCCGTGGCACAGGCTCTCGCGGACCCTGCCGTCGATGCGGTGCTCACCGCCGTCGTGGAAATCGGCGAGTTCATCACGAAGGATGCCCGCGCGCAGCTCACCGAGCTCGCCGCCGGGCCCGCCCTCGAGCACGCCACCCCGCTCATCGCCTTCTTCGTGGGCTTCGACCTCCCGTCTGAGGATCACACCGGCGAGGAAACCCAAGGCCAGCTGCCCGTATTCGCCACGTACGCGGACGCGCTCGAGGCGCTCGCCACCATCCTCCACAACGAAAAGCGCCGCACGCTCGCCCGCCCCACGCCCGAGGACCAACTGGCAGAACCCGGCGACGCCCACGGCGCCCGCGCGATTATCGCCGACATCCTCCGCGACTCCCCCACTGGCCGCTGGGCCACGGACGAGGAATGCATGGCCATCTTCGCCGCCTTCGGCATCGACATCGTGCCGTGGACGCCGGCGCCCACCTTCGACGAGGCCCTCCATGCCGCGGAATCCCACGGCTGGGACGTCGTCCTCAAGTGCACCTCCCCCATCGTGCGCGGCCGCTCCGAGCTGCCCACCGTCCTGCGCCACATCCGCACCCCTGAGGCCCTCACCCGCGCTTGGGAGACGCTTACCCACCTCACCCGCGACCTCCACCTCGGCGAGGATCCCGGCGTTCTCGCCCCCGCCATTCAGCGCACCGTGCCCGCCGGCGCCTCGCTCACCCTGCGCGCCATCGAGGATCCTGTTCTCGGCCCCATGGTCTCCGCCGGCATCTCGGGCCTGCCTACAGATCTCCTCGGCGACGTGTCGTGGCGCGTCCCGCCCCTGCGCCGCACCGACGCGCTCACCATGCTCAGCGAGCTGCGCGCCGCCCCGCTCCTTGCCGGCTACCAGGGCGCGAAGGCCCCGCAGCTCCACGGCGTCGAAGACGTCCTTATGCGCCTGACCGCTCTCAAAGACGAGCTCGTCCAAGTTGTCGACTGCGAGCTCACGCCCGTCATCGCGGGTCTCGACGGCACAGCCGTCGTCGGCGCGCGCCTGCGCGTGGCTCCCCTCGACGAACAACGCGACCCGCTCGCCCGGGCGCTGCGCTAGGAGACCGCCGTGAAGCCATTGCTCTTCAACGCCGAGGAAATGCGCCGCTACTCCCTCGGCCCTGACCATCCCATGGGCCCGGACCGCGTACGGCTGGCCCACGAGCTCGCGGACTACTTCCACCTCACCGAGGAATTCGAAGTCGTCGAGCCCGCCACCGCTACGACCGCTGAGCTCACCGCCGTCCACACCCCGGACTACATCACCGCCACGCGCCTCGAAGTCCCCGCCCGCCGCTTCGGCCTGGGCACCGAGGACAACCCAATTAGCCACGGCCTGTCCACCGTCGCCGCCAAGATCGCCGGCGCCTCGCTCCAAGCTACGCAGGCCGTGTGGGAAGGCCGCGCCCCGCGCGCGCTCAACCTCGCCGGCGGACTTCACCACGCGTTCGCGGATTCCATGTCCGGCTTTTGCATGTACAACGACGCCGCCGTCGCCATCCAGTGGCTCCTCGACCAGGGCGCCACCCGCGTCGCCTACCTCGACCTCGACGCCCACCACGGCGACGGCGTCGAGCGCATCTTCTGGGACGATCCCCGCGTGCTCACTATCTCCGTCCATGAGTCCGGCCTCTACCTCTTCCCCCACACCGGCTTCGCGCACGACATCGGCGGCCCCGGTGCCGAGGGCACCGCCGTCAATATCGCCTTACCCCGCTCGCCTTCCGATGCCGCCTGGCTCCACGCCGTCCACTACCTCATCCCCGCACTCCTCAGCCGCTTCCGCCCGCAGCTGCTCATCTCTCAGCATGGCGCCGATCCCCACGCGGCCGACCCGCTCGCCGACCTCAAGGTAAGCATCGACGCCATGGCGCATGCCTACCGCTCCGTCGCGACGTGGGCCGACCAATACGCCAACGGAAAGTGGGTCGCTCTCGGCGGCGGCGGATACAACCTCGACTCCGTCGCCCGCGCCTGGACGCACGTCACCGCCGCCGTCGCTGGCGTGGAACTCGACCCGGCCGCGCCCATGCCTCAGGGCTGGCACGGCTCGGCGACTCTGGGCGACTTCGGGAGCGCACGCCCGGACTTTACAGAGTTCGACCCGCGCCAGGTCCTCGCCACGCGCCCCGAGCCTGCCGTCGTGCAGACCTCCCGCGCGGTCTTCCCTTACTGGGGACTTCCCGCCTACGGCTAGGCCGTCATACCCCGCTACTTCGCAGCGATGATGCTGTAGCGCACCGTATCGTCCAGGGTGCCGTCCGCTTGGAGGCGGTCAGCCCGCAGGATGCCGTCGAGGTGCGCACCGAGCTTTCCACCGCAGCACGCGAGCGCGCATTCTAGTCTGCGACCTCGAACTCCGCTTTGTTGAATCCGTGTTCAAAGCTCCATCCCAACAGCGCGTCCTTCGAGGCGCGGTTGACGCCCGTGGCCACCGGCAAAGACCCCCGGTCGGCGCACGTGCGGCGCACATTCTTGTCATCCGGCAATAGACATCGGTTCATGCACGACGGCGCGGCCCGCGAGCTCGGGCCCCACGATGGATTCTGCGTACGACGGCAGGCGAAGAGAAGTCATGGTCTGAAAGAGCGCGAGCGCGAAAGCGCAGAAAACCCGGAACCCCTGCACCGGGTTTCCCTGCGTGACGCTCTAACGCGGCGGCATGCGCAGCGCGCCGTCCAAGCGGATGGTCTCGCCGTTCAGGTAGTTATTCTCCGCCATGGAGATGGCCAGCTGGGCGAACTCCTCGGACTTGGCCAGTCGCGGGGGGAACTGCACGGTGGCCTCGAGCTGCTGCTTGAACTCGGGCGTGATCTGCTCCATCATCGGCGTCGCCACGACGCCGGGTGCAATCGCGTTGACGCGGATGCCCTGCGACGCGAGGTCGCGCGCAGCCGTAATCGAGAGCGAATGGACCGCACCCTTGGACGCAGCGTATGCGGCCTGGCCCACCTGCCCCTCAAACGCGGCGACGGAGGCGGTATTAATGATGACGCCGCGCTGGCCGTCCTCGTCGACCGGGCCGGTCGTGGCCATGGCCTCGGCCGCCGCAGTCATGACGTGGAACGTGCCCATCACGTTGATAGTGATGGTCTTCGCGAAGAGGTCTGGGTCGTGCGGGCCCTTGCGACCGAAGATGCGCGCCGAGGGGCAGATGCCGGCGCAGTTGATGGCGAGACGCAAGGGGGCATCGGCACGCTGGGCGGCCTGAACGGCCTCGCGGACGGCGGCGGCGTCGGTGACGTCGACCTCGGCGAACTCCACGCCGTCATACTCCGGGGCACGAAGATCAAAGGCCGTGACGCGCACGCCGCGCTGGATAAGCGCCTGAGCCGTCGCGGCGCCGAGGCCGGACGCGCCGCCGGTGACGATGGCAGAAATGTTCTCGAGCTGCATAGTTTCTCCTTAGACGAATGCCGACACACCGGTAACGGCGCGGCCGACGATGAGCGAGTTGATGTCGTAGGTGCCCTCGTAGGTAAAGAGGATCTCCGCGTCCGACATGAGCTTGGACAAGTCATACTCGGTGAGGATGCCGTTGCCGCCACCAATATTGCGGCCGGCCGCGGCAGACTCGCGGGCCAGGCGCGTGGTCGTCGCCTTGGCAAGCGCCGCAAACGGCATCTCGAGCAGGCCATTTTCCTGGACCTCGGCGACCTGGGCCATCATGGCGAGCGAGGCCGTTGCATTGCCGAGAATGCGCGCGAGCTGCTCCTGGACAAGCTGGAACTTCGCGATGGGGCGGCCGAACTGCTCGCGCTTGACAGCGTACTCGCGGGCCTTGTCGAAGATGCCGAGCTGGATACCGGCGCCCTGCCAGCCCACCCACGCGCGGGAGTAACAGAGGAAGTCGTTGACGTTGGCGAAGGTCTCCGCGCCCGGGATGAAGTTCTCGTGCGGGATGACGACATTGTCGTAGGTGATGTCCGCGTTCTGCATGATGCGCAGGCCCATCTTGCGGGCAATCTTCTGCGTCGTCACGCCCTCGCGGTTGTGCTCGACGATAAACGCCTTGATCTCGTTGTCCGCGATGTCGCGGGCGAAGCAGATGGAGAAGTCCGCGAATGTACCCGCGCCGATCCAGCGCTTGGCGCCGTTGATAACCCAGCCGTCCGCAGTCTTCTCCGCGGTGGTGGCCAAACCGCCGGCGATATCAGAGCCGTGGTCCGGTTCAGTGAGCGCGAAGCACCCCACCTTCTCAAACTGGCGCAGGCCCGGCAGCCATTCCTTCTTCTGTGCGTCCGAGCCCAGCTTGTCGATGAGCCCGACCACGAGCTCGTTGTGAATGCCCACGAGCGCCGAGAACGAGACGTCCGCGCGCGTTACCTCGGCGTAGACGAGGCCGCGGTAGAGGCGCGAGGTGCCGGAGAGCTCGATCTCGCCGAGGCCGTGCGCGGCCATCGTGGGCAGCAGGTCGAAAGGCAGCTCTTCTCGATCCCAGAACTCGCCCACCACGGGGCGAATCTCGGTCTGAAGGAACTCGTGGATTGTGGCGAGCTTGGATTGCTCCTCGTCAGGCAGTCGATCCGCGACGCCCAGGATGTCCGCGTGCGGGTACTTGATGCCGGCGAGGTGCGCGCCGAGCGGATGGGAATAATCAAGAATCGGTGGCATGGGATGCTCCCTAGGTCCGAAGGGATAGTACGATTGCATTTAAAATCGTACATTATGACGTGGCCCACGTCACGTCTTCTGGGCGGAAGTTTCCCCCATGCGTTCCCCAACCTAGAGTTAACGCAGGTAAACCGCGAAACACAGACAGGAATGAGCCCCATGACCGAGAACGCCGCAGCGCCGTCCCCCGCAGCCGCACGCCCGCTCACCGCGCGCCAACGCGAGCTCTTCACCGCGCTCCTCACAGACTTCCTGGCCGAGGGTTTCGAGTCGTTCACCATTGACGACGCGACCAAGCGTTACCATTGCTCCAAGTCCACCATCTACGCCCTAGGCAAAACCCGCGACGCCATCATCCGCCGCGTGCTCGTGAGCTTCTTCAAAGAAATCACCCGCCGCACAGCCCCCGAGGCAAACCGCGCGACAAGCGCAGCCCGCGCACTGGAGGACTATTTCACGGCGATGACCAGCGCACTCGCCCCCGCTAGCACCGCCTTCATGCGCGATCTCGCCACCGAGCCCGTCGCCCAGGAGGTCTACGCCCTCAACACCTCCGGCGCGACGGAGACCATTCGCACGCTTCTCGAGCGCGGCGTCGCGGCGGGCGAATTCCGCGCTGAATCCGTGGCGTTTACCTCGCTGGCCATCCAGCGCACCATGGCCGATATCCAGCAGGGCGCCTATGCGGAGGCACTGGCCCCCGCCGCCGCCTATCACGCGTTGGGACAACTCGTCCTCCACGGAATTCTCGAGCGCTAACACGACTATTTTTATTCGCTGTACTGCGGAAACAAAAATACTTTGACAATTGCCTAGCCATTACTTCGAATTCGAACTATGGTGAGTTGCGACACAGGTCACAATTATCTTCCACTAGGACCCCCGACACTTCTCGAGGAGCATCATGACTACTGTTTCCAGCCCCAGCGTTACCGAGCAGTTCCGCGCCGCGCGCGACCAGCTTGTTTCCGTGCAGACCGATTACGAAGCCGCTCGCGCGAACTTCGAATGGCCGCGCTTCGAGCATTTCAACTTCGCCCTCGATTGGTTTGATCACCTGGGCACCGAGGCCGAGTCGAAGGAACGCGAGGCCCTCGTCATCTGTGAGCAGGACGGTACGTCCACCCGCCGCACCTTCGCCGAGCTTTCCGCTCGCTCGAGCCAGCTCGCTCATTGGCTCACGGAGCAGGGCGTCAAGCGCGGCGACCGCGTCATGCTCATGCTCAACAACCAGGTCGAGCTGTGGGAATCCATGCTTGCCTGCATCAAGGCCGGCTTCGTCCTCAATCCCGCCACCGCGATGCTCGGTACGGTTGACCTCCAGGATCGTACCGATCGCGCCGATATCTCGTGGGTCATCGCCAACGGCGAGGACGCCGCCAAGTTCCAGGACGTCACGGGTGAGTTCACCATGATCCAGGTCGGAGACGCTCCCGACGCACAGTCCAGCCACCCGACGCTGCGCTATTCCGATAGCTACTCCGCTTCCGAGACCTACACGCCCACCCAGGAGACCACCGCGGACGAGACGCTGCTGCTCTATTTCACGTCCGGCACGACGTCCAAGGCCAAGCTCGTGGAGCACACCCACACCTCCTATCCTGTCGGCCACCTCACCACCATGTACTGGATCGGCCTCGAGCCGGGCGACGTCCACTTGAACGTCGCGGCACCTGGCTGGGCCAAGCACGCATGGTCGAATTTCTTTGCGCCGTGGATCGCAGGCGCGACGGTCTTCCTCTACAACTACACGCGCTTCGACGCCGCGGCCCTCATGGACAAGATGGAAGAAGAAGGCGTGACCAGCTTCTGCGCCCCGCCGACCGTGTGGCGCATGCTCGTCCTCGCCGATCTGAACCGCATGAAGACCCCGCCGAAGAAGCTCGTCGCCGCCGGCGAGCCGCTCAACCCGGAGCTCATCAACGCCATCGAGAAGGCATGGAAGACCTCCGTGCGCGACGGCTTCGGCCAGACGGAGTCCACCCTCCAGATCGCCAACACCCCGGGCCAGAAGGTCAAGGCTGGCTCCATGGGCCGCCCGCTACCGGGCTTCGAGGTCGTCCTCATCGACCCGGCCACAGACGAGATTGGCGACACCGGCGAGATCTGTCTCAAGCTCGACCCGCGCCCCGTGGGGCTTACGCCGGGCTACTTCAACTTCCCGGAGAAGAACGAAGAAGTCTTCCGCGACGGCTACTACCACACCGGTGACACGGCCGAGCGCGACGAGGACGGCTACATCTTCTACATCGGCCGTGCCGATGACGTCTTCAAGGCCTCGGACTACCGTCTCTCCCCGTTCGAGCTCGAGTCCGTTGTCATCGAGCACGCCGCCGTGGCCGAGGTCGCCGTCGTCCCCTCCCCGGATCCTATCCGTCTCGCGGTGCCCAAAGCGTACGTCGCACTCGCCCCGGGCTACGAGCCCACGGCCGAGACCGCCGAGGCCATCCTCAAGCACTGCCGCGACGGCCTCGCCCCCTACAAGCGCATCCGCCGCCTGGAGTTCTACGAGCTGCCCAAGACCATCTCCGGTAAGATTCGCCGCGTGGATCTGCGCAAGCGCGAGACCGAAATCCACTCCGCCGACGGCGGCGAGACCAAGGCACAGACCGAGTTCGCGGATTCGGACTTCCCAAACCTGAAGGGCTAAATCATGGACAGCATCGCGGAGGGCCGCCGGCAATGGGAGAAGCACTATGCTTCCGATGCCGCCTTAGGCCTCACCGCGATTTCCTCCGCCGCCCGCGCCGCGCACGTCCTGCGCGCGGGCGCGGAGGACGCGCTCGCGCCGTTCGGCGTGAGCTTTGCTCACTTTGAGCTCCTCACTCTCCTCATGTGGTCACGCTCCGGCGCGCTGCCTATGTCGAAAATCAGCACCCGGCTCCACATGCCGCCAGCCTCTCTCACCCACACCGTCCGCCGTCTCGAAGGCCAAGGCCTCGTCGCCCGCGTGACGGACGAGAAGGACAAGCGATCGACGTTGCTCACCATCACAGACCAGGGCATCGCGCTCGCCAGCGCCGCCGGCCCCGTCCTCAGCGACTACTGCGCCAGCCTCGACCA
>NHCFJ05603__coassemble_629_pt1 | contig 37784 bp, 36 predicted proteins | sample NHCFJ05603__metabat2_low_PE_001 | metagenome-assembled genome bin NHCFJ05603 | reverse complement strand
AAATGTGTTCGTCAATAGTTTCGAATACTCAAATAGGCAAACTAAAAGCCCACCCGAGGGGGTGGGCATACAAGGCTAGAGTCCTAGTGCTCGCAAGATCGTGCGCAGCTTCGCGGAGGTTTCTTCCAACTCGGCTTGGGCGTCCGAGTCGGCGACGATTCCACCGCCGGCCCAGGCGCGTGCCGAAAGTCCGTCGCCCGTGACCTCCGCGCAGCGGATGGCGACCATGTACTCGCCATCGCCCGAGTTATCGCACCAGCCGACGGTACCGGCGTAGAACCCGCGGTCGGATTCGGCTGTCTGGATGACGGATTCGGCGGCGTCGGTAGGCGTACCGCAAATGGCGGGGGTGGGGTGGACGAGTGCGGCGAGCTCGAGTGCGGTCAAGTGAGGGTCCTTGAGTGTGCCGACAATCGGTGTGCCCAGGTGCCACATCTCATTGGTCTTCATGAGTTGCGGGGTGTGTGGCGCGTCCAAAGTTTCGCACAGTGGTGAAAGGATTCGGCGCAGATGGTCGACCACAAAGGCGTGCTCCCGGAGATCCTTGGGGGAGTGGGCCAAGTCCTGCCCGGCCACAATGTCGCGTGCCTTGTCCTTCTGACGCGCCGCCGAACCGGCCAGTGGGAAGGCGCTTACCGTCGATCCCCGGCGCTTGATGAGGACCTCCGGCGAGGAGCCGACGAGCATGGCGCCTTCGCGGCCTGCCGGGGTGAGGTCAGCGATGAAGCCGTCGCGGTGGTACGACATGTCAATGAGTCGCGCGGCGACCAGTCGGGGGTCGGTGGGTTCCCCGAATTCAATGTCGACGGCGCGCGCGAGAACCACTTTGTCAAGCTTGGACTCTTGAATCGTGGCGATGGCAGCCTCGACGCGGCGCAGATGTTCTTTCGGTTCTGGGTCGAATCCGGTGACGCGCGCATTCAGTGTTCCGTTGCGGTAATACGCGTGCGGTTCCAGCGGGCCGTCCTCGCGGATGATGTTCTCCGGCACCGTCAAGGCAACCCGTGCGCCGCGCTCAAAGGGGAGTGCGCCCACGATCATCTCGATGTCTCCGGACCTGAGTGCTGCGACGGCGGCCTCGAGATCGTCAAAGGTCTGCTGGGCACCCTGGGTGCGCACGGAGCCAGTCGCGCGAGAGAGCAGGAAGTCCGGCGCGGTAGAAGGACGTGAAGAAGACATAGACCTCCAGCTTACTTCGTGGGGGAATTCTTAAAGAATCGAGCGTGTCAGCTGATAAACGAGAAAGAACTGAAACTAAAGTGATGAAAGTGTTTAATGTGAATCTCGTCAAACGTCGCTTCGTTGTGCTTGCTGCGGCCGCTGCTTTGCCTATCGGCGTTGTGCCCGCTCACGCGCAGGAAGCCCCCGCTCCGGCTCCCGTACTGGAGCAGCCTGCCGAGGTTCCTACCGCCCCCGCGCCCATTGAAACCCCAGCCGATAGCGGGCCCGCCGGTGAGCAACTGGTTCCCGAAGGAGTGCAGGAAGCGACTCCGCCGGACCCCGCTCCCGTGCTTCCGCCCGCGCCCGTCTAGGAAGACCCCACGGTTAATCCCGTCCAGCCCGTCGCCAACGGCCAGACCGTCTCCGTCGACGTCGAACACGAGGGTAAGCCCCGCCGCTACCTGCTGCGCATCCCCGACAATTACAATCCCGATGTCGCCGCGCCCGTCTTCTTTGGCTTCGGCGGCTGGGAAGACAGTCCGGAGAATTTCTCCAGCTACGCCCGCATGTGGAGCACCGGTGCCCACGGTGAAGCCATCATCGTCTATCCCGAAGGCTACGAGCGCGCCTGGGAGGCCGCGCCTTACGCCAAGACTCGCGACGGCGAGGACATCCGCTTCATCAAGCGCATCCTCGACGATATCGACCTCGACTACCGCGTCGATAGGTCCCGCGTCTACGCCATGGGCATGTCCAGCGGCGGCGGCTTTACCTCCGTCGCGATGGTCTCCGGCGCCTTCTACAACCCGGTTGAGATGAACTGCGTCGATGCCCCCATGGCCACCCTCATCATGCACGGCACCGCGGACAAGATGATGACCTACGACGGCGGGACCCGCCACGAGGCCGGTTACCTGCCCGTTCGCACGGTCCTCGATGGCTATCTCAACCGCAACCGCTGCGACATGACCTTTATGTCGGAGCCTGCCGCCAGCGGTTCCGAGCGCCTCAACTTTAGCGGCTGCCAGCAGCCGGTCAAGCTCCTCAAGGTCCCTGCGGACCACACCTGGTTCTGGGCTCCCGATGCCGCCAACGAGGTCTGGAACTTTCTCTCCGATAAGTACAAGTACGTCGCGCCGCCTGCCGATGCCGCCGTTCCGGCGCCTGCTGAGGCTCCTGCGCCGACGGCGTAGCTCTTACTGCCTAGTCCACCCGTGGAATCACTGTTGTGTTCGCGGGCGTTTCTTTCTTTTCTGGCTGCTTCGGACGGCGTGCGACAAAGAGGAGCAGGCCGACTCCGAAGATGAGGAAAGCGCCGCCGAAGTCTGCGAGCACGCCTGCCCAGAAGTTGGTGATGTCGCTCGAAGCGCTTGTTGGAGCGATCTGGGCGGGGCGAATGGGGTTGCTCTCGGCGGGTTCCGCTGGAGTCTCGGCTTCCTTGCGCGGAGCTGGGGCTGTGGCTTTCTGGGGCTTGGCAGTCGCAGGCGTAGGAGCCTGGAGCTTCGACGCACCGCCACTATTTCCGGCCTGTGGGCTTGACTTTACGGGTGCGGGGGCTGGTACAGCCGGTACGGAGTTGGCGCGTTCGGTCGGCTCAGCATTCGGAGCGACGTGGGGCGGTGTAGCGCGGGAAGAAGTCGTTTCAGTTGGTGTGGAGGGGTGAGTGCTGGGGGCTGAGGACACTTTGAGGAAGGACTCGGCCTCTTTGTAGGCTTTGTCGAGCTCGCGATCGAGCTTGCCTATTTCTTTGTCGATGCCCTTGATGTCCTTGGCGAGGTTGCGCGGGTTGGTGGATTCCTCCGCGTCCGCAGTCGCTACGCGGAGCGTGAGCGTGTAATCGCCGTCCGCGGAGAAATCGATGTCGATGTCCTCCTCGGAATTTGGAGGGACTGTGGTCTCGTCGAAGCGGGCGGTTCCGGTGCCCTTGGAGTCATCGAGCGTGAGAGTGACGGCATCGGAGGAGTCGTTGGTGACGTGGAGCGTCTTGTCGGCGCCGTCGGTGGTGCGCAGCGAGTTGGAATTGGAAATGGTGAGCGTGGCTTCGTCGCCGTAGCGGGGTGCGGTAGCGGCGAAGGGGACGAGTGCGCTGGTGGACAAAACGGCGGCGGTGACGAGCGCTAGGCGGCGCATGACGAAGTCTCCTTTGCAGTACGGAAAGCGGGAAGCAGAGGGCTCAGCGCCCAGACGAGAAGGAAGCAGGCGGTGAGCACGAGAAAGATGGTGGCGCCGACAGGAAGGTCGATGGTCCACGCGAGATAGATGCCCACGAAGGAGCCGAGCGCGCCGTGGTCGCGGAAGAATCCGCCGAGCGCGCCGAAGACACCGGCGAGGACGACCGGAATGACCCAGCCCCAGGGCTTCGCGTTGCTGGGGCCGTTCTCCTTCGGGGCCAGCTTCTGTGCAGGCTTCGCGGTTGTCGGCTTGACCTCGTCCGAGGGGTGGGAGTTGTCGAGATCCGCCTTGCAGTCCTTGATCGCCTGGTCGCCAACGGCGAGGGTGAGTGTCTGCGGAGCCGAGGTGATTTTCTTGCCGTCCTTGGTGGTGGTGTCGTAAGTGACATCGAAGGTGTAGACGCCCGGGTTGGAGAAGGCCCAGCTCGTATGGGCGTGAGCAGCGAAATTGGTCTCGATCGTGTGGTCACCCTTGGTCGAATCCATGAACACTTCCTGTTCTTGGCCAAGATTGCGACTGATGAACAGCCCCCACGTCGCACCCTTCGGGGTGGACTTCGGTTCGAAGTTCAGGTTGACGGTTCCGTTGGTCTGCCCATAGTCGAGGGACTGCGTGTTGTAGCCCGGCCAGATGATGTCTTGCTTTTGGGTTTCCGGAAGCATATAAAACTTCTCGCCAACCTTGCCCACGAAGTCGAGCTTCTTATCGCCCATGCGCTTGTTGCGCGTGACGAGAGCGTTGTCGTGGACAGCGAGCACGGCGTCATCGAGCGGACGGTCGACGACGCCCTTGTCCACGATGGACGTTTCGTCCTTCAACACCGTGGTGAGCTTGTCGCCCTCGCGCATCGCCGTGATGTCCACGTGGCCGCGGTCGAGGAAGTGCTTGCTTGAGCACTTCTCTTCGGGCAGAGCCGGTTCGGAGGGCTGCTGGTGTGGCTCAGTCGTCGGTGTTGGGGCTGCTGAAGACGCAGTGGACTCGGATTCGGTAGCACTGCCCATAGTCCCCTTCGCGTCGAAGGTTTCGCCCCGCTGGTAGCTCTTCGCGAGGACGACCGTGCCGGACTGAGCCTTGACGGTCGGGTGGGGGATGACGTCAACGCGGGCTTCCTGGCCGTTGTAGAGGTTCTCGTCACCGATCAGGATCTCGCCGTGACCATTGTGGATATAGCCTTCGAAGTCGAGCCCCGCGAATGTGGCGTCACCACCATCGTAGAAACCGCCGCTGATGAATCCGTTGAAGTTCTTATCTTCGGTCTCAACGACGAGCTTGGAGGAGGATTCGCCGTGCGGCCCAATGTGAGCGGTGAACTTCGAATTCGTGACGGTCGGCTCGTCCGTGTCCTGTAGCTGGCGCACCGTTGACGTGTCGCCGGTGTGGTCGGTCCAGGTCTCCGCCGAATCCTCGGAGGTGACTGTGGCTTCATTTCCGGGGGTGTATTGCAGCGGCGTTGAGACCCAGCGCGGGCCCTCGTCCGGGGTAAATACAGCCTGAATCTGGGAGTCCTTGGGGCCCAAGAATTCGTCCCACTGCGCAGCACCGTCCTTGACGTCCAGATCTGTGAGCAAGTAGCCGTCGATAAAGAGCGTGAGCGTGCCATTAGCTTTGTTTCCGGCCTCGAACCTGAGTGTCGACAGGTGCTCATCACCTTTCTGGGACCGCTCCGCCTTGGGAGCCACGCTCAGGGAGTAAGCGGCATCGGCAAGCTCAGCCGGGGAGCCGGCCTTGGCTGCGTCGAAGCGCTCACTCGTGCTCTGAGTCTTTTCTGCCTTGGGGGACTGGCCGCCTACTTGTACGACGGCGACGGTCGGTTTCGAGGCGATGAGTTTTCCGTCCTTGCCGCGCGCGGAGGTGCGGTACGTCAGCTCATAACGGCCCGGCTTAGAAAATGCCGTGTAGTTGTGGAAGTGACTTCCTGCGCTGAGCGGAATGGACTTCGGGGAGTCCTGAGAAGTGCCGAGCAAACGGTGTAGGCCAGATTCGGAATCAAGATAGCTAAACAGCTCGACGTTGCCGGGACCATTTACTGAGAGAAGGTCGAGTGAGGCGGTGTGATCGCGGAAAGCTTTCATGGGAAGCCCAGCGTCGGCCCCAAACCCCATCCAAATTGGCTGTTGGGATCCCCAGGTAGCAGCCGGTGCGGTGTAGTAAGTCTCGCCTGGTGCGCCAAAAAGTCGAAGAGGCCATTTTCGGGCAGCGTGAACTGGTATTGATTCCGGCCGTCGCTCCCGTGACCTTTTCCAACCCACGCAACAGTGTCGTCCAGGGGAGTCGTTGTGCCTGAGAACTCGGATTTGAGGACGAACGTGTCGTTTGCCCAGAAGGTCTTCGGCGAGTCGACGTGCGCGGCGGTGGCGACGGTGTGGCCGTCGTCCGGGCCGGCGTGCGCGACGGTGGAGAGACCAGAGCTACTGCGGTGAGCAGGGCGAGAGCGCGAGAGTGAATGCGAGACACGAAGGTCTTTTCTTCAGTTATGTCGGAACGGAGCGCACTATAGGTGATGACTTTCATTACTATTAGTGGCTACCCCCGTGAAATTTTTGTGGCCAACATGTATTGATAGTTGTTTCCATTACGCTTACCCCCGCCTCGTTCCGAATGTTCGTCCGTGCTGGTCTACCATGGTGGGCATGACTGAGAACGCTAGTGACATTCGGGTTCGATTCTGCCCGTCCCCGACCGGCACGCCCCACGTGGGCATGGTCCGCACCGCCTTGTTCAACTGGGCTTATGCCCGCCACACCGGCGGCAAGCTCGTCTTCCGTATCGAAGATACTGACGCCGCCCGTGACTCGGAAGAGTCCTTCCAGGCCATCATTGACTCGCTTGAGTGGCTTGGCTTGGGCTGGGATGAGGGCGTCAACGTCGGCGGTCCCGATGGCCCGTACCGCCAGTCCCAGCGTATGGGCATCTACGCGGACATCCTGCAGAAGCTCATTGATGGCGGCTATGTTTACCCGGCGTACTCCACTGCGGAAGAGGTCGAGGAGCGCCACAAGGCGGCCGGCCGCGATCCGAAGCTGGGCTACGACAACTACGACCGCAACCTCACCGAGGAGCAGATCGAGGCCTTCAAGGCCGAAGGTCGCAAGCCCGTGTGGCGCCTGCGCATGCCGGACAAGGACTGGACGTGGAACGACCTGGTTCGCGGCGAGCTCACCTTCAAGTCGGAGACCCAACCGGACTATGTGGTAGCCCGCTCCAACGGCGCGCCGCTTTACACGCTGGTCAACCCGGTCGATGACGCACTGATGAACATCACGCACGTCCTCCGCGGTGAGGACCTGCTGTCCTCGACCCCGCGTCAGCTGGCCCTGTATGAGGCGCTGGTCGAACTCGGCATTGCCAAGCAGACCCCGCAGTTCGGTCATCTGCCGTTCGTTATGGGTGAGGGCAACAAGAAGCTGTCTAAGCGTGACCCGCAGTCCAACCTATTCAACCACCGCGACAACGGCATCATCCCCGAGGGCATGCTCAACTACCTGTCCCTTTTGGGCTGGTCCCTGTCTGCGGAGCAAGACATCTTCTCCGTCGAGGAGCTCATCGCCAACTTCGACGTCAAGGACGTTCTCAGCAACCCGGCCCGCTTCGATCAGAAGAAGCTCGAGGCCATCAACGCGGACCACATCCGCCTGCTCGCTCCGGAGGTCTTCAAGGACCGCCTGCGCGCGTACCTCACCGAGTACACCGACTTCCCGGCCGACTATGACGACGCGAAGTTCACCATCGCCGCGGATCTCGTCCAGACGCGCATCAAGGTGCTCTCGGACGCCTACGACCTGCTCAAGTTCCTCATCATCCCGGATGAAGAGCTCGAGCTAGACCCGAAGTCCGCGAAGAAGAACCTCAAGGAGGATGCCGTCCAGCCGCTCGAGGTGGGCATCGCCACCCTCGAGGGTATCGAGGACTGGACCACCGCCAACATCGAGGCTGCGCTGACCAAGGCTCTCATCGAGGACCTGGAGCTTAAGCCGCGCAAGGCTTACGGCGCCCTGCGCGTTGGCATGTCCGGTCAGCAGGTCTCCCCGCCGCTCTTCGAGTCCATGGAACTCTTGGGCAAGGAGTCGACCATCGCACGTCTCAAGGCTGCCTTGGCCGTGACGCCGTACCAGGCGCCCGAGGCCTAAGAGCTTGCCGATGCCCCCCGCAACCTTCCGGTTAGCGGGGGTTTCGCGCGTTTTATTCGGCGACGACGTATTCCCACTGGGGGTCGGGAATACGTCCGTCGCGCAGCTCGAGCAGTGCCAGGCCATGCGCCATGGCGGTGTAGCTCAGCCCCAGCTGCGTATCGTTGTCGGCCATCCAGTGGAATGGCTCGCGCGACCAGCCCAGCAAGTCCCCGGGCAAGTACTCGCGCGGGAAGAGTCGGCTCGTCATGAGCTCGTAGAGATAGGGGTTCTCACGGAAAAAGTCGCGGTGGGCGACGAGGACCCCTGTGGCGCCGTTTTCTTCCCATCCCTCGCGCAAATACTGGCCGTATTCGCTGAGTCCCTCTGTGGCGACGAGAGCCGCGATTTCCACCATGCCGGAGACGTGCTTGTAGAGACTCGGCGCCTTGATACCGATTTCGTTGGCGATATCGCGAAGAGGAATCTCTGGCCACCCGTAGTCCTGCAGGAGCAGGCGGGCGGCGGTGACGATCTCGTCCGTGCGGCTCATGAGCGAATTCTTTCTCCCGGCGGGCGATGGATTCTACGCGTGCCCGTGTAACGATGAAGCTAACACGATTAGCGACGCGATGTTACCTTGAGAACTCGGTCTGACCTGCCGATTTGTCACACGTGCCGTTCCTGCCTATAGTTATATCTCGTCGCACAGAGCGAGTCACTTACACCGACAAGGTGGAAGAGACAAGCACTTGATGACAATGGCCTATGGTGTAATTGGCAACACAACGGTTTCTGGTACCGTCATTCTAGGTTCGAGTCCTGGTAGGCCAGCAGTGTTCACTGCTGGAACAAACAGTAACACTAGTTCTATGCCCCGTTCGTCTAGCGGCCTAGGACGCTGGCCTCTCACGCCGGTAACACGGGTTCAAATCCCGTACGGGGTACAAAAGCGAAAGCCTCCAACTTCGGTTGGAGGCTTTCGTCGTGCGCGGCCTGCCTACTGCGCGGCGTGGTGCTCGCCGACGAGACGCGCGACGTGCAGCGCAAGGTAGCTCACTTCGTCGTCAGTGAGCGGCGCGCCAAGGCGCAGCTCGAGGACGGATGCGAGGCGGCTGGCGCAGGTTACCGCCTGCGAGTGGGACAGCTGCAGGTCCGTCTTTGAGAACGCTCATGCCCTCGTTGAGCTGCCGGCCTTCGTTTACGCGCACGAAGAAGTAGCGCATGTGCGTGATAAAACGCCCGGCGGAAATGGACTGGCGGTCGAGTTCGATGTCAAAGCTTGTATCGATGATGTCGAAGAGCTGCCCGAACACGCCCGTCATGCGGTAGGTTTCCGCAAGGCCGTCTGTGTGGAAACTAGCGTTGACGAGGGGCATGGCGATGGCGACGGCTTCGACCTGCGGCAGGTCGAGCTCGAGCTGCTTGTTGACGTGGGTGAGAATCCGCTCGCCGGCCGCGTACTCAGCGGGGTAGAGGTGCTTGACCTCGGCGGTGAGCGGGTGCGGCTGGGCGGCTGCGGCGGCATCGGCAGCAACGCGCACCGCAGCGACGCGGAGGTGGTCAGCGAGGGCCACAACGGTGGCCGAGCCTCGATCCTCGAATTCGGCACGGAGCGCGTCATCGGCTGCAGCGAAGAACCTGGGATCCAGCGCCGCGAGCTGCTGCGCGAGGTTATCGCTGTCGCGCTCATTTTCGGGCCGGAACGTGCGCGTGACTTTTCAGCCGTGACCGGCTGGCCGGGCTTCGCTATTGGAGTAAACAGCGAAGAAATGAGCTGGATGAAGGCGTTAAATGCGTTGGGCTTTTCGCCATTGTCTTCATCGGTATCTTCGACCGCTGCGCCCTTGGCACCCTTGGCCGCCATACCAGGCAGCGACACCACGGCGTCGTACGCAAACGGCACATCGTTGCCGATGACGACCTGGTGCTGGCCGCCGGCCTTCATGAGGGTAATGACGCTTTCGGTGTCCGCAATCTTGGATTCGTTGACTTTGGACGCGTCTTTGATCTTGAAGCGCAGACGCGTGGCGCAGTGGGTCACGGAGCTGACATTGTCGGCTCCGCCGAGTCCTTCGAGTACCGCTTGTGACAGCGGCTCGAAGTCGGTCTTCGTGGTCATCGTGTACTCCTTGGTGGAAGAGCTGGGCGAAAATGCAAAAAGACCTGAGCCCCACGCGCGCCCTTGAAAGGCGAGCGTGTTGCTCAGGTCTTGCCCCGAACTGAACCGGGTTACAATCCGTGTCCCAGCGTTACTGGGAATCTGTTCTTATGATGCTGCGGGGAGCTCATAAAAGTCAAGAAAAGTGTGTTACTTCACGAAAGTGGCGAGATGCCCCACGCGGTGCTCATGTCGGGGTCCTGATTACCGTGTACTGAGAGAAGTCGCCGCACCGCAGTGTCCCAGGGGGACGACGATGAGCGAAGAACGTGAGCCGATGAATGCAGCCCCGAGCTGCGTACCCAGTTGGCGTAGCAGCTAGCTGAGCTCGTTTCGGAAGCGTTCAGTGACGGCAGGATAGACGTCGCGCAGCTCGACGAGCTCCTCGGCGCGGATGCTTCCGATGCCGCCGCGCGCTTCGGTTTGTCCTTGCCCGGGAAGAAGCGGGCCATGCGGGCGGCACAGCTGCCCACCACCGCCACGCTGCGGCCCGATAAGGCCAATTCCAAGGACTGGGAGACAACGGAGAAAATCTTTATTGAGGGCGATAACTTAGAAGTCCTCAAGGTCTTGCAGAAGCACTCCACGGCAAGATGATGTATCCGCGCCTGACGTTGCACGCAACCTGCTTAGACAAGACGGCGTCATCTTCGTGAGCATCAGCGATGACGAGTACTCGCACCTAAAGAAGTGCCTTGACGAAATCTTTGGCGAACTGCTGGCGTGGAACTCTGGACCGCCTAGGGGTAATGGCAGCCCCTTTTGTCCGAACTGGTATGGAGGTACCCCATACCAGGCAGGGTCCACACCATATTTTCCTGCACAAAAGGGGGACTGTGGGTGAATACCAGTTATCAGTTTTGCAAAGGTCTTCCCACGGCGCGAACAGGCGTTTAGGCTACGGGGTGTAAGCAGAAAGCGGACAGAAAGGATGCGGATGGACGAAAGTCAAAGGCATTATTACCTAGACGATTTCTCCCCGATGTAGTGCAATAATAGCGGCATAGCCATAATCCACAACTTCTTTTTAACAACGATTGTACGAAGTACAGGAGCTTAAAAGCACAATGCATATAGGACGAAACGTCGTCCCGGACCAGCGCCACACAACCTAGCTTCTAGCCCACTTACCTACAGGTTTGCAGCGGAATAACCACTGATTCGATCCGCACCACGGCTCCGCGAAGCTTAAACGAAGCAGCGCACGCACGGTCCGGGATTTTTATTGGTTTTTCTAGGCTTTTACTTATGCCGAACCGCGCTGAGTTCGGTCGTGGGGAGCTCTGTCGTTTGGTGTGTTGTGCTGCCGCCCGTCGCCGGAGAAGTCGTCATGCTTGTTGTCGGTGGAGACTCTTTCACTGTGGTGGAGTGTGTGACGACGGCAGGTTCGGACTCGCCCGCGTTGCAAGCCGTCAGCGCCAGTGCGGCGGCGCAGGGGAGATGCTGGCAGAAAAGAGAGATTGCACAAGTCGAAGCTTGTCAGCGGGGCCAGGGTGGTGCTGGCGCATTAGTTTCTCTTTCGCATTTCTATGGTGTGTACTGCGGATTTGTTGGAATGTAGACGCGTCGTTTATTCTTATGAAGTCCGCAGCGAGCATCGCTTACTGCACAGACCGCGCCCCGTTCGTCTAGCGGCCTAGGACGCTGGCCTCTCACGCCGGTAACACGGGTTCAAATCCCGTACGGGGTACAACGTTACGCCTCCACTTTGGTGGGGGCTTTTTCTTTTTCGCTGGCGCTATGCGGGGGCTGTTTTACTCCGCTTGCTATGCTGTGCTGACTCTTTCTCTCACTTTCTCGTAAAGCGGGCTATACACGATGGCAACCGGTAAACATCGCAGGCATTCTCAGCAGCATCAGAACCCCAATGATGCAGCGGCGCACACTCTCGACGGGATGCGCCAACCACGCGTTAAATCTCGAGCAACGTGGTATGCGATAGGCGCAGTGATCGTCGTTATTGCTCTGGTGCTGGGGGTGACGGTCGCGGCTTTAAGAGGCTCGAATTCGGAGGAGCCAGCAATGTCGCATGCCCCTGAGCCTCCAGTGACGACCTCAAGCGTGGCGGATCCACTCAAGGATTCTGATAACGACGGGCTTAAGGATGGCGAGGAAAGCAGACTCGGTACTGATCCGCGCAAAGCAGATACTGACCAGGACGGGCTTACAGACGGAATCGAGGTCGACGACACCGGCACGGATCCACTGAAGACGGACACTGACGGCGACGGAGTGGATGACGCGGAGGAACTGGACGCGGGTTCGGATCCGCATAGCAGGGATTCGGATGGCGATGGCCTCGACGATTGTGAAGAAATTCAGGTCTACGGCACTGACCCACTCTTACGCGATACGGATGCGGACGGCTATAGCGACGCCTTCGAAGTGACTTATCGTGCAGTCAAGGAACTTGATCCGCTGTTTGAGGACGTGGAGGTCTCGAAGCTCACATACGCCAAAGATTTCGCCAAAGGAGCCTTCGCTGGCGATGCCATGCCGGTTGATTCCGTCGCTTGGTTGGCAGGGAACATTCTCATCGCAGGGGCAGGGCTCATTCCTGGCATCGGCAAATTCATTGCGCATGCTACAGATCTACGAGACTTTTTGGTCTCCGCAATTCATGGTGATTGGGTCACAGCGGCGTTTACTGCAGTAGGCATCATTGGATTTGCTGGAGACGCTGCTTCCATCCCGAAGCGTGTAGCGGTTTTTAGCACCACATTCCCTGCGCGGGCCGCGAGTGTAGGCACGCTCATTGCAAGGATTCCGAAGCTTCCCAAGCCGGTTCGCGAGAACGCAAGCAAAGCTCTTTACAAGCAGTGGGATTACCTCATTAAGGAAGGCGCAACTCCCGAGAGTCTTCTCCGCCTGATGAAGGGAGGGCGGGTGAACCTCGACAGGTTGGCGGGGTATCGCCAGCGGCCGGGACATGTTGCAACCCCAGCTGTGGAGTTTATGAAAGATGGCCCCGCAGGTGAGGACTATCTCAAGCTCACGCTCGTGAAGAAACGACTCGTGAGGAAGAATATTGAGCCCTCAACCCAGGTCGTGCTGCGGACGTCGGAGTGCGTTGAGGTGTGCAACCGGGCGGTGCGGCGCGTGGATGTTTTCGCTGATGGAATTGCCCACGAATCGAAAGTGGGGCCGGTGGTGCTCACGGAGTCTATTAGAAGGCAAGTCGAATCTGATGCTTACCTCATAGAAACCGGACAGATCGAAGGAGCAGTGTGGCACTTTTTCCCCAGTGCTGTATCGAATCAATTGGGTCCGAGCGAGCCACTTCTCGAATTGCTCGAGAGCAAAGGGATTAAGTACAGCATCGCCTTGCCTCGCTAAACCGGCCCGCTGCTGTCCGCTGCACACGGTGGTGGTCCTCGCTACTATCGAGACACATGAACATTCGTGCTGTCACTGAGTCTGATATTCCCGCCTCCGCTGCCGTGTTGGCGGCGGCCTTTGCGAACGACCCGTCTTTCGCGCGGGTGGTCGGAAACCTCGAGGACCCAGAGGAGGCGCTCGACGCGTTGTTTCGGGCGCAGCTGCGCACGCAGTATATTCCGCGCGGCGTGGCGGATATCTGTGAAGACGAGGACGGGGAGGTGCTCGGGGTAGCGCTCTGGGAGCGCCCGGGCACGTCGTTTGGGGCGGGGTCGTATGTGCGGCTGGCGAGCGAATTGGCGAGCGTCTTTGGCACCGGTTTGGTCAAGCTCGCGGTGAACGAAGCACAAGCGGCGAAGTACCATCCGGAATTCCCGCATTGGTACCTCTATACGCTCGTGGTGGCGCCAGGAGCGCAAGGCCAAGGCATTGGTTCTCAGCTGCTGGAGCATGGATTGACGCGCGCAGGAGACGATGCGGTGTATCTGGAAGCCACGACACAGGGGTCGGCGCGGCTGTATACGCGGTTGGGGTTTGTCCCGCTCGGGGAGATCCCCAGCAAGGACGCAGGCCCCAACGAACTGGCCATGTGGAAGCCGCCGGTGGTCTAGCTCGCCATGACCTTGGTGCTCGCAATCGCCGTGGAGAGGCGGGCGTGGTAGCCGTCCATGAGCCGGCGCAGCCAGAGGCCGAGGACGAGCGCGGGGATGGTGAAGAGGACTAGCAGACCGAGTTCGCGCCACAGATCGCCCTCGTAGGAGCCAGCGATGGCGGCGCGCAGCGCGCTAATTGCGTGCGTCGCGGGCAGCCAGGGGCTAGCTTTCTGGAAGAACTCCGGCAGTAGCGGCAGCGGATACGAGCCGCCGGCGCCGGAGACTTGGATGACGAGGAGGACGACGGCGATGGCCTTGCCCGCGTTGTCGAAGGTGACGACGAGAGCGTAGACAAGCAGCATAAATACGAGTGCGATCACCCAGCCCACGACGATGAGTTGTATGGGGTGCTGTGGGGCGATTTCGACGAAGAAGATAAGACCCGTCGTCACGAGCGTGGACTGGATAAGTGCGATAAGCGCGAAGGTGAGAAAGCGGCCGAGGAAGATGGCGTTGCGGCTCATCGAGGTCTCGCCGCGGCGGTAGGTGCGCTCCGCGTTGGCGTAGATCAACACACATGCAATGAGCGCGCCCACCCACAAAGCGAGCGTGGTGTAGAACGGCGTCATCGCCGCGCCAAAGGACTTGACGGCGAAGACGGGCTCACGATCCAGCCCCAGGGGTGAGGCCAAGCGGGAGGCGGTGAGCCCCGGATCGTCGCCGACGACGCGCGCGAGCTTATCCAAGTCGCCCGTCTGGCGGGCGTCATCGAGCGCGGAATTGATGCGGTCGAACTCGGCCGACTGTGCGGCGAGTTTGTCCGCGAGCGCGCCTACTTCGTCACGCGAGGATTCCAGGCGAGAGGCCAGTGAGTCGGCACCCGCGGCATTCGCGCGAGCGGCATCGAGATCGGAACGCACCGTGGCGACGTCGTCGGCGACGGCCTCGATGGACTGAGACAGCTCAGCGACCTGTGGCTTGAGATCCGTGGTGTAGCTCGTGCGGGCGTCGTCGACCGCGCGCGAGGCGCGATCCACAGCGTCGCGGGCGCGTTGTGCCGCGGCCGAGGTGTCTTGTGCGCCGGTCTCCAGTGCGGTGGCGGTCGTGTCCAAAGAGTCGGCCAGCGCGCGAGCCTGGGCGGCGGCGGTATCGAACTGCGTGGTGGGCAGGGCCAGGTCGGCAAGCGCGCCGCGCGCGATGTCGAGACCTTTCGCCTGGGAACGGACCTGTGTGGCAAGGTCGTGGAGCTCCTCCGGATTGAGCGCGTTGGTACCCGTCGCGTCGTCGAGGCGGGCGCTTACCGTGCCGAGGCTGGAGGAAGCAGCGGTGAGAGCGGAAGAGAGGGCATCGGCAGACTCGCGTAGCGTCGCGTCGAGATTGACGGGGGAGGATGACTGCGTGGTGGGTGCAGTGGAATCACTCGTATTGGCGCGCGCGAGCAGCGAGTCCGCGCTCGTGGCTAGGGGAATGGCGCCATCGATGAGCCCGGTGAGCGAGCGCACCGTCGCGGAGGCCGAGTTGAGGCGCCCGCCCGTGGTCTGCACGCGCGACTGGATGGTGTTGAGCGCCGATTGCGTGTCCTCCTCGTTGAGGTAGTCATCGAGCGAGGACAACAAGCCCAGGCCCACGCTGGAGAGCACCTCGGCGAAGCTTTCGTCGATATTAGTAGTCACGCCGGTCGCGACCTTCGAGGTAATCGAGGAGCTCAGCGCGTTCTTCTTCTGGTTGGTATAGAGGTCGAGGCGGGTGGGCTCGGCGCCGTCGAGGTAGAAGGTGAGCATGTCGTCGCTGAAGGTCTCGGGTAACACGATGGAGGCGTAATAGTCGCCGGACCTCGTGCCCTCCACGGCGTCGGCGCTGTCTGTGATGACCCAGTCCACGGAGTCGTTGCGCGCGAGCTGGGAGAGTACTTGGTCGCCCAAGTTGACGTTGAGCTTTCCCACATCCGTGGTGTGGCCCTTGTCGTTGCTGGCCACCGCGATGCGCAGGTTGCTCGTGTTGCCAAAGGGATCCCACGAGGCGAGCACGTTGAACGTGGTGAAGATGAGCGGGATGATGAGCACGCCAAAGACGATGAGCGCCGTGATGGTGTTCGTGCGGATGGCGCGCAGGTCGTCGCGCAGGATGGTCAATGCGTTACGCATGGGTATCGCCCTCCGGCAGGGATTCGGCGCGCAGATGGCGGCGCAGTTCGGCCTCTGGCAGGCGCGCGAGGTCTTCGGCGCGGGCTAGGGATTGTTTGACGTATTCGAGCGTGAGGATGACGCCGAGGGCTACGAGAGTAACGAGGAGCGAGAGTCCGAAGTAGAGCGCCTTGTTGCCAGCATCGAAGTGCGCGATGACGCCGAAGGCGGCGATGAGAAGGAACCCCGTCGTGATGGTGATAGTGACGACTTGAGCGTAGTGCCCGCGCACGCCGCGCCAGCGCCCGCCCAAGTCCTTGGTAAACGCGGTGCGGTCCTGGAGAACCACGAGGAGGTCCGCCAGCTTGTAGCGCGAGCCTTGCGCGTGGATTTCCTCGTTCGTGATGAGGCCACCCGCGGCGAGTTCTTCGTTGACCATCGTGTTGACGTGTGCAAGGCGGCGACACAGGATGACGCCCGCGATAAAGGCGAGAAGCGCCATGCCGGCGAGCGCTGCGAAGTCGCGCCAATAATGCAGGCCGTAAAAGCCGCCCACAGTCTCGCGCATCATGGAAATACCGTAGCTAAACGGCAGCCAGGGGTAGAGCTCGCGGAAGAAGCTGGGCGTCATTTCGATGGGATAGATCCCGGACGCCCCGGGGATCTGGAGGAAGGCGAGCACGACCGCGATGACGCGCCCGATGTGCCCGAAGGTCGCGACGAGGAAGAAAATGATGGACAGGTACGCCAACGCGATGAGCGCGGCGGTCGCTACGTAGGCGGCGGGGGAGACGGTCTCGACGCCGAAAGCGAGGTTGCCCACGGAGACGATGAGCGCCTGGGCCACGGCCATGATGCCGAGGAAGAGGTACCGCGCCGCATAGGCCTGGCGCACCGTGCGCGCCCCGTCAACCTCCGAGCGGTAGATGATGAGCAGCATAAATGCGCCAATCCACAGCGCGAGGTTGGTAAACAGCGAGCTCATGCCCGAGCCATAGTGCTCGACGGGAAAGATCGAGTGGCCATCGACCTGCGCCGGCGCGGCCAGGAAGCTCGACACAGCGACGGTATCGAGACCGCGCACGGTGGTGAGCGCCATATCGTTGTTCGCATCCTGCGTGAGAGCCAGGATATCCGTCCGCGTTGTACGCAGGGTCGATTCAATGTCGCCCAGGTCCGCATCAAAGGAGGCGAGCACCTGGTCCGCGCTCTGCAGTTGCTTTCCGATGCCCCCAATCAACTCGCCAGCCTGCCCCACCAGCTCCTCCTGTGTGTCAAGCCGCGCGCTCAGGCGCGCGGTGGTGGACTCAACTCCGGCGAGCGCCGCGTCGATGCGTGCCGTGCCATCCAACCCGCCTTGGGCGTCTTTCGCCTGCGCGACCGCGTCGTCGAGGGCGCCCGTCGCGGTGTCGAGCTCGTCAAGGCCGCGTTGCGTGTCGCTGCGCAGCCGGTCGATGCTGTCCACGGTCGCCGCCGCTTGGTCATGCGTCGCCCGCAGATCGCCAGTGAATTGCTCGGGCACGATATCGAGCAGCGCGCCGGTCTGGTCGCGCAGCGTCGTGGCTGCGCGGCTCGCAGCATCAAGGCCGCCCAGCGCCCCGCGCAGTTCGCCCGTGAGCGTGCCCACCGTGGCATTCGCAGCGGCCGTGCCGTCCGCGAGCGCCTTCGTGCCTTCGGCCCGCGCGTCGGTGAGGCTGCGGCCGGTCTCGTCTGCGGTCTCCCGGATGCCTGCGGAAAGGGAGTTGACGCGGGTGAGGGAGGAACGGGCATCGGCAAGCGTGGCGTTGACGTCGCGTAGGGTCTGCTGAGTCTGCGCGACCTTGGGCTGGGCCGCGGTAAGCTCGTCGCGCACGCCGGCGAGGGTGCCATGCGCATTCTCCAGCGAGTCCGCAGTCTCGCCGAAGTTGCCCGCCGCGCTGTTTCCCGCATTCGTGAGCTTCGTGCTTAGCTCGCCACCTGAGTCGCGCAGCTCCGTGGTCACGGCTTGTGCGACGGAGTCTTTAAACGTCTCGCCGATGGTCTCCTCGAGCGTCGAGGCGCCCGTGTCCGTGATTTTGGGGGCCACCGCATTGAGCTTCTCGTTGACCTCGTAGTGCAGCGTGGGCTGGTGATACTCGCCCTCGAAGAGGCTCACGAAGTCCTGGCTGAATTCGGCCGGGACCGTGACGGAAGCGAAGACGTCGCCGCGGCGCACGGCCTCGGCCGCCTGGTCCGCGTCCATGAATTGCCAGCCCAGCTTGTGGTTGGCGTGCAGCTTGTCCACGAGCTGTCCACCCACGTCGAGGTGGCCCGTGAGCTCCGAGTCCGCGCCGCGGTCCTCGTTGACCACGGCGACCGGGAGGTGCTCCGTGTTTTCATAGGGATCCCAAAAGGCGCGCACGTTGAACCACGAGTAGAGCGCCGGCGTGACAAGGACGCCGATGGCGATGATCCATACCGCAGGCGTGCGCCACACGCGCGCGAGATCTCTGCGGACGATTGACCAGATTGTTGACACGGCGTAAATGGTAACACTTCCTCCGCTTAAGGCCTGTCTTGGATATGGACAATGACGGCGAGTGTTGCAGACCCCGTAAAGTCCTGGGCAGTCTCATATTCGCACAGATCATGGGCTGTATCTCGCAGGGCGTGGCCGTGCGTCTCGCGTGCTGGCGCTGCTTTACTCCCTACCGCCTCAACGAGGGCAATCGAGTAGCAGAGATTTTCAATTACGCGCGCGTAGCGCGAGCATGGGGACCAATGTGTGCTGCATGACAACCGTACGAAACCGTCCCTAGTTCGGATATCGATACCTCGATTCTCGCTGCGTTGCAGGATGCCACAGGGGCGCGCGAACATTATTCCGACATTTCGGACGAAATTGAGCTCCGCACAGACGTGTATGCGACTCGCTATCAAACTCTCCGTGTCCGTCTGGAGGACATAGCGCGGGAGAACCGAGAGCGCGAGGATGAGGCAAGGGATGAAACCGAGCGTCAGAATGCGCGTCAACAGCAGCGAGTCAATACCGCGTTGGGCATTTTAGCGTTCGTGTTGGCCTTGCCAGCGGTCATCGACATAACTCCGGGTGAGGGGCGGACGAAATTCTGGTGCGGTGTTGTCGTTGTGGCTGCAGGCCTCGTCGCGGCCGGTTGGTTCTTAGGGCTGCGCAAACTGTGCGTCGAATGGGTGCGAAGCAGACGTCTCAGCCGCGTTGAGCCCAGAGAGGAATCCACGGCCGTCCAAGAATAGGAACGAGGCCTTCGCCGGAATGAACCGGTGAGGGCCTCGAAGGCGGCGACGTAGTTTTAGTGCTCGTCGTAGTGGTCGCCGTGTGCGGCGTGGCGGTGACCATCGTGGATGTAGTCGATGTGGTCGCCGTGGGGAATGGCGACGTGGCCGCAGCCCTCGCCGTGGACGTGGCCAGCATGGTCCTCAGCGGCGACGTGCTCGGAGGTTTCGCACTCGTCCCAGTGGCCTTCGTGCAGGCGGTGGATGTGGCCCTCGTGGACGTAGTCGGTGTGGTCGCCGTGCTGGAAAGCAACGTGGCCGCAGCCAGTGCCGTGGGTGTGGGTGTGGGCTTCGTGAACTGCGTGTGTCATGATGTGACTCCTTATCCTTGGTGCACCGAAGAAGTGCACGTGCAGGTGAGTTGGACGCTCTGCCTGCTTGTTTTCATTACATTTTCAGTAAACCCCATTTTCATTCCGTTTTCAATTGCGGGAGAGTGTGGTAAGTATGGCGTTTGTCACAGTCCAGGTGGGGGCGACGGCGAGAACATGCGTAGGCCATGCACTAGGGTCACAGGGGTGAAGATTTCTCGTCGCCTCAAGACCCTGTCCGTCTCCGCTGCTGCTGTTCTCGCCGGCACGCTAGGGGCCGCGCCGCTCGCGAACGCTGCGGCGCCCGCTATTGCCACGCAGGGCCACATCGTTCAAACCTCCGACGGGACGACGTGCACCATCGGCTACGTCGAAGGCAATCGTGCGTGGACGGCCGCCCACTGTGGTGTCAACGGCCAGGCTGTCTACAACGAGTATGGTTCGCACATCGGTACGCTGCGTTACTTCCGTGAGGAGGGTGCGACCGGCCAGGATATTGCCTATATTCAGTTTGCGGCGGGCACGGTCTCTGGCGGCAACCCGGTCTCGGGTGACGGTATTGGATTCAAACCAGCGGATGGCAACGGCATTTGCATCACGGGCCGCAACTCGCCGGAGAACTGCGGCAAGGTCGTGCGGCGCCCCATGCAGGCGGCGGGAATTTACTCGTCGACGGAGCTCTTCAAACAGCACGGTGACTCGGGCGCGGGCGCGTACGTGAAGGGCCAGCCGGGTGTGGTGGGTATCTACTCGGGTACCGCGACGTTTATCCAGGGCGGCAAGCGTAGTGCGTACGAAGACATTGCGTACTTCCCGTCGCCGCAGGAGCGCGCCGGGCTGCCGCAGGGCTACGTGCCGCGCAAGCCTGACCTCGTGCGCCGGGCCAACACGATCCTCGACGTTCCGGCGCTCTATTTCCGCGCGTACCTCGAGCCAGCGGAGGCCATCCTCGCGCTCATCATGGGCGGTTTCAGCCCGGCGGACTTCCGTGGCCTCATGGCGACGCTCGGCATTACTGGCGTGACGATTTAGGGCGGGCTGCATGGAGATTCTCACCCCGCGTCTTACGCAGGCGCTCAACGTTGCCACGCGTGTCCACGATGGGCACTACCGCAAGGCGACGGATATTCCGTACACCTCGCATCTCTTTGGCGTCATGTACCTGGCGAGCAAACAGGGTCTTTCGGCAGACGTAGAGGAAGACGTGCTCATCGCATGTTTGCTCCACGACACGCTGGAGGATGTCCCAGAGAAATACACGGCGGAGCAGATGGAAGCCGATTTCGGCCCGCGGGTGCTCGATATTGTGCTGGGTGTGACGAAGGATGACACGCTAGGGGACTGGCAGGAGCGCTCGGATGCGTACCTTGCGCACCTGCGTGAGGCCTCGCACGAGTCGGTTGTCGTGTCGGCGTGCGACAAGCTGCATAACTTGAGCTCCATCCTTGCTGACCATGAGGTCCTTGGGGACGAGCTGTGGCCGCGCTTCAACTCGGGTAAGGAGCGCCAGCAGTGGTGGTACCGCGCGGTGCTCGAGATTGTCGAGCAGCGCGCACCGGAGCTGCCCTTGCTCGTGGAGTATCGCGCGAAGGTGGGGCGGCTCGCCGCGCTCTAAACGCTGTTAGAGCAGCGCGCCGAGCCGCTGGGCGGCATCGGAAAGCAAGGTGGCGTATTTATCCGCAGGGGAGGGACGGAAGCGCTCGGCCGAGCCGGAGATGGAGAGCACGGCCATGAGCGTGCCCGCGGCGTTGAAGACGGGCGCGGAGACGGAGGCGAGGCCAGTCTCGCGTTCCTCGATGGACTCGGAGTAGCCAAGTTCGCGGGCCTTATCGACGTCGGCTTGGCTATAGAGGGCATCGGGAATCTCAATGTCCTCAAACGCCGCGATAATGTGCGCCGCGGAACCGGAGTTAAGTGGCAGCTGGCGGCCGGCCGGCACGACGTTGTGGAGGCCGTGCGAGGGCTCCTTGGACGCAATGCACGTACGTGTATCGCCGGTGTGTTGATACAGCTGGATGGATTCACCGGTGGTTTCGAGTAGATGCTCCATGATGGGGGTAGCTGCCTCGATGAGGTGGTCGCGGTTACCGGGTAGGGCGGGGCCGGCGGTCCAGCGCCCGTCTGCGGTGCGCGTCAAAATGCGGTGCGCCTCCAGTGCGGTGGCCAAACGGTGTGCGGTGGCGCGGGGCAGGCCCGTCTCTTCACATAGGTCGCTGAGCGATGAGGGGCGATTGGTGGCGGCCATCATGATGGCCACTGCTCGATCCAATACCTTGATTCCAGAAACTGCGCTATACTCTCCCATATAGTGAAATTTACGTCCCAATTAATGAGATTTCAAGTGGAGTGATTGAAATGTCGGAAAAGCTGACGCTGGCAGAGAAGGTATGGCGCGATCATATCGTGACTAAGGGTGAGAACGGCGCACCGGATCTTATCTACATCGACTTCCAGCTTCTGCACGAGGTCACCAGCCCTCAAGCCTTCGATGGCCTGCGCATGGCCGGTCGAAAGATGCGCCACCCCGAGCTTCACCTGGCCACCGAGGACCACAACGTCCCGACCATTGGGATCAAGACGGGCAACTTGCTCGAAATCAAGGACGAGACCTCCCGTACGCAGGTCTCCACGCTGCGCAAGAACTGTGAAGAGTTCGGCGTGCGCCTCCACTCGATGGGCGACGAGCAGCAGGGCATCGTCCACACTGTGGGACCGCAGCTGGGCATCACCCAGCCGGGCATGACCATCGTGTGCGGCGACTCACACACCTCGACGCACGGCGCCTTCGGTTCCATCGCCATGGGTATCGGCACCTCCGAGGTCGAGCACGTCATGGCCACGCAGACGCTCTCGCTCAAGCCGTTTAAGACGATGGCCATCGAGGTCTCCGGCGAGCTGGCCGAGGGCGTTTCCGCCAAGGACCTCATCCTGGCGATCATCGCGAAGATCGGCACCGGCGGCGGCCAGGGTCACATCATCGAGTACCGCGGCGAGGCCATTCGCAAGCTGTCCATGGAAGCCCGCATGACCATCTGCAACATGTCGATCGAGGCTGGCGCCCGTGCCGGCATGGTCGCTCCAGACGAGACGACCTTCGATTATGTCAAGGGCCGCGAGTTCGCCCCGAAGGGCGCCGACTGGGACGCCGCCGTCGAGTACTGGAAAACCCTGCCCACGGACGAAGGCGCGGAGTTTGACACCGTCGTCCACATCGACGGTTCCTCTTTGACGCCGTTCGTCACCTGGGGCACTAACCCCGGCCAGGGTGCCCCGCTTGCCGATGCCGTCCCGGACCCGGCGTCCGCACCCGACGATAACGCCAAGGCCGCCATCGAGCAGGCGCTCAAGTACATGGATCTGGAGCCGGGAACGCCGCTGCGTGACATCACGATCGACACGGTCTTCCTGGGCTCTTGCACCAACGCCCGTATCGAGGACCTCCGCGCGGCCGCTGGTGTGCTCAAAGGCCGTCACATCGCTCCGGACACCCGCATGATGGTCGTCCCGTCCTCTGCGCTTGTCATGAAGCAGGCGGAGGAGGAAGGTCTCGATCAGATCTTCCGCGACTTCGGCGCCGAGTGGCGCACCGCTGGCTGCTCGATGTGCCTGGGCATGAACCCGGACCAGCTCAAGCCAGGCGAGCGCTCCGCGTCCACGTCGAACCGTAACTTCGAAGGCCGCCAGGGCCCGGGCGGCCGCACGCACCTCGTCTCGCCGCTCGTTGCTGCCGCGACCGCCGTGACCGGCCACCTGTCCTCGCCCGCTGATTTGCCCACCGCCAACTAAAAGGAGAAAGCATCATGGAAAAGTTCGTTACCCACACCGGCACCGGCGTCCCGCTGCGCTACTCCAACGTCGACACGGACCAGATCATCCCGGCTGTCTACCTCAAGCGCGTCACGCGCAGCGGCTTCGACGATGGCCTCTTCGCCAACTGGCGAAAGGACGAGAACTTTATTCTCAACCAGGAACCCTTCAAGCACGGCTCCGTGCTCTTCGCTGGCCCAGACTTTGGTACCGGGTCCTCGCGTGAGCACGCTGTCTGGGCACTCAACGACTACGGCTTCAAAGCCGTGTTCTCGCCGCGCTTCGCGGATATCTTCCGCGGCAACTCCGGCAAGGCCGGCTTGCTCACCGGCATCATGAGCCAGGAAGACATCGAACTCATCTGGAAGCAGCTCGAGTCCGGTGACACCGAGGTCACCGTCGACCTCGAAGCCCGCACCGTCACCGTGGGCGGCAACGTCTACACCTTCGAAGTGGATGACTACGTCCGCTGGCGTCTTATGGAGGGCCTTGACGACATCGGATTGACCCTGCGCGACGAGCAGGCCATCACCGATTACGAGGCCACGCGCCCGGCCTTCAAGCCGGCCGTCCATTAGAGCGCATCCGGGAAGGGATCCTCTGGGATCCCTTTTTGCTGTTTTGCCGCGAAAAGCGCCGCTTCGTGCGTCGGGGAGTCTCGGCAGCGTATGGCCAAAGTCTCGCACCCTCGACTCTCAAGGTCGTCCACGAAAACTCTAGATTTCCGCCTCTACTGGCTCTCCGATGATCTCGCACAAATCATGGGCGTTGCGGCCGGACTCGCCGTGCCGCTCGTCGTGTTCCGGCACACGCAGGACAGGGTCGCCACGGGCATCGTGAGCACCGCGGCGTTGGCGTGTGCGGCGCTCGTGCACGATTCGCTCGCCGTCGTCGTCCCGCTGGGCATCGCGGTGCTCTTCGCGCCGGCGGCGGGCGCGGTCATTTACGCCAAGCTCGTCGGGCTCATCGACGAACACGCCTTCGGCCGTGTGACCACCATCCAGTCGACGACGGTGACCACGCTCAGCGGTGTGTGGAACACCCCGCTCGGCTACATCACGAGCGCGTGGTCCTTCCTCGCCGGCTTCTGGGCCTGCGCGGGGCTCGCGGTGCTGGGCTTTGCCACCACCTTCTTGTTCAACTCGGCGGTGGCGCGCAGCGAGACTCGTTAACGCACCGGCAGCGGACTCGGCAGGTAGTCAGCGCCCGTGAGCTCGCCGCCGTTGAAGGAGAGCACCCACACGGAGGACTTCTTCGCCTTGATGTCGTCGAGGGCGTCCTGCATGAACTTAGGGTTGAGCTTGCGGATGACCGCGGGGATGGTCTCGCCCTGGCTTACGACCACGGAGACACCGCCGCGGTCGATGATCTTCTCGAAGGCCTTGAACGCGGCCTTCTTATCGTCGAGCCAGGCCTCGTCGCCGAGGAGCACGTCGCGGTGGATAGGCAGGTTGAGCTCGGCCGCGAGCGGTGCGGCGGTTTGCTCGCAACGGTCCGGCTTCGCGGAGTAGATGGCGGTGGGGTGGTAGGGCAGAAGCATGGGCACGAGCATCTCGGCCTGGCGGCGGCCTTTCTTATCCAACGGGCGCAGGTTGTCGTCGCCGTGCCACTTGCTGCGCTCGTGGGCGCGAGCGTGGCGCACGTAGAGGATGCGCGTGGTCGGCGCGTGCTTCAACCGCTTCTCCGCCTTGTCGAGCACCTGCGTGTCCACCTCGTAGGTGAGCAGCTCGCGGGCTTCCTCGAAGGAGAGCCAGCGGATCTCGTCGACCTCGGCGTTCTTTTCGAATTCGCCGCCGAGCACCTGGCCCATCCAGTAGTAGACGACCTTCGTGCGGCCCTGCACCGGGTAGGTCACCTTGCCGATGAGCTTGCCCAGCTTGACGTCGTAGCCGGTCTCTTCCCAGATTTCGCGCGCGGCGGTGGCGCTGAGGGACTCGCCCGGATCGACCTTGCCCTTGGCCAGGGACCAGTCGTCGTAGTGCGGGCGGTGAATGACGGCGACTTCCGCGTTGTCGCGCTCGCCGCGCCAGAGCACCGCGCCGGCGGCGAGCGTCGTGCGCTTGAACTCTGCGGCGGGGTCGCGGGGAACGGCCTGGTAGCGGCCAGTGATGAGCATCTCCGAGGCCAGGTCCTTGTCGTCTTCGTGCATCTTCTTTTCAGAGACCATGCCCGTTGCTCCTCCACTAGGGTTGGGTACATCTTTTAGCGTCTAACGCCTTCTATTTTTACTCACACCCGGCGCGCACGCAGAACTGCCCCGCCCACGTGTCCTAGGATATGAGGGCAACGCACGCACAACGAGAGGGGAAACAATGGTCAACGTCGCCGTCATGGGCGCCGGTTCCTGGGGCACCACGCTGGCGAAGGTCTTCGCTGACGCCGGCAATGAGGTGCGCCTGTGGGTTCGCCGCCCCGAGCTCGCGGAGACTATCGCGACTACCCGCCGCAACGCGGACTACCTGCCGGACGTCGAGCTTCCGGCCGGCGTGACCCCGCTTACCGATGCCGCCTCGGCGCTCAGCGCCGCCGACGTCGTGGTCTTTGGCATTCCCTCTCAGTCCCTGCGTCCCAACCTTGAGGCGTGGGCCCCGCTCCTGCCCGAGGATGCGACGCTCGTGTCCATCTCCAAGGGCGTGGAAACCGCGACCCTGGAAAGGATGAGCGAAGTCATCGTGGACGCGACAGGGGCACGGACAAGCCGGGTAGCCGTCTTGTCCGGGCCGAACCTGGCGAAGGAAATCGCGCAGGAGCAGCCCGCCGCGACCGTCATCGCGTGCGCGGACGAGGAGCGCGCGAAAGCCGTGCAGGAGTCCATCGCGACGTGGTACCTGCGCCCGTATACGAATACGGACGTCGTGGGTGCGGAAGTGGGCGGCGCGTGTAAAAACGTTATCGCGCTGGCGTGCGGTATGGCCACCGGCCGAGGGCTGGGCACGAATACGCTGGCGACGCTCATTACGCGAGGCCTGGCGGAAATCACGCGCTTGGGCGTCAAACTCGGCGCGGACCCGCGCACCTTCGCGGGACTCGCGGGCCTGGGCGACCTGGTCGCGACGTGCTCCTCGGAGCTGTCGCGTAACCGCACCTTTGGCTTCCGCCTGGGCCAGGGCGGCACGCTGGAGGAAGCCAAGGCCGCGACCAACGGCCAGGTTGCGGAGGGCGTGACCTCGTCCGAGTCCATTTTCCGGCTGGCGCAGGCCGTCGGCGTGGAGATGCCCATCACGCAGGCGGTCTATGGCGTATGCCACCGCGGCGTGCCCGTATCCGACATGGTCGTGGCCCTCATGGGTCGCACCACGAAGCCAGAGTAAGATTCCACCCCATGACGAATAAGACCCGCGTCGCCGTTGTCTATGGCGGCCGCAGCACCGAACACTCCATCTCCTGCGTCTCTGCCGGCGCCATCATGGCGAACCTGGATCCGGAGCTCTACGACGTCGTGCCGGTGGGTATTACCCGTTCCGGCGCGTGGACCCCGGGTTCGCGCGAGGGCCTGAAGATTGAGGGCGAGACGCTGCCCGAGGTCGTCATGGGCGATGAGCTTACGCTCTCGCTCAACCCGGCGACGCGCGGCCAGATCCACAACGTGACGACCGGCGAGCTCTACGCCACCGTCGACGTCGTCTTCCCGGTTCTCCACGGCCCCTACGGCGAGGACGGCACCGTCCAGGGCCTGCTTGAGCTCACCGGCCTGCCCTACGTCGGCCCGGGCGTGCTCGCCTCCGCGGCCGGCATGGACAAGGAGTTCACGAAGAAGCTCGCCGTCGCCGAGGGCCTGCCCGTCACCCCCGAGGTCATCTTGCGCGGCGGCCGCTCCGAGCTTACCGAGGCCGAGAAAGCCACCCTCGGCCTGCCGGTCTTCGTCAAGCCCGCGCGCGGCGGCTCGTCCATCGGCATCTCCAAGGTCTCGGACTGGTCCGAGCTGCCCGCCGCCGTGCAACACGCCTACGACAACGACACGCAGGGCGACCCCAAGGTCATCGTCGAGGCCGAAATCGTCGGCTCCGAGGTCGAGGTGGGTGTCCTCGAATACCCGGACGGCTCCCTGCGCGCGTCCGTGCCGGGGAAGCTCAACGGCATCGAGGACTCGGACGAGGGCTTCTACGGTTTTGAGACAAAATACCTCGACGACGTGGTCTCCGCCCAGATTCCCGCCGACTTTGAGCCCGCGATCATCCAGCAGCTCCAGGAGCTCGCCGTCGCGACCTTCCGCGCCTGCGACTGCAAGGGCCTGTCCCGCGTCGACTTCTTCGTTACGGAGGACGGCCCGGTGCTCAACGAGATCAACACTATGCCGGGCTTTACCCCGATTTCCATGTACCCGCAGGTCTTCGCCGCGGTGGACGTGGATTACCCGACGCTGCTGCACACCCTCGTGCAAACGGCGCTTGCGCACGCGTGATGACGTTTGTCATCTCGAAGTGATGACGTAACGCTTTGTTGAGCTTGCCCGCGCGCGGCGATGATAGTCAGCATGAACATCATCGACGTCCGCGGGCTTTCGCGTACTTATAAGAAATTCACGGCAGTAGACAGCTTGAGCTTTACCGTCGCACCGGGTGAGTGCTACGGACTGCTCGGCACGAACGGCGCGGGCAAGACCTCCACGCTCGAAGTTCTCGAAGGGCTAGCTGCCCCTTCTGCCGGCACCGTCGAGGTCCTCGGCGGCGACCCGCGTCGCGACCGCGCCACACTACACCCGCAGCGTTGAGTCCGCACAGGTGACCTCGCTGCCGGTTATGAGCATGGCGATGCTCTCCCAGTCCGGCATTCGCGAGATGATGCCCGAGCGTGTCCGCGAGCTCGTCGACCGCACGCCGTGATTTCCGACTTCTCGCTGTCCTCCTGGACTACGGAGCCGGTCGGCACGGGGGTAGTCCAGGGCGTGCTCATTCTGCTGGTGTAGACCCTCGTCCTGGGGTACTGGGTCTATTCCGGCATGCGCTGGGACTCCCACCGCTAGAGTATCCAGACGTGAATTTCTTACCAGCCCCGGGAGCGCCGCGCTTTGTGTGGTGGTCCCGTTTGGGGCTGCACATGATCAATGCCGTGCTCGTGGTAGTCGGTACCAGGAACTGGGGAAGCCTCACCACGCTCCCCGGCGCGGGAGCAGTCGCCGCGTTGGTCTGCACCGCGGCCACCGCCACCGTCGTCATTGAGCGCCTGCCGTCATTGAGCGCCTGTCCGAATACAACCTTGCTCCACGCCGCCCGGTCGACGCGTGGCTGCATCTTAATTACTACGGCGGCCTAGGGATCGTCGCAGGTTGCCTTGCCGTGGTCACGGTCGGCCCAGCGCAGTGGGCGCAGGCCGCCGCGGGCACGGCCGTGATTGTTGCCTCGATTATTGCCGGTTCTTCGCTGCCGCGCTTTCCGGCGGCGTGGCTCCACGCCGTGGTGCTCACCGCCATTATGTGGCTGTTCCTGGGCCCTGGCCTCGCGGCGCCTCTGTTGATTCTGCCCGCGCTGTGCTACGCCTCCGCCGTGCTTACCCTGTGGTACGTGGGCAGCCTCAAGACCTCGGAGCGCGCCCGGCACCTCGAAGCCGCGCTCAAAGTCAGCGACGAGCGCTTGCGGTTTGCTCAGGAGCTGCATGACACGCTGGGGCAGAACCTCGCCGCGCTGTCTATCAAAGCGGAGCTGGCCCGTGCACTCGTCCGCCGCGGCGACCCACGTCTCGACGAGGAGCTGGAAGAAATCCAGCGCCTCACCAAAGTCTCCATGACGGATATGCGCGCCGTCGTCGATGGCTACCGCCGTGCCTCGCTCGATACGGAGCTCGCCGGCGCCCGCCAACTGCTCGAGGCCGCTGACATTCGCGTCGCGCTTACTGGCGAGATCGCAGACGTCCCGCCGCAGCACCGCGAGCGCGCCGGATGGTTCGTGCGTGAGGCCGCGACAAACGTGCTCAAGCACGCCCGAGCCACGTACGTTGACATCGAAGTACAGCCCAACGCCATCAGCCTGCGCAACGATGGTGCTCACGGGGAGGCTGGCGAAGAAGCGGGGCTGACCGCCCTGCGCCGCCGTGGCACGGATATCCACACCCATCACGCTAACGAGACCTTTACGGTCGAAATGAGGTTCCCTGATTAAGGTCGCCATTGCAGACGACGAAGCGCTCGTCGCGCAATCCCTGGCCACGCTGCTCGGGCTCGAAGACGACATCGAGGTCGTTCGCACCGCCAGCTCAGGTCGCGAGCTCATTGATTGGTGCGCGGTGCACCCCATCGATGTGGCGGTCCTCGACCTGCAGATGCCGGGGCTTGACGGCATCGACACGGCTTCCCAGCTTTCCGATGCCGCCGTCCTCATCGTCACGTCCCACCCACGCCCGCAGGCGCTCAAGCGGGCCCTGGCCGCCAACGTGCTGGGTTTCGTGCCCAAGACGTCCTCGGCTGAGCAGTTCGGCTTGGCTATTCGGACGGTGGCACAGGGCAAACGCTTCCTCGACCCGGAAGTCGCGGCGCTGGCAATCTCGGCAGGCGAGTCACCGCTCACCGACAGCGAGGCGCGTGTCCTCGAGGCCGCGGGAACGGGTGCCTCCGTAGCGGATATCGCCGCGCAGGTGTGCTTGGCGGCGGGCACGACGCACAACTACCTGTCCTCGGCGATGGCGAAGACCGGTACGCAAAACCGCTTCGAGGCCTATACCGTCGCCCGGGAGCGCGGCTGGATCTAGTTCGCGACCTGCTTCGTGGTTTTTGTCAACACGTCGCTCATGTCCACCAAGGCATCTGCGGCGACGTCCTGCGGCACGGACAGTGCGACATTGACGTCGCGGCCCAGCGCGAACCACGTCGAGGCGGTCGTGCCGCCGGCGAGCGTGGTGTCTTCGAACCACGGCACGTCGTTGACCTGCTGGAGCTGCGCGCCAGCCTTGTAGCCGGGGGCGTCCTCGACGCCGCAGCGCAGCTCGATGGGCTCGCGGCCGTCCGCGGTCCATACGAGCGTGTTCTTTGCGGTGCCCTCCGGCAGTTGGTCGAGGCGCGTGTAGTCGCCGAGTTCGCGCGGGGCAGCGTCGAGGAATGCGGCGCATTCGCCGGGGCCAGTCTTCAGAGTGGCAAGGGCCGCGGGGAAGCGTTCCGGGGCATCGCCGGTGAGCGCGTCGAGGTCAAGCCCCGTAGGCTCCTGGTCGTCGAAGGTCGTCACCGCGACGACAGGGGAGCGGTCCGCGGTATACCAGGTGGTCAGATTCGAGCCCGGCGTCATGTCGCGGACCTTGAGCCACGTCGTGCCATCCACGTCAGTGGTGTGCGCGTACGGGGTGTACTGATATGGCATGGGCACGCCGCAGCGCAGCGTCACGGCCTCGCCGGAGTTCGTGGACCATGCGGCCACGCCCTCGGGCACGGGGTCGGCGACGGTCGCGCGCGGGTGCCCCATGAACTTCTCGGGCAGAGCGTCGATAAGCGCGGCGCATTCCGCGGAGGCGGCCTCGGGTGAGTCGACCGGTGACATGGCGACGGGGGCGCGTTCGATATTCTCGAAGACGTACTTCGAGCCAAAGATGACTCCAAAGATCAGCGCCAGCGCGAGTGCAAGAGAAACGTAGATGGCGGTGCGGTTAAATAGTGGGGTCATACCCCATGAGTCTAGAGACGAAAGAAGAACGCGTGAAACTCACCCCGACGCTGGCGGATATTGGTGAAAAGCGGGTCATCGAGGTGATCACCTCGGCAGCACCAAGCTCCATCAATGGCGATGACGCGGCAGTTCTCCACACGCCCGTTCCCAACCGTCGCACGGTGGCGACCACGGACCTCCTCGTCGAGGGACGCCACTTCCGGCTCGACTGGTCCACGCCGGAAGAAGTGGGCCACAAGGCCATTGTCCAGAACTTCGCAGACATCGAGGCCATGGGCGCGCGTCCGGCCGCAGCCCTCCTCGGCCTCGCTGCGCCTGCCGATACCCCCATTTCCATCGTCCAAGGCATCGCCCGCGGCATCGCGGAGGCGTCCTCGCACTACAACACGGAGCTCGTGGGCGGCGACGTCACCCAGGCCCGCGAGCTCGTCGTGTCCATTACCGCCATCGGCGCGCTGGGCGGCGACCGCCAGGCGCTCACGCTCGACCGCGCGCGCCCCGGCCAACAGGTCGTCGCGCACGGCAAGATCGGCTGGTCCGCTGCCGGCCTCGCACTGCTCGAGCGCTTCGGCCGCGCACTGCCCGAAGATCATTCCGAGCTCTGGCCGCTCATCGACGCCCACTGCGCGCCGTGGATTACCCCCGGCCGCGGCCAAGTCGCCCGCGCCACCGGGGTGACGGCGATGACCGATAACTCGGATGGCCTCATCCCGGATCTCACCACGATTGCGGCGCGCTCCGGGGTAAGCATCGACCTCTTCGCCGACGCCATCAAGCCGGATCCGCTGCTCGTCCAGGCCGGCGCGCTGCTGGGCCGCGACCCGCTCGAGTGGGTCCACGCCGGCGGCGAGGACCACACGCTGCTCGCCACGACGGCCAAGCCGGCCCCCAGCGGCTTCCGGGTCATCGGTGAGGTCATTCGCGGCGAGGGCGTGACCGTCGACGGCAGGCCGTCCCCCTATACGAAAGGCTGGGCCTCCTTCTAATGCACCCCACCTGGGAAAATATCCTTCACGACGTCCCGCGCCCCCACATCGACGGCGAGTTCCTGCCGCCCGCAGCGGACGTCTACCGTGCCTTCGACATGCCGCAGCCCGACGTCAAGGTGCTCATCGTCGGCCAGGACCCGTATCCCACGCCCGGCCACGCCATGGGCCTGGCATTCTCCACAGCACCAGGCGTGAAACCCCCGCGCTCGCTCGTCAACATCTATAAGGAACTCCACGACGACCTCGGCATCGACGCGCCGCACGACGGGGATCTGACGAAGTGGACCGAGCAAGGCGTCCTGCTGCTCAACCGCGTCCTCACCACCGCGCCAGGCCAGGCGGGCGCGCACCGTCGCCAGGGCTGGGAGGCCGTGACCGAGGCCGCCATCCGCTCGCTCAACCGGAAGCCCATGGTCGCCATCCTCTGGGGCCAAGACGCCCAAGCCTGCGCGCGGTTTATCCCGGATGTCCCCCGCATCGAGTCGCCGCACCCGTCGCCGCTGTCCGCACGCCGGGGATTCTTCGGCTCGCGGCCGTTTTCTCGTGCGAATCAACTTCTGGCGGACCAGGGTGCCGCCCCCGTGGACTGGCGCTTGTAAGATACGTGACTATGTCTCAACCGGAAACCTTAGATGCGGACGGTCTCTACCACTGGGCGCAGCGCGCCGTGGCGGAGCTCGCCCGGCACCGCGCCGATATCAACGCGCTCAACGTGTTTCCGGTCCCGGACGCTGACACCGGCTCCAATATGGCGCACACCATGGAGGCCGCGCTCGCGCAGGCCGACCGTGGCGGCGACGTCGCCGAGGCCCTCGCCGTCGGCTCCGTGCGCGGCGCCCGCGGCAACTCCGGCATGGTCTTGTCCCAGGTCCTGCGCGCGCTCGCAGACTCCACCACGGACTCCCGCGTGGACGCCGCCGCGCTTGCCGATGCCCTCTCGCTCGCCGTCGAGCTCGTCGACCGCGCCATCGCTGACCCCGTCGAAGGCACCATCGTCACCGTCCTGCGCGCGGCCGCCGCTGCTGCCGATGCCGCCCTCGCCGAGGGCTTAGCCCTCTACCCGCTGCTCGAGCGCGTGCTCGCCGCGGCACAGGAAGCCCTCGATGCGACGCCGTCCCAGCTGCCTGCCCTGCGCGAGGCGGGCGTCGTCGACGCCGGCGGCGCGGGCCTGCTCGTGCTGCTCGATTCGCTGCGCGCGGAGCTCGACGGCGCGCAGCTCACCGAGGCCGCCGCACCCGCCGAGTCCACCGGCGAGCTCGAAGTCATCTTCTACTTCGAAGGCGACGTCGACGCGCTGGCGGCCGAAATCGCGCCGCGGGGCAATTCGCTCGTCGTCGCCCGCGATGGTGAGCGCGCCGCCCGCGTGCACATTCATACGACCGAGGCCGGACCGCTCGTCGAACTCGCGTTTGCGCGCGGCGCCGTGTCGAACCTGCGCCTAGAAGCGCTGCCGGGCGTGCCGGAGGGGGCATCGGAAAGCGTGGGGCGCACGGTGTGGGCTGCGGCTCCGGCTGGTCCCTTGGCCGAGCTCTTCGCGGGCGCCGGCGCAGAGGTCGTTGAACCCGGCCGCGCCGTCGAGGCGAACCCCGGCGATATCTTCCTGGTCAACGGCTCGAAGGGCGACGCCGGGGAAGCGCGCGTCGTGCCCACCGATTCCTACGTCGCGGGCATCGCGGCGCTGTCGGTCTACGACCCCACGAACACGGACATAGATGCCGTGGTGTCGACCATGCGCGATGCGGCGCGGTCCATGCGGGTCGTGCGCCCGGCGGCGGAGACCTTTGATGCGCTCGTCGTGGCGACGCGCCGTCTGCTCGCCGAGGGCGGGGAACAGGTGACGATTCTCTCCGCGCGCGCCGTGGACGCGACGGCGCTAACATCGAAGCTCGGGGTGGAGGTCATGGCGCTCACGGCCCCGGGGATCGAAACGGAAATCGGAGTGGAGTAGGCACATGTTGGGGTGGCGTGACGACCGGCCGTTGGCAGACGTCTTGCCTGCGGAGGCCGTAAAAACCCTGCGTAAGTCCTTTAAGTTTTCCACGTGTGGCGACCTGCTCGCGCACTATCCGCGCACATACCTGCGCGGCTCGACGGATGTCGGGGCCGGCGGGGCCATCGAGGGCGAGTACGTCACCGTCACCGCGTCCGTCGTCAACGTCACCCAGTCCGAGACACGCACGGGCAAGCGGGTTATCAACGTGGCGCTCGACAACGGCTTCCAGGCCGCGTTCTTCGGCCAAATGTGGGTCTTCCGCGTGCTGCGGCCGGGAGCGCGCGTGATCATCGCCGGCAAGCTGAAGTTTTTCCGGCATACGCCGCAGTTGCAGAACCCAAAGTTTATGCTGCTGGGCAAGGATGCGAAGAAGGCCCAGGGGACGAAGGAGTTCCGGGAGCTGGCGATGTTCGGCTCGCTCGCCGAGCTGCTCGCGGACCGGCCGTGGATTCCCATCTACCCGGCGACGGAGAAAGTGAGCTCGTGGTTCCTGCTCGGTGCCATTCACCAGGTCCTCGAGTCGCTGCCGGAGATTCCCGAGCCGCTCGACTACGAGGTGCCGCTCAGCTATGACCAGGCGCTGCGCCAGGTCCACGAGCCGCCCTTCGAGGGCCCGTATATGGCCATCCACCGCTTGAAGTACAACGAGGCGCTGACGGTAGGGCTCGTCATGGCGCTGCGCCGCCGCGATGCGCTGGGCCACGTCGCCCCGGCGCTGCCGCCGCGCGAGGACGGCCTGCGCGCGGCGCTGCTGGCCTCGCTGCCGTTCGAGCTTACCCAGGGGCAGCGCGACGTGCTCGGCGAGATCTCGCACGATATCTCGCAGGTCTTCCCCATGCAGCGTCTGCTCCAGGGCGAGGTCGGCTCCGGTAAGACGATGGTCGCGCTGCTCGCGATGCTTCAGGCCGCGGATTGCGGTTACCAGTCCGCGTTGCTTGCGCCCACGGAGGTCCTGGCCTCGCAGCACTTCGCGTCGATTTCCGCGCAGGCCCCGGCGGGTGTCAACGTCGTGCTGCTCACCGGCTCGATGAAGATGGCGGCCAAGCGCCAGGCGTTGCTCGATATCGTCAGCGGCGAGGCCGACATCGTGATCGGCACCCACGCGATTATCCAGGACACCGTAGAGTTTTACGACCTGGGCCTCGTGGTCGTCGACGAGCAGCACCGCTTCGGCGTCGAACAGCGCGACACGCTGCGCAGCAAGGCACAGCAGTACCCGCACATGCTGGTGATGACGGCGACGCCCATTCCGCGCACGATCGCGATGACGGTCTTCGGCGACCTCTCCGTCTCGACATTGCGTGAGCTGCCCGGCGGGCGCAAGCCCATCCAGTCCTTCGTCGTGCCGGAGTCCAACGAGGCGTGGGTCGCGCGCGGTTGGGAGCGCATCCGCGAGGAAGTCGCCAAGGGCCACCAGGCGTATATCGTGGCGCCGCGCATCGAGGACGCCGGCGGCGTCAAAGAGCTCATGGAGGAACTTGAATTCGGGCCGCTGCAGGGGCTGCGCTTGGCGATGCTCCACGGCAAGATGTCCGATAAGGACGAGGTCATGGCCGCCTTCGCGCGCGGCGAGTACGACGTGCTCGTCGCCACGACCGTCATCGAGGTCGGCGTCGACGTGCCGAATGCGACCATCATGCTCATCCGCGAGTCCGAGAACTTCGGTGTCTCCCAGCTCCACCAGCTGCGCGGCCGTGTGGGCCGTGGCGGGAACGCCTCGCTGTGTCTCTTCCACACGCTCGCCGCGCCCGGGTCGGCGTCGTTCCAGCGCGTGAACGCCATTGCTCAGACGAGTTCCGGCTTCGACTTGGCCGAGCTCGACCTCGCCAACCGCAAGGAGGGCGATATCCTGGGCACGCTGCAGTCCGGCGAGCACCGCACGCTGCGGTTGCTCAACTTGCTCACCGACGGCGAGATCATCTCGCGGGCCAGCTTCGACGCCACCGGGCTTGTGGCGCGCAACGAGCAGCTCGCGCGCGAACTCGTTGCGGAGCTCACGGAGGACGAACAAGCGTATCTCGACAAGTCCTAGCGGGAGCCGTGCGCTAAGGTGTTACGCATGAATATTTGCGCGCCTTTTGCTGGTATCGTGCGCTACCACGTCGCCGCGGGCCAAGCCGTCGAGGCCGGGCAGGTCATCGCCACGGTCGAGGCCACGAAGCTTGAGTCTCCCGTCGCCACGCCTGGGCCCGGCGTCGTTACGTCCTTGGAACATGCGGACTTTGATGACGTCCATGGGGGAGACGTCCTGGCTGTGGTGGGGGCATCGGAAAGCGGGGCAGCATGACGCGCATTATCGCAGGCGAAGCGCGCGGACGCCGACTCAAGGTGCCCGAGGAAGGCACGCGGCCGACCTCGGACCGTGCGCGCGAAGGGCTGTTTTCTTCGCTCACCATGCGCTGGGGATTTGAGGGATCGCGCGTGCTCGACCTTTTTGCGGGCTCCGGCGCGTTGGGACTCGAGGCCGCCAGCCGCGGCGCCGACGAGGTCGTGCTCGTCGAGCAGTCTTCCGCTGCCGCCCGCGTCATCCGCCACAATATCGCGGTGGTCAAGCATCCAGGCGTGACGCTCAAGGAAATGAAGGTGGGTACGTATTTGGCGACGGCGCCGCGCGGGTACTTCGATATGGTGCTCGCGGACCCGCCGTATGCGTTTGATGACGTGGACGGGCTCGTGGCCGCCATCGAGCCGGTCCTCGAGGACCGCGCCATCGTGGTCATCGAGCGGCCCGTGGACTCGGCGCCGACCGTCTGGCCTGCCGGGTTTACGGAGACGGGCCAGAAGTTGAAGAAGCGCACCTTTGGTATCGCGCGCATGGATATGGCGATTTTCGACCGGACGGATATGGAGCAATCTCATGACTAAGAAGGCCGTGTGCCCGGGGTCCTTTGACCCAATGACGATGGGGCACCTGGATATTTTCACCCGCGCGAGCCACCTCTTCGATGAGGTGACGGTGCTCGTGACGGGTAACCCGGATAAGCCGTCGGGCCTGTTCACAGTGGAGGAGCGCGTGGCGCTTATCCGCGAGGTCGTGCCGGAGAATATCAAGGTCGACTTCTGGTCGGGCTTGCTCGTGGACTACACCTCGGAGCACCACATCGACACGATCGTGAAGGGGCTGCGTTCCTCGCTCGACTACGAGTACGAGCTGCCCATGGCGCAGATGAACCGTCGTCTCACCGGCGTGGAGACCACCTTCTTGCTCACGGATGAGAAGTACGGCTACATCTCGTCCTCGTTGGCCAAACAGGTCGCACAGTTCGGCGGCGACGTCACCGGACTTTTCCCGGAGCCGGTCCACAGCGCAGTCGTGGAGAAATTCGCATGATGCTCGTTGCTCTCGGAGTGTTCGTCTCTATTTTTCTCGGTTCCTGTCTCCAGCGCGTGTCTGGCATGGGCATGGGACTCGTGGGCGGGCCTCTGCTCATGCTCTTGCTCGGTCCGGTGCAAGGCATCATGGTCATTAACGTGTTGGCGTGTATCAACGCGGCGATGCTCACCTACACCGCGCGCGACCGCGTGGACTGGCGCAAGTTCGGTGCCATTGCCTCCGTCATGGTCTTTGGCTCCATCCCAGCGGCGTTCCTCATTCGCTCCATCGATACCGCGCCGTTGCTCGTCATTGCGGGCGGCGCGCTGCTCATCGCGCTCGGCGTGGTGACCTTTGGCAAGAAGTACGTGCCGCACCTGCACGGCCTAGGTCCCATGCTTTCGGCCGGGGTGCTGGGTGGCTTCACGAATACTCTCGCGGGTATCGCGGGCCCTGTCATCACGGTCTACGCGCAGGCGGCGCGCTGGGAGCACTCCATGTACACGGCGACGCTCCAGCCCATTTTTATGGTTGGCGGTGCCATCTCCGTGACGGCAAAACTCGCCACGGGTGCGGGATCGCTCTCGCACGCCTCGTGGCTCGTATGGCCGGCGGGCATCCTGGGCATGATTCTGGGCATCGTCATCGGAGCGCACCTGGCTGGGCGAATTCCGCGCGACAAGGCGCACAAGCTCTCGCTCGCCGTGGCCGCAGCGGGCGCCGCGGTGGCGATGCTCCGTGGTGTGGGTCAGCTCTAGCTGTTCGCGAATTCCTCCTCGAGCAGTTGCTTTTCTTCTTCCACCCACGCAGGCAACGGGCCT
>NHCFJ05603__coassemble_627_pt1 | contig 37963 bp, 34 predicted proteins | sample NHCFJ05603__metabat2_low_PE_001 | metagenome-assembled genome bin NHCFJ05603 | reverse complement strand
CCGCCGGCGGCGACGCGGGCGAGCTCGCGCATAGAATTCACGGCGTCGGTTTCGGTGATCAACGGCGAGGCACCCGGAATGGTGGGCTCGGTGAAGGAAATGTTGAGCTCCGCGCCCTTGATGGCTCCGGCGAGCGGAACCGTCAGAGTCGAGCCGTTGAAGTGCACGCCTTCGACCTCAGCGGTAACACGCAACGGATTGGCCTGCTCGCGGCCGGCCCAGTTGACGGAGGGAGCGTCGGCGATGGTGGGGGCCACGGTAGCCGTTTCAGAAACCTGGGCAGCAGCGGCGGCCTCGAAGCGGCCGAGAAGCTCGGCCACCGGCTCGTCGACGCGGGTGATGCCAGCAACGGCGGTGGTGCCCGGAATGATGGAAACGCCGTCTGCGTCGTAGCGGTCATCGTGGGCCTGCCACAGGGAATCCTGGCGCCACCAGCGGCGCACATCCGCGTCGATGACGGGCACGAAGTTAGCGGGCTTGCCGCGCTCGCCGAGCAGAGTGATAAACCAGGCGGCATCGGCAGCCACGAGCGTGAGGTCAAGCTTGTCGCCGTAGGCCACGCGCAGGTCCGCAACAGCAACGGCCGGGTGCGAGCCGACCGTGACGAGCGCATCGAAGGAACCGTGGTCCGCATCATTGAGGCGGGCCTCCACGCGCGCGACCATCTGGGCGAAGCGGTTGGCCCAGGAGACATCCGCCCACTCACCGCGGTAAGACAGCTCGAGGTAGCGGTTGAGCCACTCCTCGTAGGTCATGGATTCGAGGTCGCCGAAGTAGGGCTTGGCCGTCGTGTTGATGGCGGCGATAATCTCGTCGCGACGGGCGGCGACGGCCTCGGCGTCGCCAGCGACGTCGTCAAGGAGGCGGCCCGCACGGGCCCAGGCGTTATCGATCTCATGGATATCGGCACCCAGCTGCGAACGGCCGGACGCGATGCCGCCGCGGGCCTGGCCAGCGCCGGCCCAGCCGTCATTGTCAGTGACGGGCTGCGCGTCGACGAGGGCTTGCTTGACCTGCGGGGACGCGGTGGACTCGAGGGTCGCCATGGCAACGGTGCCCACCATGATGGCGTCGACCGGCATGGCGGGTAGCTCGTAGGCTTCAGCCCAGGAACCGGTGAGGTACTCGGCGCCGCGCTCCGGCGTGCCGATGCCGCCGCCCACAGCCAGGAGGACATTGTCGCGCTCGCGAATCTCGGCGTAGGTGGCGATGAGGAGCTCGTCGAGGTCCTCCCACGAGTGGTGGCCACCGGCGTGGCCGCCCTCGACCTGCATGATCACAGGCGTCTCCACCGCGTCAGCGATGGCGAGCACCTGCTCGATCTGGCGCACGGTGCCCGGCTTGAAGGCCACCCACGGGAAGTTATCGGCGTGGAGCTGCTCTACGAGCGCGACGGACTCCTCGAGCGGCGGGATGCCAGCGGAGACGATGATGCCGGAAATCGGGGCGCCATTCGCGCGCGCCTTGGGCACCGCGCGCTCGCCGGAGATTTGGCGGCGCCACTGCGAGGCAGAGAGGTACATGGCGTTGAACTGAGCGTTGACGCCCGGCTCGAGGAGCTCTTCTAGGCGCTCGAGATTGGAAGCGAGCAACGCATTCGTCGTCTGTCCGCCACCAGCGAGCTCAGCCCAGTGGCCGGCGTTCGCGGCCGCGGCGACGATGGCCGGGTCCACGGTGGACGGGGTCATTCCCGGGAGCATGACCGGCGAGTAGCCGGTGACCTCGGTAAAACGCGTCGACACGCGGGGACCTTCGGTCCCCGGAAGAATACGAGGCGCGAAGCGCTCCCACGAGGACGGCAGCTCCGGCGCGCGACCCGCGTCAAAGAGCGCGGCCTGGCCTGCGGCGGAGTCGACGGCGAGGACGCCCACGCCGCGGCCCGCGACAAGCTCGCGGGTGAGCGGTGCGACGCCACCGGCGGGCCCGCACTCGAGAATCCACGTCGCACCGGCCTCGACGGCGCTGGAAACTTCTGCACTCCAGTCCACCGTGTCGGTGAGCACAACACGCGCACCGCGCTCGGCACGCTGCGCATCCAGACCAAGATCAGTTGCCCAGGCCACGACCTGCGTGACCGCGGCGTCCAGCGACGGGTGGTGGTAGGCCGTCTGAATATCGAGCTCAGTGAACTTCGGCGCGAACGCGGCGCCACCGCGCTCCTTATTCTCATGCGCCTTGGCAGAGCGCGCCGCGGCCTTCTCCAGCCGTGCGCGCACGGCAGTGTTGTCCGCGCCCACGATGACGAAGTTCTTGTGGCCATTGCGCAGGCCAATCGTCGCGCCAGCGGCCTCGAGCTGCTCGCGGGTCGCACCCTGCACAGAAAGCATCGGGGCGTTCTCCGCCGTACGCAGGAGTCCCTCGGCGCGCGCGGTACGCGTGAGCGCCGCGCCAATGAGCTGTGCCAGGGCGATAGCGTGCTCCGGCTTCATGGAGCCGTCCGCCACGAAGGTAGCAAGGGTGCCCTGGGAATGGCCTAGTCGTGCTACCGCGCGAGAGATATCTAGGCCCTGCGCCGCAAGCTGCTCCAACACGGCGATCTGCGTGACGAGGATGCCCGGCGTGGACACTGCCGCGTCGGTCGGGTCGCCCGGCGCCGACTCGCGCGCCCAGGTGAGCGGATCGAAGCCGTGCGGGAAGAAAGGAGCGAGTTCATCAGCGAGCGGTTCGAGCACGGCAGCCGCCTGCGTGACATAGCCTGCCACCGTGGCGTGCGCGGCGGTTTGCGCACGCAAGGTGGGCAGCCACGCGTAGCCCTGGCCGGAAAACTCCAGCGCAAAGGGCTCCTCGGCCAGGCGCTCGATGAGGGGACGCGCGCCGGCGGGCAGGGTAAATGACTCGGTGTTGATTGAGCTCACGATGGAAAGTGCTCCTCTTGTCCTGCGATCAGTTTTGTCAGTGATACAAAGTCAATGACTAAGCATGCCACAAAATCATGAGGGATCCATCATCTTTTGGGTGACGTGGGGGAAAGCCTCCCGCGCCACCGCCGCAAACTCCCTCTTCCCCAGCTTTCCGATGCCCCCAGGCAACGCACCCCAGAACTCCTCCCCCGTCACCTGCTCCATCTCCTCAAGATTCACGCGCGTGGCGAGGTCCAGCTCCTCCGGCAGCGAGCCGCCCACCAGGCCTTTCACCGTTAGTCCGCGGCGGCGGGCCGCCTCGACGGTAAGCTCCGCCGCATTGAGGCTCCCCAACCCCATGGAAGTCACGACGACGAGCGGCACGCCCAGGTCAGCCGCGATATCGGCGAGGGTGAGCGCATCTCCCAGGCGCACGAGCAGACCGCCAGCGCCCTCGACGAGGACCAGACGATCCGGCGCATCGAGCCCCTGAATCCAGGCAACGAGCTCCGCCCGGTCCGGCTCGGCCATGCCCGCCCGGCGCGCGGAGAGGTTCGGCGCGAGCGGCTCGGGGTAGCGCACGAACTCCGTGGTCTCGAGCCCCGTGAGCCGGGCAACGGTGTTCGCATCCCCCTGTCCGTCGGGCTCGCCGGTCTGGATGGGCTTGGCCACGACGACGTCAACGCCGTCGCCCGCCGCAACACTCGCCAACGCCGCCGTGGCGATGGTTTTGCCGACGTCCGTATTCGTGCCTGTTACGCAGATAATCATGTTCTTCTCCTAGTAGTTCCGCGCCGCGGCACACATGCCGCGGCAGATGGCCTGGACTTCTTCGGATGTCGCGATGAATGGCGGCATGGCGTAGATGAGCCGGCCAAAGGGGCGCAGCCACACACCTTCGTTCACCGTGGCCGCAGTCGCGCGTGTCATGTCGACGTCGCGATCCATCTCGATCACCCCGATGGCGCCGAGCACCCGCACGTCCGCGACGCCGGGGATCTCCCACGCAGCCTGCAACCCACGGCGCAGCCCCTCCTCCACGGCGGGGACCTGCGTACGCCAGCCCCCGTCGAGGATCATCTGCGTCGCTTCTGCCGCCACGGCACACGCGAGCGGATTCGCCATAAACGTCGGCCCATGCATGAGCGCGCGCGGCGCCATGCCCTCGGCTACCTTCGCGGCGGCCAGCGTCGCCGCAAGCGTCATGAACCCGCCTGTGAGCGCCTTGCCCACGCATAAAATATCGGGCGCGATACCGGCCGTTTGGGTGGTAAAAAGGTCACCAGCGCGCCCGAAACCAGTGGCGATTTCATCGGCGATGAGCAGAATCCCCCGCCGGTCGCAGATTTTCCTCACTCCCGCGACGAGCTCGTGGTCGTGGAAGCGCATGCCTCCCGCGCCCTGCACGACGGGCTCGATAATAACGGCCGCGATCGACTCATCAATAAAGGACTCGAACTCCCTCAGGTACACGGCGCGCTCCTCGGCCGAGGCACCCCGCACGGGCGGCGCAGGCGCAAAGATCTGACGCGCGAGGATGCCCTCCCACATCGCATGCATGCCGCCTTCCGGGTCGCACACACTCATCGCGCCGAAAGTGTCGCCGTGGTAGCCCGAGCGCCATGTCAAGAACTTTGTGCGCTCTGGATGTCCCGTGCCGCGCGCATACTGCAGCGCCATCTTGAGTGCGACCTCCACGCCCACCGAGCCGGAGTCCGAATAGAAGACCTGCGCGAAGTCCCCGCGCGTGAGCTTCATGAGATTCTCCGTCAACCGTGCCGCGGGCTCGTGCGTGAGCCCTCCGAACATGACGTGGCTCATCCGGTCAATCTGGCCTTTCGCCGCCGCAACGAGCCGCGGATGCGAATGCCCGTGGGCCGCGGCCCACCACGAGCTCATAGCGTCGATGAGCCGCCGCCCATTCATGAGTTCCAGGTACACGCCTTCGGTGCGCGCGACAGGCAGAGCCGGCGCACCAGGCGCGGCATAGGGGTGCCAAATATGCTTAGCGTCCACGTCAAGGAAAGATTGAACAGTGTTCAAGTTTTTCATAAAAATAGGTCTACCACACGCCCGAATGGTGCATACTCATTATCCATGACCATAATTGAACAGCGTTCAAGAACGCGTATTCCGCTTACTTTGCCAGCCATCGCCGGTGTGGAAGCCTGGGAACGTTTCAGCTTCTACGGCATGCAGGCACTGCTCGCCTACTACCTCTATTCCACCGCCGCCGAGGGCGGCCTGGGCATGGATCAAGCGCAGGCCACCGCGCTCGTCGGCGCCTACGGTTCCGCGCTCTACCTGTGCACCTACGCTGGCGGCTGGGTAGCAGACCGCCTCCTCGGTGCGGAGAAAACCCTGCTTATCGGTGCAGCCCTCCTCATGACCGGGCATCTTTCGCTCTCCCTCGTGCCCGGTTACACCGGACTCATCGCGGGGCTTGTCCCCCTCGCGCTGGGCTCGGGTCTGCTCAAGACCGCGGCGATTACTATCCTCGGCGCCGCGTTCCCGCCTGAGGCAGGCAAGCGTGATGGCGCATTCCAGATTTTCTATCTCGGCATCAACGTCGGCGCGCTCCTAGGCCCCATGCTCACCGGCTGGCTCGCCGAGCGCTACGGATACCACGCAGGTTTTGCCGCGGCGGCCGGGCTCATGGCCATCGGCTGCGTCTTCTATCTCTCCCTGCGCCGCCGCGCGCTCGCCTCGCTTGCCGATGCCCCCTCTATCCTCGCCCCCGCCTCGCCCATCGCGCCGCGCCGCGCAGTGCTGGCTATCGCTGCTGTCGCAGTCTTTGTCCTCGGTGCCATCGCGCTACTACCGCCCTCGTGCTTGACACTCACGTTGCTCATTCTCACGGCTGGCACAGCGCTCGCGCTTTTCATGCAGATGCTGCGCTCCCCGCAGGTTGACGCGCCTGAGCGCCGCCGCGTCCTTGCCTTCACTCCGCTCTTCGCATGCTCCACGGTCTACTGGGCGCTGCAGTCGCAGATCTACGGCGTGCTCGCTGTCTATTCGCGCGAGCGTCTCGACCGCACCATCGGTTCCTTTGAGATCCCGGCCGCATGGACGCAGTCGCTCAACCCGTTCTACATTTTGGTCTTCACGCTGCCCATTGCGGCCATCATGGCGCGCTACCGCATGCCCGCCCGTCGCGTGCTCATGGGCGGCGGGCTTGCGCTCGCCGGCGCCGGAATGTTCCTGCTGCTCCCCTACTCGGGCGGTGGCACCGCGCCGTTCCTCGCACTCGCCGGGTGCATCGCCACGATGAGCCTGGGCGAGATGCTCATCGGACCGGTAGGCATGGCAGCCTCAGCGGCGCACGCCCCGCGCGCCTTCGCGACGCGCTTTTCAGCCCTCTACTTCCTCACGATGTCCATCGGCACCGCTCTTACCGGAACGATCTCCACGTTCTATTCGCTCGACCATGAGACGGCGTACATCGTGGCCGTGGGCGCCGTACCCGTCATTCTTGGCCTGGCTGTGGCGCTAGCCCCTCGCGCACACGGCTAAGCGCCTCGTCGACCGGCACGTAGTAGTCCAAGCCTTCCTCGACTCGGCGCTCAAGCCCCTGCTCCGCGAGGTAGTCGTCGAATAACTTATCGATGCTCATAGCTCGTGAGCCTATCGCGCGTTAAGATATTCGGGTTATGTCCAAGTCCCCCTACGTCGTCGCCGCGCTCACCGCCATTCTCATTGCGGTGACGCAGTTCTATCACGCGCCCACGCCGGAGCTGCCCGGCTCCAGCTCTGGTTCTGCCGCCGAGACCAAAGACACCAACGCCGCCACCGACACCACCGTCGAACTCGCCAGTCTCGACGCACTGGCCGTCAAAGGTCGAGCGCCGAAGACCGGCTACGAACGAGAGCAGTTCGGCCAGCGCTGGTCGGACGATGTCACCGTCGAGTTCGGCCACAACGGCTGCGATACCCGCAACGACATCCTGCGCCGCGACCTCACGAATGTTGCCATTAAAGACAATACGCACGGGTGCGTGGTGCTCTCCGGCACCGTGCACGACCCGTACTCGGGCACGGACATCGCATTCCAACGCGGAAAGTCCACGTCCTCGGCAGTACAGATCGACCACGTCGTCCCGCTCGCGGATGCTTGGCAGAAAGGCGCGCAGACCTGGACGCCAGAGCAGCGCCGCAACTTCGCCAACGACCCGCGCAACCTGCTCGCCGTGAACGGACGCCTCAACCAGCAAAAGGGCGCGGGCGACGCCGCAACGTGGTTGCCGCCCAATAAGACGTTCCGCTGTGAGTACGCACAGCGCATCATCGAAGTGAAGTCCGCCTACGGATTATGGGTCACGCAGGCCGAACACGACGCACTCGCGCGCCAACTCGCACACTGTGCTTAAGCTCTTGTACATGAGCATCGGCCCTGCGCTCCCCCATTGGATGCCACGCGAGCGCCCCACGATTTCGGCGCTCACCGGACGCCTCGTCCGCATCGAACCGCTCTCCGCGCGCCACGTCCCTGACCTCGTGGCTGCTTTCGCAATGCACAGGTCTACAAGGGACGCTCCCGAGACACCGCCTGGTTTCCATCATCGACTCCGAATGGCCCGCGATTCGCGCCGGATTCGAACACTGGCTCGCGCCTGCCAACTTCGATGCCAAAGGTCCCCAGCTGCGCACTCTCGAAGAGTTCTGCGGCACAACGCCCACCGCGTCAACGCGCGGACGCGGGCGTCGTGGCCGCGGATCCACCGCGCCCGCCCAGCCGCATAAAAAATCCCTCCACCCACCGCACCCAAACGAGTTGGACGTGGGGATGGAGGAATGATGCGGTGCCTCATCGCACCGGGGAAGCCCCTCAGAGCTACATGTTGCCCTCGATCTGGCGCTTGATTTCAGCGTAGGGGCCCTCGAGCTCAGAGCCGGACTGGGCACCGTAGACCTCGCTCACGGTCTGCGGCTGGGACGGTGCCTGGGGCTTCGCCGAACGCTTGGGGCGCGGCGAGGGGGTGGAGGCATCGGCAGCCTGCTCGGCCTGGGTGAGCGCATTGGTGGAGAGCAGGACGTCGCGCATGCCGCTGAAGAGCTCCGTCATACCGCCCGGGTTGGACGGCATGTAAAGGACGTTCGTGTGGGAGCGGTCCGCAACGTCGACCATCGCGTCGAGGTACTGCGAGACGAGCATGAGGGTCTCTGGGTTCTCCTCGACGCCGGCGGCGCGCAGCAGCTCGTACTGGGCAGCAATACCTTCGACGATCTCCTTGCGCTGCTCCGCGACACCGCGGCCCTGGAGCTTACGGGCCTCGGCGGCACCTTCGGCTTCCTTGACGACGCGAATCTTCTCGGCTTCTGCCTGGGCGATGGCGGCCTCGCGCTCGCGCTGCGCGGCGTTGATGGAGTTCATGGACTCACGGACGCGGGCGTCCGGGCGGATGTCGGTGACCAGGGTGTTGACGAAGTTCCAGCCGTAGGCCGCCATGTTGTCGCGCAGGGAGACCGCGACATTGCGGGCAATGGTGTCCTTGGACGAGAAGGACTCGTCGAGCCCCATGTTCGCGACGGAGGAACGGACGTTGTCCTGGACGTAGGCGATGATCTGCTGCTCGTGGTTGGAGAGCATATAGTACGCCTCGCGCTCGCGGCCCTCGACGACCTGGTACTGGACGGCGACGGGGATCTGGACGAAGACGTTGTCCTGCGTCTTAGTCTCCACCATGACATCAAGCTGGCGGACCTTCAAGTTGATCTTGTCGCGGACGCGGTCGATGTAAGGAATCTTGAGATTGAGACCCGCGTGGGCGACGCGCTGGAACTTACCCAGGCGCTCGATGATGGCGGCCTCGCGCGTGCGCACGACCACGAAGCCGTCGAGAATGGTGGCGATGATGATCAGAGCAAAGATCACACCGACAATGACACCCAACATGAAAGAGCTCCTTCGTAGTGAGAGGGGTTGTTACTACATAGGGTGCCATAACTACGGGACTAATGATCGTCGGAAAGACGTAACAACTCAGTGAAGATTCTGCGGAATCTGGCTCGCAGTTTCATCGACTACGGTCTATGAACTCGCAGATTTATAGGATGTAGTCGATAAAAATGCGCGTCTTTAGTGGTCGTCCGCCAGCCGCAAGAGCTCGGTGAAGATGGCCTCGCCGTCGACGCGGACGCCGTTGTGCTGGTATTTGTTCGTCACGTGCGGGCGCAGGTCGCGGTAGAGGCGTGCGGTGTGCATCGATTCCTCGAAGGGGACGAAGATGTCGTCGAGGTAGACGGCCGCCGCAGCAATGGCGGGCGCGTCCTTGAGGACCTCTGGGTCGTAGAGGCTGGACTCCCACGGGTGCTGGGCGAGCCTTTCTGCAGCAGCCCCCAGCGGGCGTAGCGCAGGATCCTCGTCGAACTGCCAGGGGTAAATGTGCTCGCCGGTGAGCCACGTGCCGTCTTCGGCGAACTCGTCGAATTCCTCGCGGACCCGGTGCGCCGCCCAGTTCGTGGGCGTGGAGTCGACGACACCGCCGTAGATGGACTCGTGGATGGCTGCGTAGAGCGGGCCGCCTTGAAAGGTCACGCGCTGGCCGACGTCCTGCAGGAAATCCGAGCGCAGGCGCTTCTCCCCACGCACGGTGCGGAAAGGCTCCTCGAGGAGGAACGCGAGCGTATCGAAGCCGGCGCCGCGGCCGAGCTCAATGCCGATGGTGCGGAAGCGACGGGAGGACAGGCGCTCGCCCGTGGGCAAAGTCTCCTCGTGGTTGTCGAGGTGGTCGATAATCTCCTCGATGCGCTGCTGCGCCCAAGGAATTTCGCGGAAGAACTGACTCTCGCGGGCACGCAGCTTCGTATACGTCGCGCGGTAGAGGTCGTCGGCGCCCAGGCGCGTGGTGGGCAGGCCTCCGGTGAGGAAGGCGCGCTCAATGGATTCGGGGAACATGGACAGGTAGGCGGTGATGATAAAACCGCCGAAGGACTGACCGTAGAGCGACCACTTCTTCAAGCCCAGGTGCTCGCGGACGCGCTCGGCGTCGCGCACAATGTTGTCTTGGCGCAGGAGATGAAGCTTGTCGAAGTCGGCGGCATCGGAAAGCTCATCAATGCGATGCGAGCGGCCGGTGCCGCGCTGGTCGAGCAAAATCCAGCGGTAGCGCGTGAGCCCCGCCTTGAGCAGCCCGCCGAGACCGGCGGCGGGGCGCTCGGCCGGAAAGCCTGGGCCGCCCTGCATGTAGACGAGCGCGGGATAATTCTCGCCGCCGGGCGGGATGATCTCGCGGGCAAAAACGTCACAGGTCCCGCTATCGGGGTTGGAGTAATCCCACGGGACCGTGACGTGATGTTCTTTGAATTCGTGGCCAAAGCGCTTCATGCGCTCTAGTCTAGCCGCGCCGGCATGCGACTAGTAGACAGTGAAGCCCTTCTCGCGGAAGACGTCGCGGATCTTCTCCATCTCGTCGACTGCGGGCGGCTTAACGTCCTCAAGCGTGTAGTCCATGCCCAACTCGTGCCACTTGTCCTTGCCCATGTTGTGGAACGGCAGCACCTCGACGCGCTCGACGTTGCCCTTCCAACGGGCCACAATATTCGCGACGTTGGCGACATTCTCCGGGGCGTCAGTCAGACCCGGCACGACGACGAAGCGGATCCACACCTTCTTGCCCATGCGGTGCAGCTTGTCACCGAAGTCGATGGTGGGCTGCAGCTCGCGGGCGGTGACCTTCTTGTAGGTCTCCTCGTCGCCCGACTTCACGTCGAGGAGGAAGAGATCGATATTGTCTATATCCTCGTCGCGCAGGCGCGCGCCGAAGAAACCGGAGGTATCGATCGCGGTGTGAATGCCAGCGTCGTGGACTTCCTTGAGCACGCGGCGGGTAAAGGCAATCTGGAACAGCGGCTCGCCGCCGGAGATGGTAAGTCCGCCGCCGGAGGCGTTGAATATGGGCTTGTAGCGCTTAATGCGCTTGACCACGTCTTCGATGGTCTCCAGAGTGCCAGTCTTCATCTCCATGGTGTCAGGGTTGTGGCAATACAGGCAGCGCAGAGGGCAGCCGGACATGAACATGGTCATGCGCGTGCCAGGGCCGTCGACGGCCGTGACGATCTCCCACGAGTGAATGAGTGCGATATCGCCGGTGCGACGGGCTTCCATAAGCTCCGGGCGCGTGATTTCGTCCAAGTGGTTATCAGAGCCGAGGCCGCCCGCGACGCCGCGGACTTTCTCGCCGACTTCCGGCTCGAGGTGAACGACGCCGGTTACGCCATCTGCCATTGCTCAATGCTCCTTGCGAATAGGCCAATGCGGCCGCAAGCTCCGTGGGAGCTGGCGACCGCTACTGGATAAGTCAGTGTTACTAGCTGCCCTGGTGGAAGGTGCGCGAGATAACATCCAGCTGCTGCTCGCGGGTGAGCTTGACGAAGTTCACGGCGTAGCCAGAGACGCGAACGGTAAGGTTCGGGTACTTCTCCGGGTGCTCCACGGCATCCTCGAGGGTGGACTTGTCCAGCACATTGATGTTGGCATGGTACAGACCCGAGTTCATGTTGTGCTCGCCGCGCTTTGCTTTCATGTCGGCCATGCGCTCTTCGAAGGTGTGGGTTGCCATTGTGTATGTCTCCTGAAATGTGGTGAGTGGTTGGGGTGCCGCGGCCGAGCTGGCCGCGGCAAGGATGGGGGTTCGGACTACTTCGCGTTGTCCATAATGAAGCCGGAGTCCAGGACGCCCACCAGGTTGGTGATGCGCTCCTCAGGCGTGCGTCCCAGGCCGGTCGGGGTAATCGTGTTGGTCAGCGAGATGCCGTCCAGTGCGTCCTGGTAGTCCAGCTTGCCCACGGACAGCATGGAGGCAACCATGCCGTGGGAGTCGGCGCCGTTCTCCGGGTTAGCGCCCGGTGCGAACGGAGTACCAGCCTTGTGGCCGGACGGGAAGGAACCGGTGGCCTTGCCGTAGACCACGTTGGAGGTAATGGTCAGGACGGACTGGGTCGGGATGGCGTTGCGGTACATCGGGATGGCCTTAATCTTGTCCATCACGGTGTGGACCACGGTGGCGGCGATGTCATCAGCGCGGTCATCGTCATTGCCGTAGAACGGGAACTCGCCCTCGGTGCGGTAGTCGACAACCAGGCCGGTCTCGTCGCGGACCGGGTAGACCTTGGCGTACTTGATGGCGGACAGGGAGTCGGCCACGATGGACAGGCCGGCGATTCCGCAGCCCATGGAGCGGACGATGTCCGAGTCGTGCAGAGCCATCTCGACTGCCTCGTACGCGTACTTATCGTGCGAGTAGTGGATGATGTTGAGGGCCTCAACGTAGGTACCGATGACCCAGTCGAGCATGTCCTCGTACTTTGCCCAGACCTCTTCGAAGTCGAGCGGACCATCGCCCTGGATGGGCTCGTAGCCGGTCACGATCTGCTTGCCCGTGACCTCGTCGCGGCCACCGTTGATGGCGTAGAGGAGGGACTTTGCAGCATTGACGCGAGCGCCGAAGAACTGCATCTGCTTACCAACGCGCATCGGGGACACGCAGCACGCGATGGCGGCGTCGTCGCCCCACTGCTCACGAATCTGGCGGTCGGACTCGTACTGGATGGACGAGGTCTCAATCGAGATATGAGCACAGAACTTCTTGTATCCCTCAGGCAGCTTCGGGTCCCAGAAGATGGTGATGTTCGGCTCCGGGGACGGGCCCAGGTTGACCAGAGTCTGCAGGAGGCGGAAGGAGGTCTTGGTGACCATGTGGCGGCCGTCGTCGCCGAAGCCAGCGTCAGACCAGGTTGCCCAGTACGGGTCGCCAGAGAAGATCTGGTCGTAATCCTTGGTACGCAGGAAGCGGACGATGCGCAGCTTGATGACGAGGGAGTCGATGATCTCCTGAGCCTCGGACTCGGTGAGGATGCCACGAGCGAAGTCGCGCTCGAAGTAGGAGTCGAAGAATGCAGACAGGCGGCCGATGGACATGGCGGCGCCGTCCTGGGACTTAATGGAGGCCAGGTAGCCGAAGTAGGTCCACTGAACAGCCTCATGAGCGGTGGAAGCTGGGCCGGAGATATCGAAGCCGTAGGACTCAGCCATCTTCTTCAGCTTCTTCAGAGCCTTGATCTGCTCTGCCTGCTCCTCACGGTAGCGTGCCCAGTGCTCAGAGAAGCCCAGGTCTGCCACGGCGTCCTTGGAACGCTGCTTTTCCTCGATGAGGTAGTCGACGCCGTAGAGGGCGACGCGGCGGTAGTCACCGATGATGCGGCCGCGGCCGTAGGCGTCCGGTAGGCCGGTGATGATGTGCGAGGAACGAGCGGCACGAATGCGCGGGGTGTAGATATCGAAGACCGCGTCGTTGTGGGTCTTGCGGTAGCGGGTGAAGATTTCCTTCACGGCCGGGTCGTATTCCTTGCCGGCTTCCTTGATGGCCTGCTCGACCATGCGCCAGCCGCCGAACGGCATCATGGCGCGTTTGAGCGGCGTATCCGTCTGCAGACCGACAATGACGTCATCTTCCTCGCCGATGTAGCCAGCCGGGAAAGCGTCAATATCGGTTGCGGTGTGGGTATCGACGTCAAAGATGCGCTTCTTGCGCTCGATGGAGAGGTAGTTCTTCTCCAAGTAATCGAAGGTACGCATGGTCTTCTCGGTGGGGCCTTCGAGAAACGAAGCGTCGCCATCGTACGGAGTGTAGTTGCGCTGCACGAAGTCGCGGACGTCGATTCCTTCGGTCCACGGTCCCGGGTCGAAACCTTCCCAGGCGGTAAACTGCAGCGGCTCGGTTGCGGTGGTCACGAGGCGTGACTCCCTTCTATTTCGACGTATTTACGGGCTCGCCGTTTTACTTCAACCGGCAGTGCCCTGATACTCTCGAATTTACCCCTGCACCTGCTTGTTTCCTACCTCAGTCCTAGGTCACAAAGAGACCAATACCACACGTTTTTCCGTGTTTACAGCTCAACGAATTTATAAAAAACGGCCGTTCCGTATCTATCGGGGGTAAACTACCCCCATAGCGCCCTGAGCTGAAGCGATTCAGATTGTTCCGTTCAACCATCGCGCGTTCCGCGTGACTAGGCTTCCGCACTGCGCACCGGCTACTTTTATCCGTATGACTTCTTCTCCGCTTCCTCCCCCAGACACGGCGAAAACTGTGACGCCCCATCCCGCCAGCGCTGTCGATGCCGTCCCTTCCGCCCCGAAGCTCGCGGCCCTCGGCCTCCAGCACGTCCTCGCGTTTTACGCCGGAGCAGTCATCGTTCCTCTCCTCATTGCGGGCTCGCTCAATCTCGACACCGCGACGACCATCCACCTCATCAACGCTGACCTGCTCACCTGTGGTCTGGCGACCATTATCCAGTCGGCGGGCATCGGCAAGCACGTGGGTGTGCGTCTGCCCATCATCCAAGGCGTGACCACCACGGCGGTCTCCCCTATCATCGCCATTGGCCTGGGAGCGACGAACGGGGAAGGCGGCACCGCCTCCCTGCCCACCATCTATGGCGCCATCATCGTCGCGGGTCTGTTCACCTTCTTCGCCGCTCCTGTCTTTGGCAAGGTGCTGCGCTTCTTCCCGCCTATCGTCACCGGCACGGTGCTCCTCGTCATGGGCACGTCGCTGCTCGCGGTCTCCGCCAACGACTTCATCAACTACGCGGAAGGCGTGCCGGCCACCCGCGATCTCCTCTATGGCTTCGGCACCCTCGCCGTCATCGTCCTCGTCCAGCGCTTCTTCCGCGGCTTCCTGGGTACGCTCTCTATCCTCATCGGCCTCGTGCTCGGCACTGCCGTCGCCCTCGCGCTGGGCGATGCCTCCTTTGCCGGCGTCGCCGCCGCTCAGCCATTTGGCATTACGACGCCGTTCTACTTCGGCATTCCGAAGTTCGACCTCGTCGCCATCTTCTCCCTCATCATCGTCATGATCATCACCATGGTCGAGACCACTGGCGACGTCTTCGCCACCGGCGAAATCGTCAAGAAACGCATTCGTCGCGACGACGTCGTGCGCGCCATCCGGGCTGACGGCGTATCGACCGTCCTCGGCGGCGTCATGAACTCTTTCCCGTACACCTGCTTCGCCCAAAACGTCGGCCTCGTGCGGCTTACCGGCGTGAAGTCGCGCTGGGTCGCCGTCGCCGCCGCAGGCTTCATGATTATCCTCGGTTTGCTCCCCAAGGCCGGTGCCATCGTCGCCGCCATCCCCTCGCCGGTCCTCGGCGGCGCCTCGCTCGCGCTGTTCGCCAACGTCGCCTGGGTCGGCCTGCAGACCATCGCGAAGTCTGACCTCTCTGACGGCCGCAACGCCGCCATCGTCACCACTGCCCTTGGCCTGGCCATGCTCGTCACCTTCAAGCCGGATATCGCGGCCGCCTTCCCGAATTGGGCACAGACCTTCGTCTCCTCCGGCATGTCCATCGGCGCGCTCACGGCCATCGTGCTCAATCTCCTCTTCTTCCACCTCGGCCGCCAGTCCGGCTCCGACGTCTCGCGCGCAACGGGCACCGGCGTTTCCCTTGACGAGCTCAACAACATGGAACGCGACGATTTCGTCGCAGCCCTGCGTCCCCTCTTCAACAACGAGACGTGGCCGCTGGAGACCGCCTGGGAAGCCCGCCCCTTCGCCGACATCAACGAGCTGCGCGCGGCCATTCAGGTCGCGGTACTCACCGCTCCTTCGGAGCGCCGCGAGGCCCTCATCCACGATTACCCCGCCATGGACGATCTCCTTCTGCGCCCACAGGACGTCGCCACGGCTGACCGCGGCTCCATTGGCTTGGCCGAGCTTGACGATGCCCAGTCGGAGAAGTTGCAGGAGCTCTCCGCCGCCTATCGCTCGCGCTTTGGGCTGCCCTTCGTGGCGTATCTCGACACGACCGACACGGTCGAGCGCGTCCTCGACGCGGGCGTGCGCCGCCTCGCCAACTCCGAAGAACAGGAACGCCGCGTGGCGCTGAGCGAAATCGTAGAAATCGCCAACGACCGATTCGACCTGCTGCTCGCCGATGCCAACCCCGTGCGCTCGGCGTGGGACCGCAAGTTCACGGAAATCGACTAGCAACGCCGAGCTCGCCATCCGCGCCCCGCGAGCCTGGCTTTGGGTTTATGGCGTTTCGAAGCGTGTACCGCACCATCAACCGCCATAAAACCAAAGCTGGCCGCAGACGCGCGAAGAGCCGGCCTCGTTCGATACGAGGCCGGCCCTTTTATTGTGCGCCCGGGGAGAATCGAACTCCCACGTCCTAAGACACTAGAACCTAAATCTAGCGCGTCTGCCAATTCCGCCACGGGCGCGTGCGGAATAAAGCTTAGCAAGTGGGCCGGGCGGGAAGTTAATGCGCGGGGTTAGAAAATTGGGGCACGGGGTGGGTAGGCTATGACGAGTGAGCAGCAAGGAACCGCGTAAACGTCAAAAGATCAAGGTCAAGTGGTGGCACATCCTCTTGATTGCGTTCTTCGTGGTGACGTTTTTGTTCCTCGCGTGGTGGCAGTGGACGCGTTTCCAGTCCGGCTCCGGCACGTTCCAGAACCTGGGCTATGCCTTCCAATGGCCACTGTTCGCCGTCTTCGTGGTCTACGCCTACCGCACAGCGCTCAAGTACGAAAACGAGCGCATCGACGCCGAGAACGCGGCGGCCGCCGACGGCGACGAGAACTACCAGTATGTCTCCGAGCGCGAAGCGCCGAAACATACGATGACTGCCATCGACGAGGACTTTTTGCCCTCCCGTCCCCGGATGGACGTCGAGGAATTCAACGCCTTGAATGTCCAGCGCCGTGAGCACCCTTCAACCCGCAACGAAAGTGAAAGCAATGACTAACCAGCCCGCGCAGCACCACCCCGAACGCCAGGCACGCGTGAAGACCGCCCTGAACATCTTCTCCGTCTTCGCCTGGGTCACCGGTGTCTTCCTGCTCGCCCTCGTTGTCCGCATGGTGTGCCAGTACATTCTGAAGCTCGACATCCCCGAGTGGGCCACGTGGATCGCTATCGCCCACGGCTGGGTCTACGTCTGCTATCTGCTCTCCGTGCTCAACCTGGGCACCAAGGCACTGTGGCCTTTCCCGAAGATGCTCGGCACCGCCCTCGCCGGCGTTGTGCCTTTCTTCTCCTTCTTCATGGAAGCCAAGCGCCGCAAGGAAGTCATCGCAGCGTTCAGCCTTTAAGAAGCATAAAAAATCGCCGGTCCCCACGCGGGATCGGCGATTTTTTATGCGGACGTGGCGAGCTCCGCGATGTGAGGCACGAGCTGCTCGAGCGCGCGGTGGCGGTGCGAGACAGCGTTCTTTTCGGCGGGGGTCATCTCGGCCGAGGAGCGCTCCTCCCCTTCCGGCTGGAAGAGTGGGTCGTAGCCGAAGCCGTTTTCGCCGTGGCGCTCGCGCAGGAGCATGCCCGGCCAGCGACCTTCGGCGAGGAATTCCTGACCATCCGGCGTGACGAGCGCGCACGTGGACACGAAGGCGGCGGCGCGGCGCTCATCCGGCACGTGCGCCATCTGTGCGAGCAGAAGGTCGTTATTCGCCTCGTCGTTGCCGTGGGTGCCGGACCAACGCGCGGAGAGCACTCCCGGCATGCCGTTGAGCTCTTCGACGGCGATGCCGGAGTCATCTGCAATGGTGGCCAAGCCCGTGTGGGTGACGCCGGCGCGTGCCTTGATGAGCGCGTTGTCGGCGAAGGTGCGACCGTCCTCGACCGGCTCCTCGTACGCCTCCACCGCGGACAGCGGGAGGAGTTCGACACCGACGATGCCAGCCTCGGCGAGGATGGTCTCGAGCTCGCCCAGTTTCTTCTTGTTATTCGATGCGACGAGAATCTGCATGTGAAGTCCCAGTCCTAGTTCCAGCCGAGCGCTGCCTTCTGGGCCTCGATAAGCTCGTAGCAGCCCTTCTCCGCGAGATCGAGCATCTGGTTCAGCTCAGTGCGGCCGAAAAGTCCGTGCTCGCCGGTGCCCTGAATCTCCACGAAATTGCCGGAGGAGGCCATGACGACGTTGAGGTCGACCTCGGCGCGGGAGTCCTCTTCGTAGGGCAGGTCGAGTGACGGGCGACCGTCAATGATGCCCACGGAGACCGCGGCAATGGGGTCGAGCAGCGGCTCGCCGGGAACGACGCCTGCTTCCTTGAGGTGTGCGACGGCATCAGCCAGCGCGACATAGGCGCCGGTGATGGAGGCGGTGCGGGTGCCGCCATCGGCCTGGAGGACGTCGCAGTCGAGCTGAATGGTGTTCTCACCCAGCTCGCGCAGGTCCACGGCGGCGCGCAGGGAGCGGCCGACGAGACGGGAGATTTCATGCGTGCGGCCCTTGACCTTGCCCTTCATGGACTCGCGCGGCATGCGCTCGTGCGTTGCGGACGGCAGCATGGAGTACTCGGCAGTGAGCCAGCCTTCGCCGGAGTCCTTCTTAAAGCGCGGGACGCCAAATTCGACGGACGCGGTGCACATGACGCGGGTGTTGCCGAACTCGACGAGGACGGAGCCTGCCGGGTTGGTCGTGAAATTGCGGGTGATGCGAACAGGGCGCAGCTCATCGAGCGCGCGGCCATCGAAGCGAATGAAGTCAGACATGGGCTCTAGCGTACTAGAGCTCAAACTCCATGTCGGGAGCGCCAACGACGATCTCTCCATCGAACTCGGCGTGGGCCGCAGCCACGGTGGCTTCGCGGTCGCCCCACGGCTGGAGGTGGACGAGCACAAGCTTCTGCACACCGGCGAGTGTCGCGAGACGCCCTGCCTCGCCACCAGACATGTGCATATTCGGCGCCTTGCCCTCCGAGGTTTCGCCCCAGCCCGCCTCGCAGAGGAAGATATCCGCATCCTGGGCGGCCGGAATGAGATCCTCGGTAAATGCGGAGTCTCCGGAGTATGCGATAACGCGGCCCGACTTCGCGTGCTCCACGCGCAGTGCGAACGTCTCGATGGGGTGGATGGTGCGGTACGGCGTCATGTAGACCTCGTCGACGAGCTGGCGCTCGCCCTGGCGCCAGCTGTCGAAAGCGAAGGTATCCGAGAAATCGTCGACCTTATCCGGCACGTCTGCGGACAGGCGGCCGAGGTGCACCGGAGTGGCGGCCGGGCCGAAGCACAGGTTGCGCGCGGCGGCCGGGGCCGTGGGATGGAAGCGACGCCAGACCATGAGCGACGGGAAATCCATGCAGTGGTCAGCATGGAGATGGCTAAAGGTCACGTGAGCGTCACACGGATCCTGGTGTTTCTGCAGCTGTGCGAGCGTCCCCGGGCCTATGTCCATGACGATGGACGGGGCATTATCGAAGGACACGAGGTAGCCTGACGCCGGATTAGCAGGAGTGGGCACAGAGCCGGAACAACCAAGAATGGTCAACTTCATGGGTACATCGTTGCACGAAAGTACTCAAAAGTCAGGCAATCGTCACTCGATTGCGAGAAACTTCTGGGTTATCCCTGAATGTGGTTGAATTCACCGGGGCCGCGGCCGAGGAAGCGCACGGCGAGCTTATCAAAGAGCTCCGGTGCACCGGTGGACTCGAAGACGCGGGTGGGCGGCTCGGGGTTCGCGCGCAGCATATCGGACTCCGTGAGCACCTTGAGCACGTCCTTCGCGGTTTCCTCTGCAGAGGAGACGAGCGTGACATTGTCCCCCATCGCGAGCTGGATGACACCGGAGAGCAACGGGTAGTGCGTGCAGCCGAGTACGAGCGTGTCGACGCCCTCGGCCTGCAGCGGCGCGAGGTAGTTTTCCGCCACGCCCAGAATCTGGCGGCCGGAGGTAATGCCGCGCTCCACGAAGGGCACGAAGTCCGGGCACGCGGTGGCGAAGGCCTGGATGCCCGGATTGACCGCGAAGAGGTCCTGGTACGCGCCAGAGTTCACGGTTCCTTGCGTGCCAATCACACCCACCTTGCCGTTGCGGGTTGTCGCCATCGCACGGCGTACAGCAGGACGGATGACCTCGAAAACGGGTACGTCATAGCGCTCGCGCGCGTCGTGCAGGAACGCCGCCGTTGCCGTATTACACGCAATGACGATCATCTTGCAGCCGCGCTCCACGAGCTCGTCCGCGATGTTCTGAGAGAACTGGCGCACCTCGGCAATGGGGCGTGGGCCGTACGGACCGTGAAGAGTATCGCCGATGTAGTGGATGGACTCGTTAGGCAGCTGGTCCATGATCGTGCGGGCCACGGTGAGCCCACCCAGACCAGAATCAAAGACGCCGATGGGAGCGTCTGCAGCAGGAGAACTCAACGCAGTTCCTGCTTTCGCGAACCAGACAGAGCCCTGACCGGATCATCGGAGGTAATGGTCATGCCGGCGAGAATGCCGCCGATGGCGCCGAAGAGGTGGCCCTGCCAGCTCACGCCCTCGTAGACAGGCAGCACGCCCCAGATAAGACCGGAGTAGGCGAAGGCCAACACAACGCCGGTAAAGAACTGCACGAGCGAACGGTTAAACACACCGCGCACGATGAGGTACGCGAGCCAACCATAGACCATGCCTGAGGCGCCAATGTGCAAGGTACCCGGCCCGCCAAAGAGCCACGTACCCACGCCAGCGACGAGCAGAACGATAGCGGAAACCTCCCAGAACGCGCGGCGTCCGGACAAGCCCACGATGAAACAGAAGATGGCGCCCGGAATGGAATTACCCATGAGGTGCTCGAAGTTAGCGTGAAGGAAGGGCGCGAAGAAGATGCCCCAGATACCGGAAAAGTCGAGCGGGCGGATGCCGAAGTAGCCCAGGTTTCCGCCGAAGATGACGGCGTTGATGATGTGCACGCCCCACTCGATGACGAGGTAGCCAATAGCAAACGTCAGGCCTGCACGGATGCGTCCGCTGCCCGTGTAATTCTTCGAATCACCAGAATTCCGGCGCGGGGCGGGCGCGCCGCCGGGCCGGTACTGGTAATTCTGCATTCCGCCATAAGTCATAATGCGACCTACTTTAGCGCGGCGGGCGACATCAGGCGCGTTTCGGCAGCGTCGCGTACGTCGCAAGCCCAAATCCCGGCGCGGCATGCACGACGGCGTCGACGATGGCGGCCTCGACCGCGTCAGCTGCCGCAGCGCCGAGCGCCATCATGGTGGGCGTGTCCACGCCTGCCGCCGCTGGCGCGTCGGCAGAAGCGGCGCCGGCAGAAACATCGGAGAGGGCGAAGATGGTGTCGCCATCGAGCGGCGAGTGCGCCGGACGCACGGCTCGGGCGATGCCGTCGTGTGCTGTCAGTGCCAAGCGCTTGGCTTGGGCCTTGGTCACCGGGGCGTCGGTGACGACCACGCCAATGGTCGTGTTGAGCTTCGCCTGCTTGGGGTCCGGCACCGCGGCGTAGGCCTCCGGGTCGAGCGCCTCGAGGCTCTCCCCCGTCGCGCGCTCGTAAGCGCGGGCACCGAAGAGCTCGCCGGTCTCGGCGTCGACGACCTCACCCGCCGGGTTCGCGACCATATAAGCGGTGACTTGATAGTCGTGAGACGGCGCATGTGCGGTGACGCTCGCGGCGCCAAAGCCGCCGCGCAGGCGGCCAGCCGTGGCGCCCGTCCCGGCGCCGACGGTGCCGGAAACCTCCAGCAGCGGCGCGAAGGCGGCATCGGAAAGCGCGGCACGCAGGGCGGCGGCGCCATCGGAGGCAGTGGGATAGTGGACCTCGCCGACGATGAGGTCGAAGATAACGGCCGCGGGGATGATGGGCACGCGCGGGCCGGGGCGGTCCTCGCCGAATACGGGAAAGCCAATGTCGTGCGTGGCGAGCTCGCGCATGACGCCGTCCGCCGCGGCGAGGCCAAAGGCGGACCCACCGGAGAGAACAATGGCGTGGACGCGCTCGACCGTATTATGGGGCTCGAGAAGATCCGTCTCACGGGTGCCGGGGCCGCCGCCGCGGACATCGACGGACGCTACGGCGCCCTGCGGGCCGGCGTAGAGGACGGTGACGCCCGTGTCTCCCAGCGTGGCGTGGCCGATGGAAACCATGAGCCCGACCTCCTAGTTCATCATGGCCTGGAGCAGCGAATCCTGCGCAAAGGCGAGCCACTCGATGATGGCTTCCTGATCCGCAAGTGCTCCCTCGCCGCGCATATCGCCCGCGGCAACGTAGAGGCGCAAGTCGTTCAGGCCTGCGACAAACGCGGGGGCCTCGGATTCTTCGATGGAGACCTCGACGCCACCCGTGGGGCCGAGTGCCTCGTTGATGACCTGGAGGTTCTGTAGCTTTGCGCGCGCGATGTCGTTTTCGTGGAGTGAGCGCAGCAGCGCATTATCGCCTTCGAATTCCTCGTCGCCTTCCTTCTCAAAGTCCGGGAAGAGACGCGCGAGCGACGGATCCTCGGGGGCCTCCTTATGGCCGGAGGCAATGCCCATCATCTCCGCCAAGTCGTCCTTGGGCGCGGACTGGGCGCGCTTAATGATCGCCTCGGAGACCGTCGCCGTGAGATCGCCTATGACCTCGCGCTCGATGGGTTCAAAGCGCGTGACGTACCGCGCCGGACGCATGAGCGACTTTTTCTTCTTCCATGCCTGCATGTATTCAGTCCTGTCTGCTCTAGCCGGCCTGCTGCATGGTGGCCCACAGACCAGCAATCTGCAGCTTCTTTACGTCGGCTTCAATCTTGTCGCGCTCGCCCGTGCTCACTGCGGCCTTGCCTTCGGTATGGACCTGCATCATGAGCTCGTTCGCGCGCTTCTTGTCATAACCCAGCACGGTCTGGAAGACATAGGAGACATAGGACATGAGGTTGACCGGGTCGTCCCACACGATGCACATCCACGGCAGGTTTTCGCTCGTGGCGACATCAAGCTGAATGTCTTCATCCAGCTCCGGGGTGGCCATCGGCGAACCGAGGGTCGGGTTAAGGGAGAGATTCATGGTACTTAGCCTAATCAATCTGCCCCTCTTTCGACCACAGTCCGCCCCACCGGCGCGTGAGAAATAGCGCAATTCCCTTACCAATGGCACCAATGACGTCAATTAATCTCAGAAGGTTATTGAGCCCAAGCAACCCTCAACAGCAGTGAACTCACAGATCATCGTCGACAACTGTCTAGGGGACGCCGACCACAACACCGAGCGCCGCGCGATGGTACTCAACCCGTCGCTTACCACGATCGGCGTAGCGTACGACGACAACAACGGCTACGTCGACACCGTTGTGACGATGGAGTAAGCCCGCGAGCCCCCTTCGTTGCCGTGGCGATCTGCAATGGGGCTGGTTAAAGACCTCACAAATATCGTGCGCCGCGTATGATTAACCGGCATGAATGACTCTGCTTCCGCCGTTTCCTCCCCTGCCAGCCGCTCGACGGGCTTGTTGACCGATAAGTACGAGCTCACCATGCTTCAGGCAGGGCTGCGTGACGGCACCGCGCACCGTAAGGCCGCTTTCGAAGTTTTCGCCCGCCGCTTGCCGGGCGAGCGCCGCTACGGCGTGGTCGCGGGCATCCCGCGCGTGCTCAAAGCCATTGAGGACTTCCACTTCACCGAGGATCAGCTTGCGGACCTCGACTTCCTCGACGAGCAGACGATTGAGTACCTGCGTCATTACCGTTTCTCCGGCCAGGTGGACGGCTACCGCGAAGGCGAGCTCTACTTCCCTAATTCGCCGCTGCTTACCGTGCGCGGCACGTTTGGCGAATGCGTCATCCTTGAAACGGTCATCCTGTCCATCATGAACGCGGACTCCGCGGTGGCATCGGCAGCCTCCCGCATGGTGGTGGCCGCAGACGGCCGCCCGATCATCGAGATGGGTTCGCGCCGCACGCACGAGTACGCCGCTGTCACCGCGACCCGCGCCGCGTACCTCGCGGGCTTTACCTCCACGTCGAACCTTGAGGCAGCGTACCGCTACGGCATTCCGGCTTCTGGCACGGCGGCGCATGCGTGGACACTCGCCCACGTCAACGATGACGGCACGCCGAACGAAGAGGCCGCTTTCCGTTCCCAGATTGAATCGGACGGCGTGGAAACCACCCTGCTCGTCGACACCTACGACATTTCGAAGGGCGTGGAGACGGCCATCAAGGTCGCGGGCACGGAACTCGGCGGCGTACGCATCGACTCCGGCGACTTGGGTGCCGTGACGCGCCGCGTACGCAAGCAACTCGATGACCTGGGCGCGCACAACACGCGCATTGTTGTTTCCTCCGACTTGGATGAGTTCTCCATTGCTGGTCTGCGCGGCGACCCGGTCGACGGCTATGGCGTGGGCACTTCCGTGGTCACAGGCTCCGGCGAGCCGACCGCGTCCATGGTCTACAAGGTTGTTGAGGTCGAGGGCCACCCCGTGGCCAAGCGTTCCTCCTCCAAGCGCTCCGTGGGCGGAGCCAAGCGCGCTATTCGCACGCACCGCTCCACTGGCGTCGCGCTCGAGGAAATCGTCTTCCCCTTCGACGCGGAGCAGCCGGAAGTTCCGTCGCACCTCACGGTGCGCGAGCTCACCGTGCCGCTCATGCGCGACGGACATGTGGTCGAGGGCCTGCCCACGCTCGAGGAATCCCGAGCCTTCCTCGCTGAAATCCGCGGCACCCTGCCGTGGGAGGGCCTGGCTCTGTCCAAGGGCGATGTGCCGGTGCCAACGCGCATGGTGGGCTTCCCGCCAGCCAAGTAACCACGTAGCGTTATGCGGGTCTATTCGCACCGTTTCCGTTTGTCGACGGCGCAGGCCGACCGTCTCGCAGGCGGTGCGGCGCGCTGGGCGCACGTCTGGATTAACCGCGTCACGGACAAAGACAACCATTCTTTAGGTTTCATGTCTCGCGATCCGTCCGGCTGGATTCTCGACATGGAACTTCCCGCCGATATCCTCGCCTCGTATTCATTCAGTGCTGGCAGCTCAGCACGGCCCTCCCGCCTCATGCCCTGGGACGTCACGCGTGATCGCATCCTTCAGGGCCCCCAGGCTCCAGACACACGTGAATTCACCGTCGCGACATCCCAGCCCACCACGCAGCGTACCGTCGCGGGTCGGCGCGTCGATTACTTTCTGCCCTCTGGCGCAACGACACTGCTCACGGTGTTCGATGGTGCCGACTGGTTCGACCGCGTCAACCTGCCCGGCGCGCTCATGGCGGCGGGTCTTCCCGTCGCAGTAGTGGGCATCACCCCGCGCGACCGTGCCGACCGCCAGGCGACCCTGGGATGGCACCCGGAATTTCTTCGCCACGTGCAGGACGGCATCGTGCCGCTCGCAGGTTCCTTTCCACGGCACGTGGTGGCGGGGCAATCGCTGGGCGGCATCGCCGCGCTGTGCGCCGTCCAGCCGGGGTCCCTTTGGGACCATGCACTCGCGCAGTCCCCCTCCCTGTGGTGGTCTCCGGACAATCAGACCAACCCGGGGCACTGGAGCGAGCAGCCGAACGACTGGGTCGCGAGCCAACTCGCACCGGATACGCCGGCGTGGACGCAGGCGGGTTCCCTGGAAGGGCTTATGCCCCACCGCGTGCGCAAGCTGGGTCTTTCCTACCGCGAATTCACCGGCGGGCACGACCTCGCCTGGTGGCGCGTCGGCCTCCTCGACTATCTTCGACACGTCGGGGCGGCAGGCTAGACTGGCCGGGTGGAGAAATCGACCGAAGAGCTTCTAGAGTCCGCCGTCGCCGCCTTGGGCGGTGCCCGCCGCGAAGGCCAGGTCCGCATGGCCAAGGCCGTGACCAAGGCCTTCGAGACCCAGCGCCACCTCGCCGTCCAGGCGGGCACCGGTACGGGTAAGTCGCTGGCCTACCTCGTCCCCTCCCTGCGTCACGCCCAAGGCGCGGAGACCTCGGTCATCGTCTCAACGGCGACGCTCGCGCTGCAGCGCCAGCTCGTCCACCGCGACCTCCCGCGGCTCACCGAGGCGCTGGCCGCGGAGATGGACCGCGAGCCCACCTTCGCCATTATGAAAGGCCGCGCGAACTACCTCTGCCTCAATAAGCTGGCGCAACCGGAGTCGCCGGAAGCCATGCTCGATGACGGCGAGGGGCTCGATGGTGGCTCATGGCGCGAGCGCGCCGCCACACGCGTCACGGAATGGGCCCAGGAAACGGAGACGGGGGACCGTGACGACCTCGAGCCGGGCGTCCCAGACGACGTGTGGAAGGCGTTTTCCGTCACCTCCCGCGAGTGCCTAGGGGCCTCGCGCTGCCCGCACGGCGAGGACTGCTTTGCAGAGCTCGCTCGCCGCGAGGCCGTGGACGCAGACGTCATCGTCACCAACCACGCGCTGCTCGCCATCGACGCGCTCTCCGAGGCCAATATCCTGCCCGACCACGATGCCGTGGTCATCGACGAGGCGCACGAACTCGATGACCGAATTACCTCCGTCACGACCGCGGAGATTACCGCCCGCGTCATCTCCATGGCGGGCAACCGCGTCAAGGCACTCGCCTCGGGCTCTGGTTTGACGGACCTCGCAGAGGAATTCACCATCGTCACCGCGGATTGCCCTGAGGGCCGCTGGACGGACATGCCCGAGCCCGTCTCTCAGCACCTCACCGGCTTGGAGGACACCCTTCGGCGCATGCGTGAGAAGATCGCCCGTGCACCCGAAGGCGAGCACAAGGATGACCCAGAGAAGTTCGCGGAGCGCCAGAACCTCACCAATCACCTCTCCGATCTCGCCGAGGCGGTCGCCCGCATGCGCGCCGTCTTTGCCCAAGGCAACCCGGCTGAACACGAGGACGTCGTGTGGCTCTCACGCCGCAATGGGGACGGCCCCGCCACCCTCGCGGTCGCGCCGCTGTCTGTCGCGGACCTACTGCGCTCCACTCTCTTTGGCGAACAGACCGTCGTGCTCACCTCAGCCACGCTGGCCCTCGGCGGCCGCTTCGACGTCATGGCCGCGCAGTGGGGCCTGCCCACCGGCACGTGGGATTCACTCGACGCCGGTACGCCCTTCGATCCCGCGAAGTCCGGCATCCTCTACACCGCAGCACACCTGCCGCAGCCCGGCCGCGACGGATTGTCCCCGGACACCCTCGAGGAAATCTATGAGCTCATCATGGCCGCCGGCGGGCGCACCCTCGGCCTCTTCTCCTCCCGCCGCGCCGCGAACCAGGCTGCCGATGCCCTCCGTGCCCGCCTCCCCTTCGACCTCTACGTCCAAGGAGACGACACGATCGGCGCGCTCGTCGATAAATTCGCGAAGAACGAGAATTCCTGCCTCTTCGGCACGCTCACGCTGTGGCAGGGCGTCGACGTCCCCGGACCGGCATGCTCGCTCGTCCTCATCGACCGCATTCCGTTCCCCCGCCCCGATGATCCCCTCATGCAGGCACGCACCGATGCCGCCAAGGCCGCGGGCCGCAACGGTTTCATGGAAGTCTCGGCGACGCACGCAGCGCTCCTCATGGCACAGGGCGCCGGCCGGCTGTTGCGCCACGTCGGCGACCGTGGCGTCGTGGCCGTCCTCGACCCGCGCTTGGAGACCAAGCGCTACGGCGGCTTCCTCAAGGCCTCGATGCCGCGCTTCTGGCAAACCACGAACCCGGAGACCGTCCGCGGCGCACTCACACGGCTCGTGCAGCAGCGCTAGCACGCACTCGCACCGGCCACGCGCCGGATTTCAGAACAACGAAGGCCCAGATTTTTCGAAAAATCTGGGCCTTCGATGTCCTAAGATTCCGGCTCCGTCGTTGCAGACTCCAGCACCAGGTGTCAGTGGCGAGCCTAGGCCGCACGAAGTGCGACCACCGTCGCCGAGTCCGGAGCGACCTCGGTGTAGCCCGCGTCGCGAACAACCACAGCACCGGGGCGTGCGCAGGCGGCCTGGAACTCGGCCGTGGGCAGCTCGCGTACGGACAGCGGGAAACCACGCTCGGCCCAGTCCGCGACCCAGGCATAAGGCTGTGCCGCGGCGAGCAGCATAGAACCGTGGCCGACTTGGGCGGCGGCCTTGCCGGCAGTCATCGCAAGCCCCTCGTCGATGTAGATGACGGGCTCGCCCGGCGTTGCGGGCCCGGGCACATCGTGCTCGAGCTCGGTATGGCCGATCTGCAGCTTGGAGATGAGCGGGTCCACGTCTGACACCGCTGAGGGCGCAAACGCGCGAGCACGGTCATCGACTGTTATGCCGGGCAGGTTCTGCACGTCGCGCCATGCCTTGTTGCGGGCGCGGCGGGCCACCTTGCGAATGCGGTGGCCGTACCACGCCGCGAAGGCCTCGGCATATGCGGTGTCGTCGCCGGCGCGCGGGTCAAGGCACGCAGCGACGACGGCACGGGCAGCGGCCTCGAGGACCTCCGTGCGTGTGGGCGTGTCCTGCTTGGGCAGGTTGAGCACAATCTGCATGGCTTGGATGGTCTCCGGGCGGTCCGGATCCTCCGGGTCATCGCGCCAGGACCGGTCGTTGCACGCCGCGGCGAGACGCGCATGCGCTACGTCGAGGCTCACTCGGCGTCCTCAGCCCGCACGACGTCATCAGACGGGATGCCGAGGATCTGAAGGATTTCGTCCATGTACGGGTGGTTGACCTGGGCGTCGGCCACCTCGCGCAAGGCCGGCTTGGCGTTAAACGCGATCCCCAGTCCGGCGGCGGTAATCATGTCGATATCGTTTGCGCCGTCGCCCACCGCAATGGTGCGCGACATGGAAATGCCCGCATCCGCAGCGAACTCGCGCAAGAAGGCTTCCTTCGCCTGGCGGTCGACCACCTTGCCAATGACGCGGCCCGTGAGCTTGCCGTCCTCGATCTCCAGGGTGTTAGCACGCACGTAGTCGAGGTCCAGCTCCTTGGCCAGACCCTCCAGCACCTGGATGAAGCCGCCCGAGACCACCGCCACGCGGTAGCCCAGGTTCTTCAGCGTGTGAATCGTCGTGCGCACGCCCGGGGTAAGGGTGAGCGACGCAGCGGTCTCGTCAATGACACGTGCCGGCAGACCCGCGAGCGTCGCGACGCGCTCACGCAGGGAATGCTCAAAATCAAGCTCGCCGCGCATGGCGCGCTCCGTGACCGCGGCAACCTCGGCCTCTTTACCGGCATGGGCCGCGAGCATTTCGATGACCTCACCTGTGATCAACGTGGAGTCGCAGTCGAAGCAGATGAGACGACGCGAACGACGGGACAGGCCAGCGGACTCCACCGCGATGTCGATACCCAGCTGTGCCGAGAGTGCTGCCAGCGCCTTGCGCAGCGGCTCCTCCTCGCCCGGCACCGTCACAGACAGGTCGAGAGCGGTGACGGGCTCCTGGGACAGGCCACGAATCCGATCGATGTTGACGTTGAAGTTGGCCAATTCCTGCGCAACAGAAGACAGGTGAGATGCCGTGACGGGGCGCCCCATGACGACCACGGCGTGAGTGGAACGCGGGCGCGGCAGGGCATCGGAAAGCTCCGCAGAAATCTGCTGCTGGTAAATACTCAAGGTATTGCGCAGCCCCTGCTCGATATCCTCGAGGCGGTTGGGGTCCACGTCGACAAAGGCAGACAATGAGATGCGGCCCGAGAACAGGGCCTGCTCGACGTCCACGAGCTCCACGTTGTAGGAGCCGAGAACGCGGAAGAAGGCGGCGGAGACGCCAGGTTTATCCGGGCCCGTGGTGGTAATCACAGCATTAGTCATAAATAGGATTATGACCCTCTATAGGGAAAACGGCAAAAGCCGCCGCCCGTAACGGGCGGCGGCGAGAGTTTCAGGAGAGTAGCGAATTAAACGGTGATGCCCTTACCGGACGGGTTCGTGCGTGCAACGCCCTCGCGCGCGTCCGGCTTGTGGCCGGCGTGCGCCTCGACGCGCATGCGCTTCACCATGTGCGGGTAGTGCAGCTCGAAGGCCGGGCGCTCCGAACGGATGCGCGGCAGGGAAACGAAGTTGTGGCGCGGCGGCGGGCAGGAGGTAGCCCACTCGAGGGAGTTGCCGTAGCCCCACGGGTCATCGACGGTGACGATCTCGCCGTAGCGCCAGGACTTGAAGACGTTCCAGACACACGGGATAACGGAAGCACCGAGGACGAAGGAGAAGACGGTGGAGATCTGGTTGTAGACCGTGAAACCGTCAGACTCGAGGTAATCAGCGTAACGACGCGGCATACCCATGTTGCCGACCCAGTGCTGGACCAGGAAGGTGCCGTGGAAGCCGATGAAGGTCAGCCAGAAGTGAATCTTGCCCAGGCGCTCGTCCAGCATACGACCGGTCATTTTCGGGAACCAGAAGTACAGACCACCGAAGGCGGAGAACACGACGGTACCGAACAGCGTGTAGTGGAAGTGTGCGATGAGGAAGTAAGACTCAGCGAGGTGGAAGTCCAGGGCCGGGGAAGCCAGCATAACGCCGGTCATACCACCGAAGAGGAACGTTGCCAGGAAGCCCATGGCCCACATCATCGGGGTCTCCCAGGTGATGTGACCCTTCCACATGGTGCCGACCCAGTTGAAGAACTTAACGCCGGTCGGGACCGCGATAAGGAACGTCATGAAGGAGAAGAACGGCAGCAGGATGGCGCCCGTGACGAACATGTGGTGTGCCCACACAGCCATGGACAGGGAGCCAATCGCCAGGACGGCGAAGATAAGGCCGATGTAGCCGAAGACCGGCTTACGGGAGAAGACCGGGACGATCTCGGAGATAACGCCGAAGAACGGAAGGGCCAGGACGTAGACCTCCGGGTGGCCGAAGAACCAGAAGAGGTGCTGCCACAGGATGGCGCCGCCGTTAGCGGAGTCGTAGATGTGGCCGCCAAGCTTGCGGTCGTAGAGGACGCCCAGAGCGCCGGCGGTCAGCAGCGGGAAGATCATCAGGGCGATAACAGACGCCGTGAAGATGGCCCAGGTGAAGACCGGCATACGGAACATGGTCATGCCCGGTGCGCGCATGGTCAGAATGGTGGTGACCATGTTGATAGCGGAAGCAATGGTACCGACACCGGTAGCACCGACGCCGACGATCCACATGTCAGCGCCGATACCCGGCGTGTGGACGGAGTCTGCCAGCGGCATGTACATCGTCCAGCCGAAGTCAGCAGCGCCACCCGGGGTAGCGAAACCGAGGAGCATGACGATGCCGCCGAGCAAGGTGATCCAGAAACCGAAAGCGTTCAAACGCGGGAAAGCCACGTCCGGTGCGCCGATCTGCAGCGGCAGGATGTAGTTACCGAAGCCCCAGACAACCGGGGTAGCGAACAGCAGCAGCATGACGGTGCCGTGCATGGTAAACAGCTGGTTGAACTGCTCGTTAGAGAGGAACTGCAGACCCGGGCTGAACAGCTCGGCGCGGATGAGCAGTGCCATGAGGCCACCGAGGAAGAAGAAGCTGAAGGCCATGATCAAATACATGATGCCAAGCTGCTTGTGGTCGGTGGTGGTCAAAAACACCCAAGCCTTGGAACCGTTCTTGCCGTTTCCTTGAGGCTCCGGGCGGGTGGGCTGGACATAATTTTCCAGCCTTGGCGCCACAGCGGTCATAAAATCCTCCTGAATGTAAGACGCGTGGGACTGCAGTCCGCGCGCGCCGTTGGTTTACAGGCGTTAATAATAGGCGAGTCGGCGGGCGTTTTTCCAGCCCTTCCCAATGTTGAACATTCCGCTCACCTGCACATGTGACACATGTGACACACATTCCTGCAGGACGTGCACCATCCGTCGAAATAGTTCCATACTCACCCGAGGTTTTTAAGTGGTGTACCCCACAGAAACGCTGGGACGTGCCTGGGAAAAACCTACGAACTGTACCCCCGGTAGGTATCAACCGATCGGTTGATCTCCCCTGAGGCCTCAGACCCCTCCCCATTGGACTTCGCCCCAAGACACGACGAAAGCGCCGGCACGACACCGACGCTTTCCTTATATAGGCGTGCTGCGCGCTCCCCCGCGGCGCGCTGGCCCTGAGACTAGAAGTCCCAGTCGTCATCCGTGGTGTCCTCGGCCTTGCCGATGACGTAGGACGAACCAGAGCCCGAGAAGAAGTCATGGTTCTCGTCCGCGTTCGGCGACAGCGAGGAGAGGATGGCCGGCGATACACGCGTCTCATCCGCCGGGAAGAGGCCCTCGTAGCCCAGGTTGTTGAGCGCCTTGTTCGCGTTGTAACGCAGGAAGCGCTTGACGTCTTCAGTCCAGCCCAGGTCGTCGTACAGATCCTCGGTGTAGTCGATCTCGTTGTCGTAGAGATCATAGAGAAGGTCGAAGGTGTAGGCCTTGAGCTCGTCCTGCTCGGCCTCGCCAAGCTTCTTCACACCCTGCTGGTACTTGTAGCCGATGTAGTAGCCGTGCACGGCCTCGTCGCGAATGATGAGGCGGATGATATCCGCCGTGTTTGTCAGCTTCGCGCGCGAGGAGAAGTACATGGGCAGGTAGAAGCCGGAGTAGAAAAGGAAGGACTCGAGCAGCGTCGAGGCGACCTTCTTCTTCAGCGGATCCTCACCCTCGTAGTACGACAGGACGATCTTCGCCTTCTTCTGCAGGTTTTCGTTCTCCTCAGACCAACGGAATGCGTCGTTGATCTCCGGCGTGCTGGCCAACGTCATAAAGATATTGGAGTACGACTTCGCGTGGACGGACTCCATGAACGCGATATTGGTATAGACGGCCTCCTCGTGAAGCGTCTGGGAATCCGGCAACAGCGAGATAGCGCCCACGGTGCCCTGGATGGTGTCAAGCAAGGTCAGGCCGGTAAACACACGCATGGTGGTTTCCTTTTCCTTGTCATTGAGCGTCTTCCAGGACGGGATGTCATTGGACACCGGAATCTTTTCTGGCAGCCAGAAGTTGCCGGTCAGGCGGTCCCAGACTTCCGCGTCCTTTTCATCCGGAACGGTGTTCCAGTTGATCGCCTTGATGGGCTTTTCATGGCTATTGACGTACGCCTCGTAATCCTGCGTCACTGCGGACTCCCCTTGCTCTGTCGGAAAAGGATGTATGTAACTCGTGCAAGCCTACCCGCCCGCGACCCCTCCAGCACAGCCGCAGGTCACTGGGATCAGGTAAGATTTTTATTGCATGATCGATACCGTACAAAACCTTGGGTGCAGGTCATATTTCACATTTGCTACATGGACTTTCGCTTCAAGTCTAGCGTTGATACGACTTAAGATTTATCTTAATGGTGGAAAGCCAAGGCCTAGTTTCCAATAATTTCATACTATTCCCCCTACCTTCCCCCAAGGAGCGCACAATGACCACTTCAACCCGCGCAGAGGCGGCAGTCCCCCTCTTGTCGCACGTTCTCGACGAGATCGGTGCAGAAATCGTCACCGGCGTGATCAGGACCGATCAACGCTTCACGCTGCAGGACATTTCTGTGCGTTTCGGCATTTCACGCACCGTCGCGCGCGAGGCCATGCGCGCCCTCGAGCAGATGGGCTTGGTCATGTCCTCACGCCGAGTGGGACTCACCGTTCTCCCCATGTCCGAATGGAACGTTTTCGACCAGCAAGTCATCAACTGGCGCTTGGCCGGCGAGAAGTCCCGCGGCCCCCAGCTGCACTCCCTCAACCAGGTGCGTCTGGCCATCGAGCCCCTCGCCGCGCGTCTCGCCGCCAGCACCGCCAGCGAGGAGCAGCGTGGAGAGATCCTCGATCTGGCACTGCGCCTGCACGAGTTGGAGGTCTCCCCCAGCCACCGTGTCGGCGAGGAGCTGGCTACCGATCTCCGCTTCCACGCGTCCATCCTCTACGCCTCCGGCAATGAGATGTTCGCGGCCTTGGCGCCGTCTCTGCTGGCCATGCTCAAAGGCAAGTCCGTCTACGGTTCCCGCAAGCGTGACCCCATGTCCGGCACCGTGGATCTCCACATCGAGCTGGCAGAGGCCATCCGCGATGGCGAGACCGCTCAGGCCGAGCGTCTCGCCCGCGAGATTCTGGACGAAACCAGCTCCACCAGCATCTAGCCACAGGCCTCAGGCAGGGCCGCGCTTGCCGATGCCCCCCTACCCTCGGCACAGCGCCCCTCACCGGCGAATGCCCCGTCGCTCCATTCAGTGTGAACGGAGCGACGGGGCATTCGTCATATCGCGTGCTGCTTAGAGCATGCAAGACACGCAGCCTTCAACCTCGGTGCCCTGGAGCGCCATCTGACGCAGGCGGATGTAGTACAGGGACTTAATGCCCTTGCGCCATGCGTAAATCTGCGCCTTGTTGATGTCGCGGGTGGTCACGGTGTCCTTGAAGAAGAGCGTGAGCGACAGCGACTGGTCCACGTATTTCGTGGCTTCAGCGTAGGTGTCGATGACCTTCTCGTAGCCCACCTCGTACGCATCCTGGAAGTACTCGAGGTTGTCGTTATCCATGTGCGGAGCCGGGTAATAGACGCGGCCGATTTTGCCTTCCTTACGGATCTCGATCTTGGAGGCAATCGGGTGGATGGACGAGGTCGAGTTGTTGATGTAGGAAATCGAACCCGTCGGCGGGACGGCCTGGAGGTAGCGGTTGTAGAGGCCGTGCTCCATGACGTCTGCCTTAAGCTGCGCCCACTCGTCCGCGGTCGGGGTGTGAATCGAGGAAGCATCGAAAAGCTCCTGAATGCGCGGGGTGCGCGGCTTGAACTCCTCCGGATCGAAGTTGTCGAAGTACGCGCCAGAGGCGTACTCGGACTTCTCGAAGTCGGCGAAGCGCACGCCGCGTTCCTTCGCAATGGCGTTGGAGGCGCGCAGCGCAGCGTAAAGCACCGCCGCGAAGTAGGCGTTGGTGAAGTCCAAGCCTTCCTCCGAGCCGTAGTAGATGTGCTCGCGGCCTAGGTAGCCGTGCAGGTTCATCTGGCCCAAGCCAATAGCGTGCGCGTCATCGTTGCCCTTGCGGATGGACGGCACAGAGTTAATTGCCGTGTTATCCGAGACGGAGGTCAGTCCGCGCACGGCAGTCTCCACGGTCTTGGCGAAGTCCGGGGAATCCATGGTCATCGCGATATTGAGCGAGCCCAGGTTGCACGAGATATCGGAGCCCATCTTCTCGTAAGAGAGATCGTCATTGAACTCGGAGGGTTCGTTGATCTGCATAATCTCGGAGCAGAGGTTGGACATGTTGATCCAGCCGGTCTTCACCGGGGTCGCACGGTTCACGGTGTCCTCGAACATGATGTACGGGTAGCCGGACTCAAACTGGATTTCCGCGATGGTCTGGAAGAAGTGGCGCGCGTTGATCTTCTTCTTGTGGATGCGCGGATCCTCGACCATCTCGGCGTAGTGCTCGGTAATGGAGATATCGCCGAAGGCCTTGCCGTAGACGCGCTCCACGTCGTACGGGCTAAACAGGTACATATCGTCATTCTTGCGAGCCAGCTCGAACGTGATATCCGGGATGACGACGCCGAGCGAGAGGGTCTTAATACGGATCTTCTCGTCCGCGTTCTCGCGCTTGGTGTCGAGGAAGCTCAGGATGTCCGGGTGGTGGGCGTTGAGGTACACCGCGCCGGCGCCCTGGCGAGCACCGAGCTGGTTGGCGTAGGAGAAGGAATCCTCGAGCAGCTTCATGACCGGGATGACGCCGGAGGACTGGTTCTCGATGTGCTTGATGGGTGCGCCGGACTCGCGGATATTCGACAGGAGCAGGGCCACGCCGCCGCCGCGCTTGGACAGCTGCAGGGCGGAGTTGATGGAGCGACCGATGGATTCCATGTTGTCCTCAATACGCAGGAGGAAGCAGGACACGAGCTCGCCGCGCTGCGCCTTACCTGCATTGAGGAAGGTCGGGGTGGCCGGCTGGAAGCGGCCGGTCATGATTTCATCCACGAGGTTCTCAGCGAGAGCCGTGTCACCATCAGCGAGGAAGAGCGCCGTCATGGACACACGATCCTCGAAGCGCTCGAGGTAACGGCGGCCATCGAAGGTCTTCAGCGTGTAGGACGTGTAGTACTTGAACGCACCGAGGAAGGACTGGAAGCGGAACTTGTACGAGTACGCACGCTTGAACAGCGACTTGATGAAGGCGAAGTCATAGGCGTCGATGACGGCCTTGTCGTAGTAGTTGTTCGTGATGAGGTAGTCGATCTTCTCTTCCAGATCGTGGAAGTAGACCGTGTTCTGGTTGACGTGCTGAAGGAAGTACTGGTTTGCCGCCTCACGGTCCTTGTCGAACTGGATGCGACCGTTCTCGTCATAGAGGTTAAGAAGCGCGTTGAGCGCGTGGTAATCGAGTTGCTGCTCCTGGGTGACCGGTTCCGGAACGGTCTTTCCTACAAGATTCGACACGTATGAGCCCTTCCTAAAATTCATGGGGTATAACGACTGCGTACGCCCACTTTAGTTTTGCTTGACCACGGCCGCAGGGCACGTGGTCACAGCGCTGAACTGATAAACCCCCGGCAGGAGCAGACGGCGCCTGGCCGAGGGATCGAAATATGAAGTTTTACGCCGCTTCGAGGCCCAGGTCCTGGGCCGCTCCCAGGAGACCCTCGCGGCACAGACGAACATCCTCGTCCGTACCCAGGAGCTCGAAGCGATAGACATAGGGAACCTTGCACTTAGCAGCGATAACATCGCCCGCCTTGCCAAAGTCTGCACCGAAGTTCGAGTTTCCGCCGGAAATCACCGCACGGATAAGCGAACGGTTGTGTTCGTTGTTAAGGAAACGAATGACCTGTGGCGGCACAGGACGCGAGTTCTGGTGCGAGATACTCGCTCCGCCACCATAGGTGGGACACACCAGCACATACGGCTCATCAACGATGAGCGGCTCTTCCGACTTGCGGAGGGGAATGCGGGCGCTGGGCAGACCAAGTTTGTCTACAAAGCGGCGCGTATTTTCCGTGGCGGAGGAGTAATACACGACCAACATGGTGCGACCTTCTTTGTATGTGCGGTATGAAACGGTGCTGTGCGGCTCACGTAGAAGCCACGCTGCCGAAGCTAGCCAGAACTAGGCAGCAGCCTTCGCCAGGGACTTGATGCGGTCCGGACGGAAGCCAGACCAGTGCTCACCGTCGACCTCGACGACCGGTGCGGCGACGTAGCCGAGGGCCATGATGTAGTCACGAGCCTCGTCATCCATGGAGACATCGATGATGTTGTACTCAAGACCTGCGCGGTCGAGAGCCTTCTTCGTAGCGTTGCACTGGACGCAAGCGGGCTTGGTGTAAACGGTGATAGACATAGCGGCGATTCCCTTAAGATAAAGCTGAGTTTCTCGGTCGTTGAAGGCGTGTGCGATTGCGTCGCAGCGGGCTCATTCCCTCCTTCCCCGGAGGACTGTTGACCGCCACAAGCGAGCGCCTTAGCTCGACCGCTTCAACATGAATGACACTATACTTTGTGGCCATATGCCGCAACCGATACTAGATGTAGTAGTTACAGGGATGGAATTCCCAGCTGGGCACTGACCCCAGCCCTACATGTTGGTAGCCACTTCACGCCCGCGAAGTTACACACATGGAATTCCCCAGACTTATCCACAACCCTCCCCTGGGAAATTCACAGGGCGCGTGATCAACGTCACAGTTTTTGCGCAACCACCATCCCTTGCCGGACGTTCCCCGATAGTCTGCGACGTCGCTCAGCGCCGCCAAACTCGTGTGATCGCTCCCCTACTTCCCCGCCTCCGCGTTCGGCGCGTACTGCCAGGCCTCTCACGGCCGGAACGGCCCGCACGACAGTCCACACTCCCGCGGGGATGACTACGCCCCGGAGGCACAACCCAGCCGACCCTACCGTGACCCTCACACTCCGTCGATTCAGCTTTCGTCCATTTCCCCAGCCACCCCAAGGCTAAGACAAAACGCACTGCGCCCCGCAGCCACAAACCGTGGCGCGGGGCGCAGTGAAAGATGTGCAGTTCTTAGCCCTGGCGAGCCTTGAAGCGCGGATCCTTCTTGTTGATCACGAAGACCTTACCGTGACGGCGCACAACCTGAGCGCCCGGCTTGTTCTTCAGCGACCGAAGCGACTTGCGGACCTTCATCGGGCGCTCCTTTCGTTATGCGCTATAAATAAACAGCGGGTGAATAATATAGCATGACACATACGCGTCATGACACGAGGTGAAATGTTACCCCACACCCTGCCCCTACACCAAAACGCTTAGTCTTCGGAGTAGCGACGCCGCAGGGTGCGACCCACCTCTTCGAGACTGCGGCCCATCGTTTCCGGTACGAGCGCACGCGTATAACCCATGGCCACGATGCCCAGCACGCCGAGGATCGCGAAGGCTATGGGACCGGTGAGCCACTCGACCAGCGGCAGAAAGAACTGCGCCACGACCCAGTTCGCGGCCCAGAGGGTCAGCCCCGCGATACCCATGCCCAGCCCACGCACGCGCAGCGGCACGAGCTCAGAGATGAGCAGCCAGGTCGTGGGCGAGACGGCGGCCTGCTGCGAGGCGATGAAGACCGCCAT
>NHCFJ05603__coassemble_624_pt1 | contig 38084 bp, 34 predicted proteins | sample NHCFJ05603__metabat2_low_PE_001 | metagenome-assembled genome bin NHCFJ05603 | reverse complement strand
AGACAAAAATAAAAGTACATTGGCACACTATTGAGTTCTCAAACATCATCCGCACTCCAAGAGCTTCATCCTATCGAGATGCTCCTTCTCGAAGCGGTCGAACAATCACTGTAGTGCAAGTCTTTGATGCTTGTCAACCCGCAGTTCATGTCGTTGTCACCTCGTTTCCGTGGCGACTCGGAATAACTTACACAGCTTCGTTGTTTCCCACAAATCTGCAGGTAAAAGCAGAAATCCCCCGCGCCACGAGGGCGAGGGGGATGAACTTAGGGCGGTGAATCTGTGGAAACCGCAGACAACGACCTTGCAGCTGTGCTAGCTAGGCAAGCTTCGCACCAGCGAAGTTCTTCTTACCGCGACGCAGCACGAGCCAGGAACCGTGGAGAAGATCCGCGTCGGCCGGCTCCCAGTCCTCGGACTCAATGCGTGCATTGTTCACGTAGGCGCCGCCTTCCTTGATGGTGCGACGAGCCGCACCCTTGGAATCGGCGAGGCCGGAGGCGACGAGCAGGTCGACGATGGTGCGGGGCTCGCCGGCGGCGATCTCTGCGACCGTGGTCTCCTGCAGGGCGCCGGCAAGGGTGGCCTCGTCCAGCTCGGTGAGTTCGGCCTTGCCGAAGAGTGCCTGGGCGGCGAGCTCTACGGCCCTGGTGGCTTCTTCGCCATGGACGAGGTTCGTCATCTCCTGGGCCAGGCGGCGCTGGGCCTCGCGGCGGAAGGGCTCGTTAGCGACCTTCTCCTCGTACTCCGCGATCTCATCCTGGGTGAGGAAGGTGAACCAACGCAGGTAGTCAATGACCACGGAGTCCCCGGCGTTGAGGAAGTACTGGTACCAGGCGTACGGAGAGGTCTTCTCCGCATCGAGCCACAGCTTGCCGCCGCCGGTGGACTTGCCGAACTTCTGGCCCTGCGCGTCGGTGACGAGGGGGACGGTCAGGGCGTGGGCCTTGTCGCCATCCACACGGCGGATAAGGTCGACGCCGGAGACGATATTGCCCCACTGGTCGCCACCACCGATCTGCAGGTCGCAACCCTTCTCGCGGTGCAGCGTGAGGAAATCATTGGCCTGGAGCAGCATGTAGGAGAACTCCGTGTAGGAGATGCCGTCGGACTCCAGGCGGCGCTTGACCGTGTCACGGTCGAGCATGGTGTTGAGCGAGAAGTTCTTGCCCACATCGCGCAGGAAAGTGATGACGGACATGTTGGCCGTCCAGTCGGCGTTGTTGACCATCTCGGCTGGGTTCTCACCGTCGAAGTCCACGAAGCGGCGCAGCTGCTTCTTGATGGCCTCGAGGTTGTGTTGGATGGTTTCTTCGGAGAGCATGGAGCGCTCCCCCACGTCACGCGGATCACCGATAAAGCCGGTGGCACCGCCGGCCAGTGCGAGTGGGTGGTGCCCCGCCTGTTGGAAGCGGCGTAGCATGATCATGGGCACGAGGTGTCCCGCATGCAGCGAGTCGCCGGTCGGGTCGAAACCGCAGTAGAGCGTGATGGGGTTCTCGCAGGCCTCACGGAGTGCGTCGATATCGGTGGACTGGTTAATGAGGCCGCGCCATTGCAGCTCGTCAATGATGTTCATGGAATGTCTTGTCTTTCTTTCACAAAGAAGGGCCACGCTCTACAAGCGTGGAGTTACTTGGTATGCGTTGAAGGCGTCTAGGCGTTGGGAGGCCACGCCATAGCGTGATCAACCAGCATGACCGGAATGCCATCCTCGATGGGATAGGCAATGCCCTTGCGCTCGTTCACGAGCACCTGCCGGTCTTCCAGATACGTCAACGGGCCCTTGTCTTGCGGGCAGACAAGAACCTCAAGCAACTGTGGATCAAGACTCATGGCGACCATACTACCTGTCGCGTTCCTCCCCCGGGGCATGACCCGAATCGGCATTCAAATCCCCCGCCGTGGGCAGGATGCCGGGCAGCTCGCCAAACTGAATCTGCAGCGCATTTGTTGCGGAGCGCAGCTGGCTTACCTCGTGGTCGACCATGGCGGAGCGCACCGTGCCTATTTCCTTGGCGAGGGGGCCCAGCGCCGCGACCATGTCGGTCTCGGTCTCGTCGACTTGGGCCGCGGTGGCGGCAGAAGGCTGAGCCTGCGCGAGCACGCGCACCGCGTCGCTATAGGTCTCCCATTGGCGCAGGAGATGTTGCTCAGCAACGGCGCGCACGAACCCTTCGTATTGCTGCGCCTCGCGCAGCAGTTCCGTATTGCGCGAGATCCACGCGGCGTCGCGCACGACCTAGTTATTGGCCGCGCGCACCGGCACCGAGCGGCACCCGCGTGCGAAGCTTGCTGATGCCGCCTCCATCCGTCATGCCGAAGGTCACGTCCGAGTCCACGATCTCCTGCCACATGGGTGGCGCGGTCGTCTAGCCGTTCTCCCTCGCCACTGGGGTGTGGACTCCGAGGGCCACGGGCGAGGCAGCAATGGAGTCCTCGCTGCGGAACTTTGTGCCGGCGCCGAAGACATGCGCGTAGCGGTTGGTGGCGAAGCACGTCGCGTCCAGGGTGCCATCCAAATCGCTGCAGGCAAGAGCGTGCGAGTTGGCAAGCGTGCCATCTGGGTAGGTCACCGCGAGGTCAACGTTGAGCTCCTTGGCCGCTTTGTCGAGCGCCGACCGCAGGGGCTTGAGTTCCGTCGCCGCGACGATATGCAAACTGCGGTTGCCGCCTTTGCCGCCGCCGTCCGCGAGGTCGCGCCGTGCGCCGAGAGCTGTGCCGTAAGCGCTCAGCGCCGCGCGGGCGACGCAGGCGATGATCGCGAGGAGGAAGCGTGCGAGCCGCGCGGGCGATGTGCCAAGAGAGTTGCTAGGAGAAGGGGTCACTTGTTGCTCACCGCCGTTAAGAGAGTGCCGAGGACGTCGGGGTGAGGGACGTCGTCAGAAAGCGGTGCACCGTTGTTGGCGGCGACGGCCATGAGCGCGGCGAACATGGCACCCGAATTCGAGGGTTTCGGATCGGTCGTCGAGACGTCGACGACGCGTGACAAACCGTACCCGCCGGGCAGGTCGCGCCAGCGGGTGCCGCCGGCGCTCAGCTAGGGAAGCCGGGACGCATCGAGCTCATATGTATAGGCGCCGTCATCCTGGTCGCGATGCACAGCGGCGGCCTCCAGCTCCTGAAGCTGTTGGGCACCGGTGACGACCCCGAGCGATGAGTAGAACGGCGAGACGACCTCGGGATTGCGGAAGAACTCATCCTTCTCGGAGCCGATGACGGACTGGAAGGTGATGGTGTCCCCGAGCAGATCAAAAAGTCGCCGAAACCCCAATGCCTGGGAAACGCGGCGCGGCCGAAGACGATGGAGGCTACCGCCGGACCTGACCAACAAGACGACGGCAGCCACCATACGGCCGGTGCCGCCGCGCTGGCGGGTGCCAGATCCTCGTAAAGAGCCACTCATAGTGACATTGTGTGGCTGCTGTACACGCGTGCCCAGGAGATCTGGGTGAACACTTGGTGAAACTCAAGCGCGTACGAGAAAGCCGCCGGCCGCTCCTAAGCGGAAACGACCGGCGGCTGATGGTGCGAGCTACGAGCGGGCGATGACCGGAGTCTGTGCCCAGGCGCGGAACGCCGCTGAGCGCTCGTCGACGCGGGCGCGCTGCTCAGCCACGCGGACGCCCGCGGTGCCGCCCTTGGTAAAGCGGGACGCAACCGCACCGTCGATAGTAAGTACCTCGCGTACAGCCGGTGTCAGTCGCGCGTCGACGCTGGCGAGCTCCTCATCGGTCAGCTCGATAAGGTCAACGCCACGGGACTCGGCGATGCGCACACATGCTCCCGATGCCTCATGTGCCTCACGGAAGGGCACCCCTTGGCGCACCATCCACTCGGCCAGGTCCGTAGCCAGCGTAAAGCCGCGCGGGGCGAGGTCACGCATGCGGTCCTCATGGAAGGTCAACGTCGAGACCAAGCCGGTCAACGCGGGCAGCAGCAGGTTGAGGTTGGTCACGGAATCCACGATGGGCTCCTTGTCCTCCTGCAAGTCGCGGTTATACGCGAGCGGCTGGGCCTTAAGCGTGGCGAGCAGGCCGGTGAGATTGCCGATGAGACGACCGGTCTTACCGCGCGTGAGCTCAGCGACGTCTGGGTTCTTCTTCTGCGGCATGATCGACGAACCCGTGGACCATGCGTCGTCGAGGGTGACGTAGCCGAATTCCGGCGTGCACCAGTAGACAATCTCCTCGGCCAGACGCGACATGTCGATCGCGATCTGAGCGAGGACGAAGGCCGTCTCGGACGCGAAGTCACGCGAGGACGTGCCGTCCAGGGAGTTCTCCGCGGCGGAGTCGAAGCCGAGCTCCTCCGCGATGGCCTCCGGGTCCAGGTGCAGCGAGGAACCCGCTAGGGCACCCGAGCCATAGGGCGAGATGGCCAGGCGCTTGTCCAGATCCTGGATACGCTCGCAGTCGCGCAGCAGCGGCTGTGCGTGCGCAAGCAGCTGGTGCGCGAGCAAGATGGGCTGCGCGGCCTGGGAGTGGGTTTTGCCCGGCATGATGGCGTCGGGGTGGGCTACGGCCTGGGCCGAGAGGGCATCGACAAGCTCCGTGACTTGGAAGGCGACGTCGCGCACGGCGTCGCGGACCCACATGCGGAAGAGGGTAGCGACCTGGTCGTTGCGGGAGCGGCCCGCGCGCAGGCGGCCGCCGACCTCGGGGCCGACGATATCAATGAGGCCGCGTTCCATGGCGCCGTGGACGTCCTCGTCCGTGGGCAGCGGGCGGAACTCGCCCGAAGCGACCTTCTCACCGAGCTGCGTGAGCCCGTCGAGCATGGTGGTCAAATCCTCGTCCGTGAGCAGACCGGCGTTGTGCAGGACCTTGGCGTGGGCCTTGGAGGCCAGCACGTCATAGGGAGCGAGCACCCAATCGAAATGCGTGGACACGGACAGGGCAAACATGGCCTCTGACGGGCCGCCGGAGAAGCGGCCGCCCCACAGCGCGCCCTCGTTCGTCTTGTGCTGCTCCATGTGAACCTACTTTCCGGTGGGGAAACCGCCCTCGCGGTCACGCTGGTTGGAGATCTGGGTGGACAGGCCGTGAAGCTGGACAAAGCCCTTGGCTGCGGTCTGGTCGAAGGTGTCACCCGTGTCATAGGTGGCCAGATCGTAGGAGTACAGCGACTGGGAGGAACGGCGGCCGTTGACGGTGGCGGTACCCGCGTGCAGAACCATGCGGATATCGCCCGTGACGGTCTTCTGGGTCTCGCCAATGAAGGCGTCGAGGGAGCGCTTGAGCGGGCTGAACCACAGACCGTCATAGACCTCCTCGGCCCAGCGGGAGTCGACGAGGCGCTTGTAGCGGCCGAGCTCGCGCTCGACGGTGACGTCCTCGAGAGCCTCGTGAGCCTTGATGAGGACGATGGCACCCGGTGCCTCGTAGATCTCGCGGGACTTGATGCCAACGAGACGGTCCTCAACCATGTCGAGGCGGCCGATGCCCTGAGCGCCGGCGCGGCGGTTGAGTTCCTCGATGATCTGCAGGACGGTCATCTTCTTGCCGTCGATGGCGACGGGCTTGCCTTCCTCGAAGGAAATGACGACCTCATCCGGGGCGTTGCCCAGGGCCGGATCCTCGGTGTAGGCGTAGAGGTCCTTCGTAGGCGGGTTCCACAGGTCCTCGAGGAAGCCGGTCTCGACGGCGCGGCCCCAGACGTTCTGGTCGATGGAGAACGGCGAGGACGCAGACTGCTCGATGGGCAGCTTGATTTCCTCAGCGAAGGCAATCGCCTTGTCGCGGGTCCAGGCGTAGTCACGCGCCGGGGCGATGATCTCCAGGGACGGGTCGAGAGCGCGGAAAGAGACCTCGAAGCGGACCTGGTCATTGCCCTTACCGGTGCAGCCGTGAGAGACGTGCGTGCCGCCGTGCTCCTGTGCAGCCTCGACGAGGTGCTTGACGATGAGCGGGCGGGAAATAGCAGAGACCAGCGGGTACTGTTTCATGTACATGGCGTTGGCCTGGATAGCTGGCAGGCAGTAGTTGTCTGCGAACTCGTCCTTGGCGTCCACGACGATGGACTCCACGGCGCCACAGTCCAGTGCGCGCTGGCGCACGGACTCCATATCCTCGCCACCCTGGCCCAGGTCGAGCGAGACGGCAATGACCTCGCCGCCAGTCATCTTGGCGAGGTACGGAATGGCGACCGAGGTATCCAAGCCACCGGAGTACGCGAGCACAACGCGTGCAGTCATGGTTTCTATCTCCTTGCAAGATTGTGGAAATAATACAATGTATTCAATAATATACGAAAATTATCCGGGATGTAAAACCGTTCGGCCCTATTATTGCAGGATTCGTAACATGGGCAGCGTATGACCTCCCGCCTCCTCCCCGGCCCGCGCCGGCGCATGCGAAAACCCCGCCGCCTTTCCCGTGTGTAGCGGGAAGGCTGCGGGGCCTGAAGAGTTTTATGAATACTTGCGGTTTCGCCAGTTACATGTGGCGCACGAGGTTGCGCACGATTTCCTCGCCATCCATGGGGTCGCGCGCGAGAATGAAGATCGTGTCATCGCCTGCGATGCAGCCCACGACGTCCGGGATACCGGCACGGTCGATGAACGAAGCGAGGTACTGTGCCGCGCCCGCCGGGGTGCGCAACATGCCGATATTGCCGGAGTGATCCGTGGCCGTGACGAGCTCATCGATCATGCGGCGCAGTTTCTCACGCGGACCATTGACCTGATCCTCGAACTGCTCGAGCTCGCCGCCCACCATGTAGAAGGAACGACCACCGTCGCGCTTGACCTTCTTGGCACCCAGCTCATCGAGGTCGCGCGAAAGCGTGGCCTGAGTGATATCAATACCCTCTTCCAACAGAAGCTCCGAGAGCTGTACCTGGCTGGTCACGCGCGCGCGGTCCAGGATCTCCAGAATCTTCGCCTGGCGCGCGTTGCGGTTGGCCGGGTTGATGGGCATGAGCTCCGTTCTCCTCATCATGTCAATTTATTGGTGGCCAAGCAGCCACGCCAGCACGGCTTTTTGGGCGTGCAGGCGGTTTTCCGCCTCGTCAAAGACGCGCGACTGGGGTCCGTCGATGACCTCCGCTGTGACCTCGTTACCGCGGTAGGCCGGCAGGCAGTGCAGGAAGATGGCGTTCTCCGCGGCGCGGCCCATGACCTCCTCCGTCACCTGGTACGGCAGGAACGGCGTGAGACGGTCCAGCCCATCGTTCTCGTGTCCCATAGACACCCAGGTGTCAGTGATGACCACGTCCACGCCGTCCACGACGTCCAGCGAGTCCGTGACCGTGACGGTCGCACCCGTCTCCGCCGCGCGCTTCTGGGCACGCTCGACGAACTTCTGCTTCGGCCGGAAGTCCTTCGGCGCCACGATGGCGATATCCATACCGGCGGTCGCAAAACCGACCATGTAGGAATTCGCCATATTGTTGTCGCCGTCACCTAGGTACGCGGCCTTGAGCCCCTGCGTCCTACCGAAGTTCTCACGAATGGTCTGTAGGTCCGCCAGGATCTGGCACGGGTGGAAATCCTCAGACAAGGCGTTGACGAGCGGGACGCGCGTGGTCTCCGCCATGGCATCGAAATTCTCGTGGTCATAGGTGCGCCACACGATGGCAGACACGAAACGCGAAAGCACCGCCGCGGTGTCCTGGAGGGTCTCCCCCTTGCCCATCTGAGTGCTGCCCGTGTTCGTCACAATGGCGTGGCCACCGAGCTCGGCGATACCAGCCTCAAAAGAGAAGCGAGTACGAGTAGAGGTCTTATCAAAGAGGACGGCCACGGACTGCGGGCCCTCAAGCGGACGCAGCGCGAAGGGGTCTTTCTTCATCTGTGCGGCGAGATCCAGAACCTCCGCCTGCTCGGCTGGGGTGAGATCATCGTCAACCAAAAAGTGGCGCATGATTTACGCTGTCTCCTTTACTACCTCGTCGAGAACCGTGGCGAGGGCCGTCACGGCCTTGTCAATCTCCGCGTCCGTAATCACGAACGGCGGGGTAAGGCGGATGACGTCTGCCGCCGGCGCGTTAAGGATAAGTCCGTGCTCGAGCCCCTTCGCGACGGCCTGCTTGGCCACAGGTGTATTAAGTACTGCACCAAGCATAAGGCCTCTACCCCTCATTTGCATAATATGCGGAATTTCCTGAAGTTTATCAGCAAAGATATGACCCTTGCGAGCGACCTCTGCGAGGAACTCATCGTCGAGTAAGTCCAGTACAACGTTAGAAGCAGCGCAAACAACGGGGTTGCCACCGAAGGTCGTACCGTGGCTACCCGGCGTGAATAGTTTCGCCGCCTCGCCGCGGGCTATACATGCCCCCACAGGCAAACCCGCACCCAAGCCCTTGGCCATCGTGATGACGTCCGGCTGCACGCCGGCGGCCTCGTGGGCGAAGAACGTACCCGTGCGGCCGACGCCGGTCTGGACCTCGTCGACGATCATGAGGATGCCGAACTCATCGCACAGCGCGCGGATACCCTCGAGGAATCCCTCCGGGGCCGGGATGACGCCGGTCTCGCCCTGAATCGGTTCAAGGATGATGGCAGCCGTGTCCTTCGGGTTGATCTCTACCAGCTTGCGCAAGTAGTCCATATCCCCGTAGGGATAAAACTCCACTCCACTGGGCATCGGTTCAAAGGCTTTCCGCTTGTCGGGCTGCCCCGTCATCGCGAGCGAGCCCATCGTGCGGCCATGGAAGCCATGTTCAGCGGCGAGGATACGGCCGCGGCCCGTGAGACGCGCCAGCTTGAAGGCGGCTTCGTTGGCCTCCGCACCCGAGTTGGAGAAAATGACGCGCGCCGAGTCGTCCCCTACGCGCTTCTTCAGCTTCTCCGCAGCGTCGATGACCGGCTGCGAGGCAAAGAGGTTGGAGACGTGGCCCAGCGTCGAAATCTGTTGTGTGACGGCTTCGACGACCTTCGGGTGCGTTTGTCCCAGTGCGTTGACGGCGATGCCGGCGAGCAAGTCGATGTATTCCTTGCCGTCTTCGCCCACGAGGATGGAGCCGTGGCCGGAGACAATGCCAATGGGCGGCGTGCCGTAGTTGTCCATGAGGTTGTCACCCCACCGGGCCACGAGGCCCTGATTGTTGTCGCTCACGCGTGATCGTCCTTCCTGAAGATGGTTCCCTCGGGGTATTCGTTGCGGTCGTATTGGTCGGGCAACACCATGGTGCCAATGCCACCCGGAGTAAGGAGCTCCAGCAGTACCGCATGCGCGGAGCGTCCGTCGATGACGTGGGCTGCCGCGACGCCGCCAATGACGGCGCGCAGGCATGACTCCATCTTGGGGATCATGCCGGAATCCAGCCCCGGCAGGATCTCCCGCAGCTGACCCACCTGAATCTTGGAGACCAAGGAGTCGCGGTCCGGCCAGTCGGTGTAGAGGCCTTCGACATTGGTGAGGATGAGCAAGCGCTCGGCACCGATTGCCTGCGCCAGCGCGCCCGCCGCGGTATCGGCGTTGATGTTGTACACCTCGCCGTCCGTGCCGGGCGCAATGGTGGACACGACGGGAATACGTCCAGAGTCGATGATGTCCATGAGCGCCGCCGGGTTGACATCCACGATATCGCCCACCTGGCCAATGTCCGTGGGCGTGCCGTCGATGGAAACGAGTCGCTTCTCAGCCGTAAACAGGCCAGCGTCCTCGCCGGAGGTACCCACCGCATACGGCCCGTAGGAGTTGACGAGCCCCACGAGCTCACGGCCCACCTTGCCAAAGAGCACCATGCGCACGACTTCGAGAACCTCGGGCGTGGTAACGCGGAAGCCACCCTTGAACTCGCCCTCGAGCCCCATGCGGGAGAGCATCTGTGAAATCTGCGGGCCCCCACCATGGACAACCACAGGTTTGACACCCACAGTGCGCAGGAAGACCATGTCCCTGGCAAAGGCTTCGCGCAGCTTATCGTCCACCATGGCGTTGCCGCCGTACTTCACGACGACGATCTTGTCGCGGAAGTGTTGAAGCCACGGCAGCGCCTCAGAGAGGACTGTCGCACGATCCTGGTCGGTGAGACCTTTCATCATGGTATCGGCCTCCTTAGGAGCTGTACGCCGAGTTGATTTCGACGTAGGCGTGGGACAGATCCGTCGTGCGCACGAAGGCGGTGCCCTCGCCACCCGTGCCCAGATCCACGCGCACGTCGATATCCTCGCCGGAGAGGTCCACATCGCGGGCACCAGGTGCGCTGGTGGAGTTCACACACACCGGCTGGTCGTTGAAGAAGACAGAAATCTTCTCCGGGACCATGGCGGCGTCCGCCATACCCACGGCTGCGAGCACGCGGCCCCAGTTCGGATCTGAGCCAAACATCGCGCACTTAAACAGGTTGTCACGTCCGATGGTGCGCGCGGCGTTGAGCGCCTCCGCGTCCGAGTCGGTGCCCTCGACGGTGATCTTCACGCGCTTCGTCACGCCCTCGGCATCAGCCTGCATCATGTCGGCTAGGCCGGCACAGGCCTCGAGTACCGCCGCGTTGAGCTCCTCCTGGGTAGGTTCCACGCCGGACGCCCCGTTGGCCATGATGATGACGGTGTCGTTCGTCGATGTCGAGCCGTCCACGTCCAAGGTATTGAACGTTACTGCCGATGCCGCCTCCAGCGCCGCACACAGAGCCTTCGGCGTCGCCTTCGCGTCCGTGGTGAGACACACGAGCATGGTGGCGAGGCTTGGCGCCATCATGCCCACGCCCTTGCCCATGCCGCCGAGGGTCCACCCGTTGCCTTCGACACCGACTTCCTTGGAGACCGTATCCGTCGTCATAATTGCCGTCGCGGCATCGTTGCCCGCCGCACCCAGCTTTGTTACGGACTCGATACCCGCGAGCACCTTGCCCATGGGCATGGGCTCACCGATTAGGCCGGTCGAGCACACCGCGACGTCCGTGCAAGCAACGCCTAGCGCCTGCGCCGTGGCCTCGGCCATCGCCTGGGCGTCCTCGTCGCCCTGGGCGCCGTTGCACGCATTCGCGTTGCCTGCGTTGATGACGAGCGCGTGGAGCGATCCATCAGCAATAATCTTCTGCGACCACTTCACGGGCGCGGCCTTGACGCGGTTGCGCGTAAAGACGCCGGCGGCGTTAAATTCGGGACCCTCGTTGACCACGAGCGCCATGTCTGATTTTCCGGACGGCTTGATTCCTGCCGTCGTCGCGCCGGCCGCGAAGCCCTGCGCTGCGAGTACACCGATAGTCATGGTTCTATTGTTCTCTTTTGTCTGCGTCTGTCGTGTGAATTCTTCTGTGGCTCGCCCTTCTAGGGGGCCACCGCCGCCTGCGGCAGCCCTGCGGTCTCCGGCAGGCCGAGCGCCAGGTTCATGCACTGCACCGCTCCACCCGCGGTGCCCTTGCACAGGTTGTCGAGCGCTGCCGTGACGATGAGGCGACCCGTGATGTCGTCCACGTGCGCCTGGATGTGGACCATGTTCGAGCCGACCACGTTCTGGGTCTCTGGCTGCTGGCCTTCCGGTAGCACGAGACAGAAGGGCTCGTCTGCGTAGAACTCCTCGTAGGCTGCGCGCACCGCTGCGGCGTCCACGCCTGGAGCGAGCTTCGCCGTGATTGTCGCAAGGATGCCGCGCGGCATGGGTGCCAGCACAGGCGTAAAGCTCACAGCCACTGGCCCCTGCTGCGAGTATTCAGAAAGGTTCTGCACCATCTCCGGCGTGTGGCGGTGCGAGCCACCTGGCTTGTACGCGCGCACGTTGCCCATCGTCTCTGCGCCCAGTTGCGCCACGGAGGCCTTCTTGCCCGCGCCGGACACGCCAGTCACGGCGATCACCGAGATGTCCGGCTCGATAAGCCCCTTGGCGACGGCCGGCAGCGCACCCAGCGTTGTCGTCGTGGGGAAACATCCGGCGACGGCCACGCGCTTGGATTTCGCGATGGCTTCCCTGTGCCCCGGCATCTCCGGAATGCCATAGGGCCAGCTGCCCGCATACTCGCCGCCGTAGTAGGAGTCCCAGGCTGCCTTATCCTTCAAGCGGAAGTCCGCGGCACAGTCGATGACGAGAACCTCCTCCCCCAGCGTCTTGCCGATCTCCACGGAGTGGCCGTGCGGCAGGCCCAAGAAAACGACGTCGTGGCCGGCGAGATTCTCGATGGTCGTGTCCACAATACGTCGCTGGCGCAGCTGCGGAAGGTGCGGCATAAGCGCGCCCACGGACTCCCCCGCGGTGGAGTGTCCGGTCAAGGCGCCAATCTCGAGCTCACCCGACAGGTACGCCGGGTGATTCAAAAGAAGGCGCAAGACTTCGCCACCGGCGTAACCGGAGGCACCTGCAACTGCAACTGTGATAGCCATGGAGCCATCTTAGCAAATATGCAATCGGCTGTAAATTATGCAGAAGATATTTCTTTCCCCGACCGAATCCCCCACGCCGCACGACGCACCGCTCCGAGTCGCACACGGCGTCACTCGGAGCGGCGCGGTGTCGGCCCGATGCGCTTCCTTAGACAGCGCGGGAAGACACCTTGCTCATACCGGAGGCATCATCAATAGCAGTCTTGCCCACGTAACCGGCGTAACCACTAGGGCTTACCAGGTGCAGGCCACCCTGAAGGTCAGCGATGACCGCAAGCTCCTTGAACTGGAATACCTCGCCCGGGCGCAGCTTCTTAAAGTTCGTCACCGACAGCCCCTGATTGAAGCAGTCCGCCCACGACTTACCGCTGGAATACTGAACACGCGGTACGAGAAAGTTGGGCGGATTGCACTCAGTGCGCGTGGCGCGTGCGCCCGGGCTATGGCAGCGGATGTACGTGCCACCTACGTCGCCGTATTCACACTGAATGGTGCCGTCCGCGTTCGACAGGCCGCGCAGATCCTGTGCCTGAGCAGCCGGGGCTCCCAACAGCGCACTGGCCAGCACGGTACCGCCGAGGACAGCGGCTGCTCTACGGGACAAAGAGGAAAAGAAGCGAGGGGTCATGATAGGTCCTTGAGTTTGGGGAACAACCCCCCCAAAAATATGATCCTTATCACCCAGTGCGCAACATTATTTCGTCGATCACCTCACTGGACACTGCTCCGTGGCGCACAACATTCCGTCAGCACAGACAGCGCACCGCACTTCGCCCGCGCTACGGCGCCAAGGCCGACCACAGGCGCGCAAGCTCTCGGACCCGCCCAAGACAGGCAAACGGCACGACCATTGACATAGTCGTGCCGTTCCTCAGACGCAAACGTCGCTACGCGCGCATCTCAGCGCCGAGATGCTCCTTGGCCAGCTCGGCCGCAGCCAGGCGGTGCTCGTTGACTTCTTCATCGGTGAGCGTGCGGTCGCCCGCGCGGAAGAGCAGCGTGAAGGCCAAGGATTTCTTGCCCTCACCGAGCTGCTCGCCGCGGAAGACGTCGAAGAGCGAAACGTTTTCAAGCAAGTCGCCCGCCCCCTCTTCAATCACGCGACGCACGTCCTCGGCCGGTGTCGCCTCGTCGACGACAAGTGCGATGTCCTGGTGCAGCGCCGGGAAGGCGGAGAGCACCGGCGCCGGGAAGCGCTCCTCGAGCGGCAGCGCGGTGACATCGAGCTCCATGGCGCAGGTGCGCGCCGGAAGTCCGAGGGCCTCGACAACCTGCGGGTGGAGCTCGCCGGCGTAGCCGACGATGGGGGCATCGGCAGCAACCGTGCCATCCGCATTCGCCACCTTGAGGGCGGCGCAGCGGCCCGGGTGCCACGGCAGCTCGGAGGCAGACGCGACGGCCAGCTCCAGGCCAGCGGCGCGCGCGACGAGGCGTGCGGACTCGATGGCGTCGGCGTAGCTGTACGCGCGGCCTTGGCCCCAGGGGCCCTCGTGTTCGATGTTGCCGGAAGCGACCGTCGCGACGTGTAGCGGCTGGTACGGGAGGGTATTGACCAACTCCTCGACCGTGGACTCGGACGGACGGGACTCGACCGACGGCATCGGCGAAGCATCCGCACGCTTGAAGGAGACCTGCTGCAGGCCGTAAAGGGCCAGATCCGTGCGGCCGCGAGCGACGTTGCGAGCGATGGCCTCGAGGAGGTTCGGCAGCAGCGTCGTGGACAGGATGGCCTTGTCGGCCTCGAGCGGGTTCTGGACCTCGACGGTCTTGCGGCGCTCGTCATCAGCGTTCAGGCCCCACACGTCGAAGGTGTCGTTGCGGACGAACGGCGCAGGGATGACCTCGGCGTAGCCCGCGTAGGCCAGGCCGTGGCCGATGGCGCGACGACGCTTCTGCGCCGGGGTGAGACCGCGGCCGCCCACCGGGGTCGGCAAGATGGTCGGGATATCCTCCAGACCCTCGAGGCGCAGGATTTCCTCGATGAGGTCGACGTCCATCGTGATGTCGGAGCGCCACGTCGGCGGGGTGACCAGGATGTTCTCGCCATCCTCCTCGATCTCGCAACCCACCTCGTAGAGACGGCTCATGACGGTCTCACGCGAGTAGTCGACGCCCGCGTACTCGGCCGGCTTCGTGGCGCGCAGCGTGATCTGCTCGCGCGCAGGAACCTCGCCCACGAGGGTGCGGCCGGACTCGATGGTGCCACCAGCAATCTGCACGAGCAGCGCACAGGCAATGTCGAGTGCGGACTCCACAATGGCCGGGTCTACGCCGCGCTCAAAGCGACGCGACGCCTCAGACGACAGCTTGTGGCGACGAGAGGTGCGCGCCACGGTGATCGGATCCCAGTTCGCGGCCTCGAAGTAGACGTCCGTGGTGTCGTCGACGATCTCGGACGTGGTACCGCCCATGACACCCGCGAGGGACTGGATGCCAGTGTCATCGCAGATGACGACGTCTTCTGCGTCAAGCTCGCGCTTCACATGGTCGAGTGTCTCGAACTTCTCGCCCGCCTGCGCGTTACGCACGACGAGGTTACCTTCGATGGCGTTCGCGTCGAAAGCGTGCATGGGCTGGCCGAGCAGGAACATGACGTAGTTGGTCACGTCCGTCGCCGGGTTGACTGGGCGCTGACCGCACAGCATGAGCTCGCGCTCCATCCAGAACGGCGTGCGGGCGTTCGGGTCGATGCCGGTGACCTTACGCAGGCCAAAGCGCACGGCCTTGGTCTCCGGCTTGAGGTCAACATCGATGAGCTCGACGGATGCGGCCGGAACGCCGGAGACATCGATGCCCACGACGGACGGGTCCTCCGCCGGGCAGGCGTACTCAAGACCGAAGGCGGAGGCAACCTCGCCGCCGAGGCCACGCAGCGAAAGCGCATAACCACGGTCCGGCGTGATGTTGACGTCGAAGACGGTGTCGTCGAGGCCGATAACCGGGCGGGCGTCCTGGCCCACGAGGTCAGCGACCTCCTCGCCCAAGGTGATAATGCCGGCGGAGTTCTCGGACATGCCGAGCTCCGCGGCCGAGCACATCATGCCATTGGAGATGTGGTCGTAGGTGTTGCGCGCGGCGATCTTGAAGCCGCCGGGTAGCTCCGCGCCCGGAAGCGAGACGACGACGTAGTCGCCGAGACGGAAGTTGCGGGCGCCACAGATAATGCCCTGCAACTCACCCGTGCCGTTGGCGTCGCCCACGTTGACCTGGCAGTAGCGGATGGGCTTCTTGAAGCCTTCGAGCTCCTCGAAGGACTCGACGCGGCCGATGACGAGCGGGCCCTTGATTTCGGGCAGGTGCTCGTAACCCTCGGTCTCGAAGCCGACGCGGACGTAGCCAGCGTCGAGGGCCTCGGCGGAGACGGACCAGCCCGGGTTCTTTGCGTCCAGCAGGCGGGTGACCCAGCTCTGGGAAATAAGCATTGTTCTTTTCTTCCTTTCTGGGTTCTTGGTTATGCCTGCACGCCGAACGGCAGGGTGAAACGAACGTCGCCTTCGACCATGTCGCGCATGTCAGTAAGGCCGTTACGGAACTGGAGGGTGCGCTCCAGGCCCATGCCGAACGCGAAGCCGGTGTACTCCTCCGGATCCACGCCCACGGCGCGGAGCACGTTCGGGTTGACCATGCCGCAGCCGCCCCACTCGATCCAACCAGCGCCGCCCTTCTTGTTCGGGAACCAGACGTCGACCTCGGCCGAGGGCTCGGTGAACGGGAAGTAGTTGGTACGCATGCGGGTCTTCGTCTCCGGACCAAAGAGGACCTTGGCCAGGTGGTCGAGCGTACCGCGCAAGTGCGCCATGGTCAGACCCTTATCCACGGCAAGACCCTCAACCTGGTGGAAGACCGGAGTGTGCGTCGCGTCGAGCTCATCCGTGCGGAACACGCGGCCCGGGCAGGCGATGTAAAGCGGAACGTCGCGCGAGAGCATCGTACGCACCTGCACCGGTGAGGTGTGCGTGCGCAGCACCTGCTTGGATCCTGCCGGCGAGACGTGGAAAGTGTCCTGCAGGGTACGGGCCGGGTGATCCGGCTTGAAGTTCAGCGCGTCGAAGTTGAAGTACTCGGCCTCGACCTCGGGGCCGTCCGCGATCTCCCAGCCCATGCCGATGAAGATGTCGGCGATGCGCTCGGATAGCGTCGTAATCGGGTGCAGCGCACCGGTCTGCGCGCGAGTGGTCGGTACCGTAACGTCAACGGTCTCGGCCTTGAGCTGTGCCTCACGCGCCTGAGCCTCGAGCACCTCCTTGACCTGTGCGAAGCGCTTTTCCATGCGGCCGCGGGCCATGTTGACGGCCTTGCCGGCGTCCTTGCGCTCGTTCTTCGGCAGCTGGCCCAGCGACATGCGGGCCCGCGGGATATACCCCTGGTCACCCAGGTGCTCGCGGCGAGCAGCGTTGAGCTCATCGAGTGTCGTAGCGGCGTCGAAGGCCGCGATGGCGGATTCGGCAGCTGCGCCCAGCGCAGCTTCGGTCAATTCGATCTGAGGAGTGTCGGACACGTGCCTTAAAACCTTCTTCTTGCGCGAAAACTAACGCCCGCTATCTTAGCGCAGTTCACTAGGCCGCCAGGCAACTGGGATAGGCGCCCCGTGCACGGGCATAGTAGAACGGTCCCGGCGGGCGTGGTACGTCATCTTCCGCCACACATAGCCACCAGCGACTACCGCGGCAATTACCCAGAGAGTCACGACTCCCGCCCCTAGCGACTTGAGGATTGTCATTGCCGCCATGTCCTCGCCAAGAAAGCCAACCTCACAGTGATTTTACTTCTCTGAGGGCAAGCGCACGGCGCACAAGCGACGCTTTAGGCGCCTGAAGAATTCAGCGCTTTCGCAGATTCGTACAGGCAAATCGATGCCGCCGTCGCGAGGTTGAGGGACTCAGCTCGGCCCAGGATGGGAATGCGCACGCGGACGTCAGCTTCCTCGAGCAACTCGCCCAGGCCATGGGCCTCGTTGCCAAAGAGCCAGGCGGTGGGCTGGGTGAGGTCAGCCTCGGCAAGGTCTACTTCCCCATCGGCCGCCGTGGCGAGGATCTGCATGCCAGACTTTCGCAGCTGTCCCAGCACGTCCTTAATGTTCTGCTCGCGTGCGACGGGGACATGGAACAGCGAGCCTGCCGACGCCCTCGCTACCTTGCATCCCAAAGGGTCCACCGTCTCCCCCGCGAAGATGACGCCGTCTGCGCCCATCGCGTCCGAGGTACGAATGAGCGTGCCCGCATTGCCCGGCTCAGAGGTCAGCACGGGCACGGAGACCAGCCGCGGCGTGCCAGCGAGGATCTTGCCGGCAGACCACAACACGGGCTTGCACAGCGCGAAGAGGCCCGTGGTCGTCGCGGTATCCGACAGGTGGCTCGCCGCCTTGTCCGTAATCGGGTGGACGTAGACGTCCATATAGCCAGCGGCCGTCAGGATGTAGTCGAAGCGCGCCGCGGCAGCCTCGGTAACGAAGACATCCGTGGCGGCCCCCGTCGACACCGCGGCGTCGACGGCATTTTCGCCCTCGATAATAAATTTTCCGGCCTTCTTACGCTCCTTGGCGCGGTGTAGCTTGGCAGCGTTGACGATGCGCGGGGTGCGCTCGGTAAAGGCATTTTCGAAGTCGAGATTCATGACCCCAAATCTATCAGCCACGCCAGAGCCCCTTCCAACCTCCTCGCTCGCGGCGTCGCGCCGGGCGCAACCCCCAGCCTGGCATATCGCGCCACTGCCGCACGACGCCGGCTTTGGTTTTATGGTGCCTCAGGCCCGAACGGAGGACCCAAGGCGCCATAAACCCAAAGCTGCGAGCCGCATCGGTTGAGTGTTCCAGCGCAATCCCCCACGCACCCGCAAAGTAAAGACCTAGACCGAACGCGATGCGCACGAAGCCCCAGAAGGACCAGATCCAGAGCACCGCACTGATCAACGCACCGCCATAAAAGCACACGGGCGCGCCGGCGAATCCGCTCTACACTCCGAGCACCGCCCCAAAGACGAACAGCCCCAGCTGTGCCCCACCCATGCGCCGGAAAACCAGATAATAGTTGCGCGCACCCAAGGAACCAGCCACGATGCACAACAGCACACGTCCCCCTCCAGATCTTCGCCTTCATGCGTGCCTACCTAAAAGCCTGCTTGGACAACGTAAACGCCTCCTTTCACGATAGACGTGGAAGGAGGCGTAAGAAGCTTCAGGCTAAGTAATTAGGCAGCCTTCGGAGCGTTGACGTCCTCCGGCAGGGCAGCCTTAGCGGCCTCACAGAGAGCGGAGAATGCCTCGAAGTCGTTAACGGCAAGCTCAGCGAGGATCTTGCGGTCGACCTCGATCTCAGCCAGACGCAGGCCGTGGATGAGACGGTTGTAAGTGATGTCGTTCATGCGGGCAGCAGCGTTGATACGCTGGATCCACAGCTTGCGGAACTCAGACTTACGGGCGCGACGATCGCGGTAAGCGTACGTCATGGAGTGCAGCCACTGCTCCTTGGCCTTACGGTAAAGGCGGGAACGCTGGCCGCGGTAGCCCTTAGCGGACTTGAGGATTGCGCGACGCTTCTTCTTAGCGTTAACGGAGCGCTTGACTCGTGCCACAGTAATACTTCCTTAAAAAATCTAGTGGTTTATTGAGTGTGGGTTGATTCGGCGCTATTAGGAGCGGCCGAGCAGGCGCTTAACGCGCTTGATGTCGTTCTGAGCGACATCCTTCTCGCCCTTGAGGCGACGGGTCTGCTTGGAGGGCTTGCCCTCGAGCAGGTGGCGACGACCAGCCTGCTCACGGCGCAGCTTGCCGGAACCGGTCACCTTAATACGCTTGGCCATGCCCTTGTGGGTCTTCTGCTTCATGAGAGTTAAGTCCTTAATTCCCGAAAGTTCTGTTCGTTCTACTTCTTGCCCTTGCGGACTGATCCCAAAACCATGGTCATGTTGCGACCATCCTGCTTGGGGCGCGACTCGACGACGCCAACTTCTTGGACGTCCTCGGCGAGGCGCTCCAAGAGGCGGAAACCCAGCTCCGGACGCGACTGCTCGCGGCCACGGAACATGATGGTCACCTTGACCTTGGAACCCTTCTCCAGGAAGCGCACCACGTTCGACTTCTTGGTTTCGTAGTCGTGGTCATCAATCTTCGGACGGAACTTCTGTTCCTTCACCACAGTTTGCTGCTGGTTCTTGCGAGCCTCGCGAGCCTTCTGGGCCTGCTCGTACTTGTACTTGCCGTAGTCCATGATCTTGGCGACCGGCGGCTTGGCCTTCGGCGCAACCTCGACCAGATCTAGGTCTGCTTCATAAGCGAGCTTGCGAGCATCATCGGTACGGACGATGCCCACCTGTTCACCGCTCGGGCCGACGAGTCGGACCTCGGGTACTCGGATACGCTCATTAATGCGAGCTTCAGCGCTGATTGTGGTCTCCTTGATAAAGATGATTCGTAGTGTGCCTACCTCGACCACAAACGAAAATCCCGGTCTGTGCGTGCACAGCCGGGAGCTCTCGAAAGAATTGCCAGACCCGAAAGCCTGGTGACCCTTTTACCTTGAGCCAACGCGCGCGGCGCGGCATCAGGTGGGAGAAACTCCGCTTGTGACCCGAGACCTCCTGGAAGGTTCTGCGGGCGGTAGTGGAATCTAGACTAACACCACCTGCCCGCGGAACCAAATTCGCCACGCCGCCTAGTTCCGCACCGAGGTCACCGCTGGCCTACAACTCGAGCTCGCGGGTTCGGAACTCGTCGGCGCGCTTACCGATGCCCCTTTCTCCGAGGTGTGCTCCGACGCAGAAGTTGCCTGTGCACGCGGCAGGCCGTCACAGGCGTGAACCGGGGTGAGCGTTCCGTCGTCGAGACCCTCGGAAATCATGTCCTTGAGGTCGCCCGCTGCGTCGTCAAGGGCCTTGACCGCGTCGTCGTAGGCTTCTTGCTCGGAGTCGAAATCATCCATGTCGTCGAATACCACGGTCATGGCGATACCGATGGAACCATGCTCGCCCGGCATCGTATCGCCGATGTCGAGAACACCAAACTGGCGTTGGGTATAGCGGCCACTGTCCTCGTCAAAGCCCCAGCCGCCCTTCGCACGCGTGTTGTCCAGTGCGGTGAGACCATACTGCTGCCACTCGACGATATCGCTCATTGCGCGCGAGACCTGCTTATTGTCGGCCACGCAGTTGAGGTGCGCCGCGAAGATCGCCTGATCCTTGAGGAGCCATTCGGCATAACCAAAACTCACGTCGCCGTTCGCGTCCGGATTTTGCCACGTGGCTTTCGAGCCGCCCTCGGCGAGGACCTCATCGATGGCGGCCGTCGCGTTGCCCTCGCTCCACTTCACCTTCGACCACAGCGCGTACGCCGCGTCGTTATCGGACTCTTTAATCGCGGCATCCACGAGGTCCACCGATCCGCCGTCGCGCAGTGCCGTGATGGCGATAGGCACCTTGATGGTCGACCATGCCGGCCCTTTGCCGAGCGCACCGGCCGCGAGTGTGCCCTGCGCATCCGTGAGCGCGATGCCCACCTCAGCGTCGTGGTGCTCCTTCACGAGGTCGGCCACGAGGTCCTCGAGGCGATCCTCAAGCCGCGCACGAGCTTCCCCGCCCAACGCGGACGCCGCGGCGGAGGCACCAGCGGCGGCTGCGGGGGCATCGGAAGGCTGCTCTTGCGATGGCGAGCATGCGGCGAGCGGGAGGACGAGCCCTGCGCACAGAAACGACTTTTTCATTCGCACGAGTCTAAAGCATGTCGCGATTTAACTCGGCAACAGCTCCTTAAGGAATTGTCCCGTATAGGACCCTTCTACCTTCGCGACGTCTTCCGGGGTGCCTTGCGCCACGACGGTGCCCCCGCCGGCGCCGCCCTCCGGTCCCATGTCGACAATCCAGTCCGCAGCCTTGATAACGTCCAGGTTGTGCTCGATGATGACCACCGAGTTGCCCTTGTCCACGAGCCCCTGGATGACGAGCATGAGCTTGCGGATGTCCTCAAAGTGCAGGCCGGTGGTCGGCTCGTCGAGGATGTAGATAGTGCGGCCGTTGGTGCGCTTCTGCAGCTCGGAAGCAAGCTTGACGCGCTGGGCCTCGCCGCCGGAGAGCGTGGTCGCGGCCTGGCCCAGGCGCACGTAGCCGAGGCCCACGTCAACGAGCGTGGCAAGGTAACGGTGGATGGAGGTAATCGGCTCGAAGAACTCAGCGGCCTCGGAAATCGGCATGTCGAGGACCTCGGCTATGTTTTTTCCCTTGTAGTGAACCTCGAGCGTCTCGCGGTTGTAGCGCGCACCGCCGCAGACTTCGCACGGGACGTAGACGTCCGGCAGGAAGTTCATCTCGATCTTGAGCGTGCCGTCGCCGTGGCAGGCCTCGCAGCGGCCGCCCTTGACGTTGAAGGAGAAGCGTCCTGGCTTGTAGCCGCGCACCTTGGCCTCCTGGGTCTCGGCGAAGAGGTTACGGATCTTGTCGAAGACGCCCGTGTACGTCGCCGGGTTGGAGCGCGGCGTGCGGCCGATGGGCGACTGATCGACCTGGACGAGCTTGTCCAAGTGCTCGATGCCTTCGACGCGCTTGGCGCGGCCCGGCACCTGGCGGGCGCGGTTGAGCTTATTGGCCAGGGTCTTCGCCAGAATCTGGTTGACGACGGTGGACTTGCCCGAACCCGAGACGCCGGTGATGCACACCATGACACCCAGCGGAATCTCGACGTTGATGCCCTTGAGGTTATTCTCGCGGGCGCCGACGACCTTGAGCGTGCGGTCCTTATCGATCTCACGGCGGTGTTCCGGCACGGCGAGCTCGCGGCGGCCGGAGAGGTAGGCGCCCGTGAGCGAGTCCTCGACCTTCTCAATGCCGGCCGGCGCGCCCTGGTAGACGATCTCGCCGCCGTATTCGCCGGCGCGCGGGCCGACATCCACAAGCCAGTCGGCTTCACGGATGGTGTCCTCGTCGTGCTCGACGACGATGAGCGTGTTGCCGATGTCGCGCAGGCGCTTGAGAGTCTTAATGAGGCGCTGGTTATCGCGCTGGTGCAGGCCGATGGACGGCTCGTCGAGGACGTAGAGGACGCCGGCGAGGCCGGAGCCAATCTGCGTGGCGAGGCGGATACGCTGGGCCTCGCCACCAGACAGCGTGGAGGCGCCGCGATCGAGCGTCAAGTAGTTGAGCCCCACATCGAGGAGGAAGCGCAGGCGGGCCTGGATTTCCTTAAGGACGGCGCCAGCGATGATTTCCTCGCGGGATCCGAGCACGAGCGAGTCGAGAAACTCCGCGGCGTCCTCGATGGACAACGCCGTGAGACCCGCGATGGACTGCTCGCCATGCGTGGTGGATTCCAGGCGCACCGCGAGAATTTCCGGCTTGAGACGCGTGCCGCCACAGGTCGGGCAGGCGACGCGGCGCGTGTACTGCAGGAGGCGGTCCTTCTGCGAGTCCGAATCCGCGGTCTCGAGCTTGCGCTCGAGGAAGCCCACGGCGCCCTCGAAGGGCGCGGTCCAGTTGCGGGTGCGGCCGTAGCGGTTCTTATACCGGACGTTGACTTCCACGTCCGTGCCATAAATGAGCGCGTGGCGCTGCTCCTCGGTAAGTTCACTCACCGGGGTCTGCGGGTCGAAGCCAAGCGTCTTGCCTAGGCCTTCGACAAGCTTCACGAAATAGCGGGAGTTCGGCGAAGAATGCCACGGCTGAATGGCCTCCGTGGCAGGGGCGTCCGGGTCCGGGATGAGCAACTCCGTGTCCACCTCGAGGCGCGTGCCCAGGCCGTCGCAGGCCGGGCAGGAGCCGAAGGGCGCGTTGAAGGAGAACGCGCGCGGCTCGTATTCTTCGATGGTGAGCGTGTGCCCGTTGGGGCACGAGGTCTTCTCCGAGTAGGTGTGAGTGAGCTCCTCGTTGTCCACGTAATCGATGGTGACGAGGCCATCGGCAAGCTTGAGCGCCGTCTCCACGGAGTCCGTGAGGCGCTGCTTCGCCGAGGCCTTGACCTGCAGGCGGTCGACGACCACATCGATAGTGTGCTTGATCTGCTTCTTCAGCTTCGGCGGATCCGTGAGCTGGTGGACCTCGCCGTCCACGCGGACGCGGGAGAAACCTTGCGCGGACAGGTCCGCGAAGAGGTCGACGAACTCGCCCTTGCGCTTGCGCACCACGGGCGCGAGGACTTGGAACTTGAGCTTCTCCTCGTTCTCCAGCACGGTATCGACGATCTGCTGCGGGGTCTGACGCTCGATGACGGCGTCACACACCGGGCAGTGCGGCGTGCCCGCACGGGAGAAGAGCAGGCGGAGATAGTCGTAGACCTCCGTAATCGTGCCTACCGTCGAACGCGGGTTGTGGTTCGTCGACTTCTGGTCGATGGACACCGCCGGCGAGAGACCGTCGATGAATTCCACGTCCGGCTTGTCCATCTGACCCAAGAACATGCGCGCATAGGAGCTCAGCGACTCGACGTAGCGGCGCTGGCCCTCCGCAAAAATGGTGTCGAACGCGAGTGAAGACTTGCCCGAACCGGACAAGCCAGTAAAAACGACCATCTTGTCGCGGGGGATGTCGATGTCGACGCCTTTGAGGTTGTGCTCGCGGGCGCCGCGGACGATGAGGCGATCTGCCACTAGTTTTCTTTCCCTTCTTAGCGGGCGCGTTTTCCCGTACCCGCGCTACGCGAGAAGGGGCGGCCCGGTTGGGTTGTGCTCCGAACTTTAAAAATACCCGTAGGGTTGTCACTATGACTAACGCACTGAAATTAGAACATATTTCCGTCAGCGAGATGGACAACAACTGCTACCTGCTTCACGACGGTACACACGGCCTCCTCATCGACGCCGCCGATGACGCCCCGGCCATCCTCCAGATGGCGCGCGATGCCGGCGTGACCATCGAGGCCGTCCTCACCACGCACCGCCACTGGGATCACGTCCGCGCACTCGAGGAGGTCCTTTGCGAGACCGGCGCCACGCATTACGCGGCCTTCCTCGACTCTCCCGCCCTGCCCACGCCCGTCGACGTCGAGCTGCAGCACGGTGACCACATCGACTTCGCCGGCGAGGAGCTACCCATTATTATTCTGCGCGGCCACACGCCAGGCGGCGCGGCGCTGGCGGCATCGATAGACGGCGTGACCAACCTCTTTGTGGGCGACAGCCTCTTCCCGGGTGGCGTTGGCAAGACCAATTCAGAGAATGATTTCGTCCGTCTTTATAAAGATGTAACCGAGCGTCTTTTTGATGTTTACCCGGACGAGACCATCGTGCGCCCTGGCCACGGCAAACCCACGACGTTGGGCGACGAGCGCCCGCACCTGCCTGAGTGGTGGGAGCGCCGCTGGTAGGCCATTCGGTTCACCCTACCCCTGTGTTTTTCGCCCCGTCACGCAGTAATCCCGCGTACTCTGGGAACTAGTTAGTGATCCAATAGACCGCAAGGAGAAATTAGGCATGATCCGCAAGATTGCTCGCCCCGCACTGGCTTCCGTATTCGTCTGGGACGGTGTCGTCACGCTGCGCAACACCTCGGACCACGTCAAGGAGACCGAGTCCCTGCTCAAGAAGATCCGCACGGTCGTGCCGGCCCAGTACAAGGGCTACATCCCCAACGACCCGGAGCTCGTTGCCCGCGGGCTGGGCAGCGCTAAGGTCGGCGCTGGTTCCCTCTTCGCCCTCGGCAAGGCACCGCGCACCTCGGCCGGTATCCTCGCTGCTACCCAGCTGGCGACCCTCCTAGGGCGCAATGCTTTCTGGGAGGCCAAGGATAAGGCCGAGAAGGAATCCCAGCGCAACGGTTTCGTCACCAACGCCGCGCTCCTCGGCGCCCTGGCCATCCTCACCCAGGACACGGAGGGGAACCCGTCCCTGCGCTGGCGCGCACAGGATGTCACCAAGCGCACCTCTAAGAAGGTTCAGGCGGCGCTCCCCACCAAGTCCGAGTCCGAGAAGTTCGCAGACAACGTCTCCAGCCGCGCCCAAGAGTTCTCCTCCCAGGCCCAGGATTGGTTCACCGACACCTCGGAGAAGGCTCAGGCCTACGTCGACGACAACCGCGACGACTGGGAGAAGGCCGGTCGTAACTTCCTCGACACCGCCAAGTCCTACGTCGAAGACGCCCGCGAGGCTGTTGAGGGCTTCATCGATGACAACGCGGATGACTGGAAGAAGCAGGGCCAGGACTTCCTCGCCGCTGCCCAGGACAACTCGAAGACCGCCCGCAAGGCTCTGGTGAAGAACGCCTCCAAGGCACAGGCTCGCGCTGATAAGGCCGTCGCGCAGATCGACGTCGCCCGCAACCAGCGCAAGGCTGCAAAGAAGGCCGAACAGCTGCAGACCAAGGCGGACAAGGCTATCGCTAAGGCCCTGAAGAAGCTGGGCGACCGCATCTAGTCTCCCGCTTCCCACGCGGCGAACGACACCACGTCGTTCGCCGCGTGCCGCGTTTTTCTTCGCACAGGCGTATGCTTATTCGTCTGCATTTCTTATGCCGGCGCACTCGCGCCGCCTATGTCCGCGTCACGCCAAGGAGTCTGCCTCATGCCAAATTCATCCCCAGATTCTTCCCAGCATCTCGACGCCACCACCCACGCCATCGCCGCCGAGCAGGCGTATGTCAACGGACTGTTCCAACGCCTTGACGACGAGGTCGCCGCCTCCAACGAGCGCCTGCGCCAGGTCATGCGCGACGTCGATCCACAGAATCCGGACTCGGACGCCCTCGTGCGCCGCGAGACGGAGTACCACGCCCTCCAGGGCAAGCTGGACAAGCTCAACCTCGCGCAGCTCGGCCTCGTCTTCGGCCGCATCGATATCGACGCCCCGGGCGACAACCCCACCGAGGAGGGCCTCGACCGCCGCTACATCGGTCGCATGGGCTTAGACGACCGCGCGGACGACTACCGCACGCTGCTCCTCGACTGGCGCGCGCCCATGGCCCGCCCCTTTTACCTCGCGACCACGGCCCAGCCCGAGGGCGTCATTCTCCGCCGCCACATTCGGACGAAGGGTCGCACCGTCACCGGCATCAACGACGAGGTGCTCTCCGGCGCCGAGCTTGCCGATGCCGGCTCCAGCGACGTCGCAGGAGAGTCCGCCCTCCACGCCGCGCTGCAGCGCGCCCGCACGGGCCACATGGCCTCCATCGTCGAGACCATCCAGCGCGAGCAGGATGAGATCATTCGTGACGCCACGCGCGGCGTCATGGTCGTCGAGGGCGGCCCCGGCACCGGCAAAACCGCCGTCGCGCTCCACCGCGTGGCCTACCTCCTCTACAATCACCGCGACCTGCTCGCCAGCACCGGCGTGCTCATCATCGGGCCGAACCCGACGTTCCTCGACTACATCTCGCGCGTCCTGCCCGAGCTCGGCGAGACAGGCGTCGTGCTCGCCACCGTGGGCTCGATGTTCCCCGGCGTGGAGGGCACGCACCCCGAGTCGCTCGACGCCCGCGAAGTAAAAGGCTCGGAGGCCATGGTTGAGATTCTCACCAACGCGGTGCGCACCTACCAAACGCTCCCCGAATCAGCCGCGACCCTGCGCGTGGATAACCTCGACCTCGCTGTAACACCGGCGATGGTCAAGGCCGCGCGCACCCGCGCACGGCGCTCGCGCCGCCCGCACAATGACGCGCGCGGCGCCTTCGCGGAACACCTTATCGATCAGCTCGCCCGCCAGCTCGCAGACAAGATCGGTGCTGACCCGCTCGGCGGCGAGAACCTCCTCGGCCAGGCGGACATCGATCAGCTCCACGACGATCTCGCGGAGACCCGCGTCGTCACTGACTTCATCGACGAGCACTGGCCGGAGCTTACGCCCACGCAGGTCCTCGCGGAGCTTTTCGGCGACCGCGACGCCATCGACATCGCCGCGGGCGACTACGACGACGAGACGCGCGAAGCGCTCTACCGCGCCGACGCGGAGGCATGGAGCGCCTCCGACGCCGCACTCCTCGACGAGCTCGCCGTCCTCATCGGCATGCCCGACCCCCAGCAACAGCAGGAAGCCGAAGACCGCGCGTGGCGCGAGCAGATCGCGGACGCCGAGGACGCCCTCGACATCCTGTCCTCATCAGATTCCACAGATAACGACGACGACATGTTCGACGCGGAAATCCTCTCCGCTGCCGACGTCATCGACGCCGAGCACCTCGCCCGCCGCCAGGAGGTCCGCGACCACCGCACGACGGCGCAGCGCGCCCAGGCAGACCACACGTGGGCCTACGGCCACGTCATCATCGACGAGGCCCAGGAGCTCACGCCCATGGAGTGGCGCATGGTCTTCCGCCGCAGCCCCTCGCGTTGGATGACGCTCGTCGGCGACACCGCGCAGACCGGCTCCCCCGCAGGCGTCGACTCCTGGTCCGAAACCCTCGAGGCCTTCGTCGGCACCCGGTTCCGTCACCACGAGCTCACGGTCAACTACCGCACGCCCGAGCCCGTCACCGAGGTTGCTAATCGCCTGCTCGCCGTCATCGACCCCGACGCCACCCCGGCCCAGGCCGTCCGCGACGGCGAGCCAGTACGCTTCCTCGCGGGCGCCGACGAACTCGACGCCGAGACCGCCGCCGCGCTCGACGCCACACGAGATTCAGCGGGCTCCGAGACAGTGTCATTCACCGATTCCGAAGGCCGCCTGCACGCCGTGGTCACCGCCGCCACCGCGGAGTCCGTCAAGGGCCTCGAGTTCGACCACGTCACCGTCATCGATCCGCAGGCCATTGTCGAGGCCTCGCCACAGGGCTGGCAGAACCTCTACGTCGCCGTCACCCGCGCCACACAGATGCTCACCGTCGTCGGCCCGCTGCCCGCCGAGGTCCCCGAAAGCTAACGCACCCGAGGGACACGGTCGGGCGAGATTCCGTAGTCTGGGGCCATGGCACTCTCAGATATCGTCCGTAAGGCTGAACGCACCATCAACGACTACAACGTGCGGCGCAGCGCCGCGCGTGGCTGGTTTCCTCAGGTCACTGCTTATAAGGGCTATGGCTCCGAGGAGACTGTCCACGTGCTGGGCCGCGTGCTCTACGACGATCCCTCAGCCCCCGAGAACGAGGCATGGGCGCAGCGCGGCTACCGCCAGTTCTTCACTGTCCAGGCCCCCGGTATCCCCGTGCGCGTGACCGCGGGCGAGGCCTCCGCCACGACGCACTCCACGGCCCAGGGCTACGTAGACGTCCAGCTCCATGGGCACGGGCTCACGCCCGGCTGGCACGACGTGACCATCGAGGTCCTCGCAGATCCCAACGCTGGTATCCCCACGGCCCAGCCGCCCACGACGGCGGAGGTTCTCATCGTCGGCGACGACCAGGATGTCGGCATCGTGAGCGATATCGATGACACGGTGCTCATTACCTGGCTGCCCCGCGCCATGACCGCCGCCTGGAACTCCTGGGTCAAGCGCACACATACCCGCCAGCCGGTACCGGGCATGGCGCGCTTCTACGAGAAGCTACGCGAAGACCACCCCAACGCGCCCGTCATCTACCTGTCCACGGGCGCCTGGAACACCTTCGATACCCTCGAGACCTTCCTGGAGCACAATGGCCTGCCCAAGGGCCCCATGCTGCTCACGGACTGGGGTCCCACGCCCACTGGCTTGTTTCGCAGCGGCAAGGAACACAAGCGCGTCCAGCTGCGCAACCTGTTCGTCACGTTCCCGCAGATTAAGTGGATTCTCGTCGGCGACGACGGCCAACACGACCCGCTCACGTACGGCGACGCAGCCGAGGAGCACCCAGACCGCGTCCAGGCCATCGCTATCCGCAATCTCACCCCGGGCGAGCAGCTGCTCTCCCACGGTTCGCTCACCCCGCTCGTGGACGAACGCGACTCCGCGCTCGCCCCGCTCCCCTTCATCCAGGGCGCGGACGGCAACGAACTCCTTGAGGCCTACCGTGCGAGGGAATTCTGAACCGGAGTTTCTACGCTAAGGTTTCAGAACCGCACACGACGAAGCCGGCCGGACTGAATGACTATTCAGTCCGCCCGGCTTTCTGTTTGCGGCGCGCTCGGCGCGGCCACCGTCTTAGTTGACAGTGTGAACGATCATCACGTCGCAGTCTGACTGGCGGGCAACGTCGGCCGGAACGGAGCCCAGCAGACGACCGGTCAGGGAGTTGATGCCGCGGTTACCCACAATGAGGAGGTCAGCGCCGAACTCATTAACGATGGCCATGAGAGCCTGCACCGGGGTGCCCGGGCGCACGGCGGTCTCGATGCTCTTCACATCGAACTTCTCTGCATGCTCGCGACCTGCGGAAAGGTTTGCCTTCGCCGTGTCGTCGCCCAGGATGGTTACGGAGTCCTGACGCAGGGTCTTGGACGCCTCTTCCTTGTTCTCGTAGTACGCGCAGCCGATAATCAGCGTGGCGTCGAAAGCGGCAGCAATCTTGGCTGCGCGCTCCACTGCAAGCAGGGAGGACTTGGAACCATCGGTACCGACGACAATCTTGTTGTAATCGCTCATGGCGGCCTTTCATAAAGGGGTAATCTCAGTCGATCTCCCAGTCTAGCCACATTTGGCAGGTTTAGCGATCCTCCGTTGTGTGCGCCACAACGACATCGACGTATGCCTTGCGCATCAGCTCCGTCGCCACGGACCCCATGACGCGGTCCCGCACAGAATTGCGACCCTTGTTGCCCACCACGAGCAGGTCAACCTGGTGGTACTTGCCCACCTCGAGCATCGTCGCCACCGGGTCGCCGGACTTCGCGATAATGCGCACCTTGCTCGCGCCCTCCTCCGCGGCAACATCCTGGGCGGACTTGAGGAAGGTCTGCGACATGTCTTCGGAGATAATCGGCGTTTCCGCCTTCTCGCCCGAGCGCGTGCCCACGTTTTCGTGGCTTCCGAACGCGGAGACAATGATGAGCTCCGCGTCGTACGCCGCCGCCATCGACGCTGCGGTGCGCACGGCACGCAGCGAGGTATCAGAGCCGTCCGTTCCCACCGCAATAGTCTTATACCGCATGAGAGAATTCCTTTCACATCAACGCTTGAGAAGAAGTGACGGCGCCCCACTCATGGTGCGATTCGTCACACATTACTATTGAGTATAAACGCGCGCACGAATCCGCGGCGGGCGTTTGCCGTGCCAGCTGCCGCGCGCGACATCCGTCGCTAAATGCCCGCCTCCTTGAGACCGCGCAGCTCCTTCTTCAAATCCATGATCTCGTCGCGCAGGCGGCCGGCGAGCTCGAACTTGAGCTCGCGCGCTGCCTCGCCCATCTGCGCCGTAAGGTCGTCGATGAGTTTCTGGACTTCCTCTGTCGCCATGGACGAGACATCCGGACGCTCCACCATGGACGCCGGGTCGGACGCGGCCGCCGCGCCCTCGGCGGCATCGGCAGCATCCGCGTTCTCGTAGACCTGGTCAAGGATGTCTGCGATCTTCTTGCGCAACGGCTGCGGGTCAATGCCGTGTTCCTTGTTGTACGCAATCTGCTTCTCGCGGCGGCGCTCCGTCTCTTCGATGGCCTCGGCCATGGAGTCCGTTACCTTATCCGCGTACATGATGACCTCGCCGGAGACGTTACGCGCGGCGCGACCGATGGTCTGGATGAGCGACGTCGTGGAACGCAGGAAGCCTTCCTTATCCGCGTCAAGAATGGCCACGAGCGAGACCTCCGGGAGGTCGAGGCCCTCGCGCAGAAGGTTGATGCCCACGAGCACGTCGTATTCGCCCAAGCGCAGCTGACGCAGGAGCTCGACGCGCTGGAGCGTATCGATATCGGAGTGCAGGTAGCGTACCTTAATGCCGTGCTCGAGCAGGTAGTCCGTGAGATCCTCGGCCATGCGCTTGGTGAGCGTCGTGACCAACACGCGCTCCTTCTTCTCTGTGCGCGTACGGATTTCGTCAATGAGGTCGTCGATCTGGCCCTTGGTCGGGCGCACCGTGACCTTCGGGTCGATGAGGCCGGTCGGGCGAATGACCTGCTCCACGTACTCGCCGTCGGATGCGGTGAGCTCGAAGTTGCCCGGCGTCGCCGACATATAGACGGTCTGTCCCACGCGCTCCTCGAACTCGTCGAAGGTGAGCGGCCGGTTATCCACCGCCGAAGGCAGGCGGAAGCCGAACTCCACAAGGTTGCGCTTACGCGACATATCGCCTTCGAACATGCCGCCAATCTGCGGCACGGTGACGTGGGACTCGTCAATGATCGTAAGGAAGTCTTCTGGGAAGTAATCGAGCAGCGTCGCTGGCGCCGAGCCCGCCGGGCGGCCATCGATGTGTCGCGAGTAGTTCTCGATGCCGGAGCAGAAGCCGACTTGCTCGATCATCTCGAGGTCGTACTCCGTGCGCATGCGCAGGCGCTGAGCCTCGAGCAACTTGCCGCGGTTTTCTAGGTCTTCGAGGCGTTCCTTGAGCTCCGCCTTGATGTCCTCGACCGCGCGCGCCATGCGCTCCGGGCCCGCCACGTAGTGCGTCGCGGGGAAGATGCGGACCTCGTTGACCTGCTCGATGACGTCGCCGGTGAGCGGGTGGATGTAGTAGAGGCCATCGATGTCATCGCCGAAGAACTCGATGCGCACTGCGCGCTCCTCGTAGGCCGGAATGATATCCACGGTGTCGCCTTTAACGCGGAACGTGCCGCGCGTAAAACCAACGTCATTGCGCTCGTACTGAATGTCCACGAGCAGGCGCAGGAAGCGGTCGCGCTCCACCTCATCGTCGACGTCGAGCAACACCGAACGGTCCAAGTAGGACTGCGGCGTACCCAAGCCATAAATACAGGAGACCGAGGAGACTACCACGACGTCACGCCGCGAAAGCAGCGCCGAGGTCGCCGAGTGGCGCAGACGCTCCACGTCCTCATTAATCGAAGAGTCCTTCTCGATGTAGGTATCCGTCTGCGCGATATACGCCTCCGGCTGGTAGTAGTCGTAGTACGAGACGAAGTACTCCACCGCGTTATTCGGCAGTAACTGGCGCAGTTCGTTGGCCAGCTGCGCGGCGAGCGTCTTATTCGGCGCCATGATGAGCGTCGGGCGCTGCTGCTTCTCAATGAGCCACGCGGCCGTCGCCGACTTACCGGTACCGGTCGCACCCATGAGCACGACGTCGCGCTCGCCGCGGCTCAGGCGCTCGTCGAGCTCCGCAATCGCCGCGGGCTGGTCGCCCGACGGGTTGTATTCGGAGATGACCTCGAATTTCTTCTCGCTGCGCTCGATGTCGCCAACGACGCGGTGCTCGGATTCGGGAAGCAGGGGGTGTTCAGCAGCAAAAGCCATGCCGCCCAGTCTAGCGCCCGCGCCCCTGAAGGCTTAGCCGATAGCATCGCCCGCAGTGAGCGCTCCACTTCGCCTGTGGCTTCCCACACGGCGTCGCGCTCCGAGCGGACCGGGAACGTGGCGGCATCGACACGCTTGCGCAACCACGCCCGAGCCTGCGGCGTGCGCAACTCCTCCCCATCCATGCACCAGCTTTCCGATGCCGCCTCACCCACCGGCACGCACGAGCGCCGAAAGTCCACGAAGCGAAAGGTCCCGGTGCGCGGGGCGGAGAGCAGCTCGACGGCCGGGTGACTATCAAACGGCCCACAATCCCACGTTCCCATGCCCCTGGACCTTAGTCCCCCACAATGAACACCTCACAGCGACAACATGAACATTTGCGCGGCAACACGTTTAGACTAAGGCTCCATGCAGAAGTCCTCTCTCCTCAAGTTGGCCACGACCGCGGCAGCGTTTGCCCTCTTCCCGTTTACGACCCTTGCCCCCACTCCGGTCGCGCAGGCGGCGTGGTGCACGTCCCAGTCCACCTCACAGGTGGGAAACCCCAAGGCCAATGCTGCTGCCGATGTCCTCGGTTCCTTCGCCGGCTCCTCTTTCGGCGGTTCCTCGCTCAGCCCTGCCCAGGCGGACGCCGTCAAGCAAGCGACGTCCACTGGCGTCGCCAAGCAGCTCATCACGGCTGAGGGCCCAACGCGCTCCATGCACTTCCTCACCGGCCCCTCCTCTCCGGACCGCACGGACCGCAAGTGGGGTATCACAAGCACGGACTTGGGCATCGCCTACCTCGATGACTCGGAAGAAAATACGCCGCGCATGTACCTCGCCTTCGGCGACACCTTCTCCTGCAGCGGCTCGGGCGACGGCTGGCGCTCCAACGTCTTGCTGCGCACCCGCGACTTCAACTACGGCGACGGCGTGAGCGTCCACCAGGCGCTCACCTCCGACGGCTGGCAGAGCTCCGGCACGGCTCGCGAGTTCATCTCCTCGGAGAAGAACCCAGGCGTCGAGCACACCACCATCCCCACCGCCGGCATCGAAATCAACGGCACCCACTACGTCGACTACATGTCCGTCAAGGAATGGCCGGAAAAGAAACCGTGGGTCACCAACTATGCTGCGACCATGAAATCCACGGACGACGGCCGCACCTGGTCCGTCGTCGGTGACTCCACCCGCGTCAACGAGCACGCCACACACGACATCATCCTGCCGGGCCGCAAGGGCTACGACACCGGCAACGAGAAACTCCAGATGTCCGCGTTCCTCCAGACCCCGGACAAGGACGGCTACGTCTACCGCTACTCCACCCCGAACGGCCGCGAGGGCACCGCGTACCTCTCCCGCGCAAAGGAAAGCGAGTTCCCGTCCGAGTCCGCGTTCGAGTACTGGAACGGCTCCGACTGGAGCGACGACCGCCGCGACCTTGAGCCGGTCTTCGGTCCTTCAAACCCCGGCAAGCTCGGCGAGATGTCCGTTGTCTACAACGAGTACATCAACAAGTACGTGGCGCTGTACTTCGACTCCGCCAAGTACGCGCTCGTCATGCGCACCGCCGATACGCCCGAGGGCAAATGGTCCGCGCCGCGTGAGCTCATCTCCGGCAACGATGTCCCGGAGCTCTACGGCGGTTTCATTCTGCCGAAGCTCGACGACCAGAACCTCTACTACGTCCTGTCGACGTGGGGCGACTACAACACCTACGTCATGCGCACCGACCTCGATTACGCCGTGAACAACCCGTCCGCGGATATCAGCGTCAAGGTCGTCGGCGACGTCGTCGCCGAAGGCAAGTAGCCTTTCTTTGCTTCTTCACGCGCACACCGCGCCGCCGGTCCTCGGACTGAGGCGCGCGGTTGCCGCATTTTTCGCCGAGGAAGGGACAAGAATCGGCCGCGACGGCGCGACTCGTCGGCCAAAAATGCGGGTGCGTTACTCGGCCGCCTCGATGGCGGCGGCGACGCGCGCGACCTGGGGTGGCAAGTCCTCGAGCCCGCCGTTGTTGTCGATGACGTAGGTCGCCGCGGCCAGGCGCACCTCGTCGGGCACCTGCTGCGCGATGCGGCGGCGGGCGTCGGCCTCGTCGAGTCCGCGGTGAGCGACGAGACGGCGCACGCGCTCCTCCACGTCGACGTCGACCACAAGGACCTCGTCCATGTCCTTATCGAGCCCATTGTCCACGAGCAGCGGCATATCGTAAACGCAGTACTCCACGCCGGCGGCGCGCGCCTCGGCGAAGCGCTCCTGTGTGCGCTCCTGGATGCACGGGTGGGTAATGGCGTTGAGTTTCGCAGTGTGCTCAGCGTCGACGAAGGCGCGGCGGGCGAGCTCGGCACGCTGAAGCGTGCCCGCCTCGTCGAGGATGTCTGCGCCGAAGGCCTCCGCGAGTTCCGCGAGGGCCGGCTCCCCCGGTTCCACGATCTCGCGCGCTATCTGGTCAGCGTCCACGACGCTCCACCCGCGTTCCGCGAGCAGCCCCGCGACCGTCGACTTGCCGCTGCCAATACCGCCAGTGAGTCCAATGAGCTTCATGATGTTCAAGCCTACGACAGCCGCGGGCCACTGGCAGGAAAAACGCGAACACCGCCGCGACGAGCGCGGCGGCGAGGCGAGCTGATTACTCTTCGGTCTGTGCCTTCGGCGTGACCGTGAGCAGCTGGTCGGACGGGGTCACCGCGCCGGCCTTGCCCTCGATGGAGAAGAACTTCGAGGTATTCGTGACGACAACCGGGGTAATGAGGTTGTAGCCCTTAGACTCAATGAACTCCTGGTCAAAGGTGATGAGTTTGTCGCCTGCAGAGACGCGCTGCTTCTTCTCGACGTGGACGGTAAAGCCCTCGCCGGCCAGCTCGACGGTGTCGAGACCGACGTGGATGAGCAGCTGGACGCCGCTATCGAGGCTCAAGCCGACCGCGTGGCCAGACTTCTGGACCGTGAGGATTTTGCCGTCGGCCGGAGCGTAAACCGTGTTGCCGGTCGGCTTGATGGCCATGCCCTCGCCGAGCTTGGCGCCAGCGAAGATGGGGTCCGGAACCTCAGACAGTTCTACAGCTTCGCCTTCGAGCGGCGAGTCAAGCTTGATGGCCTCGGAAGCGGGAGCAGCGACGGCCACTGGTGCGGCCGCAGCAGCTGCGGCGGGAACGGCCACGCCAGACTCCGGCTTGGCAGCGGACTCAGCCGGGATAGCCGGCTCCTTGCCCTCAGCCTCGCGCTCGGCAGCAATCTGGGCACGAACTTCTTCGCGCTCCTCCGGGGAACGGTAGTCGAAGAAGACGACGAGGAAGAAGGACACGAAGAATGCGACGGCGATACCGAGCAGGTAACCCAGAGCCGGGGTCATGGCCGGGATAGTAAGCAGCGAGGTAAAGACGAAGGCGTTGGCCTTAATGTCGAAGATACCCATGACGACACCGCCAGCGAAGCAGCCCGGCAGCAAGCGCGGGTAGGTCTTCTTAAAGCGGAGAACAATACCGTACAGGGAAGGCTCGGACACACCACCGAGGAGACCAGCGGCGAGACCACCCGTGGCGACCTGGCGCATGGCCTTGTTGTGCTCCTTGAAGGACACCACGAGGACGCCAGCGACGAGGCCGAAGCAGGCAAAGTTCCATGCACCCATTGGGCCCTGAATGAAGTCGTAGCCCAGGGTTGCGAGGTTTTGCACCATAATCGCGTTGAGCGGCCAGTGCAGGCCCAGCGGGACGAGGAACGGGTACAGCAGCGGGATGATGATGGCGAGGACGAACGGCGAGAAGTCGTTGACCCAAGCCAGGAAGTTCGAGATGCCGTTACCGACACCGATACCGAACGGGCCGAGCAGGAACGCCGTGAGCGGAATCATGATGAGCAGGGAGAAGAACGGGACGAACACCATGTGAAGGGAGCTCGGAATGATCTTCTTCAGTCCCTTCTCTACCCAGTACAGACCGATCGCTGCCAGCAACGGAGGGAAGACCTGAGACGAGTAGTCGTTGAGGATGAGCGGCAGGCCGAAGATAGAGACCTTCTCCGCGTCGCCGCCCATGAACGTCGTCGTCGTCGCAATCTCGCTGAGGCCGATGAACTGCGGAGTGAGCAGCGCAGCCGGAATGGCGGCGCCGACCCACTCGTTCGCGCCCAACTTCTTCGACGCCGTGGCGCCAATCATGATGGGCAGGAAGTAGAAGACCGACTTCCACATGGCGTGCATGAGCTGGTAGCCAGCGGGCTGCTCGTTCATGGGTGCACGGAAGTCTTGCAGGCCCGCGGTATCGGCCAGAATGAGCAAGGTGATAATGAGCGAGGCACCAAGCAGCGCCCACAGGATGGGGCGGAACGTATCAGACAGGAACTCGAAGCAGTAGTCGATCCATCCGGTCTTGCGGATGCCGCCGTACTCCTTGGAGCCGTCTTCGTTGATCCTCGGGCCACGCGCGTTGCCGCCGTTCCCCTTGTGCTCACCGGACGGGTCGACGCCCGGCTCTTTGATAATGGCCTGATAGTAGTCGGCGACGCCGCCACCCATGACGACCTGGTATCCGTGCTCGCCTTGGTGCACGGTGCCGAGGACGGCCTTGTCAGATTCGAGAGACTTCTCGTCGATCTTGGAAGGATCGGCAAGCTGGAAACGCAAGCGCGTCGCGCAGTGCGTCAGAGACGTGATGTTGTCAGCGCCACCAATATTTTTGATGATGTGCTGCGCGGTATCTTTGGTCGATGCCACGGCGTACTCCTCTTCATTGAGACGTATGGTGATAACCACTCATTCTGCGGATATATCACCGTGAACATTACTCCAAAACGGACATGTCCAAAAGCCCACGACTGCCCATTTGCGTCTTAACGCACACTTGGTAGTGGCAAAAGACAAGGTCGCTATTGAACAAAAGTGCCTGCGCCCCGCGTGGGCGTCTTAAAGATCACATCAGCGCGTTGCATTTCTGAGGCGTGTCGAGCCAGAGCAAGACGCACGAAGGCCGCTGCCTAAGTGAAAATCACTCAGGCAGCGGCCTTACAACCTCGCGGCGCGACGCACTGAGGCATCAGCGCACGAGTGGCATGACGCCTTTAGTTGCCCGCGAGCTTGTCGCGCAGAGCAGCGAGCTGCTCATCGGAAGCCAGCGAACCGTGGGTCTCGTTGTCGTTCGATGCCGGAGCTGCATCGGCGGACTCGGAGGAGTAATTCGAAGCCTCGGACTGCTGGGCAGCCTCGGCGGCAGCTGCACGGTTGCGCTCGATCTGAGCGGTGTGCAGGTTGAAGCGACGCTCGGACTCGGCGTAGCGAGCCTCCCAAGCCTGACGCTGCTCGTCGAAGCCTTCCTTCCACTCGTTGGTCTCCGGATCGAAGCCCTCGGGGAAGACGTAGTTGCCCTGCTCGTCGTAGGAGTCGGCCATGCCGTACTTCGACGGATCGAACTCGTCGGTGTAGTCCTCGTCTGCCTGCTTAACAGACAGGGAGATACGACGACGTTCGAGATCGATGTCGATGACCTTGACCATGACTTCCTGGCCAACGGTGACGACCTGGTCCGGAACCTCCACGTGGCGCTGAGCCAGCTCGGAAATGTGAACGAGGCCCTCGATGCCCTCTTCGACGCGAACGAACGCACCGAACGGAACGAGCTTGGTGACCTTGCCCGGGACGATATGGCCCACAGCGTGGGTGCGGGCGA
>NHCFJ05603__coassemble_622_pt1 | contig 38967 bp, 31 predicted proteins | sample NHCFJ05603__metabat2_low_PE_001 | metagenome-assembled genome bin NHCFJ05603 | reverse complement strand
CGCCGCGGCCCACCATTGTGATCCCCACGGATAAGCCGACAGAAGGCCCCACGCGTGACGAGGACACGCCTGCTTCCTCGACGGACGAGACCACTCCGGTCGAGCCCACGGAGACCACAAGCGCTCACGACACGCCGGCGACCGCCACGAACGGCCACACCTCGCCAGCGACCACCACAAACGGCCACACCTCGCCGGCGAACGAACCCACGAGCGCCGACTCGCCGCAGCCCACGGCTGACTCCCCCACCGCTGAGACCACCGGCGTGCAAACGACCACGCAGGCGGATCCGCAAGAGCCCACGGAGCTGGCCAACTAGCGCGCACCAAGAACGCATTCGGCCCCGCTGTCTCCCTCGTTGTCAACGAAGGAAAGGCAGCGGGGCCATTGGCGTGTGCGGCGCCGTACGCGACAGGAACTAGGTGCGAACTAGGCGCGCGCGACGAAGAGCTGTGCCGGGGCGGCGGCAGCGGCGTCAACGGTGACCGCAACGGGGCCGTCCGTGGCGGGCAGCCACGCGGCCTCGCCCGGAGCCAGAGTGGTCTCACCCAGCGTCACGGTGCCGTGCGTGCACAGCGCGATGGCCGGGCCGGTGGGGTTGAGCGTGCCCGTGGCACCAGCCGGCAGCTCGTAGCGGTCGACGGTGAACTCGTCGGCCGGGGTGATGTATTCCTCGGCCACCGTGGCGGCCTCAGAGAGGCCGTCGCCCAGCTGCTGCGGGTGCACGCGCGGCTCCTCGAGCGCAGCAAATTTGAGGACCTTGACGAGCTCGGGCACATCGACGTACTTGGGCGTCAAACCGCCGCGCAGCACGTTATCCGAGTTCGCCATGACCTCCACGCCGAGGCCGTGGACGTAGGCGTGGAGCTGGCCTGCGTCGAGGTAGACGGCCTCGCCCGGGGCGAGCTCGATGTGGTTGAGCAACAGCGCGCCCAGCACGCCGATATCGCCCGGGTACTGCTCATTGATGTGGAGGACCGTATCCATGACACGTGACATCCAGCCTTCCGGCACGCGCGGGGCCGCAGCGACGATGGCGTCGATGAGCTCACGGCGTGCGGCAGCGGGAATGGTAATCCACGTCGTAAACAGCGCACGCAGGTTATCTTCCTCCGCGTCCGGGGTCTCCTCCGGAGAGAGCATGGACAGGTAGCGGTTGAGCTCCGGGCACTCGAGAGCGGCGAAGAGCTCGCGCGTGCGCGCCAGCGGGCGGAAGCCCGCCATGGCGTAGAAGGGGCTGAGCGCAATGATGATCTCCGGCTTGTGGGAGCCATCCTTGTAGTTGCGCTTCGCGTCATCGAGCGCGATGCCCAACGCATTCTCACGGGCAAAGCCTTCCGCGGCCTGCTCCGGTGAGGGGTGGGCCTGCAAGGACAAGACGTCGTCTGCCGCCAAAATCTTCATGAGGAACGGCAGGCCGCCGGCCCACGGTGCAACGCTGCGCGGGTCCGCGTCGATGACCTCGTCAAGGCGCGCGCCCGTCACCGCGATCGTCGAGGGATCCCCAGGGTGGGCGCCGTACCACAGCTCGGCGAGGGGCTGGCCCGAAGGCTCAGAGCCCACGAGCTCGGGAATGAGCGTCCGTGAGCCCCAGGAATAGCGGCGTGCGGCAGGGACAATCTTGTCCATGAAGTCTCCTCTCAATCCGAACTAGTGCTCGGAGGCATGAAACGCTGTCGCGGCCAGGGCGCGCATAAGCAACTGCAAGGGATGTGCTGCGGCCGTAGGAGCCGTGACTGCGATATACGTGGGCAGCGTCGTTGACGCGCCAGAACCGGAATATTCAACGGAATCCGGTTCTTCAACCGACGCCATAGGATAATCCTGACTCGGGACACCCGCCAAGCCCTGCGGGCTCTCGGGTGCGTCATCCCACACAAGCACCCTTGACAGTACCACTGGCGGACCGTCAAGGAAGGGATCGTAGAACGGGTCGTCGCGATCCGCGCCCTGTCCCGCGCTCTCCGCAGCGCGGCGCTCGAGCACCGCCGGGACCAGCTCCGGTTCGACGTAGGTGCCGCCCAATCCGCCTGCCGCCCACAGCGCCGCGGCGACCTGCGCCACGGCACCGCCAGTGTGGATGACGTGCGTTCCTTCCACGGCGTTGCGCAGCGCACGCGCAGGGTTGACCGCCGCGTCACGCTCAGGGGAGAGCGTCTCCAGTTCCTGCTCAAGCTCGTCCGCCAGCCCCACGAGGTACTCCGTGGTCACCGTCGCCGGCTGATGGAAGGCATGGAAGATAGCCTCCAGTCCCGCGATATAGCGCGCGGGCGAGGTTCCTTCGGCCGTGGGCAGGGCCTCGATGATAAGCGTGCCCTCTGCGTCGCGAGCGTCCTCGGACAGCGGGCCGCGCGCAGGGCCCAAGTATACGGTCTGCGCGCCGCGCCGCGCGGCGGTGAGCAGCGCCTGCGAGGCCCAGTCGCAGGAGCCTCGCTCGCCCAGCACGACCACTGTGTCGAGCGCACCCACGAAGGCGGGCAGCTGTTGCGTCACCACAACGGGAACGCCGGTCTGCTGGTCCGCCACACACTGCGCACACGCGCGTGCCACAGCGTCGGTGGGCAGCAGGACGACGGCGCGCGGTGTCGCACCAAAGAGCAAGGATTCCAGGGCGGACGTCGCCCCCGACACGACGCGCACCTGGGCGCCTTCGTGCGCGACGTCGAAGAAACGGACGGTTTCCGGGTCATAGTCGCTGGAGCCGGACCAGTATCCCCGCTCCGCAGCCTCGCGAGAGACGTCACCGCCGAGCTCGGGGCGGTCCTCCCAGTTCGAAGTGTTCATGGTCCCCCACCCTATACTGATCTCCTATGACACATCCTGTGATTTTGGTAGGCGGCGGCCCCGGCGCGTGGGACCTCATCACCGTCCGTGGCCTGCGCGCGCTCGAGCACGCAGAGGTCATCCTCGCCGATCACCTCGGGCCTGCCGCACAGCTCGAGGATTTCCTCGATACCTCCGATAAAGAGATCATCGATGTTTCCAAGCTCCCCTATAAGAAATCGATCTCGCAGGAGAAGATCAACGAGCTACTTATCGAACACGCTCGCGCCGGCAAGCGCGTCGCGCGCCTCAAGGGCGGCGATCCTTATGTCTTCGGCCGCGGCTTCGAGGAGCTGCAGGCGCTCACGAACGCGGGCCTTGCCTGCGAGGTCGTCCCCGGCGTCACCTCCGCGATTTCCGTCCCGGCGCTCGCGGGCGTGCCCGTCACCCAGCGCGGCGTCGTCCACGCCTTCACGGTCGTCTCCGGCCACCTCGCCCCCGGCCATCCCACGTCCCTCGTGGACTGGGAGGCGCTTGCCCGCTCCGGCGCCACGCTCAGCGTCATCATGGGCGTGAAGAACGCCGGGAAAATCGCCGAGGCCCTCCTGGCTGGCGGTCGTCCCGAGTCTACCCCGGTCGCCGTTATTCAGGAGGGCACCATGTCGGGCGAGCGCACCTTCCGCACCACGCTCGAGGGCCTGGGCGCGCTCATGGAAGGCGAGGCCATCGCCCCGCCCGCCGTTTACGTCATCGGCGAGGTCGCCGGACTGTAGACATACTCCCGCACGCTTGCCGATGCCCCCTTGCGCGCAGCCTCGTCTTCTCCCTCGTCCGCCGCAGGCTCCACGGTCGCACCGTGGAGATCCGCGGTATCCGCTTCCTTGCGCGCCGCCCGGTAGGCCAGTGTGCCGCGGACGGTGAGTGTTACACCCACCACGCCGAGGGTCACGAGGACCCACGCCGGCACATCGACGACCTTGGGCACGTTGAGCACGACAATGGCCGTGCCCACCAAGCCGCCGAGGGCGACCGGGTTGATACGCGAGATAAGCCACGCTGCGATAGGCGCCGCGATAACGCCACCCACGAGCAAAGCCGCGACGGCCGCAGCGTGCGCGACGAGCTCGTCCCATAGTCCCAGCACGAAGCCGAGCGTCGCGCCCAAAGTCACGAGGAACTCCGAGGCGCTCACCGTGCCCACAATGCGACGGGGCTGCTCGCGGCCGATGGCCATGAGCGTCGACGTGGACACCGGGCCCCAGCCGCCGCCACCGGTGGCGTCGACGAAGCCGCCCACGCTGCCCAGCCCAATGAGGAAGGGCGTCGAATGCATGCGTCTGGCCTGAGGGTCGCGGCGCACGCGGCCGCGCGAGAAGCGCCACACGAGGCTGCAGCCAATCGCAGTGAGGATGGCCCCGGTCACCGGCGCCGCCGCGTCCGTGGAGATCCGCGAAAGGACCGTCGCTCCGAGGAATGCGGCAATGCCGCCGGGCACGCCAAGGCGCACCACCGTGGGCCAGTGCACGTTGCCAAAGCGCCAATGGGAGGCACCAGAGACCAACGTGGTGCCCAGCTCTGACGCATGCACGATGGCGGATGCCTGTGCTGGGCCTAGGCCCGCGAGCAACAGCACCGTCGTGGACGTGACGCCAAAGCCCATGCCAATGCCACCGTCGACCAGTTGCGCGGCGAAGCCCGCCAGTGCAATAAGAATAAGCGTGCGCATATTAATCCCTTACTGTGGCAGAGGTGGCGTGTCCCCGCAACGGGAAGCGCACGGGTGCGCCTTGTCCGCTGTGACGCGCATGAACGACACCGAGGGCGCCGCCGCGCGCACGGGCCGCGACAATGGGCGCAAGTGCCGCGCCGAGGGGCTCAGGAACGCCGCCGTCGTAGGTCTTTCCGATGCGATGCACGCCGCGCGGTTCGAGTAGGTCAAGCAACAGCCCCGGCGCGACGAAGAGCGGTAGCACCTCCGCGCTGCCATGCGTCGCACACTGGGCATCGACGCCGGCCAGGCCATACGGGGTGCCTGCGGCCTTCGTGGCAAAGATGCACGAGGTCGACTGCCCCGTGAGATCCCCCACACGCACGGCCAGCCGCTCGACGGCAGCGTTGGCCTGCGCATTCGAGGAACCCACGGAATAGATCACGAGGTGCGCGCTCGGATCGTGCACGCGAGCTGCAAGCAGCGCCGCGATATCGGAACCCGTGCCCAGCACGGGCGCGACGCGCAAGTCCACGCCGGTGAGCTCAGAGGCCTCCGCCGCAACCGTGGGCACGTCCACGCGGGCGTGGTAGCCCTCGGTAAAGAGCAGGGGAACGACCGTTGCCTGCGTCTCGCCGGCCAAGGCGAGCGTGAGGGCGGCATCGGCAAGCGTGGGCGCGGTGAAGTCCAAGTACGCCGCGCGGGTGACCTCGCCGGTGAGCTCTTCGGTAGCCCGGGCGAGCTCCTCTACTGCACCGGCTGCGGCAGGGTGCCGCGAACCGTGGGACAAGACGATGATCGCCATGACGGGGAATCCTTTATGACTGGGGACGGGTGGAATGCCCGTGCCGGCGCAGAGAGTCCTGCAGGGCTTGGGCAGCGGACGGAGCGGCGGACGCCACCACGGGGGCGTTGTCTTGGCCGTGGAACATGACGGAGAAGACGCGCAGGCACGCGCTGCAGCGCCACGCGAAATCGCCTTCCTCATCCGGAAAGAGCGACTCGGACGCGCAGTACGGGCAGTACGCCGGGTGGTTGCGGTTCGGGTTGGGCTCGCGGCGGAAACGCATTACTTCAGCAGCTCCTCGTCGGCGCGCACGACCCAGTCACGGAACTGCTCGCCAGGCTTGCTGTTCTCCTTGAAGTTCGTGACGACGCGGGTAACGTACTCGCCCACCTCATCCGCGATGACCTTGTGGCCGCGCAGCTTGCGACCCCAGGCCTCCTCGCCCAGGCCGAGCGCGCCGCCCAAGTGCACCTGGAAGCCCTCGACGCGGTTGCCCTCGTCGTCCGTGACGGTCTGACCCTTAAATCCGATGTCGGAGACCTGCGAGCGAGCGCACGCGTTGGGGCAGCCGTTGAGCGAGATGGAAATCGGCACGTCGAGGTCGCCCACGCGCTCCTCGAGCTCATCGACGAGCTGGATGGCGCGCGCCTTCGTCGTCGTGTGCGCGAGCTTGCAGAACTCCAGGCCGGTGCAGGAGATGATGCCGCGGCGGAACTCGGAGGGTTCCGGGTACAGGCCGGTCTCATTCAGCGCGGCCTTGAGCGGCTCGATTACTTCTTCCTTGATATCGAGGAAGAGCAGTTCCTTCATGGGCGTGGTGCGGATGCGCTCGACGCCGAAGCGCTCCGCGACCTCCGAAATCGCGATAAGCTGCTCACCCGTCGCGTGCCCCACGGTGGGTTTAACCCCCACGTAGTAGTTGCCGTCCTTCTGCTTGTGCGCTCCTAGGTGGTCGCGGTTGCCCAGGTGCGGGGCGACCGGCTCCGCGCGATCGAGCGGCGCGTCAAGGTACTCGGTTTCGAGCACCTCGCGGAACTTGTCGATGCCCCACTCGGCGACGAGGAACTTGAGGCGCGCGCGGTTGCGCAGGCGGCGGAAGCCATAGTCACGGAAGATGCTCACCACGCCGTGCCAGACCTCCGGCACGCGCTCGAGCGGGACGAAGACGCCCAGCGACTGCGCGAGCATGGGGTTGGTGGACAAGCCACCGCCCACGAAGCAGTCGAAGCCCTTGCCGAACTCGGGGTGCTCGCGACCGACGAAGGCGATGTCCTGAATCTCGTGCGTCACGTCCTGACGGGCGTTGCCGGAAATCGCGGTCTTGAACTTGCGGGGCAGGTTCTGCACTTCGTCGGAGAGCAGGTACTTCTCCGTAATCTGGTCGATAGCCCAGGTGCCGTCGATAATCTCGTCCTCCGCGACGCCGGCGACGGGCGAGCCGAGGATGACGCGCGGGACGTCACCGCAGCCCATGAGCGTGGACAGGCCCACCTTCTCCAACTTCTCCCAGATAGTGGGGACGTCCTCGATCTGGATCCAGTGCAGCTGAATATTCTGGCGGTCCGTAAAGTCCGCGGTCGAGCGGGCGTAGTCGCGCGAAATCTCGCCCACGGTGCGCAGCTGCTCCGGGGTGACGCGGCCACCGTCGAAGCGCACGCGCATCATGAAGTACTCATCCTGCAGCTCGGTATTGCTCAGCGTGGAAGTGAGCTCGCCGCCCAGGTTCTGCTTGCGCTGGGTGTAAAGGCCTAGCCACTTAAAGCGCGGCGCTAGGTCTTCGGCCGGGATGGAGCTAAAGCCCTGTTTGGAGTAAATGTCGATGACGCGCTGGCGCGCGGACAGGCCCGGGTCCTGCTGCTTAATGACCTCGTCCTGGTTCAGCGGCTCGGTACCGTCAATCTTCCACTGGCCTTCCGGCTTCTTTTTCTTTGCGCGGGGCGTGCGCTCGCGGGTCGCAGTCGTCATGGTGTGCTGTCTCCTGAATGCTCATCGATGCCGCCGTGTGCGAGTGGCGGTCAATTGCGCTGTGCTGTGTTTTTGTCGTTCCGGCGGCGCGGGATATATGGCCCACACCACAACTGGATTGGCAACCACGCTAGTGAAACAACATGGTTCAAACAATATAGACAGCTTGGTCTTTAAAATTCATACAGTACTACCTGCCACTTTGGGAAGAATGAAATTGCGGGACTTGCCCACCCACGCAAAGATGAGTTCAATAGGACGCGCATAGCGTATGCCCCTAGCCTGGGCATTCGGCACTATGATGGATATATTTATGAACAGATACGTCTAGTTGCGCACCGAAGCACTAGACACGAGACCACTGTGGAAAGGGATCTTTCATGACTTCACCCCTGCGCGTCGCCGTCATTGGCGCTGGCCCTGCCGGAATTTACGCCTCCGACATCCTCGTCAAGAAACTCTCCGGCAACGTCCAGATTGACCTCATCGAGCAGATGCCGGCCCCCTTCGGCCTCATCCGTTACGGCGTGGCTCCGGACCACCCGCGCATCAAGGGCATTATCAAGTCGCTCCACCGCGTCATGGAAACCGAGCAGATCCGTCTGCTCACCAATATCCATGTCGGCCGCGACGTCACCGTCGAGGAACTCCAGGACTACTACGACGCTATCGTGTTCGCAACGGGCGCCGTAGGCGACCGCCACCTCAACATCCCAGGCGTCGACCTCGAAGGCGTCCACGGCGCCGGCGAGTTCGTGGGCTTCTACGACGGCAACCCGCGCTTCAAGCGTAACTGGGACCTCTCCGCTACCGAGGTCGCCGTCGTCGGCGTGGGCAACGTTGGCCTCGACGTTGCCCGCATCCTCGCGAAGACGGGCGACGAACTCCACGTCACCGAGATCGCGGACAACGTCTACCAGTCCCTGAAGAAGAACAAGGCAGAGACCGTCCGCGTCTTCGGCCGCCGCGGCCCAGCCCAGGCAAAGTTCACCCCGCAGGAGCTGAAAGAGCTCGACCACTCCCCGACTATCAACGTCGTTGTCGACCCGGAAGACATCGACTACGACGAAGCCTCGCTGGAGGCTCGCGCTAATTCCAAGTCCCAGGACCTCGTGTGCCAGGTGCTCGAGCAGTACGCCATCCGCGAGCCTAAGGAGGCTCCGCACACGCTGCAGATTCACCTCTTTGAGCAGCCCGTGGAAATCCTCGGCGAGAACGGCAAGGTGACCGGCATCAAGACCGAGCGCACTGCCCTCAACGGCGACGGTTCTGTCTCCGGCACCGGCAAATTCACCGAGTGGCCGGTCCAGGCCGTCTACCTCGCCGTTGGCTACCGTTCGGACCAGATCGAGTCCGTGCCGTTCAACGATGACCGCCACGTCATCAACAACGACGGCGGCCACGTCACCTCCCTCGACGGCGAGGTCGTCCCTGGCCTCTACGCCACCGGCTGGGTCAAGCGCGGCCCCGTGGGCCTTATCGGCAACACGAAGTCCGACGCCACCGAGACCATCGGCATGCTCGTCGCCGACTACGAGGCAGGCAAGCTCTCCCACTCCCACGGTGAGGACTTCACCGAGCTGCTCAAGGATAAGAGCGTGGACTACCTCACCTGGGACGGCTGGAAGAACCTCGATGCCGCCGAGCGCGCCGCAGGCGAGGCCGAAGGCCGCGAGCGCAAGAAGTACGTCGAGTGGGAAGACATGGTCTCCCAGTCGCACAACTACCAGATCTAGGCTTCCCAGCCCCGACACCACCGCCGCCCCGCGGTCCGCTTCGTGCGGACGGCGGGGCGGCGCTGTATTTTCTGCACCCCGGTCGAGGGCACGGGGTCGTCTTTGGGATTTATGGTTTCGGCCCGGCAGCGAGGGCCTGAGACGATAAAAGCTCACAGCACACACAAGCCGCCGACCTGGAAACCAGGACGGCGGCGAGCGGCGCGAAGCGAGCTACGCGCGAATGATGGCGAGGACCTCGTCCACGATGGACTGGACTTCTTCGGCGGTCTTGGCCTCGACGTTGAGGCGCAGGAGCGGCTCGGTGTTGGAGGCGCGCACGTTGAACCAGGCCTCGGTGTCCTTGAGCTGCACGGTCACGCCATCGAGCTCGTCGACGGACTCGATCTTGTCAGCCAGCGCGTCGAGCACGGCCTGCGTCGCGGCCTTCTGGTCGGCGACGGTGGAGTTGATCTCGCCGGAGGCCTCATAGCGGGAGTAGTCCGCCATGAGCTCGGAGAGCGGCTTGTCGGACTCGCCCAGGGCCGCCAGGACGTGCATCGCGGCAAGCATGCCGGAGTCCGCGTTCCAGAACTCCTGGAAGTAGTAGTGCGCGGAGTGCTCGCCACCGAAGACGGCCTTCTCCTTGGCCATCTGAGCCTTGATGAAGGAGTGGCCCACACGCGTGCGCACGGCCTTGCCGCCGTTCTCCGCGATGAGCTCCGGCACCGTCTTCGAGGTGATGAGGTTGTGGATGATCGTCGCACCCGGGAATTTCTTGAGGTAGCGCTCCGCGACGAGCGCGCAGATAGCCGAGGGGCTCACCGGGTGGCCCTTCTCGTCCACGACGAAGCAGCGGTCCGCGTCACCGTCGAAGGCCAGTCCGATATCGGCGCCTTGCTCGACGACGAACTTCTGCAGGTCAACGAGATTCTTCGGATCCAGTGGGTTGGCCTCGTGGTGAGGGAACGTGCCGTCGAGCTCGAAGTAGAGCGGGCGCAGGTCGAAGGGCAGGCCCTCGAAGACCTCAGGGACGGTGTGGCCACCCATGCCATTGGCGGCATCGGCAGCAATGACGAGCGGACGGGACTCCTCGAGCGGCACCAGGCCGCGCAGGAACGCCGCGTAGTCCGGCAGGACCTCACGCTCGGTAATCGTGCCCAGCGTACCGTCGAAAGCGGGCACGCCCTCGATGAGCATGTCCTTGATGGTCTCCAGACCGGTCTCCTGGCCCACCGGCACGGCGCCAGCGCGGCAGAGCTTAATGCCGTTGTACTTGGCCGGATTGTGGGAGGCGGTGAACATCGCGCCCGCGTGGTTCAGGGAACCTGCCGCGAAGTACAGCTCGTCGGTGGAGGTGAGATTCAGCTTGATGACGTCGAGGCCTTGGGAGACGACGCCCTCAGCAAAAGCCTGGGACAGCGCCGGCGAGGACGGGCGCATGTCGTGGCCGATCGCGACGGTGGTCTCACCCTCGCCGCGCAGGATGGACGCGTACGCCGCACCCGCGTCCCGAACGAGGTCTTCGTCGATATCCTCGCCCACGACGCCACGCACGTCATAAGCCTTAATCACTGCATTGAGCTGTTCACGAGTTCGCATAAGCTCCAAGTGTAGCCCCCATGTTCGGCGAACCGAGCACGCGACGGCCCGGCGCCACACTTAGTCAGCGTCTTTGTGGCGAGCTTTCAGCTATTCCCCAGGCTGTCCAGACTCCCGAGCGTCGCTCGCGCCCGCGTCGTCCGCATCCGGGACGACGTGGAGATGCGCGCGGCGCGCCGCCCGCACGTCAGCCACGCGCCGCATGCGGAAGACCGGGTGATTGGACCGCGCCGGATCCGCGCCATCAAAGGTGGGCTCATAGTCGATGGGATCGCGCGCGCCCTCATCGTTTACTTCATCCATGACGCGTCCACCGGCACCGACGGCCTCGGCCAACGCCAGGAGGTCATCGTCATCATCAAGCTCCACGCGGTCCACGCGTACGAGCTCCCAACCATGCGGCGCGGTAATCCGCGAAGAGTGGTGTTCGCACAGGTCCCAGCTGTGCGGATCTTTCTCCTCGCTCAGGGGACCCACGACGGCGGTTTGCTCCGCGTAGGCATACGTGAGCGTTGCTACGGCAGGGCGGCCGCAGCCAGGGCGCGAGCAGTGTCGTTCGGCGGGTCGTTGGTGAGTCACGGTCCCTTAGTCTAGTGCCCACCGACCCAAAGTTGGGCAGGCCCGCGCGCGGCGTGGTTGCCTCCGCGACGCGTGTGCGCCGCCTACAATCTACGGCCATGACTACCGCGCGCCCCCACATTCGCCCGTTCCGTGACCGGCGTGGACGCGGCGCGCGCGGGCCCCTTCTCCCCCAGCAGAGCCCACGCTTCCGCAGCCGCTCCGAGCTTTTCGATGCCGCCGTGATTGAGGCCTACGCGCCCCTCCAGAATTCCTATGCCCGGGAGCTCTCCGGCGTGGACATCGCCGTCGACACTGTGCCACGCATGCGCCTGCGTACCGATATGACGGTTCTGCCGGACGAAATCATCGCTGACGGCCCAGTGCCGCTAGGGCGTCTGCTTCCCGCCGGCGTCGATGTCCAGGGACGTCCCACACGCGCCCGCTTCGTCGTTTTCCGCATGCCCATTGAGGAGCGCACCACCAACCACGCCGAGCGCGCAGAGCTGCTGTCCACCGTGCTCACCGCGCTCGTAGCGACGTACCTCAACGTCGAGCCGCAGGATATTGACTCTCGGTTCAACTGGTAAGCATCGCGCTTTAGCGAGCCGCAGAAAAACCCGAAAAATCCCTGCTTAGGGGATCTTCACTGTCGCGCTCGCCGCGCCGCGAGCGCTTTTTACGCCGCGTACGCGGGCGTTTAGCCTATTTGACGCTTGAGGCGGCGACGCTCGCGGTCCGAGAGCCCGCCCCAAATTCCAAAGCGCTCGTCGTGTTCGAGTGCGTATTCCAAGCACTCATCGCGCACTGCGCAGGCTTGGCAGATGCGCTTCGCCTCACGCGTCGAGCCGCCCTTCTCCGGGAAGAAAGCTTCCGGGTCGGTCTGCGCGCACAGCGCCTGGTCTTGCCACTCTTGCTCAACAGCGCCAAAGAGTTCATCCAACGACAGCGCTGCCGCAGCAGCGCCACGGAGATTGGCGTTATTAGCCATGTCGTCCACGCCGTTTTCCTTTCTCCGTTGGTCGTGTCCGCCACGGGCTGCGCCTACAACGCGCCTGGGGGACCTTGTTCTGATTTCAAGTGCGGCGGGGCCCTTCCTTCCACTGACGGTGATGTCGATGGAGAGTCACTGCTCCCGCCGCGCTTTCTTACACACTTGTGATTTAACCTGCCGGCACTAAATATCGTCAACCTGCGGGAGCTGTTTTTTACCTGAGAACCACGAACGCGCAGCTCGTTTTTAACATCCGCCACTTTGATCACAATAAAACCACTCAGGGGGCAAAAGCCGGGGGTACTACATCTAGTAGTGGCAAGGATCGGCACTCACAATTTCACACAATCCTCGGCGTGTCGCACCACTGCGCCGAAAAATTCTCCCCTCTTTCGCCACGCAACCCGCGACGCACACAAGGCCCAACCCGCAGCTACAGATTGGGCCTTTGCATGGCCACGGCCACACACACCGGGCTAGGCGTTTTAGGCGTCAGAGCTAAAGCGCACGCCGGCGTCCGGAATCTGCACGCCCGGAAAGACGCGCATGCCGCCCTGCAGCTCGCAGCGCGCACCAATGGTGGCCCCTTCGCCGATGACGCAATTGTCGATGTGCGCGTTCGCCCCCACGTGGACGCCCGAGGCGAGGATGGAGTTCGTGATGACGGCGCCCGGCTCAATGGTCACTCCATCAAAGGCAACGGTGCCGTCGATGCGGCAGCCCGCGCCGATCTCCGAGCCGCGTCCCACCGCGGTACCCGAGAGCAGCAGCACGCCACCGGCGATGCCCGCCGAGGGATCGACGAAGGACTCGCCGGTGTGGCCCTCGAGGAGCGGCGACGGCGCAATACCACGCACGATATCGGACGAGCCACGCACGAAATCATCCGGGCGGCCCATATCGCGCCAGTAGGAGTTGTCCACGTGGCCGAAGACGCGCTTGCCTGCCTCGAGCAACTGCGGGAAGGTCTCGCGCTCCACGGAGACCACGCGATCGGCCGGGATGGACTCGATAAGTTCCTTCTTGAACACGTAGCAGCCCGCGTTGATCTGGTTCGTGGGCGGATCCTCGGTCTTTTCCAAGAACGCCGTGACCTGGCCGTTGGAATCCGTGGGGACGCAACCAAAGGCGCGCGGATCGGACACGTTGAGAAGGTGCATGGTGAGGTCTGCATCCTTTTCCTCGTGCGTGGCGAGGATGCCATTCAAGTCCATGCCAGAGAGCACATCGCCGTTGAAGACCATGACGGTGTCATGGCGCAGCTTATCGTAGACGTTGCGAATGCCGCCGCCGGTGCCCAGAGCGGTCTCCTCGACGACGTACTCAATGTCGAGCCCGAGGTCCGAACCGTCGCCGAAGTATTCCTCGAAGACCCCGGCTTTAAACGACGTGGACAGTACGACGTGCTCGATGCCCGCGGACTTGATGCGCGCCAGCAAGTGCTGGAGGAACGGGTAGTTCGCCGTGGGCAGCATCGGCTTCGGCGTACTGATTGTCAAGGGGCGCAGACGCGTACCGCGACCACCCACGAGGATGACTGCGTCTACTGCAGGAGCAACCATGAAATGAAAATCCTTGTCTTCAGGGATGTCTATCGCGAAAGAGTCTAGCTCTTTCGCGCCGTAGCAACGGCGTAGCACGCCCGCAGACGCAGCCCTATTTTGAGAGCCCAGCGCACAGGTGCCTGCCACCATGCCGGATGACGGTCCGCCTGGAAGCGATAGGCCGAGTCGTGATGAGCACGCAGCATGGCGCCCGCATGCGCCTGCGTCGAGTGCCCTTTGGCGTGCGTGATGATGGCCTCGGGACAAAAGACGTTCTCCCAGCCCGCCCGCGTAAAGCGGTCGCCCAAGTCAACGTCTTCGAGATACATGAAGTAGCGCTCGTCGAAGCCGCCGATGGCCTCAAACGCATCCCAGCGCACGAGCACGCACGATCCCGACAGCCAGCCGGTAATGCGTTGGTGCGTCATGTCCGCGTCATTGCGGTAGGCCTTCGACCACGGATTGGACGGCCACACGGTACCAAAGAGCGCATGGCCGATGCCGGTGGCCAGCGTAGGAATGGCGCGGGCGGACGGGTAATTCGTGCCATCCGGCTCCACGATGCGCGGCCCCACCGCCGCCGCGCGCGGCCAAGCCTCCGCGCAGGCGATGAGCGCGTCGAGCGACCCGTCCCCGAAGGTGACGTCAGGGTTGGTAATGAGGAAGAAGTCATCGCGAATAACTCCCTCGGCAGCGAGCTCGCGCAGGCGCGCGGCACCCGCGTTCATGCCGCCGCCGTAACCGATGTTTCCGCCCGTGTCGAGAAGCTCAACGTTGGGGCGCTGGGCCGCGGCGGCCTGAGGGACTCCATCGGTGGAGCCATTATCGGCGAGGACCACGACGGCATCGGCAGCCGTGGCAGCGGGTAGTGAATCCAGGCATGCGGCAAGGTAGTCCCCCGGTGAGAATGTCACCGTGACTACTCCTAATGGCCGCTGCGACCCCGCGTGTGCATGTTTCACAATGCGGACAACTCTACACTGCACTGCACCGATCTAATACGTGACAATCGCCATGTCCGTTAAAAAGATCGGGTCCCACTCGCCTACACTGCTTCACAGTTCACCTTGTCTGCCTTTTCTAAAGAAAGCGATCCTCCGTGAGCCCTGACACGCCACGCCCCGTGCGCGATATTAAACCCGCGCCGACTCGGGCTCGCAGCCTCACTCAAGCCGGTTCCACCTCCCTCAAAGTGGTACTGGCCGTCGTCGCCGTGCTCGTCATGCTCGTCTCCGGCACCGGCTATGCCTTTGTGGGACGCCTCGGTGGCGAACTCGGATCCATCGACAACCTGTCACTGGGCGCCGGCGGCAAGGGATTTAAAGACGGCAATAACGCAGACGGCGCCATGGATATCCTCCTCGTCGGCTCCGACTCCCGCGTTGACGCTCAAGGCAATACGCTCAGTCAGTCCGAGCTCGACGCCCTGCATGCGGGCGTCGATGATGGCGAGCACAACACGGACACCATCATGGTCATCCGTATCCCCAACGATGGTTCCCGTGCCAGCGCCATCTCCATCCCGCGCGACACTTACATCAACAACGGGCCTGGGTACGGCAACATGAAGATCAATGGCGTCTTCTCCGCCCACGAGTCCGCGCGCAAGGACGAACTGGCCGCCGAAAACGTCGAAGCCGAGCAGGCTGGTGAGAAACCCAAGTACACCGACAAGGAAATCGCGGCCGAAGGCACGGCCGCTGGCCGCGCGGCGCTCCTTGAGCAGGTCCGCGACCTTACTGGCATTGAGATCGACCACTACGCCGAAATCGGCCTCGTGGGCTTCGTGCTGCTCACCGAGGCCGTGGGCGGCGTCGACGTCTGCCTCAACGCACCGGTGCACGAGGAACTGTCTGGCGCGGACTTCCCCGCCGGGCAGCAGACCTTGAACGGCGCTCAGGGCCTGGCCTTCGTGCGCCAGCGCCACGATCTCCCCCGCGGCGACCTCGACCGCATCGCCCGCCAGCAGGCCTTTACCGCCTCCCTCGTGTCCAAGCTCCTGTCCTCGGACACGCTGACGAATCCGTCCAAGCTCTCCAAGCTGTCCACCGCCGTCGAGCGCTCCGTGAGCTTCGACTCCAACTGGGACATCATGAGTCTGGCGAGCCAGCTCTCCGGCCTGGCCGGCGGCAACGTCACGTTCAACACCATCCCCGTGACCTCCATCGACGGCCAAGGCGACTACGGCGAGTCCATTGTCACCGTCGACGTCGCCGAGGTGCACCGCTTCTTCGACAATCTTGCCAAGACCGCGAAAGAGACAAGCGAATCCGCAGCTCCCTCCGCCACCGACACGGGCGAAAAACCCGTCGCGGATAACCTCGAGATCCACGTCCTCAACGCAGGCGACATCAGTGGCCTGGCCGGTGGCGTGGGGTCCTGGCTGGAAGAAGTCGGCTACACCGTCGCCCGCACCGCCAACGCCGACCCGGGTATCTACTCCGAGTCCCAGGTTGTCGCCGCTGACCCCGAGTCTGAGACCGCAAAGAAGTTCGCTGAGCAGCTCGGCGGCCTGCCCGTTACAGCCAACGCCAACCTCGACGAGAACACGCTCATCGTCGTCACCGGCTATGACTACAACGGCCCCTCCGACCAGGCGCAGACGGATGCCTTCGCCGCAGAAGACAGCACCGCCGAGGCGCCGGTTGGCACCCCGGGCGCCGACTTCGGTACCGCTGAGGTCTCCCCGGAGATCAGCGCTGGCGGGGACTCCCCGCGCTGCGTGAACTAACCGCATCGCGCACAAAGAAAACGCCGAAGGCGCCGAACTCCTCACGGGGTCGGCGCCTTCGGTGTCTCTATCTCTCTCAAGGTGTGTCCCCTCCGAGCGGCACTCAATGCCGCCCGCGCGGTGTCTCACGCCGCGTTTCCCCGGGACCGAGGTCATACGCTCGCCTCAGCGGCGAACGCATACCACAGAGTATGGCTCTCGATTCTGGACGCGAGCTTATTCGCGGCTTCGTTTTCGTCTCCGATTCGCTGATAGAACAGTCAACATTCTGCAGAAGCTAGCCGCGGCCCCGGCACAGCGCCGCTCGCCTCACTTTCGAGCGCGATAGGCCTCATTTTTCATGAATCTCCCCTGCAACGTGCCCGATATTCAAGTCCCGGAAAGCCCCAGCTAGGGCACTACGAAAAGTAAAGGGTCCCCGTCGCTTGCCTCGGGGGGAGGGCGGCAACGGGGACTGAAATGCAAGGTGGGGCTTCCGAGCAACTCGGGGGGGGTGAATGCCCGGCGCCGCACTGCCTTGCACACACAGAATATCGCACCACTCACAAAAGTGCGACATTGGCACGCTGAGCTGGGATTTCGCACGCTTCGCGCAGCACGCACACAGAGCGCTACACCCACATTACAGGCGTGAGGTCACCTTCTCATTGTCCGCAATGACATCGAGCCGCTCGGCCTCGGTCAGCCCCGCCACAACAACGGCAGATCCGCCGCCTGCCAACGGCGTGAGGACAGCGTCGTTAAACGTCGCGTTATCCACCCATCCCGTGGACAGCAGACGATGCTCCTGCGGGATCGGCACGACTTCTTCCAACGCCGGGGCGTCGCCCATATACTGGTCCCCGTAGAAACGCACCGTCGGCCCAAAGTCGAGCGCGCCGCCGGGCAGCTCCCCGCCAGTCTCCGTGACGCCACGGCCAAAGGGATCATCGTTGACTACTACCACGTCACCGCTATGCTCCGGCGCACGCTCCAGCGACGCAAACGTGACCTCCGGATTGAGCTCCGTGTCGTCCGTGAATTCGTAGTTCACGCGCGCCGCAATCGCTCCCAACGCAATGACGGCCGCCTGCCAGCTCACCGGCACATCGATGACAATCGTGTCTCCGGGCGCTAGCTCGAGCTCCTCTTCGAGCATGTTGGCAATCTTGCACGCCCAGTTGTCGAGTGTCTGGGCCGAGAAGTCCATGCGTGCGCCTGTGGCCTCGTTGTAGACCGTAAGACGCGGCGAAGATGGATCGCGTTCCAACAGAGTGTGCAGCAGTTTCATGGCCGCCCATCCTACCCGCCCGTCGCGCGCCGAGTTGTCCGGCATAATCGGTGTCATGATGTCCCAGACCAGCCCCGCTTCTGACCGCAGAGGTTCGCTCACCGTCGTCGGTTCTATCAACACCGATCTCTTCGTCCATGCCGCGCGCCACCCGCAACCGGGCGAGACACTCATGGGCTCCGGCGGCGAGGTTCTCGCCGGCGGCAAGGGGGCCAATCAGGCCGTCGCGGCTGCACTCCAGGGCGCCCATGTCACGTTCGTGGGCGCGGTGGGCGATGACGCTTACGCACAGCCCGCGCTGCGCTACCTGGACTCCTCCGGCGTGGACCTCACGCACGTCGCCCGGCTCAAGGACACGACGACCGGTCTGGCGGTATGCACCGTCTCCGATGACGGCGAAAACACCATCATCGTCATCCCCGGCGCGAATGCGCACGTCGACGCCGCTTACGTCGCCGAGCACACCGCGGCCATCACCGACGCCGATATCGTGCTGCTTCAAGGCGAAATCCCCGCAGACGGCTTCCAGGCCGCCATTAACGCCGCTCGCAATGCCCGCGTCATCATCAACCTCGCCCCCGTCGTTGAGGTCGACCGCGACGCGCTGCTCAAAGCCGACCCCATCATCGCCAACGAGCACGAGGCTGGTCTTCTCCTCGAGCAACTCGGCAGCCCCGCCACCAGCGAGGATCCCCATGACCTCGCACACGCTCTCCTCGACGCTGGCTTTGACTCCGTCGTTCTCACGCTCGGTGCCCGCGGCGCCCTCGTCGCCGACTCCGAGGGACTCACGGACATCGCGACGCCGCATGTTACGCCCGTCGACACGACCGGCGCAGGCGATGCCTTCGCCGGTGCGCTCTGCGCCCAACTCCTCACCGGAGCCGAGCTTGCCGATGCCGCCCGCCATGCCGCCCGCGTCGGCGCCCAGGCCACGCTCACACACGGCGCCCAGCCCTCCTACCCGGACCGCGACGCGGAGCTGCCCAGCGTCTAATCCCGCACCCATCTCGCCCTCCACCGCACCTCCTCTTCGTCTGTCCTTAGGTACAGTGGCAGCCACATTTCCGCGACCGCCCCTAAGAACCCGAGAAGAGACCATGACGCCCCCGCCCACAATCCTCACCACCCCGCGCATCATCGGCGCCGAGACCATCGCGACTCACGTCCGCCCACGCGACGCCGTCGACACGCTGCGCCGTGTCCTGCGCGAGGGATTCGACCCTGCCACCGACCACGCGCGCTCAGCGTTACCCACGGCCAACGGCGAGTTCCTCCTCATGCCGTCTACCTCGTCCACTGCGTTTGGCATCAAGCTCATTTCCGTTGCCCCCGAAGGCTACAGTCCCGATCTGCCCCGCATTCAGGGCACGTACGCGCTCTTCGATGGCGCGACGTTGAGTCCCTCCGCGTTCATCGACGGGATCACGCTCACCAATCTGCGCACTCCCGCGGTCTCCGTCGCCTGCATTCTTGACCTGCTCACCGCCTCCTCGGATCCCCTCGATGCCGTCATCTTCGGCGCCGGCGTGCAGGCCGACGCACATGCGGCCACGCTGCGCGACACCCTCGAGGACACGCGTCCCGTCCGCACGACTTTTATCAGCCGCACCGATCCCGGCGACGGACGCGCCTGGCACGCTGCCGGGTCCGCCGAGGCTCAGTCCGCCACCGCCGGCGCTGAGCTTATTATCACCACGACCACGGCGGCCGAGCCCATCCTCGATGCCGCCGACGTGCGCTCCGATGCCCTCGTCGTCGCGGTCGGCTCCCATACTCCGGACGCCCGCGAGCTGCCCAGCGAACTCATCGCCGCCGCCCAAGTCATCGTCGAAGACCACGCGGCCACGCTGCGCGAGGGCGGCGACGTCATCCTCGCCATCGCGGACGGTGCCGCCGACGCATCCGAGTTCCATACCTTCGCCGAGGTCGTCCGCGGCGACGTCGAGCTCCACCGCGACTCCCCCATCGTTTTTAAGTTCACCGGCATGCCATGGGAAGACCTCGCCGTCGCCGAGGCCATCGCCGCCGCCATTCCCGCACCCTCCGCCTAATTTTCACAACTTTTGCATCGGCAGGACTGGCCTGCCACTCATCCACGCAAAACACCGCGCTGATGCCGCTTCCTTCGTGCCGCGCCGACCATTGACATACTTCACACAAAAGACTTTTGTTTCTCCTTCCTTAGCTTTATCCTCGATTGTGACCTAGACTACGTGCCAAACTAATTGCGATTCGCTTAACTATCTCTTCGCATGAAAGGTCACGACCATGGCTACCATCACGGCTCCCGACGCAGCAGAGAAGCGAGAGACCCCTTTCGCTCGGGCGATGAAACCCGTCAATCGCGTCGTTGGAGAATTCACGCCGTCATCCCTCACGTTTGCCATCATTCTCACCGGCGTCGTCGCGCTCCTCGCTCTCATCTTCACCAATTCTGGGCCGACCACCGTCGTCCAGTCATGGGGCGACGGTCTCTCAGGGCTGCTCTCCTTCATGACCCAAATGGCGCTCGTTCTTCTCCTCGGGTCAATCCTTGCAGGCACGCACGCCGTGAGCCGAGTACTCAAACGCCTCGCATCGGTGCCCAAAACCGCACTGCAGGCGTATCTCTTCGTGTTCTTTATTGGCGTCGCCGCCATGCTGTTTTCCTGGGGTCTGGGCCTCATCCTAGGAGCCCTCCTCGCCAAGCGCATTGCTGTTGAATTTCATCGACGTGAAACCCCCATCAGCTTCCCCATGCTCATCGCCTCCGCATACTCGGCGATGGTCATTTGGCACATGGGCTACTCCGGCTCCGCGCAACTTACCGCCGCTACCGAGGACTCCTTCATCGCCAAGCAACTCGGCCACACGATCCCCCTCGGCGAGACCCTCTTCTCATGGTGGAATCTTCTCGGCATTGCATTAACGGTTGCCTGCGTCGCTACCATGCTCTTCATCATTGCGCCCCGCCACATCAATCCTTCCCACGTCATCGATGAATCGCACTTCGAAGCCCTCGCCGAAGCCGAATGGCATGCAGCACCCGGGCGTACCTTCGCGGACCGCATCGACAGCAGTCGTATCCCCACCCTCCTCACAGGACTCGCCCTCGTCGCGTACCTCGTCGTACATTTCGCTCACGGCGGCAGCACGACGCTCGACATCGTCAACTGGCTCTTCCTGGCACTCATCTTCCTATTCGTGCGCAATGTCCACGAGCTCATAGAACTCACCGCTGACGCCGCCTCGAATGTCGGCGAAATCCTCATCCAGTTTCCGCTCTACGCCGGCATCATGGGCATCATGACCGGTACCGGCCTGGCCACGCTGCTGTCCGATTCTATTGTCGCCGTCGCGAATCCAGAGACCATCGGCGTTCTCGGCTTCCTCTCCGCTGGCATTGTCAACTTCTTCGTCCCCTCAGGTGGTGGCCAGCTCGCCGTCCAAGGCCCCATCCTCCTCGACGCCGCCCAGTCCATGGGCGCCGACCCCGCTGTCGTCATCATGGCCATCGCATACGGCGACCAATGGACAAACATGATCCAACCCTTCTGGGCGCTGCCCATCCTTGCGGTCGCCGGCCTGAAGATCCGCGACATTCTCGGATACACCACAGCCACACTCATCGCCGCGGGTATCCCACTCGCAGCCACCATGCTCCTCGTCGGCTTCGTCGGATAGTCTCCTCGCAACAGCACGCAGCCCGGCTCCGGCCGGGCTTTTCTGTTGGAGCCAACAGGATTATCAGCCCAAAAATCACCGAATCATTGCACACGCACACATTGTGACGTAGGCTACTCTTCAGACTAATAGCCATTCGCTAAATGGGAGGATTGACCACCATGACCGACATCCATTTTGTCTCCGCTGCACGCTTACCCATTGGAAAATTCGGCGGCTCGCTGGCACGTTTCAGCCTGGAGGACCTCGGTGTCACGGCGGCCAAGGCTGCTATCGATCGTTCGGGGATTGCGCCCGCGGATCTCGACTCCGCCGTCATCGCCAACGTCCTGCCCGTCATCCCCAGCGACTTGTACATCTCCCGCAAGATTGCACTCGGCGCGGGCATGGAGGACTCCTCGATCGCGATGAACGTCAATCGTCTCTGCGGTTCCGGCGTCCAAGCCATCATCTCCGCGGCGCAGCAGCTGCGCGACGGGGACGCCACGGTCGCACTCGCGGGCGGCGTCGAGTCCATGTCCAAAGCTCCGTATTCCGTCGAAGGCGCGCGTTTTGGCAAGCGTATGGGCGAGGGCAAGCTCTATGACTGGCTCACCGGTGCACTGTCCTGCCCGTTCGGCACCGGACACATGGGAGTCACAGCCGAGAACGTCGCCTCTGACCATGGCGTCACCCGCGAGCGTCAGGACGAGTTCGCGGCCGAGTCGCAGCGCCGTGCGGCCGCCGCGCGCGACGCGGGACTTCATACCGAGGAAATCGTGCCCATCGAGACGAAGAAAGGCACCTTCGACCACGACGAGCACATCCGTGAGACCACCCCGGAGGCACTCGCTGGGCTCAAACCCGCCTTCCAGAAGGACGGCACGGTCACCGCCGGCAACGCCTCCGGCATCAACGACGGCGCCGCCGCGGTCGTGCTCACCACGGGCGAGGAGCTCGAAAAGCGCGGCCTGACCTCCTTTGGCAAGCTTGTAAGCTGGGGCATCGGCGGCGTCGATCCCACGCGCATGGGGCTGGGCCCTGTTGCGGCCGTGCCGAAGGCCCTGGAGAAGGCAGGACTCAGCCTCGACGACATTGATCTCATTGAGTCCAACGAGGCCTTTGCCGCCCAGGCACTCGTGGTCCAAGACCAGCTGGGCTTTGACCCCGCCAAGACGAATATCTACGGCGGCGCCATCGCCCACGGCCACCCCGTCGGCGCCACGGGCGCCATCCTCACCACGAAGATGCTCTACGCGCTGCGCCGCGAGGGCAAGCGCTACGGCCTGGTCACCATGTGCATCGGCGGCGGCCAGGGCATTGCCATCATCATCGAGAATGAGTGGGTCAAGTAAATGACTATCCAGAAAGCCGCCGTCCTTGGCGCAGGCTCCATGGGCGCAGGCATCGCCGCGCTCTTAGCCTCCGCCGGAATCGACGTCCTACTCTTCGACATCACGCGCGAGGGCGCGCAGAAGGGCATTGACATCCAGGTAAAACGCAAGGGCTTCTATCACCCAACGCACGTAGAGAATATTCGCCCGGCCGTCACGGGCGAGGACCTCCAGCTCCTCGAAGACCGGGACTGGGTCATCGAGGCCATCTTTGAAGACTTAGACGCCAAGCACGACCTCTACGCGCAGGTCGAGCCGCACCTCAAAGACGGTGCGCTGCTCACGTCGAATACATCGACGCTGCCGCTGGCGCGACTTCTCGAAGGCATCACTCGCCCCGAGACCTTCGCGATTACGCACTTTTTTAATCCGCCCAAGATCATGCGCCTGGTCGAGCTTGTCGCCACTAACGACGACACGGCTGCGACGCTGCGCCTGGCCATCGAGCAGCAGCTGGGCAAGATCGCCCTCGACTGCCGCGACACCCCGGGCTTTATCGCCAACCGCGTGGGCTGCTACTGGCTGGCCGCTGGCGTGTTTACCGCCCGCGAGCACGGCGTGAGCTACGAGCTTGCCGATGCCGCCTTTGGCCGCGCGTTCGGCATCCCCCGCACCGGAGTCTTTGGCTTGCTCGACTACATCGGCCTCCAGCTCGTCGCTCCCATCTGGGGCAGCCTCGAAGCTGCGCTCCCCCAGGGCGACCGCATCTTCGACGTGCCGCTGGGCCGTGACGAATTCATCGCAGGCCTCGTCGAGCGCGGGCTTACCGGACGCACCGGCGAGGGCGGTTTCTACCGCGGTCGCGACGAGTCGGTGCGCGAAGACTACTCATATGGCCCGCGCATGCAGCCCGACGATCCTGTCGTGGGTCTCAAGGACCCGCGCGAGGTCATGGACACCGACTCCCCCGGCGGCCGGTTCGCGCGCGATCTCTTCCTCGCGACGCTGCGCTACTGCTGCGAGGTTGCCCCGGATATCGCGGACCACGTGGGGCTTATCGACGACGGCCTCAAGCTCGGCTTCGGTTGGAAGAAGGGCATCTTCGAGCTGGCCGATGCCGTCGGTCACGAGTGGCTCGTCGCGGCTTTCGCGGCGTCGAAAGGCGGAGTGCCCGCGCTGGTGGAGGCGGCATCGGAAGGCTTTTACCCAGCTGCAGTCCAGGTGCTCTCCTCGACGGGCAATCCCGTCGAGCTGCCGGAGCGCCCCGGCGTGGTAACACTCGCGGGGCTCCGCGCGGCAGGCGCCACGGCGGTGCTCGAGCACGAGGCCGGGACCTTGCACCGCGTCGACGCCGAAAGACGCGGGATCGGCATCATCGACCTCCACACGCCACTCAACTCCCTGCCCACGGCAGGGCTTGCATTCCTCCGCGCCTGCGTGGAGCACGCGGCCGAGGCAGAGGATATCGACGCACTCGTGATCGGCAACGACGAGGCGCGTGCGTTTAGCGCCGGCGCTGATCTGCCTACCATCGCCGAGGCCGCGGCATCCGGGGATGCCGAACGCGTACGAGGTCTCATTCGCGACGGCTCCGAGACCATGCGCGCCCTGCGTTTCGCGCCTGTGCCCGTCGTGGGCGCGGTGCGCGGCGTGGCCTTGGGCGGCGGCTGCGAACTGGCGCTGGCCTGCGACCGCCTCGTCATTCACGCCGCTACCAAGGTTGGCTTCCCGGAACGCAACGTGGGTCTCTACCCCGGCTGGGGTGGCTCCGTCGCCATGCTCGAGCACAACCTGGATGCTGGCCACGCCGATGCGCACCAGCGCGCCTTCGACTTCATTGCCTCCGCGACTCCCGCGCCGAACGCCTATTTCGCCCGCGACGTGGACGCCGTGCGCGAGAGCGATGTCATCCTCATGTCCCCTGACCACGTTCTTGCCCGCGCCATCGAGGAAGCCGCCGCGCTGGCTGAGGGGTACACGCCCCGCACGGACGTCTCGCTACCGCTCTACTCCGGCCAGCCGCCGCTCGACGCCGCCTGGCCGCTCGAGAACACGACGGAAAATGACCACGCCATCGTGGCCCAGCTTGCGAAGGTCTACACCGCGGGCGCGCTCGACGAGCAGGAGGCCGCCGGCGACGCGAACGGTGCGGCCACGCTCTCCTACTCAGAATTCAGCGACCGTGAGGTCGAGCTCGATGTCCCCGTCCTGCTCTGGCCCGCCAACGTGAAACGCTCCGCGCACATGGCGCGCACGCGCACACCGCTGCGCGACTAAGCGGAGGGATCCGTCTGCTCGACGACAACGATAGCCACAACGCCCGAATAAGGCCTCAAAATTTTGAGATCCACGGTCTTATTCGGACGTGGTGGCTATTTTCGGTGGATTCGACTCGTTAGACTATCGGCGTGTCTGACTCTCCCGAAATCTCTACGTCTACGCTCTCGTCGCACGCCCGGACCATCGTCCTCACGGTGGCGCTGCTCAACCTCGCGGGCTGTCTCGTCGAGGCGAGCATCGCCGCGGCCATCGGCTCGGCCTCGCTGTTCGCGGACGCGGCGGACTTCCTCGAGGACTTCCTCATCAATATTCTGGTCGTCACAGCACTGGGGTGGTCGCTCGCGAGCCGTCGCAAGGCCAGCTACGTCCTGGCCGGACTCATTCTTATTCCGGCGTGCTCGGCGATCGGCATGGCCATCTGGAAGATGGTGACTCACGAGCCACCGGAGGCCCTCACCCTGTCGGCGACGGCCGTCGGCGCGATGATCATCAATCTTGTCTGCGCCCTGCTGCTCGCCCAACTGCGCAACGCGGGCAGCGCGCTCACCCGCGGCGCGTGGCTCGCCGCGCGCAATGACGTGGCGGCCAACCTGCTCATTCTGGCCGCCGGCGTGGTCACCATGTTTTGGTTCAGCGCATGGCCGGACATCGTGGTGGGCCTTGTCATCGGCGTCATCAACCTGCGCGCAGCGAATGAGGTCTTCGAGCAGGCACGCGCCGAAGACCCCGAGTTGGAAGAAGACTAATTACTTGTACGCCGAGAAGCCCGTGATCTTCTTGCCCATAATGAGCGACTGGACGGTGTCCGTGCCCTCATAGGTGTGCATAGCCTCGATATCGGCGAAGTGGCGAGCAATGTGATTATCGAGCAGGATGCCCACGCCGCCGAGCATGTCGCGGGCATCGGCAGCAATGCGGCGTGCGGCGCGGGTGTTGTGGAGCTTGGCCATGGACGCCTGCTCTGGGGCGAGCGTGCCCTCCTCCTCGCGAGTGGAGGCCTCGCGACACATGAGCATCATTTGGCTGAGGTCAAGCGCCATATTCGCCAGGCGCTGCTGGATAATCTGTGCCTGGGCGAGCTCGCGGCCGAATTGCTGGCGCTCGAGAACATACTCGCGTGCGATTTCGTAGCAGGCGACGGCCGAACCCAGGGCCATCCACGCCACGCCAATGCGCGTCGCCATGAGCACGCGTGCGGTGTCTTTGAAGCTCTTTGCGTTGGGCAGCCGATTCGCCGCCGGCACGCGACAGTCCCTGAGTGTGATGTGCGCCTGGTGGATGGCGCGCAGCGAGAGCTTGTTCTCGATGACGGTCGCGGAATAACCCGGGGTGTCCTGCGGAACGATGAAGCCGGAGACGTCGCCGGACTCGAGGCGAGCATAGACGATGGTGATGCCGCCAGAGGCGCCGTTGCCGATCCACTTCTTCTCGCCGTTGAGGATGAACTCATCACCGTCGCGCACGGCGGTCGTCTCCAGGGCGATGGAATCCGAGCCGTGATTCGGCTCTGTGAGCGCAAAGGAGCCAAGCAGCGAGCAGTCGGCCATATCAGATAGGTACTTTTTCTTCTGCTCGTCAGAGCCGAGCATCGCAATCGACCGCATGGCCAGGCCCGCCTGGACGGCGATGACGGTGCCCATCGAAGCGTCGATGCGCGTGATTTCCATGAGCGTCAAACCTGCCCCTAACGAGGACATATGCTCATGACCGTCGACCTCGAGGCCGTCTGTCATGACGTCCTTCTCGCCGAGCACGCGAACCAAGTCGAGCGGGTACTCCGCCTTCTGCCAGTGCTCGTTGATGACGGGGAGGCAGGCGTCGCGGAAGGAGGCCGCGCGGGACCATGTGGCGGCATCAGCAGCACTGAGCCTGTCGAAGACGCCCAGGAAATCGGTTGTAGACTCAAAAAGGTTGTGTGACATGACGCCTCCCGGCACGCTCGTATACGAATGATTATTAGTTTGATATTGTGATGGGCACAACACATCTTGTCAAGCGCTCGACCCATTTCCCTATCCAGAAAGGCAGCCCGCGCCATGGCCAATCAGAAACGCCGCGACCAGATCTCCGCCGCAGCTCTCGCCCTCTTCGATGAGCGCGGCTACCACGCCACGGGCATGGAAGACATCGCGAAGGCGGTAGGCATGCGCGCCTCCAGCCTCTACAACCACTTCCACTCCAAGCAGGAAGTCCTCGCGGACATCTCAATCACCGCCATGGAAGACATGCTGCGCGCCAACGCGGCGGCACTCGCCGGCATCACGGGGCCACGCGAGCGACTCGCAGAAACCATGCGTACGCACATCGTTTACCACACCACGCAGGCCATGCGCGTGCGCGTGCTCACCGCACACATTTCATCCCTCGAAGAACCGAGCCACTCCATCGTTCTCCAGGCCCGGCGCGATTATGTCGCGCGCTGGATGGCCGTGGTCAACGAGGGTGTGACGGAAGGAATCTTCAGCGCACCCGACGTAAAAATTGCGTGCTGGGCGCTCATCGACATGGGCCTCGGCGTGGCCAATTGGTACTCGCCAGAAGGCGCGTATTCACCGCAGCAACTGGGCGAGATGTACGCCCAGTTTGCCCTGCGCCAGCTAGAAACCCCCTAGATTCAAGTCACATGTTTTTAGAAATTGTGCTTGACGCCACATTGGACTGGCACTACCCTTGGCGTGCAATACGCGAATCGTCATTCGCATTTCGCGGTTGAATTCAGAGCACAAGGAGCATCCCCATGTCCACCCACAAAGTTGTATCCGACCTCTCTTCGGCACTAGACGGCCTGGAATCCGGCATGAGCATGGCCGTGGGAGGCTTCGGCATTTGCGGCAACCCGCTTGTCCTCTTGGAGGGCATCGTCGGCACCGGCGCCACCGACCTCGAGGTCTACTCCAATAACCCGGGCACGCAGATTGAGGACAAGCACCTAGGGCTGGCACTGCTCTTCAACGCCAAACAGGTAGCCAAGTTTGGCGGCTCCTTCATCGGCTTCAACAAGGAATTCGAGCGTCAGTTCTTCGCCGGCGAGCTCGAGGTCGACCTCATCCCACAGGGCACTCTCGCGGAGAAGATGCGCGCCGGCGGCGCGGGCATTCCAGCCTTTTACACCGCGACGGGCGTTGACACGGCGCGCGCGGACGGCGGCCTGCCGGTGCGCTACGCGCCGAACGGCACGCTCGTGAAGGAATCGGAGCCCATGGAGACACGTGAGTTCACCCGCGATGGCGTCACGAAGACCTACGTCCTTGAAGAATCCCTCGTCACGGACTTCTCGCTCCTGCGCGCGTGGAAGGCAGACACGGAGGGCAACCTCGTCTTCCGCAAGACGGCGGGCAACTTCAATGCAGACGCCGCTATGTGCGGGCGCGTCACCGTCGTGGAAGTAGAAAACCTCGTCGAGGCCGGCGAGCTCGATCCCAACGAGATTGACGTGCCTGGCATCTTCGTCGACCGCATTCTGGAACTCACCCCGCAGCAGGCCGAAGACAAGTACATCGAGCGCCCCACGTTCCGCACGCACGGCGAGAGAGGCGGCCGTCCGGAGGACCCGCACACCCCGGAGAAAGGCTGGTCCCGACTCCAGATCGCTGAGCGTGCGGCACAGGAGCTCACCGATGGCGAGTACGTCAACCTCGGCATCGGCATGCCCACGGCGGTCTCCAATTACATTCCGGAGGGCATCAAGGTCACCCTCCAGTCCGAGAATGGCATCCTCAACACCGGTCCGTACCCTTACGAGGAGGACATCGACGCGGACCTCATCAACGCCGGCAAGGAGTGCGTCACCATCCTGCCGGGCGGCTCGGTCTTCGACTCCTCCACGAGCTTCGCCATGATTCGCGGCGGCCACGTCAACACCGCAGTGCTCGGCGCCTTTGAGGTCTCCCAGACCGGCGATATCGCAAACTGGGGCATCCCAGGCAAGAAGATGAAGGGCATGGGCGGCGCCATGGACTTGGTCAAGGGCGCCCAGCAGGTCATCGCGATTATGGACCACACCGCGCCCGGCGGCGAGTCCCGCATCCGCAAGGTCTGTGAACTGCCGCTCACCGCCAAGGGCGTGCTCACCAAGATTGTCACCAACCTCTGCGTCTTCGAGGTGACTCCGGATGGCCTCGTGCTCACGGAGCTCGCTCCCGGCGTCTCCGAAGCCGACGTCGCCGCAGCGACCGAGGCGGATTACACGTCGCACCTGCCGGTCGGCGTGAGCTAACCTGCTGCGGGAATACTCGCGGGGCCCGGGGCGTCTGACTATGTGTCATTTAATACCGAAATTAAAGAGTAACTTCATGCGCATCGACATCTGGTCCGACATCATCTGCCCGTTTTGCATCATTGGCAAGCGCCACCTTGAGCTAGCGCTCGAGAAGTTCGAACATGCCGACGAAGTCGAGCTCCACTGGCACAGCTTTGAGCTCGACCCGAACTCCGCGCCCTATTCCGGAGGCAATGTCGTCGACATGGTCGCTGCCAAGTATGGCGCCACCCGCGAGCAGGCCGAGACCAGCCAGCACGACATAGCCCGTCGCGCCGAGGCCGTGGGGCTTACCTTCAACTGGGAGGTCGCCAAGCCCGGCAATACCTTCGCCGCGCACCGCCTCATGCATGCGTTGTGGGAGTACTTCGCAGCCCAGCCTGCCGATGCCCCCGTCCCCTCGCCCGCCGCCGTCGAAGAGGCCTTCATCACCGCCTACTTCACGGACGGATTGGATATCTCCGACCCGGAGGTGCTCCAGGCCATCGCCACGGAACTCGGCCTGCCCGCGCAGCGCGCCACGGACGTCCTTGAGTCAGACGCCTACGCAGACGCCGTGCGCGCCGACGAGGACCACGCCCACCAGCTAGGCATCAATGGTGTGCCATTCTTCCTCATCGAGAACAAGTGGGCCGTCAACGGAGCACAACCGGTCGAGCTCTTCGGCCAGGCGCTCAACCAGGTCTGGGATGAGACTCACAAGCAGCCGGAGGCCCTCAACGTCATCGGCGGCATCGACTCCGGAGCGGCCTGCGGCCCGGACGGCTGCTAGTTTCGGCCCCCTGAGGGACGGCACACGACGCAGGCGCGGGGGCATCGGAAAGCGTTCCGATGCCCCCGCGCCTGCGTATGTACAACCAGCGGTGTTCTGAGCGGTTTAAGCCACGGTATGGACTCGATGCGACAGCGTCTCGTCATCAGTGCCCGGCGCGGTGCCGAGTTCGCCAGTCTCCTCGTCCTTCGTGCGGTTAAGCCACACGATGGAGAGCAGCAACCCGCCCCAGATGATGACAATGAAGAGAATCATCAAGATGATGGCGCTCGTGTTCATGATGGTGCGTCCTTTCTATTAGTTCTGGATGGTCGGGTTGGCCAGCGGATTGGCAGTGCCCTTCGGTCGACCCTTGGCAGGAACGCCGTAATCCGAGGTCTCGAGACCGTCGAGGTGCTGGGAACCGCGGAACTTGAGCAGCGGGCCCACGATGGCGATCGCGAAGATGATCGCCATGACCGCCCAGCCGTAGAGGCCAATCTGGGACTGCATATAATCGCCGTACGGCTCCTTGATGAGGCTCATGATCTCAGTGACGAGGAAGTAGACGAGCAGCAGCGGAGTAGCCACGAAGGTAAGGAACTCCCACACCAGCCCGACTCGCAGCGCGGACACGGCGTTGATGTGCTGAGCAATCTCGTTGCGGCGGCCGAGCACCCAGCCCACCATGATGAGCGCGCAGACGCAACCAAAGACGATGCCCAGGTTATTGGTGAACTTGTCCATCACGTCGAGGGTGACGAGGCCCGACTGCGTGGAGAAGAGCAGGCAGGACACGATGGCCATGACGGTGCCGGCGTAGAGAGCAGCCTTCTTTCGCGGGATGCTGAACTTATCAGCGACGCCAGCGAAGACGACCTCCATAATCGAGATCATCGAGGTGACACCAGCCAGAAAGAGCGAGCCGAAGAAGAGGAAGCCGAAAAGCCAACCAAGCGGCATGGAGTTGATAATCGTCGGGAAGGCGATGAACGCCAGACCAATACCGGAGGAGACAACCTCGTCGACACCCACGCCCTGTTGCGCGGCCATAAAGCCCAGTGTCGCGAAGACGCCGATGCCGGCGAGGATCTCGAAGGAGGAGTTCGCGAAAGCCGTGACCAGGCCCGTGTTCGTGATGTTAGTACGCGGCTTGAGGTAGGACGCGTAGGTCACCATGATGCCGAAACCGATGGACAGCGAGAAGAAAATCTGGCCGTAAGCAGCAATCCAGACGGACGGATCAGAAAGCACCGACCAGTTCGGCGTGAAGAAAGCATTGAGACCATCCACGGCCCCATCGAGGAAGAGTGCGCGCACCACGAGCACGATGAACATGACTGCGAGGACCGGCAGGAAGATGGAGGTGAGCTTGCCGATGCCCTTGTTGATATCCGTCGCAAGAGCCGCGATGCAGATGATCCAGACGAGGACCATAACGAGCAGAATCGGCCAGACGAACTTCGCCGAGTAATTCACCGAGGTGTCTGCCTGGAGGAAGTCACCCATGAAGTACTCATCCGGCTTATCGCCCCAGCCCTGGTTGAAGGACTTGACGGTGTAGATGGCCGCCCACGCGACGATGGCAGCGTAGTAGATGGCAATGAAGAAGTTCACGCCCACCTTGAACCAGCCAATCCACTCCGCCTTGGGCGAAATGCGGCGGAAGGCCAGCGGTGTCGAACCGCGGAAGCGGTGACCAAGGGCGAGGTCGAACCACAGAATGGGAATACCCGCGGTCAGCAGCGCCACGATATATGGAACGAGGAACGCGCCACCGCCGTTTTCGTACGCGACGTAGGGGAAGCGCCAGATATTACCCAGGCCGACGGCAGAGCCGATCGCGGCCATGAGGAACACCAGGCGCGTATTAAATGTGTCTCGCTCAGAGCGAGTCCTCACTTTATTCGACATAGAAGCCACCTTGTCTTTGTCCGGGGTTATGCCCGGAAACCCGATAGAGAGACGATGCTGGGCAAGTCCCACCCAGCAACCCACAATGAACATTTCTCTCCCAAACCGCGGGAAAGCAGTGCGCAACGTGTATGAACAAGAATCATAATCTACCTAGCGATCGATAGGTAGTGCTTTTTCAATTTTTCTGTTCCAAGACAGTCCGCGACTCGTTCAGGTACCCAGAATTGGGTCCTTTATTAGCTCGTTCATTCGATATTCACGTCTACAGAGGCGTCTGTGTCCGCACCCTCACGTAGATTGGTCGCATGACCCCTAACACTCACTTACCTTCAGTCGGGCTGCTTTCCCATGCCCCGAAGCTCCTCGACGAAGTCGCACAGATCCGCTCTGTCTCTCCCACGCAGCACATCACCGTCTTGTGCGGCGCTCACGCGCGCAACGACGTTGTCGCCGCCCTCGCCGCACAGGGCCCATGGCTCAATATCGACGTTGTCACCATCCCTATGTATATCGCCACGGCGGCGCGCACGTTGAGCCCTCGCGCTCCCCTTGATCGCGCAACTGTCGCACACGAGGTCAACACCCTGCTGCGCACAGACGCCGCCCCTACCGTCTTCCACCAGCACGACCTCAACGATGTCGCCGCCACGCGCGAATCCCTCACAAATGCGGTGTGGGAATACCTCTCCTTGCCCGAGGAACAGCGCACGCTCGACGCTGACAGCGCGGACGCGACCATCGAGCTCCCGCTTGCTGTGCAGCGCATGGCGCTTGCCGTCGCGGCCTCCACCGCACCGCGCTTTTTTACTCCCGCCGAGGCCCGCGCTCATGCGGCAGAGCAGGGAAAGGACGAGACTATCGTGGTCGCTGGGGATATCGCTTTCGACACCCGCGACGCGTGGCTGCTCGCACAGCTCAAGCCCACGGTCACCGCATTCGGGCCCGAGCAGGTAGAAGACCACATCCGCGCTGCGAGTTTCGTCGCCGAAAACGACGAGGCCATCTACATCGCCACCCAGGCGAGCGCTTCCCTCGCCCGAGGCGTGCCGCTGCATGCCATGGCCGTGGCTTACTGCTCTGACGCTGTCCTCCCCTACCTGCACACGGCACTGCGCCGCGCGCATCTACCTTTCGCCGCGCCCAGCCCTCACACGGTGTCTGAGACGCCGGCCGCGCGTGCTGTCGCCATCCTCCTGCGTATTGAACCGGAGCGCATGTCGCGCCGCGACCTCTCAGATCTCCTCGACACTGGCGTCGTGGCAACCGACATCTCCTCGTTTGCCTTCGAGCAGGCGACCCGGGGCTTCGGGCCACAGCTTTTCGCCGCAGAGGATTGGACCGCGCCGCTGCCGGCAGGCCTCAAGGATTGGCAGCGCGACCGCATGGCCCAGGCCCAGCAGTGGGTACAGGCGCTGCGCGCGGACCTCGATCGCGTGTGGAACCAGTCCTCGTGGAATGACGTCGACGTCGCGCTGCGGCAGCTTCTCGCCGCGCATATCCGCAACGATCAGCGCGGCGCGGCGGAGGCCGCGCTGCTCGCACTCGCGCCGCTTGAGGGCCCAGTCCACCAGACAACCGCCGTTGAAGCCATCAACGATTTCCTCGAGAACTCCCTGCCCGACGTCAACGAAGGCCTTCTGCGCGTTGGCCCGCTGGAGTCGGTCGCAGGCCGCGACCTCACTCATGTCTTCATCGCCGGCGCTACCGATGCCGCCCTTCCCGGCACGTTGACGTCGAGCCCGACCTTCACCGCCGCACAGACCGGAGTGGACTCGGCAGCCTTCCTCGACCGTCGCCGCCGCGCCCTCGACGCCGCGCTCACCGCAGCCACCCACGTCTGCGTTACGTACTCCCGCACGCACGTCGACGGCTCCGGCGCAAGCTCGGCCTCCCTGTGGATTCCCGTCGCGGCTGAGGATTTCGGCCCAGTCCACGCGCTACAATCGGCTGGCCAGATGCCGTTGCTCGACGAACTCGACGCCGCCATCTTGCGCGCTCAGGCGGGCGAACTCACGCCAGAGACACAGCGCTACCTCGCCATCGCATCCGCTCGCGAAGCCGGTATCCAGACCCCGTACACCGGCTACATTGGCTCCGATGCCGCACTCCGCGTCTTTGAGAAGCCCTTGTCGGCCTCCGCGTTGGAGACGTTCACGACGTCGCCACAGCTCTTCTTCCTCGAGCGCGTCGCCGGCGGTCGCATCCTTCCGGACCAGGGCGAATCCGTCGACATCGAGGCTCATGAGCGCGGCACCATCTACCACCACATCTTCGAAACTTTCGTCCGCGAAATGTGGCTGGACAATGAGGAGCGCCCCTCCGAGTACAAGGACCTCGACTGGGACGGCTCCGGGAAGGACTCCGCGAAGGACGCCATGCAGAAAATTGTCGAGCAGGAACTCGCAGTTGCCCGCCCCATGCGCGTCAACACCGCGTCGTGGGAAGCTTTCGCCAGCCGTGTTCGCCGTGAGTGCGCCGCCTGGCTCCGGGCCGAGCGTCTCGATGCCGAGAACGGCTGGAATCCTCTTGGCGTGGAGGTCCCCTTCGGCCCGACGGATAAGGCTCCCAATGCCGCCCCGCTCGTTATCGCGCTCCCCAACGGCGGCTCCATGTCGTTCCGCGGCTCCATCGACCGCGTCGACGTGTCGCACAACACGGACGGCAGCATCAACGTGCGCGTGACCGACTACAAGTCCGGCAAGAGTAAGTACTCCAAGCACATCGACCAGGACCATCCCACGGGCGGCGAAGACAAGGGTTACAAATTCCAGCTCGCGCTCTACGGCGAGACCGTCCGTGCGGCTCTCGGCCGCGATGGCGGCGCACAGTCAGAGCTGCTGTCGCCGCTGCGCACGGAACTCGACGGCATGGTGTCGTTGACGGCTCGCTACTGGTTCTTCCTCGACGAAGAGGAACAGATCGTCTCCATCGACGTCACAGATTCCGTCCACGACACTTTGGTGGACAACCTCTCCGCCATCTATGACTACGTCCAGCGTGGTGAATTCCCCGCCTATGACCTGTCAGGAATGCCTTTCAAGTCGGACGCCCTCATTCGCATGTCAGTCGAAAACTCACTCACCGAATCAACGGCGCTCTCCGCAGCTGGCTTCACTCCCTTGTCCCTGTCCCTCGCCGCAACCCCTACGGAGGCCTAAATCCATGTCCACCATCGATACCGCCATTGAGCGCGACGCCCAGAGCCGCAGGCTCATCGCATCTGACACGCAGAACTCCTGGTTCGTCGAGGCCGGCGCTGGTTCGGGTAAGACGACTCAGCTCGTCGCTCGCCTCATCACGCTCCTCATCGAAGAGGGCATGCCGATTGAAAAGATCGCGGCCATCACGTTCAATACTGCGGCGGCCGCCGAGCTCACCACGCGTCTGCGTCGTACGCTCGACGAAATCTATCGCACGGGCAGGATTGAAGATCCTCAGCGCCCCGATGATCCCTCCCGCAATCGCAGCTTCACGGCCGACGCCGCGACCGTGAAGGAACGCGCAGGACGTGCCGTGGCCGGCTTGCCCGGAGCCGCCATCGAAACCCTCCACTCTTTCAGCCTGCGTCTCCTCAAGCAGTTTCCGCTGCAGGCTGGACTTCCACCCACAGTCGAAAAGGTCGACGATGTGCAGGCGCAGTTCGCAACCGCCGTGCGTCGCGAAGGCGCCCTGGATCTGCTGACCAAGCTGGCCGAGGGCGATACGGAAGCCGCGTTGCGCGTCAACGAGCTCTGCTCTGGTGTGAACATCAGCGCCGATAACATCGCTGAGGCGTTGCAGCTCCTCATTGACAACGGCATGAAGATCTCCGACTTGTCCGACATCATCGCGTGGATGGACGAAAATTGGGGTGAACTGCCCGAGCCCGCAACCGCGGTCATCGTCGAATCAAATCCGCTGACGCACGATGACTTCATGCAGCTCAAGGAGCTTGTCTTCACCGCGACAGAGCCTTTTAGCCCGAACAACGTCTCTGGTGAACCGGACAAGCTGTGGGCAGCTCTTTTCCTTCCGCTCCGTGAAAACATGGAATCCTTCGCGGCCTCTGGGGTCGATGCTGCCTTGTGGACCTTCCAATGGCCCAAGACTGGAAACTCGGGAAAGAAGGACGCCAAGGCTGCCCGCGATGAGCTCCGATTGACACTCGACGATGCACTGGAACGACAAAAGTCTCCGGTCGTTCATGCCATGACCGTTCTGCGCCGTTTCCTGCTGGCCTTTACTCTCCAGCATGCTGCAGAGCGTGCACGCAGCGGCAAGCTTGAGTACCACGACATGATTTTCCTCGCGCGCGAACTCGTCACTGATGAAGACAACCCCACGGCCCGAAACGTGCTGTCTCAACAGTTCGAGACCATCTTCGTCGACGAGTTTCAGGACACCTCACCGTCTCAGCTCGACATTGTGCGCGCTATAGCCAGCGGGTCTGCGGACACGCCTCGTCCTGGGCATCTGTTTACCGTGGGCGACCCGAAGCAGTCGATTTACCGTTTCCGCAGCGCCGATGTCGATAGCTACATGCAAGCGCGCGAACAAGAGAACGATGAGCACATTCTCACGATGTCACGCAATTTCCGCTCGGCGCCTCAGGTCATTGAAGCAATCAATGGCATTTTCTCCGGCATGTTTGCTGCCCTCAAAGCAGAGATGGACATGGAAGAAGGAGACGTCCCGCGCTCTATCGACTACACACCGATGATCGCGCAAGACACCCCTGATACTCCAGGAACAGCAATTTTCCTCCGCGACGTGGACAATTTGGCTGGGCGTAAGCATAACGAAAATACCGAGGACCTCGAGCACGCGGACATTGTCGCGCTCGTGAACTCCGCGCTGTCGACTCAGTACGACGACGCAGCTCAAGAACACTTCGGCATTACAAGGGCTTTGGATCACAACGACATTGCCATTATCGTTCCTACCCACAACATCGCACGCGGCATCATGTCTGCGCTCACCGACGCGGGCATCCCTTACGTCTCTGAGGGCTCAGGGCTCCTCTTCTCGGATCCCGCCATTTCAGATTTCCTGACGGTGGTGCGCGCGATCGCGGACCCCGCGGACTCCTTCACTCAGCTCGCCGCGGCGCGCACGTTCCTCCTCGGCGTATCCGACGCCGATCTCGCCGACTACGCAGCGCAGCAGGCCGCCGTGGGAGACGAGGATACTGCCCCGGAACAACTCGCGCAGCACCCCGTCGCCCAAGCGCGCGAGCGTATTGCGCAGCTAGGTTACGATTTCCGCGCGCTGCCTCTCGGCGAGATGCTCCGTGCGATTGCGAAAGAGCTGCGCCTTGCCGAAGCCGTGGCGGCGAGCGGTGACGCCAACGGGCTGTACCGCCTCGAAGCCCTCTTCGCGCAAGCAGACCTCTTTGGCCAGCAGACGGGGCTCGGTGCTCGCGCCTTCCTGCGCTACGTCGACGGTCAAGTCGAGGACGAGCACGGGCTCACCGCGCCCATCCTCGACGACGGCTCCGTCGGCGTGCGCATCATGACCATCCATGGTTCGAAGGGACGCGAGTTCCCGTTCGTCATCGTAGGGGGCCGCTGCAACAAGGAGCGTCCTTTCACGGACACCTATGGGCTCACCCATAGCGGCACTCTGTCGGCGGAATTCAAGCTCGGAGACTTTGCCACACCCCGTTTCGAGGAGGCCACGTCCTACCTCAAGCATGCGGACAAGTCTGAACACGTGCGTCTCGACTACGTCGCCGCCACGCGTGCCCAGCTCGTCCTCGCCGTGCCGCTCGAGGTACCGAGCACCAAGAATGGCTACGGAGACAAGCGGGGCAAGCGTTTCCTCTATGCCCTCGACACGATGGACGATGAGTTTGCTCCCGCACCCCGCGAGACGCTGCCGAACTGGGACCGCAGCGCCCCAGCCGCGAAGCCGACGCCGGTGACGGCGGACGTGGCGGGAGCGGCGGCATCGGCAAGCGAGGCGCACGAGCGTGCCCGCGCAGCGGCCGCGGTGACCCCGCGCGTCGCCGTGACCGCCATCGCGCATGCGAATGTCGAGACCGTCGACGAGGACAACCGGTCGACGGAGATCATTGCAGACGCGGTGCAGCACACTGGTGCGCGCGTCCGGCGCTGGCTCGGTGAACAGGCTTCTGCTTCCGCTGCACAGCGCTCCGTATTCCCTGGGGCTCTCACGCTCGCTTCGCACGGCGCTGCATTCGGTTCCGCCGTCCACGAGGTCATGGAGCTGCTGCCCAGCCACCCGGAGCTGAGCGTCGAGGACCTGGTTCGTTCCATTGCGCCGTTGCACGAGCTCGACGAGTCCGTCCACGCGGATCTCAGCGCCGCCGCGCGATCCTTCGCGGAATCCGAGCCGTACCAGCGCAGCCTCACCGATGAGGCCTACCGCGAGCTGCCGATTATTTGCTCGCTTGACGGCACGGCCGTGGACGGCGTCATCGACGTGCTCTACCGCGACGGCGAGACGTGGGTTATCGCGGACTACAAGACGGACCGCGCCGCGACGCAGGAGACGCTCGACGCCTACTTCACCCAGCTGGACATCTACGCCCAGACGGTGGAGCGCACGCTCGGCACGCCCGTGGGGCGCCTGGAACTTATCTTCCTCACCCCGCAGGTTCCCACCGGTCAGGGCGCATAACACTCGCTATCATCGCTAAGGGTCGACCACCGTGGCCGACCTCTCACCGCACTTCTCTACTCATTACTCACTCATGACACACAAAATTTTCATTGGAGACGGTCGCACGGAGACGGCCTGCCCTGTCTGCCACGCCATCGTCGCCGTTGACGTCGCGCGCCGGCGCCTCGCCGAACACAAGCGCGGCGATAACAAGCTCTACAACTGCCCGCTCAACCGTGAGGAAGTCGTGCTGGTCCGCGCGAAGCCGACGAAGGCAACGGTCCTTTCCACGCAGGGGCCGCGAAAGAAACGCACGTCTGCGGCGAAGAAGCTCAGTGCCGCCGACCGCGATGCACAGGCCATCGCTCGGTATGAGCGCCGCGTCCAGCACCTCGCGACCCGCCAGGCACGGTACGACGAGCGCGACTTCGCGTTCCGTGCGGCGGACTCTTTCGGGAAGGACGACCCAGCGCTGGGCGGCGAGCATTCCGTCCGCGCCAGTTCCGGGGGCCGGGTGCAGTCGAATCGGTCGCGGTACTAA
>NHCFJ05603__coassemble_619_pt1 | contig 39303 bp, 34 predicted proteins | sample NHCFJ05603__metabat2_low_PE_001 | metagenome-assembled genome bin NHCFJ05603 | reverse complement strand
GGACACTATCTGTTGGGTCTACAGGCGTGCAGACTAGTCGCGGGCGCGGCGGGCGAGCCAGTTGCCGAAGGACTGGATAATCTGCACGACGACCACAAGGATGACGACGGTCGCGATGATGGCGAAGCTGTCGAACTGCTGGTAACCATAAGAGATAGCGAGGTCGCCGACGCCGCCACCACCGATGGTGCCGGCCATCGCGGTCGCACCGATGAGGCCGACGGTCGACGTCGTGAGCGCCAGAATGATGGAGGACTTGGCCTCCGGTAGGAGGAAGTAGCGGATGGTTTGCCACGTCGTCGCCCCCATGGACTCGGCGGCCTCGGAGATGCCCTCGTCGACGTCGAGGAGTGACGCCTCGATAAGACGCGCGATAAACGGCGCGATGTAGAGCGTCAACGGCACGAGTGCTGCCGTCGTGCCGATGGAGGTGCCGACGAGCGCCTTGGTGAGCGGCAAGATGGCGACCATCAAGATGATGAACGGCACGGAGCGAATGATGTTCACGACAACGTTCGTCACGCCGTAGATGTACTTGTTCGCGCGCAGTCCACCGGGACGGTAGAGCACGAGCAATAGCGCGAGGGGGATGCCGAGGAGGGCACCCAGTGCGATGGAGATGCCCACCATGTAGGCGGTCTCACCAGCGGCATCGATGTACTGCTGGATACTGACACGCGTGTCAAAGGCTTCCATCCAACCCGATTGTGAATTACCCACGAGTGGCTCCCTTCACGAGTGTTGCGTCGAGGTGCTCGGCACCGGCGAGGGCACCGAGGGCGCGCTGTGCGTCCGCTTCCGAATCCAGCTCCAGAACCATCGCACCGACCGAGGTGCGGCGCAGCTTGGCGTCAGTGGCGGCTGCAAGCTGGGCTTTGAGGCCCTGCGCGTTGAGATCTTGGAGCAGCGTGCGCGCCGCGCCGTGGCTATAGACCACGCGGATGGCGTGTGGGCCCAAGTCCTCCGGCGGTTCCTGCGGAATGACCGTGTTGACGAAACGTCGCGTGAGCAGCTGCTGCGGCTGCGCGAAGATCTCCTCCACGGGGCCAATTTCTAGGAGCTTGCCGTCTTCAAGCACTGCGACAGAATCCGCGATGCGCGATATGACGTCCATCTGGTGAGTGATGATGACGATGGTGAGGTTGAGCGACTCGTTGATACTCACCAGCAGATCGAGGATCTGCGAGGTGGTGAGCGGATCCAGGGCGCTGGTCGGCTCATCGCAGAGCAACACCTTGGGGTTGGTCACGAGCGAACGAGCGATGCCCACGCGTTGACGCTGGCCACCGGAGAGCTGCGAGGGCTTGTGATCGGCACGGTCGGCGAGGCCCACGAGCTCAAGGACTTCGGTGACGCGTTGCGTGATCTGCGCCTTGGGCACCTTGGACAAGATGAGCGGCATGGCAACGTTTTCTGCCACCGTCTTGGAGCCCACCAGGTTGAAATGCTGGAAGACCATGGACACCTCGCGGCGCAGTCCGCGGAGGCCCTTGAGCGACATCGCGCTCATGTCATTGCCCAGGGTTTCCACCACGCCGGTAGTGGGTTTCTCCAAGCCGTTGATCATGCGCAGAAGAGTCGACTTGCCGGCACCCGAGGTACCGACGACGCCGAAGATCTGCCCCTCGGGAACATCGAACGTGATGTTCTCAAGCGCCGTGACGAGCGCGCCATTCTTATCCGCGAAGGACTTGCCCAGCCCGCGGAAAGATACTGCAGAAGACGTTGTCATAAAAGAAATTGCCCAGTCTTACTTGATGGAGTCCGGAACAAACCAGTAGCCGTTCTCATTCTCCTTGTCGAGGAAGGAGTGGAACTCGTCCGACTTGTACGCCTCGACCACGGCCTTGGCCCACTCGGAATCCTTCTTGTCCTCGGTGGTCACGGCTTGGAGGATCAACTCGGGACGCAGGGTCTCCTGGAAGAGCTGCAGGTTCGTGTTCACGCCGGAGGAATACGAGATGGAACCCGGGATAACGCCCCAATCCAGATCATCGAGGGAGCGCGGGATGGTGGCGGAGTCCATCGGCTTAATCTGCAGGTTGTGCGGGTTTTCTGCCACATCATTGTTGGTAAGCGTGGACTTGTTCGCATCCTCCTTGAGCTTGAGCCAGCCAGCCTGCTCGAGCATGAGGAAGGCACGCGACTGGTTGGACGCATCCTGCGGAACGCCCACGGTCTGGCCATCGGCAACCTCGTCGAGGCTCTTGTGCGTGGACGAGTAAAGGCCCGCCGGAACCGTGGGGATATCCGTGAGATTGACCAGGTTCGAGTTGGTCTCCTTATTGAAGTTTTCCATGTAAGCGATGTGCTGATCCACGTTGAGGTCAGCAGAGCCTTCGGACACGGCGACATCAGCCTGCTGCAGGTCGGTAAACTCCACGTACTCGAGCTTGTAGCCCTCGCCCTCGAGAACCGGGCCGACGCCTTCCTTGAACAGCTCGGAGTACGGTCCAGGAGACGTGGCGACCTTCACCGTTTGATCATCGCCCTCGGAGCTGCTGGAGCAAGCAACCATCGAGAAACTGGTTGCAGCAACGAGCGCAGTAGCTAGAACGCGACGGCGGGTGCGAGAGGTGAACATGAGAGGAACTCCTTAAAAATAGACTGCCTATATCATTACTCTTAGACTAAGCAGTCTGAAAATATTCTACTTTTAGGTATACAGAAGCATGCACAGTTCGCAGAGCTGCAACGGAAACAGCCGTTCGAATGCCCACGCCCCCGTGTCGCGCCTCGCAATAATATGAAAGGGCACAGTGCGCGCGACGGCCTTGCCAGCCACGCTTCCCGCACACTCCCCTATTCCCTACCTTCAAGGAGGCCCCTATGATTGGCGCAATTATTGGAGACATCGCAGGCAGCGACTACGAGTTCAACCCCGTGAGCACGTATGACTTCGAGCTCTTCCCGTCGGGTTCCAGCTTTACGGACGACTCCATCCTCACGGTTGCCGTGGGTGCAGCATTGCTCGAGGCAGGCACCGAGGAGGCGGCGCTCGCCCAGGCGCTTATCGATGCCTTCCATCGTTACGGCGCGAAGTACCCCACGCCGAAGGGTGCCTATGGCGGTCGGTTCAGCGAGTGGCTGCGCTCCGGCAACCGCGAGCCGTATAACTCGTGGGGCAACGGGTCCGCCATGCGCGTCTCCGCCGTCATCGATTATGCGCGGAGTCTCGAGGAAGCCGAGGACCTCGCACGCATCACCGCGGCCATCACCCACAACCACGAGGAAGGCATCAAGGGCGCGCAGGCCACCGCGGCGGCCGGCTACCTTGCCCGCACTGGCTCGCCAGCGGCAGAGATTCGCGAGTACATCTCGCGGGCCTACGGTTACGACCTCACCCGGACGTGCACCGGTCTGCGCGCGGCCGGGTATGGCTTCGAAGATTCCTGCCAAAAGACCGTCCCCGAGTCCCTTATCGCCTTCCTCGAGGCGGACGACTTCGAGTCCGCCATTCGCAACACGATTTACCTGCGCGGCGACGCAGACACCATGGGCGCCATCACCGGCGCGGTCGCGGAGCAGTTCTTCGAGGTGCCCCAGCGCTTCGTCAACCATGCACGCGAGACGGTGCCGAAGGAGTTCCTCGAGGTCATCGACGCCATCGAGGCGTGCCGCTAGCTGTCCATCGGATTCCCCAGAAAAGACGTCACCAGGCCACTCCCACCGTGCCTCGAAACACTGTAGGGCCTCGTGGGTTAACTGGTGGAACGAATCACGGCTCCACCAGAGCTTGGACTACCGCGCCCCGACTGAAGTCGAAACCGAATTGTGGGAACACCACCCCGGTCAAGAAATAATGGAAATCAAGGCACAAGCCGAGGAACAAAACCCAGGACACTTCAACTACGCCAGACTCCTAGACATGCTCGCACCACCACTGATCGTCACAATCGACGGCTCTGGCGGTGCCCGCGCAGTCATTAAAAAGCACTGGCCAGATACTAAAATCCAGCGATGTCTCGTTCATGTTCGCCGCAATATCCTCACCGACATCTCACATCATCCCCGCTATCTGGCGCATAAAGCACTGCGCAAGTTCGCGTATCAGCTCACACATATCGAAACTCAAGATGAAGCGCGCGAGTTCATCGCTAGAGTCCACAAGGCCAGCGTGACATTCGGCCCTTGGTTGAAAGAGAAAACATACCGCAGCCAGGTAAAAGCCACAGATATACCGCGGTGGGTCAAGCCGAGTCAAAAATTCTGGTTCACGCACCGTGGCGCTAGGCGAAGCTTCAACAGGCTCAATGAACTTATCAACGACGGAACGCTATTTACCTACCTGAATCCGCCAGAAGGCATAACCTGCGACGTGAAGTCCACAACGAACCTGCTTGAAGGCGGAATCAACAAGCAACTCAAAGACCTTGCCAGAGCCCATCGTGGAACCTTCGATGAGCATCAACGCATCATCATGGATTGGTGGCTCTATGTCCGCACGGAAAACCAGGTGCCGCCGCTACAGCTAGCTCTTGAGCAGGATTTCGGACGCAAAGGCGAACAGAAGGCACAGGCAGCCTGGGCTAAGGAGGAAATCAAGCGCCGAGGCCATGCTGATGGTCGACCAGCCGCCTATGACACGGGAATCGATTCCGAATGGAATCCCAGCCTTGGAGTGCGCAAAGGCTGGGCTGGACGCGGATAAATCCCACACAAAATGTCCCACCCCGCGACACGCCGGCCTAGACACTCATTTTGTCCCTTAAGCCTAAGCCTTGAGCCGACTCAAGCATATGCACCAAAACGCGAAACCCCCGATTCGCTTTCGCGAACCGAGGGTTCCAACTTAGTAGCGGGGGCAGGATTCGAACCTACGACCTCTGGGTTATGAGCCCAGCGAGCTACCGAGCTGCTCCACCCCGCGACGCATGAAACAAAATGTTTCACTATCGTCTGGAAGGCTTGCGCCCTCCGTGGCGACTCATGTAACTATACAGACCTTGTCCGAATAGACAAAATCGCCAGGGCACCCCGTATAAAAGGGAGCCCTGGCGATGGTGTCACGCGGGGTAGCGCTTACTTGTTGAGGTTCTGGTACTCCTTGACCGCCTTGTCGAGGTTGTCGAGGGCCTTGCCGTACTCCTCGTGGGAGCCGTCGCGGGCGTCCTCAATACCCTTGAGCGCGTCGTTGATGGCGTTGATGGCCTCACCCTCGTTGGAGGCCGCCGGCGCGGACGCCGGAGCCGAGGGGGTGGTTGCCTTGTCGGCATCGTCGGAGGAGGGGGCATCGGAAGGCGAAGCGTCGTAGGAGCCGGTGTCGCCGTCGATCTCCTCGATGTCCTGAGCGGCCTTCGGGTCGATGCCCACCTGGCTGAGCGCCTCAGAGATGGTGGGCGCGTAACCAATGGAGCCCTTGTAGGACACGAGCACGCGCAGGAGCTTGGGGAACGCGGATTCCTGGTTCTTACGCTTGGAGTAGATAGGCTCGAGGTAGAGCAGCTCGCCGTCGCCGACTGGGAGGGCTAGGAGGTTGCCGTTCTGCAGCTGGTTCGTGGACTCCCACAGCGAGCGGTCACGCGCGACCTGGTCCGAGGACATCATGGCGTCCTGGGCTTGCTTGGGGCCGAGCGTCTGCGTGTCTGTGGGCAGGACGCGGACGGTGATCTTGCCGTAGTTCTCTGGGTCCGAGGACGCGGTCATGTGGGCGGAGAGGAACTCACGCTTGAGGCCACGGAAGGTAGTGATGAGCTGGAAGCTCGGCTTCTTCGTCTCCGGATCAGCGGCCATGACGTAGTACGGCGGCTGAGACAGAGCGTTGGTGCCCTCGGCGGCATTGGGATCCTGCGGGACGGACCAGAACGCGTCGTTGTTGAAGAAGACGCCCGGGTCAGAGACGTGGTAGCGCGCCAGCAGGTTGCGCTGGACCTTGAACATGTCCTCCGGGTAGCGGAAGTGGTCGCGCAGCTCCGCAGAGATGTCCTCGTTGGGCTTCACCACGCCCGGGAATACGCCCTCCCAGGCCTTGAGGACGGGGTCTTCGGTGTCGAACTCGTAGAGGGAGACCGAGCCGTCATACGCGTCGACGGTGGCCTTCACGGAGTTGCGAATGTAGCCCACCCGGTCGTTGATGAGACGCTGCGTCGTGCCGTCGGGGCTGAGCGCGTCCTGCGTCTCATCCGCGAGCGAGGTGCGCTGGGAGTACGGCAGGTTGGACAGCGTGGTGTAGCCGTCGACGATCCACTTGATACGGCCGTCGATGACGGCCGGGTAGGTCTTCGAGTCGGTGGTAAGCCACGGGGCGACTTCCTCGACGCGCTGACGCGGGTCGCGCTCGTAGAGGATCTTGGACTCCGAACCGACGCGATCGGAAAGCAGGAAGTTCATCTCGCCGTACTTGAGGGCGTACGCCGTGCGGTCGATGATATTGCCGATGCCGACGCCGCCGGAGCCCTGGTAGGTGTAGGTGGACTGGTCCGTGTCGTATTCGACGGACTCGTTACCGGTCTTGCCCACGATGGCGTAATCGCGGCCGTCGCGCGCCGAAGCGATGACGGGGCCGAAGTAGATGCGCGGCTCCTCGACGTTTATACCCAGGGAGGACTCGGCGTCCTTGGTCTCGCCCTCACCCTCGGCCTCCTTGCCAGCCTTGGTCTGGAGGTCAGAGACGGTGAAGACCGGGTAGCCACCACGGGCGGAGCCGGCGTCGCGGGCGACCTCGTCCACCTTGTTGGCCTCGGCCGCAATGAAGCCGTTGCCGTGAGTGTAGACGGTGTGGCGGTTAATCCAGTTGAGCTGGTTTTCACTCAGCGCGTTGGGGTCGAGCTCGCGGGCGGCGACCACGAAGTCGCGCATCTCGCCGTCGATCTCGTAGCGGTCCATCTCGAGCGTGTCCGGGAAGCCGTAGAAGTTGCGCAGCTGCTGCATCTGGGTAAAGGTCTCGCCCAGGATGTCCGGGTCGAGCAGGCGCAGGTTATTGATCGTTGCCTCGTCCGAAGCCACAGCCTCGTCCGACGCACCTTTCGCGCCCCAGTTGTTCTCGTAGGTCACGTTGTCATCGCCAATGCCGTAGGCGTACTTCGTGGACTCGATATTGCGCATAATCGATTCCGCTTCCTTCGCCTGACGGTTCGGGTCGACGGAGAAGCGCTGCATGAGCACCGGCCACACGTTGCCGATGACGACGGAGGAGACGAGCATGAGCACGACGGCCAAGCCCGGAATGCGCAGGTCCTTGATCACGATGGCCATGAAGAACGCGATGGCCACAAAGACGCCGATGACCATGAGGATGATCTTCGCTGGCAAGTACGCATTGATGTCGGTGTAGGAGGCACCAGTGAAGATGGAGTTGTCCCTGTAAAGCAGCTCGTAGCGCTCAAACCAGTAGCCAGCGACCTCGAGGAGCATCCAGATGCCGCCGGTAATCGCCAGCTGCTTGCGCGCCGCCGGCGAAACGGAGCCGCGCACGTCCGCCGGGCGAGAGCCAATGCGGATGCCGCCCAGCACGTAGTGGCCCACGAGCGCGATGAGGAACGCGAGCACGGTGAGCAGCGAGAGCGTGGAGATCACAAACTGGTAGAACGGCAGCTGGAAGGCGTAGAAGCCCAGGTCCATGTGGAACTGCGGATCGTCGACGCCGAAGGACTGGCGGTTGATAAACAGCATGATCGCACGCCAGTTGGACTGTGCCAGGAAACCGGCGACGATGCCGACGAGGAGAGGCAGCACGCGCAGGAACGCGCCCATGGACTTCTCAATGGACTGGCGGTAGGCGTAGACCGGCGAGTTGAGATCGCCCAGGTCCAGGTCGTCCGGACGTCCGCGCCACACGAACCACGCCGCAGCCCACGTGATGAGTCCCGCGATAATCGCGGTGACGAAGAAGATCGCGATGCGTGCGAGCACCGTCGTGGTGAAGACGCCGCGATAGTCAATCGCGCCGAACCACTTCCAGTCCGTGTAGAAGCCCACGAGCAGCGGGACTACAAAGAAGAGGAGACCAAGAATGGTGACGGTCCAGGCCAACAGCCGGGATGGCCGTCGCATGGGGGCATTGGGTCGTGTGAGTCCAGTGGACAACGCCAACTCCAATCAGTTATCGAAGAGATGAGCAAACGGTATAGTCTTCCAGCTTAAGGAAGTAACACAGCATTAACGAATGAGGTCATCTATGAGTTCCCTCTCCCCCAATCAGCAGGCGCTCAATAAGGCCATGCGCGAGGCCGTCGAATTCGTCCACGCGGAGGGCTGGGACGCCGCCCCTACCCTCTTCGCCCTCGTGCCCTCCGAGCTGCTCGTCGACGCGCTCGATTCCCTCGATGACTCGCCGCTGACCCTCGTCGTGCAAAACGATCTGCCGGACAATATCGAGGCTGGCTCGGAGCAGCTCGCGGATTACGTCTCGCGCCTGGCCTGGCCCGCCGAGGTCGCCGGCGTCATCCTCGCCCAGGAGATTAAGTTCCGCGACACCGCGTCAAACGACGCGTCGGCTAGTGTCGCGTCGGCGCCAGCCGACGCCCCACGCCCGGCGCGCCTCTACTCCGGCGTCTTGCGCGAGCAAGGCATTGAACAGACCTTGCTGCAGCTGCGCCCCACCGAGGAAGAGCTCGAGGCCGCAGGCCCCTTCGCCCAGGACGAGATCCAGCTACGCGGCGGCCCGCAGGTCGCACCCGGCGTCATCGCGGCGCTGCGCTACGGATTGGAGCAGGATCCCGAGGAGCTCTACTAGCCCCGTCCTCTACACTGATAGCAGACTTCACTTACAGGACAACCCGTCTCAGGAGGCTCTCGTGCGCCACGTTTCCGCCGCCCACCCGCTCGCCCGTCTCGCCGCGGTCGCGCTCGTCCCTGCCCTCCTCGTTGGCTGCGGCTCCGATGACACCGCCGACACCCCGCCGGAGACCCCCGCCCCCGCCGCTCCTGAGTCCCCCACTGTGACCTCCACGTCGGCGTCGAGCACCTCGTCGCCCGCGGCGACGACTTCCTCGTCGACGTCGTCGGCATCCGCGACGTCGTCGGCATCTGAGTCCTCGGAGCCGTCTTCTTCCAGCGCCACCACGACGTCCTCGGCGTCGCGCTCCTCGCGCGCGGACTCCGTCAAGGACGTCGCGGAAATCTTTGGCACGCTGGCCCCCCGCTCGCTCTTCGACGAGCTAGAGGAATGCGACAGCGCGGGACTCAAGGGTTCCTACAACTGCTCGGGCCCCGAGGTCGGCCAGTTCCAGTTCTCTAAGTCCGAGACCAAGGCCGCGCAGACGACGCAGCTACTCGAGGAGCTCAAGTCCTCGCGCCTGCTCTACAACGATGACGTGCGCCTCGTGGGCTGGACGATGTTCGGCTCCACCGCCATCATCACGGTCGTCGACAATGACGAGGGTCTCGTCATGCAGCAGATGACAAGCACCGACGAGCAGGATCCCAAGGATAAGATCCGCGAGCTCGGCCTCCTCGACGGCGTCGACGCCGAGGAAGAATAACCGACCGCGCCATGGAAGTCGGCGGGTTAAGGCTGGCAGGTCTTCACCTCGCCGCCGTGGGCGAAAGCGTCCATAGCTGCGACGGCATCCGCGATGGTGTCCACTGACGCGACGACCATGTCGCCGGTATCGCGGCTCATGGCTTCCGCGCAATTGCTGCTGGGCGCAAGGAAGAGTTCCGCGCCCGCGTCGCGCGCTGCGCGCACCTTGTGCACGATGCCGCCGATGGGGCCCACCGTGCCATCCTCGGCGATGGTGCCGGTGCCTGCCACAAAGTGATCGCCGGTGAGGTCGCCGGGCGAAAGCTTGTCGATGACGGCGAGCGAGAACATCATGCCGGCTGAGGGACCGCCAATGTCTTGCAGGTTGTAGGTGACCTCGACGTCGGTCACAGGCTGCGAGGACATGAGTATGCCAAGCAGGGCCTGCTTCTTGTCATTCGGGTTCTCGCCGAGCGTCACGGTCGCAGTCTGCTCCTTGGCGCCCTTGGCGGCGTCGGCCTTGTCATCCGGCTGCGCGGACTCATCCGCCGCGCGCTTGAAGCCGAGCTTCACCTCGTCGCCCGGCGCCTTGGCCTGGATGAGCTTCTGCGCTTCCTCCGGCTTGGAGACGGCCTGCCCGTCGACGGAGGTGAGGATATCGCCGGCTTCGAGGGCTCCTGCGGCCGCGGCGTCATCCATAACCTTGGCGACGACGATTTCCACGGGCTTGCCCAGATAGTCCATCGCGGCGACGGTCGCAGCGGACTCGGACTGGGTGAACTGGGCCTCATTGGCCTCAGTGACTTCTTCCTGCGTCATATCCTGCGGAATGATCTGCTCGACGGGGACGATGGTGTCCTCCGTCGAGGCCCAGCGCGCGATGACCTGCGCGAGCGACATGTTGGTGCGCACCGAGACCGTCGTCATATTGAGCTGGCCCTTGGGCTGCTCGACCTCTGTCTTGCCTTCCGTCGACTCGACGTCGACGACCCGAACACCCTCGACCTCGCCGAGCGTATCCACGGTGGGACCGGGGCCCTCGGCGGCATAAGGCACGGTGAGCGAGATATCCGTGCCGGGAACGTGGTCGAGGCTCACGGCCGCAGCGAGCACGAGAACAGGGATGGCTCCCCAAGTCACGGTCCGCAGGCGGCGCTTCGATGCTGAATTCACGAAGGAACAGCCTACCCGTGATCGCTCAAAGCGTTGTATTTCGAGCCTGCATGCGGCCCACATGCCGCGCCTGGGCCGGTACATTGGGAAAGCATGAGCAATGGATTCGGTTTTTCCTTCCCCAACAACAATGGCGACGACGACGATGACAATAGCCGCCGCGGCGACAACCCGTTTGGTGCGTTTGGATTCGGCGGCCCTGGCGCCGGTGGCTTGGGCGACATGCTCAACCAATTCGGCCAGATGCTCTCCGGCATGGGCTCGTCCATGAATAGCCCGGAGAATTCCGGCCCCGTAAACTTCGAGATGGCGCAGCGCATCGCGCGCCAGCAGCTCGGCACCACGGCCAAGCCCTCGGACGCGGATGTCCGCGCCGTCGAGGAAGCCGTGCGCTTGGCGGAGCTCTGGCTTGACGATGCCACCGCGCTGCCCACCGCAGGAGGGCGCGTCGCCGCATGGAGCTCGGAGGACTGGCTCGACAACACCTTGCCCCTCTGGCAGCGTCTCGTGACGCCGGTTGCGGAGCATATGAATGAGGCACAGCTCGAATCCATGCCGGAGGAAGCCCGCGAGATGATGGGCCCGATGGCGAATATGATGCGCCAGATGTCCGGCATGAACACCGGCATGCAGCTAGGTGGCTCGCTGGCCGAGCTCGCCAAGTCCGCCATCACGGGCGCCGACTTCGGCCTGCCGGTCTCCCCGGCTGGTGTGACGGCGCTCCTGCCGAAGAATATCAAGGCCATCTCGCGCGATCTCACGGTCCCGGCGCAGGAAATCCTCGTCTACATCGCGGCCCGCGAGGCTGCCCGCCAGCGCTTGTTCACCCACGTGCCGTGGCTTGTCGAGCGCGTCGTCTCCGCCGTGGAGGAATACGCCGTGGGTCTGGTCATCGACACCTCGCACATCGAGGAAGCCACGCGTGAGCTCAACCTCGAGTCCGGCGACCCGCAGGCCATCCAGGACGCGATGGCCAAGCTGCAGGGAATGGACCTCACGCCACGCATCACCTCACGCAACGCGTCCGCCACCACGCGCCTGGAAACCCTCCTCGCGCTCGTCGAGGGCTGGGTCGACGTCGTCGTCACCGAGGCGCTCACGGAGCGCATTCCGTCCGTGGCGACCATGAATTCCGCGTGGGCGCGCCGCATCGCCTCCGGCGGCTCGGCCGAGCACGCGCTGAGCAAGGTCGTGGGCATCGAGATCGGTGCCCCGCAGATTGCCAAGGCCGCCGAGCTGTGGCGCCGCTCCACCATCGCGGTGGGCTCCACCAAGCGCGATAAGGCCTGGGACCACCCGGACTTCCTGCCGACTGCAGAAAACATCGAGAACCCGGCCGAGTTCATCGATACGCTGCTCGATGACGCCCCGGCTGATGACTTCGAGGCCGAGTTCGCGAAGCTCGAGGAGATGCTCCGCGGTGAGGACGGCGACGAAGGCACGGACGAGAACAAGGACGACGCCGAGAAGAAGGACAAGGGCCCCGAGGACGACGAGTAGTCGTACCTCTCCCCTGCCCCGGGCCGGGTGGCTGAGCTAGCGCTCGCCGCCCGGCCCGAAGCGTTGGTAGGCCTCGAGATAGCCTTTCGCGCGCTCGGCACGCGGCGCGCGGTCCGCCCACTCCCAGAACTCGCGGCTGTGGTTGGGCACAAAGGTATGAGTGAGTTCGTGGACGAGCACCGCATCCAGCACATAATCGGGCACGTGCTGAAGCCGATCGCTCACACGAATCGCGTCCGTGGACGTTGTGCAGCTCGCCCAGCGCGTGGTCATATTCCCCACCCATCGGATAGACGTCCACTGCGCGTGGCCCTCGAGGATTTCGGCGTTGAGACGAGCGGCGCGGTCGCTAAGGGCGGCATCGGAAAGCGGGGCGGCCTTGCGCTTCTTCATGGCGCGCGCCAGCATGTCCTCCACGGCACGCTCCTCCTCGGCCTTGGACATGCGCGCGGGGATGCGGACCTCTAGCACGCTGTCTTTAAATCGCGCCTCGATGGTGCGGCGGCGCCGGGCGGAGCGAATGACTTTGACCGGCGGACGTGCGCTTTCTTCCATAGCGGGCAGTCTACCGCTGGCTCAGCTAGACTCGCAGTCGCACTGTGAAACGCTAGGGGAATTGTCATGGGGGATCTGTATCGCCGCACGCCCGGAGTCCGCATTATTGTGCGCGATCCCGGCGCCATCCAGTTCGGTTTCGACGCGACTCGCGCGGGGCTTATCGAAGTTGCCGATGCCGCCGCCGTGGCCCGCGCGCTGCGCCAGCTCGATGGTTCGGTCTCGCGCGAGCGCTTCGTTTATCAGCTGCGCGCGGCCGGCGTGGGCGACGGCGCCCCGAGCCTCGTGGATGAGCTCGTGTCTTTTGGTCTGTGGCAGACGCTGCGTCCGCCAGACGCCATCTACGTGCTGGGCATGTCTCCGCTTGCTCTACAGGTCTGCGATGCGCTGCGCGCGGATGGCTTTCGCGTGCGTCGGCCACGTTTGGGCGAGCTCACGGCACACTACGTGCAGCGCATCGACCCGGACGTGCCCGTCCTGTGCATCGACGAGGACCGCCACATGGCCATGCTCGCGCGGATTATCCGCTCGATGCCCAGCACGTGGCTGCCGGTAACGACCTTCGATACCCGCGTGTTGCTGGGCCCCTTCCACACGCACGGCAAGGGGCCTTGCCCGCTGTGCTTTAGCCTGCACCGCACGGATGCGGACCCGCACTGGGTCACGGTGACGGACCAGCGGCATCCCACGGACTCGCTCGACTCCCTCGTGGCGCTGGCCGGTGTCGCGCACATCGTGGCCGCCGCGCGCCACCTCGTAGGAAGGCCAGGCCTGCCCGGCGCGACGCCGGTGCGCTGGATGCCCGGCGAGGTGCGCGAGATTGACGTCTTTGGCCGCACGCACCAGCAGTTCCTTGAGCCGCATGCGCGCTGCCCGGCGTGCTTCCAGGCGGAGGCCTAAAACGCACGAAACCCCGGCCTGCTGGCCGGGGCGGTGCGCTATGTATTAGGAACGGACGTAAGCCTCGTCCTCTGCATCCTTTGCGGACTCCGGGTCGAGGATGCCCGCAACGCCGTCTTCGGCAGCGTCCCAGGTATCTTTATCCCAGATGCCGGCGCGCTTGGCCACGATGGTGGCGGCGAGCGACTGGCCGGTGACGTTGACCGCGGTGCGGCCCATGTCGATGATGGGCTCGATGGCGAGCAGCAGGCCAACGCCGGCGAGCGGCAGGCCCAGGGTGGACAGTGTCAGGGTGAGCATGACGGTCGCGCCCGTCGTGCCGGCCGTAGCAGCCGAGCCGATGACGGAGACGAAGATGATGAGCAGGTACTGCGTGAGTGTTAGGTCAATGCCGTAGAACTGTGCCACGAAGATGGAGGCGATGGCCGGGTAGACGGAGGCGCAGCCGTCCATCTTGGTCGTGGCACCCAGCGGGATGGCGAAGGAAGCGTACTCACTGGGCACGCCCATGGCGCGCTCGGTGACGCGCTCCGTCACGGGCATAACCCCCATGGAGGAACGGGTCACGAAGCCCAGCGAGAAGACCGGCCACACACGCTTGTAGAAACCAGAAACAGACAGGCCATTGAGCTTGAGCACCGCCGAGTAGACGACGCCGAGGACGAGTGCCAGGCCGATGTACATGGCGAACACGAACTTGCCCAGGGAGCCGAGGGCGTCCCAGCCGTAGGTGGCGACAGCCTTACCGATAAGAGCCGCGGTGCCAATCGGCGCTAGGCGGATGATCCACCACAGGATGACCTGGATGACCTTGAGGAAGGACTCGGTAAAGCGCAGGAACGGGTCCGCGGCCTTGCCAGCTTTCACGGCAGCGATGCCGATGGCCAGGGAGATAACGAGCAGCTGCAGGGCGCCGAAGCTCAGGGAGACCTCGCCGTCGCTGAAGGAAGCGCCCAGGCCGATGAAGTTGCTGGGCAGCATGGACTGCAGGAATGCGGTCCACGAACCGACGTGCGACGGGTCGGCGGCGGTGGCGGCATCGACGGACGTGCCGACGCCCGGCCTGAGCACAAGCGCGACGAGGATGCCGGTGATAACGGAGAAGAACGCCGTGATGGCGAACCACACGAGCGTGGAAATGGCGAGCGAGGCCGCGTTGGTGACCTTGCGCAGGTTCGCCACGGAGGTAACGACCGCGGCGAAGATGAGCGGCGGGACCATGACCTTGAGCAGCTGGACGTACGCCGAGCCGATGCCCGTGAGCGTCGTCGTCAGCCAGCTGGCGTCGTCCTCGGCGCGGCCGGCGTCCATGCCGGACGCAATGAAGCCCAAAATAAGACCGATGATAAGGCCCGCGATGACCTGCGCGCCGAAGCCGGTGGCCCAGCCCGGCAGTCCGCGCTTCGGCTCGTCCGCGTTGGCGGTGGTGGTGTTACTCATGAGAGTTCCTTTAGACAGCTTTGTACATTATTGAACCGCCTCGGCTATAAAGTTTAGACCGATCGGTTTATTTACTATCGGTACAACAGCCTAAGCCCTCGTGCGCATTCCACCAATGCGGAGCGTTGTTCGTCACAGTCGCTCGCACGGCAGCTGTCCCCCAAAATCCCTTCATCACATATAAGCCCCTCGCCACGCCGGCGAAAGCGCCTCTATATGTGCTGGACGTAGATCTCATACTCCGCTAGCCGGTCGGACCGATGCGAGCGCCCCAAGGGTCGTCGTACTGACGGGTGAAATAGTGGTGCCATCGCGTCACCATGCGGTGAAGTCTGCCGGCTAGATAGGGAGACTTCGCCGTGGCGATTTGTTCCACGACATCGCCAAGATGGTGCACGACGCACGTGCCTGTGTAGCGCAACGTGGTCCAACCGCGAAGGACAGCATCATTGTTCTTCCAATGGTCGCGCACGACAGCGTCGGGCTTGGAGTGAAACTCGAAGCCGTTAATTTCGACCGCTACCCGCATGTCGGGAAGAACGATATCCCATAGATAATCACCGATAAAGAAATTGGTGTCTACTCGCATTCCTCGGGTCTTCAGAGCACGCGCGACCTCAACTTCAGCCCCAGAGTCCGTGAACAAGGCAGCCTGCGTGAGCAACCCGTGGGTATGGCGCGGAAGCCGCTCGAAGCCACTGCGGTGGCGTTCGAGCAGGCGCCGGCCGCGCGCGTGGGCATAGTGGTGCTCCAGCGCTGCGAGTGCGAGGTCTCGAGGAGTATCAGCGTCAAAAGCCAGCAGCGGATGATGCACGCGTAGGTCACCCACGATCACATGGGTGCGCTGTGAGCGTCGTTTGACTGTGTAGAAAGCAGACGGACCCAATTTCTGCCCGTATGCAACGGTCAAAGGGAATTCGAGCTCCTGTCCGAGATAGAGATACGCCGCGCTCGTCCCAGTAGCGACAAGGCCCGGATGGCGGCGCTGCAACTCTTGCAAGAGTTCTACAGGCGTCGGCGTACCCCACACGTGAAAACCACGCGTGATGGCGGTGATTGTGCCTGCAGCAAGGTGTGTGCGCAGCTGATGGCGCGTGAGACCAGAAACGATCTTCATATTTCCCCCGAGTTGTGCATTGAGCGTTGTGCCGCTCATCCTAACCCGGGAAGCGCGCCAACGCGCGCTAGCGGAAGTTCGACAGGATCTGCAGCACCTCGGCGCCGTAGTTATCCAGCTTCGTCGCACCCACACCGGACACGCTGAGCAGCCCCGGGAAATCAGAGGGCATAGCTTCGGCGATATTCATGAGCGTCGCGTCGCTGAAGATGATGTACGGCGGCATTTTGTCCTGGCGGGCACGGTCTGAGCGCCAGGCACGCAACGAAGAGAAGACGTCCTCACTCATTCCACCGTCGCAGTGCTCGTGGCGGCCCAAGGCCTTCTCGTGCGGGGTGTCCAAGGCAAGGCGACATACGCGGCAGCGCTTGGCGCGGGAAGTCCGACGGTTGCCGCGGGACTCTTCCAGCTCCGGCACGATGCCGTCGAGGAAGCGCGTGCGCTTGCGCGTGGGCGCGGAATCCGGGTTCTTCGCCAGGGACCAGGAACACTGCAAGTGAATGCGGGCACGGGTCACGCCAACGTAGAAGAGGCGGCGCTCTTCCTCCACTTGCTCGTCACCCGCGCGGATGGCGTGGCGGATGGGCATGGAGCCTTCCTGCAGACCGACGAGGAACACGGCGTCCCACTCCAAGCCCTTGGCGGCGTGGATGGAGGACAGCGTGACACCCTCGACCGTAGGCGGCTGCTTATTGGCCTGGCGCTGCTGAAGCTCCACGCATACGCCCGGCAAGTCGATGCCCGGGGCGTCGTGGACGATCTGTTCCACAAGTCCCACGAGCGCGCGCAGGGACTGCCAGCGCTCGCGTGCCTGGGCGCCGTCCGGTTCCTCAGCGGATAGGCCCAGCGGGGCAAAGGCCGCGCGCGCGATTGCCACGGGGTCATTGGGCAGGTCCGTGCGGCGGGTAGCGCGGATGAGCTCGCCCACGGCCTCGCGGACCTCGGAGCGCTCGAAGAAGCCCTCGCCACCGCGAACCTGGTAGACCACGCCCGCATCCGCAAGCGCTTCTTCAAAGGCGACAGACTGTGCATTGGTGCGGTAGAGAATCGCGATTTCCGAGGCCTTCACCCCCTCGTTGAGCAGGGTAAGAATCTGGCCGGTGACCTCACGGGCCTCGGCCGGCTCGGACTCGTAGGCGTGGTACTGCGGCTCCGGCCCCGCCGGACGCATACCGGTGAGTTGGAGACGCGTGCCCGCAATGCGGCCATGTGCCTTACCGATGACCTCATTCGCGAGGTCGGTGATCTGCGGCGTCGAGCGGTAGTCGCGCTGGAGCTTGACCACCGTGGCGTTTTCATACGTGCGTGAAAAGTCGAGCAGGAAGCCCGGAGTCGCGCCGGTGAACGAGTAAATCGTCTGGTTGGCGTCACCGACCACGGTGAGGTCGTCGCGCTCCCCCAGCCAAGCATTCAACACGCGCTGTTGGAGCGGCGTGACGTCCTGATACTCGTCCACGACGAAGGTGCGGTACTGCTCGCGGAACTGCTCGGCAACCCCCTGCGAGTTCTCAATCGCGCCCGCGGTATGGATGAGCACGTCCGAGAAATCCAAGAGCATGCCTTCCGGCTGCGTCTTCATCTCCTCGTAGCGGCGATAGGCCTGCGCGACCTTCGCCGGGTCCGAGGGAGTCGTGCGCTGGTACTTCGCGGCGGCAGCCGGATACGCGTCGGCCGAGACGAGGAAGGACTTCGCCCAATCAATCTCGCCAATGATGTCGCGGATCATTTCCGTGGACGGCTCCAGCCCCGCCGAGCGCACGGCACGCGCGACCATCGGGAACTTGTTACTCAACAGCTTCCACGGCAGGTCGCCCACAATCTGCGGCCAGAAGTACTTGAGCTGACGCATGGCCGCCGCGTGGAAGGTACGCGCCTGCACGCCGCCCACACCCAGCTGGCGCAGACGGTCGCGCATCTCGCCCGCCGCGCGATTGGTAAAGGTCACGGCGAGCACTCGCTGGGGGCTCACCATGCCTTCGTCGCAAAGGTGCGCAATGCGATAGGTAATCGTGCGGGTCTTACCAGTGCCCGCGCCGGCCAGGATGCACACCGGGCCGCGCGGCGCGAGGGCCGCTTTCAGCTGGTCCTCGTCGAGGACAGACAAATCAAGCGCCACTTTTGTACCACTCCATAATCATTCTGTGTGCGATCGAACCGGGCGCCGCAAGCGGGACGCGCGGCAGCTCTGCGCGGGTCACCCAGCGGATCTCCGCGAGCTCCCCGTCGGTCTCAGCGACGGGCTCAAGGTCATTCGTCTGGCCCCAGAAGCCGAGCATGATGCTTCCCGATGCCGCCCACGGCTGCGAGCCCCAATACCGGACGTCGTGCACGCGCCGCGCGGTTTCTTCGAGCACCTCGCGCGTAAAGGCTTCCTCGAGGGTCTCCCCGACATCGACGTAGCCGGCAGGCAGAGAGTAAAAGCCGCTGCGTTGCGCGTTGCGACCGAGGAGCAGATACTCGCGGTGGGTGACAATGCCGATGACGGCGGGATCGAGACGCGGGAAGACCTCAAGGCCCGCGGGCGTGCGGCCCACGATATTGCCGGAGGTATAGGTGAGCTCCTCGCCCGTGGACGGGTGGAAGTTATTGAGCTTGCGGTTGCGCCACAGCGCTACGCCGCGAGTGACGACGCGGTCGTGGGCGAAGTCCACCGGACGCAGCGTTTCGTAACCGGGGTGGGCCTCGAGGAATTCCCCGGTGACCTCGACGACGTGGTAGCCGGGCACAATCTTCACGGCCGGGCCGACGGTGGCTGTGCCACCATCAGGCAGCGCCGGCAGCTCGGGTAGCCAGACGGCTTCACCGTCCGGTTGGGCGACCACGAGGCCGCGCGCGGTGACGAGCAGAAACATGCCTTCCCCCTGGCTAGTCATGGGTTTTAATCATCATCCTCGTCGTCTTCGTCATCGTCCGTGAGCGGATCGTTGACGCTCGGCAGGTCATGCTTGATGTAGAGCAAGCGGTCGCCGGGCTTGAGCGCGGCGGCATCGGTAGTGTCGACGCGGTGGACCTCGTTATTACGCAGGACGGCGAGCACGATATCGGCGAGGTGGCGCGGGTTGGAGCCCACCTCGAAGTCGCGGACGGGACGCTCGGCAACGGAGAAGCCCTCGTTCGGGGAGAGCAGGTCCTCCATCATCTCCACTACGTTCGGCGTGACGGTGGCCAGGCCAAGGAGACGCCCGGCGGTCTCCGCAGAGGTCACCACGTTATTCGCACCCGACTGCAGCAGCAGGTGGCGGTTCTCCGACTCACGGACAGACGCCACGACATTGGAGCGCGGCGCAAGCTCGCGCACGGAGAGCGTGCACAGCACCGCGGTATCGTCCGTGGACGGGGTCACGACGATGGAGCCCGCGTGCTCGACGCCGGCGATCTTCAACACATCTTGCTTGGTACCCGAGCCGTAGATGGTGACCAGGCCGTGGTGCTCCGCGTTGGCGAGTGCCGCACGGTTATTGTCGATGACCACGATCTGGTTGGATGGCACGCCGTCCGCCAGCAGTGCGGCGACCGCGCCGGCGCCCTTGGTGCCATAGCCGATGACGACGGTGTGGTTCTTCAAGTTTTTCCTCCAGCGCTGGATTTCAACGGTCTTGCGGGTCTTTTCCGTCAATACCGACAACGCGGTACCGACCAATAAAACAAGGAAGATAAGGCGGGCAGGGGTGATGATGATGAGGTTAACCAGACGCGCTCCGGCCGAGACCGGGACGATATCGCCGTAACCCACTGTCGTGAGCGAGACGGACGAGTAATACGCCGCGTCGAGCACAGACAGGTTTTCAGAGTAGCCGTCGCGGTCGAAGTAGACCACGAGCGTGACAAAGACGAGCAGTAATAACGCCCACCACAAACGTCGCGCCAGCAACTTCCACGGGCTGTCCGTATGCGCGTGCGGAACGGTGATGACGTCAAGCAGGCCGTGATCCGGAAGGTGGTTGAGCTCAACCTGCGCCTTGATGCGTCGCGAGAGACGCCGGCCCATGCGCCGGGTTCTTCCGTTAGCCACGCCGAGACACCTTCCTTGCACGAAGATAGAAAACCTATAAGAGACAGTAAACCAGCTACCCTACCCTAGTCGCGCCGCAACGATTCACCAACCTTCTCACTCCCCATTCACGACGGCTCATTACACGCGACGGCCACGCTGCGGACGCTGAACCTCAAGCAGCGCGGCGATCTCCGACCCGTGCGGCAGGTCCTCTAGCTGGAACGTGTCGTTGTCCGCGACGTAGTGGAACGCCGCCGCGACGGGCTTGCCATCGCGAGCGAGGCGACGCCATGCCTCGGCGTAGACCGCGAGCTGGATCTCCGCGTCGCGCAGGTCCCGGCCGGTGGGACGCCGGCCTGTCTTCCAGTCCACGATGAGCCAGCTGCCGTCCGGCTGCGCAAAGACGGCGTCCATGCGCCCGCGCACCACGGCGTGGCCCACGGTGATTTCAAAGGCCTGCTCCACGTAGCTCGGCGTCCGGTCCGCCCACGCGGACTCGAGGAACGCGTCCTTGAGCTCCTCCAGTGTTTCTTCCGGCACCGGCTCGCCGATGCCCGGCAGCTCCTCTTCGCCGATGAGTTCACCGCTACCAAAGCGGTCCTCGAGCCACGCGTGGAACGCCGTGCCGCGCTTGGCATACGCATTCGGCTTAAACGGCACGGGGCGACGCTGGCGGCGCGCGAACATAAGCGGGTCCTTCGACATCGCCACGAGGTCCGAGGCCGTCAGCTCCGTGGGGACCTCGACCTCCACGACGGGCGCCTGCAGCGCGGCGTATTCCTCGATGAGCGCAGAAGCCTCGGACTCCCATTGCTCATAGACCTCACCGGCACGCGCCGGCGGAAGCTCCCCGTCCGCAGCGGCGTCCATGGCGGCGGCAACGCGCTCGGCGCCAGCGAGAACCTCCGCCCGCGGGGCGAGCGCGGGGAAACGTCCTTCAGCCACGCTGTCGTCGACGGCAGGCTCGACCGGATCCACCGGCACCTCCCAGTGCACGACGAGATCCGGGTGCGTCGCGTGGAGTCTCTCAAGGTACTCGTACGGGCTCTTCTTCGCCTTGCCCCTCGCGCGGTTGGTACCGGAACCGGTGATGGTGAGCGTCTCCTCCGTGCGCGTCATCGCAACGTAGAACAAACGCGCGGCCTCCTCGGCCTGGCCCTGGCGGTCGGCCTCGATGAAGGCCTTGCATGCCTTTTCAAATTCGCCGCGGTGCGTCGCGTCCCCGGCGTCGATGACATCATCGTCGCCAGGGACCTTCTCCATGACGGTAAGGAACGTCGAGGCCTGCGCCTTATACGTCGTCGAATCTGCATGGAGGACGCACACGTGCTGGAACTCGAGGCCCTTCGCCTTGTGCGCGGTCATGATTTGCACGCGGTCGTGGCGCACGGGGACCTCGCCAGGCTTCAAGCCCTTTTCGTGCTCGCGCGCGAGCGCCAGGTAGTCGAGCAGGCCGGTAAGGCTCGCGCCCGTGTAGCCAGCGACGACGTCTGCGAAGCTGTCCAGGTGCGTCGTACCGCCCGCCTTGCCGCGCGCAAGGACCTCGGTACGGATAGTGAAGAGCGCCTCAATGTCGGCAAAGATATCGCCCAAGGTCTTGCCCAGCGAGTACGTGCGCAGGTGACGCAGCTTCGCGGCGAGCTCCTCAATGCGAGCCAGGCCCGCCGGGGTGTAGCGCTCGCGCTCGGCGAGGTCGGCCACCGCGTCGCCCAGGCCCGGCACTTGGTCGGGGCCCTCCTCGATGAGTTCAGCGAGCTCCGCGCGCAGGTGCTCCACGGGGTCCGAATCCGCGGACCAGCGCACGCGCTCGGACTGCAGGCCCGCGAGATTGCGCGCACGGCCTTCGAGTGCCAATAGGTCCTCCAGCCCCAGCCCCACGAGAGGGCCGGCGAGGATGCGCAGCGCCGCCGCCGTATCCTGCGGGCGCACGAGCATGGTTGCCAGCGCCGCGAGGTCCTGGATCTCCGGCTCCCAGAGAAGCCCGCCCAAGCCCGCAATCTCGTTGGGCACGCCGCGCGCGTCGAGCGCCTGCGCGATGGCGGCCGAATGCGCGTTGGCACGCACGAGCACGGCCGCGCGGAACTCGCCGCCGTCGGCTTCCTTGTACTTCGCGCACAGGTGGTCCGCGACGAATGCGATCTCTTCTTCCTCCGTCGCGAAGTAGCCCAGCTTAATCTCGCCGGGCTCGGCGCCCGGGCGCGCGGAAAGCGGATCCACCGGGCGTGGGCCGGAGCCGAAGACACCGGTCGCCACGTCATTGGCCAGATCAAGCACCCGCGAGGGGTTGCGCCACGACGTGGTGAGCTGGTCCTTGGGCGCGGGCGAGCCATCCGCCTGCGGGAAGTCCTCCACGAAAGCGGCGAGGTTCTCGCTCGTGGCACCACGCCAACCATAGATGGCCTGCATGGGGTCGCCCACTGCCGTCACCGACAGGCCCTCGTGATAGCCGCCGCCGTAGAGGCCACGCAGCAACACGCGCTGGGCATGCGAGGTGTCCTGGTACTCGTCGAGGAGGACCACGCGGTAGCGGGCACGCTGCTGCGCGCCCACCGCGGGGTGCTCCGTGGCGAGCTTGGCCGCGGCAGCCATCTGCTCGCTAAAGGTGGTCACGCGCAGCTCGGCCTGACGCTCCTTGAGCTGGCGCAGCAGCGGCAGGTATTGCACGCGCAGGCGCTGCTTGTGAAGATACTTCTCCAGGTTCTGGCTGTACTCATTCTTCGAGCGCGGGGACTTATCTAGGCTCGCGAGCTCCAGACGGAAGGCGCGCTCGTGTTCCTCGATGTCCGCAGGGTTAGACAGCGCCGAGTCCATGGAGTTGGACAGCGCGAGCAGCGTCGCGACCACCGTGGAGACCGTCTCATGCGCGATGAGCTCCCCATCCCAGTTGGTGACCACCTCGTGGGCAATCGCGTAATGCTCCGCGTCCGTGATGATCCGCGCGGTGGGCTCGACCGGCACGAGCAGGCCGTACTCGCCCACAAGGTCACCCGCGTACGAGTCGTACGTGGAGACATTCACGGCCACATTCTCCACGGCCTCATAGGCCGGGCTGCCCGGCACGAGGAGTCCTGAGCCGCGCAGCGTGAGCAGCTGGCGGCGGATGCGCTGCTCGAGCTGCTGCGCCGCCTTGCGCGTAAACGTGAGGCCCAGAACCTGTTCGGGGCGCACCAGGCCGTTGGCCACGAGGTAGATAACGCGCGAGGCCATCGTTTCCGTCTTGCCCGCACCCGCGCCGGCGACGACGAGCTTGGGGCCGAGCGGCCCCTCGATAACCTTGGCCTGCTCCGCGGTGGGCGGGAACTTCTTGCCCAGGCCGCGCGCGAGTTCGATGGGATCAAACTGGATCTCGGGGTTAGTCGACATCGGTGACCATCCTTCCTTCCGGGCGCACCGGGCATAAGGTGCGCACCTGGCAGGTATCGCACGTGGGGTTAATCCGCGCGGTAACCTGCGGCCCGCGCATTTCCTGGACGAGGCCCGGCAAGTAATCCGCGAAGGTCTGCAGCTCCTCCGGCGCCCATGCGGCTTGCTCCCGCACGGTGACGTCCTTGGCCTCGCTCGCCGGGTAGAAGAGCACGCCGCCGCCACGCTCGAGTCCCTTGCCGTCAGCCACGCGGACCTCGCCGTTGCGTTCTGTGAGCGTGCCGTGGGCCAGGGCCAGCTGATACGTCGCCAGCTGCGCGTGGTCCTGGGCTTCGGGGCCCGTCACGGCCTGCTTGCCGGTTTTGAGATCCGCCACGTAATACGCCGGGTTGTCCGCGTGATCGCGTTCCAACCGGTCGATATAGCCGTGAATGGTCACCCCTTCAGCGACGGTGACGTGGACGGGCACCTCGACGCCCACGAGTTCAAAGGCGCCACGCGTCTGCGCCACCCAGGCGCGGGTGCGTTCGAGGAGCCGGTCGAACTGGGCGAGCTCAAAGTCGCGCTTCCACGCGGGCACGTCGAGGATTTCCGCGAACGCACCGCGCGTAAGCTGAGCGGCCTCCTCTGCGTTGACGCCACGGCCGAGGGCCTCGAGGAAGGCGTGCGCCATGGAACCACGCAGCAGCGCCATGGGCGTGCCTTCCTCCTCGCCGACGTTGCCCAGAACTGCGTTGAGCGGACACGCCAGCAGAGATTCCACGCGCGAGGGCGAGACGGTGGGCGGAATGCGCAGCTCGCCTTCCGATGCCACCGCGCGGGCGCCCCACCACTGCGCCGGGTCAGCACCTGGCACGCCAGCTCGGGCTAAGCGCGTGAGCTGGCGGGTGGCCTGCTCGCGCTGGGTCTCTTCGGCCTCGGGGTCACAGACGATCCGGCGCAGGTGCGAAACAAAGGACGGCACGGACAGCACGGAGGTGACGAGCGGATTGAGCTCGCCCGGTTCCTCGCCCGCACCACCTGTGAGGACGAGGCGCGGCAGATCCACGCCGACCGTCATTCCAGCGCCCGGCGCGTCTGGCACGTTGAGTCCCAGCTCGCGCGCCACGGCCGTGCGGCGCAGGCGCTCGTTAGCCTCCCGACGCGCAAGGCGGCCGGGCAGGTCGAGTCCCTGACCGGCGAACTCCTCAATAAAGCGGGAGGGCTCGAAGACCTCGTCGCCCTCAGGAGCGTCGATGGCGGCGATGAGCAGGCGCGCGCGGTGTCGCGACGTCGCGACGTTGAAGAGGCGACGCTCCTCCTGCAAGCGCGCGGCGAGGTGGCTCACCGGGACGTCCGGCTCAATGCCCTCGTCGAGGTAGTCGATGAGGTCTTCCTGTCCAAAGAGGGAGCCGGTCTCCCCCAGCGAGGGCCACGTTCCTTCCTGGGCGCCGACTACCACGACGGTATCCCACTCGCGCCCCACTGCGCCGTGGGCGGAGATGACCTCCACGGCCTGTGGCTTGGCGGAACGGCGGTCGCGCACGCCGGTGGGCAGCTCTTGTTCCTCGATGCTGATGAGGAAGGACTCGAGTGGCGCGTGCGGGTAGCGCTCCGCGTAGTCGCCCGCGGCGTCGAAGAGCGCCATCATGGCATCCAAGTCGCGGTCCGCCTGGGAACCCGTCGCGCCACCGCGCAGCGCTGCGGCCTGGAGACGGTCCGAGAGTCCCGTCGCGGACCATACGGCCCACAGCACGTCCTCGATGCTGCCGTCCAGTGCCGCGCGTCCGGCGTCGAGCACGCCGCGCACGCGCTCGAGAATGGCCTGCTCGCGGCCGGTGAGCAGCCCGCCGAAGTCCGGCAGCTCGCCGTCCAAGACCTCGCGGAGCGAATCGATGCCGCGGACCGTGGGGCGCCAGCGGCGCAGGCCGCGAATGAGGCGGCGCAGCGTCACGGGATCCGCGCCACCCACAGGACCGGTGATGAGTTCCTCGAGGCCCACGTTGTCGAGCGGATCCGTGAGCGCCCGGACGGCCTGCACCACCGCGGAGACAAGGCGCTGCTCCGAGAGCACGACGTCCGTGGGGCTGATGTGAACGGGCACGCCCGCGGCGAGCAGTGTGCGGCGTACCTGGCCGATCTCTCCGCCGCCACGCACGATGACGGCGATATCCCCCCACGCCACGCCGTCTTCAAGGTGGCGGCGGCGCACGGCGTCCGCGACGATGTCGCGCTGCGTCGCCCGCGAGTCCGCAATCGCGATGCACGCGGGCGCGGGACGCCGGCGCGGTGCATCGAGGACGAGCTCGTGGACAGTGGGAAGCGCCGTCGCAAAGTGATCGAGGAATTCCTCATTCGCGCCACGGAACGCGAAGACCGCCTGGTTCGGGTCGCCGCCCACGACGGCGAGCTCGGCCGAACGCGCGAGCTCCGTGACCATGGCGCCGGAGAGCGGATCGAGCAGCTGCGCGTCATCGACGATGACGGTGTGCCAGCCGTGCTCCGCCGTGAGCTGCGGCTGCTCCGCGACGAGCGCGACAAGCTCCGCGGCCGACAGCGACTTGCGGCCCGAAAGCGCCATGACCTCTTCATATTCGCGCATGAACCGGCCAGCGGCCACCCACATGGGGCGCCGCCACTGCGTGCCTAGTTCTTCCAGGCGCGCCGGCGAGAGCCCGCGCTCGTGCGCGCGGAGCATGAAGTCACGCAGCTGGCGGGCAAACCCCACCATACCGAGCGCCGGGCGCACGCTCTCCGGCCAGTCCACGCCACCCGCGTCGACGTGGCCGGCGAGCAGCTCGCGGATGACGGCGTCCTGCTCCGCACCGGTGATAAGCCGCAGCTCATCGTCCATGCCGCCGCGCAGCAGCGCGAAGGCGAGCGAGTGGACGGAGCGGACCATGGTCGACGCCGCCGCATAATCCTCGAGCCGGCGCGCGATCTCGCGGCGCAGCAGCGCGCCCGATTCCTTGGAGGGTGCGACGACGAGGATGCCCGACGGATCCGCACCGGCCTCGATGCGCGCGATGACGGTATCGATGAGCAGGCTCGACACCCCCGTGCCCGCGGCTCCCGTCACGCGCCACGCGCCGCGCTCCGGCAGGTCAAAGCCCCATGTGCGGTCCGCCGTGGATCCCCCGGCAGCCGGGATGAGCCGCACCTCCGGCGAGGGCGGCAGCAGCACGCCAGTGCGCACCGCGCCGGTTGGGTCATACGCGTTCATACGGGTCCCACCTTTCCCGCCCTGCGGACGCTCCGCGTGGCGGCTGACAATCTGAACTTAAGCCAGTGTGCCACTCACCCGCGACACGAGAAGATCCTCCACCTCCGAAATCTTCGCACGCGTGTTCGCGCTCGCAGCGGGGTGCAGGTTATTCACGTGCCGACGGTAGGCCGCCGCGCGCAGGAGGAGGTGGTCGAATCCCGCGATATACGCGAAGCGATCGCAAATGCCCGGATCCACCGCGTCGTTGATAAGCCCGTCCACGCACACGAGCGCCGTCGTAAAGCCCCGCGGGCGCGGCGCCGCGGTGGGCACGATGTCGACGATGGTGGGCGGATTGGCGCCAGCGAAGATGGTCGTGGCGAGCAGGTCGGCGTGGCCGACGCCGAGCACGGGGGCATCGGCAAGCTCGGCCTCGGTGGCGGAGTAGGCCTCACCGGTCTCCTCCCACGCGGCGAGCTCGGCGCGTGCGAAAACATCATCGCGCTGGGCCGGCAGAATGAGCCCGCTGAACTGCGCCATTGCCGTGGCGAGGGCCTCCTCGACGCGCAGTCCCAGCTGCGCGGTCTCGTCCACGCGGCGCGCGAGCTGGCCCTCGACGAATTTCGTGGCCTTCCAGCCACCCACCGTGTGGCGGCCATTCGTGGCGAGCACAGGCCGTGCCACGCGGGCGCCGGCCACGGCAAGACGCTCACGGACCTTCGCGGACCAGCTGGCATAGGGCCCGGCCTGCGAGTAGACAACATCGCCATAGCGCCAGCCGTTATCCCAGGCATAACCCATGTGCTCTGGGCGCGCGGCGTCCTTCACAGGCGCGCGGAAAGCGTAGAGAACGAGGTCATCGGGCTGAGCCATGCGGGAATCCTTAGAAGTTTCGGCTGAAGTTTTACGCAGGGGCGTGGACGTCGAGGTTGGACGGATTGGGGTACGGCCACGGGTTGGGGTGGCAGGTATCCGGGTTGTCCGGGTAGACCACGCCGGGGTCCTTAGCGAAGAGATCCGAGTTCTTCAGGCTGATGGTCTGCTGCATCATAATCGGCGCGAGCGCCCCATCCGCACCGCAGGGCTGGTGCGCGGCATATCCGATGGCGTGGCCGAACTCGTGGTTGATGAGGTACTGGCGGTAATTGCCCAGGTCACCTTCGTAGGGCAGAGCGCCGCGGACCCAGCGGGCCTCGTTAATGATGACAGTCGACGGGCCGGAAATCGTCGTGTGGCAGGAGGTCTCGGTCTCCAGCTCCGCGCCGCACAGCTCCGCGGTCGTGGTGAGCGAGGTGAGACGGATGATCGTGTCCGGGTTGTCATCCACCGCAACGTGGGTGAATTTGAACGCCTTGTCATTCGACCATGAGCGCGGGTCCGACAAGGTGGCATCGACCATCGCAGCAAACGCGTCGTCCCCGCCGTAGGGCGCGGAGTCAATGCCGTCTTCGATCTCGATGGCGTAGCGCACCGTGCGCTCCGTGCCCTCGCCGAATTCCAGGCCTGGCGTACCTACCTGGTGGTAGGTATTCTTCCCTGCTTCCGTAAACGCGCCGCCGGCAGGCAGCGCGTCCTTGGCCTGCTTGACCGCCGCGGCGTGCGCGGGGTCTGGGCCCTCGGCTGGGCTTTCCGATGCCCCCTCAGTCTCCGGCGCGTAGGTTCCCTCGGCGATGGACGCCGTGGGCTCCGCGTCGGGACGGAACACGTCCACGAGGACCCAGACAGTAATAATGGCCATCACAGGGATGGCCACCACGCGCCACCAGCCGTACTCCTGGGCGAAGCGCACGATGGGATGGGTACCGCGCGCCTCACGTGCCTGCGGCCGGTGTGTGTTCGTCATGAACACATACTTTAGACGGGCTTACGCGCCCGCAAAACCGACGGTGGTCGGCTTCGTCACGCCGATCTCCGCGTAGACCACGCGATCGGTGCGGATGATGTACTTGCGGCCCTTCTCATCCGCGAGCTCCAGCACGGAGTCATCCGCGAGCGCACCGTTAATCTGCTGGCTCAGCTCGTCCTGCGTGCCCTCGGTGCGAATAACGAGCTCGCGTGCGGTGTCAGCGAATCCAATGCGGATATCCATACCAATTCTCCTTATATGTTCATCATGAGGTTTGATGGCCCCACTATAGCCCCACCCGCTACTATCTAGGTGTGTCTGAAAAGCAGCCTCAAGCCTCCACCACGCCCACGTTCGCGGAGCTCGGTGTCGCCGCAGAGATCGTCGATGCCCTGGCCAGCCGCGGAATCACGCACACGTTTGCCATCCAGGAGCTCACGTTGCCGATCGCGCTCAGCGGACACGATCTCATCGGTCAAGCCCGCACCGGCATGGGCAAGACGTTGGGTTTCGGCGTCCCACTCCTTGACCGCGTCTTCGACGACGCGGACATTGAGGAGCTTGACGGCACTCCGCGGGCGCTCGTCGTCGTGCCCACGCGCGAGCTCGCCGTCCAGGTGGGCGAGGACCTCACGCAGGCCGCTGAGCACCTGCCCATCACCGTCGCCACCATCTACGGCGGCCGCCCGTACGAGGCTCAGAAGGAACTGCTCAAATCCGGGGTCGACGTCGTCGTAGGAACCCCGGGCCGCCTGCTCGACCTGCACTCTCAGAAGGCGCTGCACCTCGACCACGTGGCCATCCTGGTGCTCGACGAAGCAGATGAGATGCTCGATCTCGGCTTCCTGCCAGATATCGAAAAGCTGCTCAAGGCGCTTCACGGCAATCCACACCAGACCATGCTCTTCTCCGCGACCATGCCGGGGCCCATCGTGACGCTCGCGCGCACGTTCCTCACCAAGCCGGTGCACATCCGCGCCGAAGGCGCCGAGGAATCCTTCACACACGAGCAGATCAAGAAGGTCACCTTCCAGGCCCACAAGATGGATAAAGGTGCCGTCCTCGCCAAAGCCCTCCAGGCCGAGGACCGCGGCAAGACCATCATCTTCACCCGCACCAAGCGCACCGCCGCGGAGGTCTCCCACGATCTCGCCCAGCGCGGCTTTACCGTCGGCGCCGTCCACGGCGACCTCGACCAGAAGGCCCGCGAGCGCTCCCTCCAGGCCTTCCGCGACGGCAAGGTCGACATCCTCGTCGCCACGGACGTCGCCGCCCGCGGCATCGACATCGACGACGTCACACACGTCTTCAACTACCAGGTCCCGGATGACCCGATGACCTTTATCCACCGCATCGGCCGCACCGGCCGCGCGGGCCACTCCGGCACGGCCGTGACCCTCGTGGGCTACGACGAACTACCCAAGTGGCAGATCATCAATGACGAATTCGATCTGGGCCTGCCTACCCCACCGCAGTGGTTTAGCACCTCCCCCGAGCTCGCCGAGGCCCTCGATATCCCCGCGGACGTTTCTGAGACCGTCGGCCCTGCGACTAAGGTTATCGGGGCACCGCGTAGCCGCTCTGAGCGTGATGGCGACCGCGGTTCCGCCCGCGACTCTGCTCGCCGTTCCGGCTCACGCACGCGCACCCGCACTAGCCGTTCTCGAAGCTCGAGGAGCCGCCGCCGATGAGCCGCACCCCCATCCTGTCCGCCAGCCGCAAGGACTGGATCGCCACCGGCGTCATCACCGCCGTGTGCGCTCTCGCGGTGGGCGGCGCGTATTTCACGTCCGATATCCGCAGCGCCGCGCTCACCACGGAAAACACCCCTGGCGACACGGAGGTCCAGGTCCTCGCCGAGGCCCCCACTCAGCTCGCAGAAGCCTACACGCTCGATAACGCCGGTGTCCCCGGCGAGCACAAGCCGCTCGTCGCCGCCGGACTCGTCATCACCAACGACGCGCGCACGGTCCACGCCACCAATCAGGATGGCTCTGAGGCGTGGTCCTACTCGCGCAAGAACGACGACATCTGCTCGCTCGGCACCGCCTGGGGCAAGGTCGTCGTCACCTACCGCACCGGTGTGGGCTGCGGCGACGTTGTATCCATCGATGCCGCTACTGGCCAGTACGCCAACACGCGCAGCGCCATCAACTCCGAAGACGTCGTCTCCGTGACGTCCAATGACCGCATCGGCACAGTGTCCACCGATCGCATTGACCTCTGGCGCTCGGATCTTGTGCGCACCGTCGAATACGGCGACGTGGAGGCACCCCAGGAGCCCGCCATGCAGCCCAACGCGGACTGCACGATCAGCTCCGCGCTCACCCGCACCGAGAACGTGGCACTCACCGAGTCCTGCCCCAACGAGTCAGGCACCTGGATGCGCCTCATGAAGGGCACCCCGGAAGACTCCCGCAAGCCGGAGGTCACCACCAACGTGCAACTATCCGAGGACGGCGCGCGTCTCGTCGCCATCGGCCAGGAAGCCGCCACCGCCTACGTGCCTGGCCCCACGCCCGCCCTGCGCTCCTTCGATAAGACCGGCACGGAAACCGCCACCCGCACCGTAGCCGCATCCCCCGACGTCACCGAGGGCACCACACCATTCTCGCCTGCCACCGCGGACCTACCGCACCACATGTCCTGGTTCGACGGCACGCGCCTGTATCTGTTTACTCCCACGGAGCTCAAGGTCGACCGCGTCTTCGAGGACGCCATCGGCACGCCCGTCGCCGTGGGCGAGCGCATGCTCATGCCCACCGACAAAGGCATCGCCGTCGTCGATTGGGCCACCGGCGAGACTGAACGCACCATCCCCGTCGACCGCGGCGGCTACTCCGGCCCCGTCTACCTCGCCATGGCCGGCACCACCATCGTCGAGTCCCGCGGCGCGCAGACCGTCATCCTTGCCGCCTCTTAACTGTCCTACACACAGAAAATTCCCCACCAGGTTCAGGGTCCTGGTGGGGAATTTGTGATCCTGCTCAGCGCGTAGCTCTGAGTAGAAACCTCGGAGCGCTCTAGTAATGCGAGGCGCGCTTTAGTAGTGCGAAGCCGCCCACTGCGTCGAGGCCGGCACGAGCATGAGCAGCCACAGCGTCACCGCGGCCGAAAGAAGCACGAGCACGCCCAGCGCAATCGCACCGCCGCTCATCATCTGGAATGAGCTCGCCGCGAGGATGAATTGCACGAGCACAATCGCGCCGCGCCCCCAGCGCTTACCCTTGATCATGGCCACGGCGCCGAAGATGACGAAGCCGAAGACGATGAACAAGAATATCGCCGTTCCGGTGCCGACCCAGCCGCTGGCCGCGGCATCGGAGACCATCGACTCGTTCTTCGCATCTGTGACGTCACGGATGATGAGCACAATGCCGAAAATGATCACGGCGATGGCCTGCACCACGGCGATGCCGGCGCCGATGAGCACAGGTTGCGGCGCACGTTCTTTCTCCGGCGCGGCAGGGCTTGGGGAGGGACGCTTCTTCTCATTCACGCGGACTATCTTAGCCACCGCAACGGCGTGCTCCGCCCACCGACCGACCGTCCTTGCCTCACACCGGTCGCACGCCTGCGCCCGCACGCACCGACACACGCCCACGCTTTGATGAACGCCTCTCCACTTTCCTCGTTTCGTGTACGCGTCCGCGAGTGTGCCCAGCCGAGACGAATGTAATTCATACGCAAGCCACCGTTTACCTACCCCAAACGCACATCACATCCTCGACCTAGGACGCAACGGGGGCAACGGTTGTATGACAGATTTGACCTCAGCGCACTCATCCCACTCACCCCACCGCAACAAAAACTCGAGGTCACACGATTTTAGGTCAGCCTAACTCGGTTCAAATATGCTTTTGCCAACAAATGCATAGGGGGTAATTCCAGTGACGTTTACCACAATTTACCCCCTAACCCTAGCCAAGCCTGAGTTTTCGTGCGATTATCTTCAAGTACCGCAAAACAGGGAACGGTTAACCGCCCCTTAACTGCAGATTAACCTCCGCGAGGAAGTTAGTCTTCACCGCGAATGTTGCCATGGCGGCGTCGACGCGGCCTGGGCCTCGCATTTCTCCGTGGCTTGCAGGCCCCACTGCTCGCAGACCGGCCATTCGCACCTTATCCACTACAACCCGAGGTTCGTTGGCGCGTCCGCGTCTCGCACCTTCATCACACCGCTGTCAAAATTTGTTAGGAGATTTCAATCATGGATTGGCGCCACGAAGCTGTTTGCCGCGACGAGGACCCGGAGCTGTTCTTCCCGGTCGGTAACTCCGGCCCTGCCCTTACCCAAATCGCAAAGGCGAAGCTGGTCTGCAACCGTTGCCCGGTTGCTTCCCAGTGCCTCAAGTGGGCTCTCGAGTCCGGCCAGGATGCCGGCGTCTGGGGCGGCATGTCTGAGGAGGAGCGCCGCGCTCTCAAGCGCCGCCGTAACCGCGGCCGTGGCCGCGCTCGCGTCACCGTCTAAATTCTTTTCACCCGCCGCGATTTCCCCACCGGCACGTCCAAACACTAAAGTCAGTGGGTACGTAATTATCCGCTCACCGAATTAAACAAGGAGGCCGCACATGTCTAAGCGTGGTCGTAAGCGTAAGGACCGCCGTAAAAAGGGTGCAAACCACGGCAAGCGTCCTAACGCATAAGCACAGCATGTAAAACAAGGGCCCGACCTTTTGGTCGGGCCCTTGTTTTATGTCAGGCCCTTTGTCTGAGGCGGCTTCCTCCTCACTCCTAGAGATACTTTGACGCCTCACGCACGGACAACGGCGCCATCTCGGCGCGGTGCGCATCGACGAAAGCACCCACCCAGTCGGGATTCGACTTCGAGTAATCGCGCAGGGCCCAGCCAATCGCCTTATTGATGAAGAACTCACTCGAACCGAAGTTGGCTTCGATGATCTCGGCGAGCAGCTCGGTGTCCGTGTGCGTCTTTCGGCCACGCTGATGGTCGATGGCACTGCGCCGAAGCCAGAAGTCCTCATCGCGCGCCCAGGCCCGCAGCACGTCATTGACGGAAGGATCGCGCAGCGCGATGTCCCCCACTATTTTGTCGAGCACGTCGATGGAATCCCACCAGGCCTTGGACTGTGCCAACGCGCGCAGACGCGGCACGTCAGCAGCAGACAAGCGCCCGCGGACCGCCACGAGGTAATCCAAGGCGACGTACTGATACTCGCGCTCGTCCGCGCCCCAGCAGGCGTCCACGAAGGCCCAGTCCACGCCAGAGTGAGCGCGCAGTTCTTTGAGTACCGGCTTCGCGGCCGCGCGCAGCGCCGGGCGCGGAATGCCCAAGAAGGCGAAGCACCCCCGCATGTAGGAGGACATGGCAGGGGCACGGGTGGCATCGGCAAGCGGGGCCAATGCCGCGGAGAGTGCGGCGAACGTTACTGAGTCCACCGGACCTCCGTGCGGGAGATCTCAATGGTGATCTTCCGGCGTAATTGCTCAGGGGCTTGCGCACCGCCGCAACACTTGCGGACCATGGCACGCACGATCTCTTCGGCCTCGAGGCGCTCAGAGCATTCCTGACACAGCGCGATGTGCTCACGGATTTCCAGGGCGCGGGCCTGGCTCGTGTTCTCATCGAGGAGCTCACAAAAGAGAGCCTGAACCTCCGGGGAGGTACACGCGCCGCAGTTATGTCCTTGTGCGTGTTCCATTACTTATCCTCCATATCCGGGTGGTGCAATCCAATGCCTTGTTCGCGTGCTACGTCCTTCAACGCGGCGCGCAGTAATTTTCTTCCACGATGGAGGCGCGACATGACAGTTCCCAGCGGAGTGCCCATCACTTCTGCGATTTCCTTGTACGCCAACCCCACGACATCCGCGTAGTAGACCACCATGCGGTAATCCTCCGGAAGGTCGTTCATCGCATCCGAAATCGCGCCATCCGGCATGCCGCGCAAGGCCTCGACCTCTGCGGATTCCAGTCCAGACGAGTCGTGTCCAGACGTGGTGTAGAGCTGCGAGTCCGTGAGCTCATCCGCGGAGGACTCGTGCGGACGTCGCTTCGCCTTGCGGTAGGAGTTGATGTACGTATTCGTCATAATGCGGTACATCCACGCCTTGAGGTTCGTGCCCTGCGTGTACGAGTCAAAGGAGTTATACGCCTTGAGGTAGGTCTCCTGGACCAAGTCCTCCGCGTCCTGCGGGTTGCGCGTCATGCGCAGCGCGCCGCCATAGAGCTGGTCGAGCAGCGGCATGGCCTGCTCCTCGAAGCTCGGACTCTTTTCTTGTCTAGCCACGAAGTAGTCGTCCTCCTCTTTCTACTTACGCTGTTAAACCTCTACCCTACTGTTATGGCTAAGAAGAAGCCGCATGCGGCTACCCCGGCACTGAAAATCCTCGAAGACGCAGGCGTCGCGCACACCGTCTCGACGTTTGAGGGCGGCACCGATCACTTCGGCGACACCGCGGCCGAAGCGCTGGGTATTGACCCCGATCGCATCTTCAAAACCCTCGTCATCGACCTCACCGCAGGCAAGAGCCCCAAGCGTGAGCTTGCCGTGTGCGTCCTGCCGGTGAGCCACCAGCTCTCCCTCAAAAAGGCCGCAGCCGCCTTCGGCGTCTCCAAGGCCACCATGGCCCAGCCTGCCGATGCCTCCAAGTCCTCCGGGTACATCCCCGGCGGCATCTCCCCGCTCGGCCAAAAGCATGTGCTGCCCACGGCCATGGATGAGACGGCGCTGCTCTTCGACACCGTTTTCTTCTCCGGCGGCAAGCGCGGCCTCGACATCGAGATGAACGCCGAAGATCTGCCGAAGGTCCTCGACGTGCAGTTCGTCGATCTCGAGGCCGAATAGCGCTCGTGCTCTCCGGCGGGGCGCCCGCGCCGCCGCTAGAACAATTTCTCTTCCGCGGGCCCCTCGATGAGCTCCGCGTAATCATTGCGCACAGTGCCCACCGCAGGGTCCGCCGGACGCGTGTGAAACCCGCGCAGCCCACTGGGCTGGAGCAAGTCCTCGCTCGTATCGCCCTCGAGCCACGGCCGGATCTCCTCCGGCAGGAGGAACTTGGGCAAGCGGCCGTGGAGCCACTCCATCTCGTCTGTCGCCGCCGTGGTCACCATCGTCGCCGAGAGCTTATCCAACCCGGTGGCCCAGAGTCCGGCCGCCCACAGCTGGCCTTCGGGTGCGGTGACGTAATACGGCTGCTTCTTACCGTCCTCGCCCGTGTGCCACTCGTAGTAGCCGTCGAGCGGGATAATGCAGCGGTTCTTCTTGTACGCATCGCGAAAAGAAGGCTTGCTCGCCACGGTCTCCGCGCGCGCATTGAACAGCGGTGGGCCCTTCTCATCCTTTTTCCAATGCGGCAGCAAGCCCCAGCGCGCCGGCTCCACGCTAGCGAGCGTCTCCTTCACGCGGATGACGGGGATGGTCTGCGTCGGCGCAATGTTGTAGCGCGCCGGCGGCAGGCCCTGCGGCGCGTGGACTTCGCTCACACCGGGCCACTGCCCCACGGCATCGAGAAGGGACTCGGGTTGGAATAAGACAAAGCGTCCGCACATGCCCTCTATTATGGACTGCATGCCAGATTTATGGACAGCCCCCGTCGCCCCCGGCCCGCTCGACGCCACTGTGCGCGTGCCCGGATCGAAGTCCATCACGAACCGCGCGTTCATCCTCGCGGCGCTCGCAGACGGCCCCTCGGTCCTGCGCGCACCGCTCGTCTCGCGCGACACGGACCTCATGTCCGCGGCGCTGCGCGCCATGGGCGTGGGCGTCGAGCAGACCACCGGCGCGGACGACGTCCCCGAGGTGCGCCTCGCACCAGGCCCGCTCCACGGTGCCACCATCGACTGCGGCCTGGCCGGCACGGTCATGCGCTTCCTGCCGCCGCTGGCCGCGCTTGCCAGTGCCCCCGTCACCGTCGACGGTGATCCCCAAGCGCGTCTGCGCCCCATGGGCACCATCCTCCAGGCGCTGCGCGACCTCGGCGTCGCGGTCGACGGCGACGCGCTGCCGTTTACGGTAACCTCGCACGGCGTTCCGGAAGGCGGCACCGTCACGGTCGACGCCTCGGGCTCCTCGCAGTTCGTCTCCGGCCTGCTGCTCTCCGCGCCACGCTATGCGCAAGGCATCACGGTCGTCCACGAGGGCGGCACGCTACCGTCGCTCCCCCACATCGAGATGACGTGCGCCATGCTCCGCGAGGCAGGCATCACCGTCGAGGAACACGCTGACGGACCGCGTCCGTCCTGGACCGTTCACCCCGGCCCCATCGCCGCGCGCACGTGGGAGATCGAGCCGGATCTTTCCAACGCCACTCCGTTCCTCGCCGCGGCGGCTGTGGCTGGCGGCACGGTGCGCATCCCGGGCTGGCCGTCCGCGACGACGCAGCCGGGCGACGCCATCCGCGGCATCCTCGCCGAGATGGGCGCCGACGTCACGCTCGCCGACGGTGTTCTCGCCGTCACGGGCCCTGCGGGCAGTGCGCTGCGGGGCATCGAGCGCGACATGGGCGACATCGGCGAGCTCACGCCCACCGTCGCGGCGCTGTGTGCCCTCGCGGAGACGCCCTCGCGGCTCACAGGCATCGCGCACCTGCGCGGCCACGAGACGGACCGCCTCAAGGCCCTCGCGACAGAAATCAACAAGCTGGGCGGTCGTGTGACCGAGCTGTCCGATGGTCTCTCCATCGAGCCGGCGCCGCTGTACGGCGGTGAATGGCATTCCTACGCGGACCACCGCATGGCGACGGCGGGCGCGATCCTCGGGCTGCGCGTGCCGGGCGTCGAGGTAGAAAACATCGCGACGACCTCAAAGACGCTGCCGGGATTCGAGCACATGTGGGAGGACATGCTCCATGGGTAGAAACGCCCGCGGACGCTCCGCCCGCGACTACGACGAGTCCGACGTCCACATCCGCCCGGGCAAGGGATCGCGCCCGCGCACGAAAGATCGCCCCAAGCACAAGGACGCGAAGTTCGGCATGGTCATCACCAAAGACCGCGGCCGCTGGGGCGTGGCCCTCGATGATGGCCCCGTCGTGGTCTCCATGCGTGCTCGCGAGCTCGGCCGCACGCCCGTCGAGGTCGGCGATCGCGTCGGCGTCGTGGGCGATACGACGGGCCGCAAGGACACGCTGGCGCGCATCGTAAAGCTCGAGGAGCGCACCTCGGTCCTGCGCCGTACAGCGGACGACACAGACCCGTATGAGCGCATCGTCGTCGCGAACGCGGACCAGATGCTCATCGTCACCGCCGTGGCCGACCCGCCGCCGCGCTCCGGTTTCGTCGAGCGTGCCCTCATCGCGGCATTCGTGGGCAACGTCTCGCCCATTCTTTGCCTCACGAAGACCGACCTCACGGACCCCACCCCGTTCGCAGAGGAATTCGCGGACCTTAACGTGCCCGTCGTCTACGCCGGCGTCGAGGACGGCCTCGAGGCGGTCGAATCCGCCATCGATAACCACATCACCGCACTCATCGGACATTCTGGCGTGGGCAAGTCCACGCTCGTCAATCGCATCGTTCCCGACGCCAACCGCGAGACCGGCGAGGTTTCCGCAGTGGGCAAAGGCCGCCACACCTCCACGCAGTCTGTCGCGCTACGTCTGCCCGGCGCGCCTGGGCCTTCCGGCTGGATCATCGATACCCCGGGCATTCGCTCCTTCGGCCTTGCCCACGTCGACGCGGATACCGTTATCAACGTCTTCGAGGATCTCGCCGCCGCGACCGAGCAGTGCCCGCGTGGTTGCACGCACGCCGGTCCCCCAGCAGACCCCGAATGCGGACTCGACGATCCGGAGCTCGTCCCGCCCGATTCCGCCACCGCCCGCCGCCGCGACGCCGTGCGCAAACTGCTTGCCGCGCTGCGCACCAACGTCGAGTGGGAGGTGTAGCCAGGCGGCAGCCTCCCTGCTGCGAAAACAAGAACGGACCGGGTGACTCTTTCCACGTCGCCCGGTCCGTTCGTGTAGGACATGAGTGAGCTGTTAGAACGGCAGCTTCACGTTGCCGAGGTTAATGCCGCCGTGCGAGACGACGTAGGCAATGCCGGTGAGCACCGCCGTGCTCATGAGGCCGAGAAGGGTGTAAAGCATCTCATCCGATATCTGGGACGAGGTGTTTCCTGCATCCTTGGAGTCGCCCGTATCCGGCTTGGTCTCGATACTGTCGTCTTTATCCGAGTCATAAGACTCGCGGTTAGCACAGGAATCAAGCGCATTCTTGTACGCCTTGGCGTTCTTCTGGATCTGCTTGATGACAGCGAGGTTGCCTTCTAGCAGTTCGCGCTGGTCGTCGTCCTCGACTCCCACGCTCAGCTGGGTTTCATAGTCCTCAAGCATGTACTCCAGGCCACCGTCTACACCAGTGAGCTTTTCTTCGAACTTCGACTTCGTGGATTTCGCGTCCTTCACCTGAACGCTCAACGGCATGATGGAGGCTTCATTGATGTCGTTCTTCTTCGCCGTAGCTGCGTCCCAGTCCTCCTGCTCAGAGAGGCTCAGCGTGATGGTGCACGTGTTCTTCTCTACCGTGCTTTCCAGCGCCTGTGCCGGAGCGACGATCACGGAAGAAACAGCGGCCGCCGAGACAAACGAAGCGACAATTCGAGAGCGATTCATGAGAGGGTCCTTTCGAGCAGAAGTCACTTTCACTTTATCAATGAACGGTGACCACCGGAACGCCCTCCCAGAATCCGTGACGACTAGCCCTTAATGAGCTTTTGCAGCGCCGGAATCTGCGAGCCAAACGTGTTATAAGCCGCGAGCAGCAGGCTTACTACAGCCAGGATAACGCCGATGATCGGCGCGGCCTTCGACTTCGAGGACGCGTCGAGGATACGCAACCACGGCGTCGTATTTCCATCATCCGGGGA